>Ga0137413_10000176_pt1 | contig 18379 bp, 21 predicted proteins | sample CZODoug2_1_16fun_FD_108280 | JGI IMG/M metagenome (GOLD analysis project Ga0137413, IMG submission 108280) | Vadose zone soil fungal communities from Angelo Coast Range Reserve, California, USA - CZODoug2_1_16fungal (Illumina Assembly) | ecosystem: Environmental > Terrestrial > Soil > Vadose... | reverse complement strand
TGAGGCACTCGACGAACCGCGGCTCGATGCCAGAGATTTCGTTGGCCCGAATGGCGCCGTCGATGATGCTGTGGGTGCGGTCGTCCTTCTCCGCTTCCATCTTCACGTAATCGCGGATCAGCACCCGGAAGGGATCCTTGCCCTTCTTGGGCATCTTGTATTTGGTCTCGTACTTGGGGGACTGGTCGGCGAAGGTGTAGTCCCAGTCGTAGGACTTCGTCTTCTCGTGCAACTGCACCAAGCTGGACGGCACGGGGGTTCTCCTGTCGGGTCAGTCCTGGAACCGCTCGGGTTTGATCTCGGAGTGCAGATCGATCCGTCCGTCACCGACCACGATGCGTCCGTAGTAGGTGCTCATGTTGACCAGGAAGATGTCGGTGTCGATGTCACGCCCGGCGATCTCGCTGATCGCGGCCATGTCGAAGCTCAATCCGCCGTCGCGTTCGACCTTGTAGAAGACGTCGCGGAAGCTGATGGTGGCGTCGGGCTGGGTCTCCTGGATGTGCTCGACCGCGGCCTCGGTGTCGGAACCGGTGATCAGCGAGATGCCGACCCGGCCGACCTTGGTGTTGGTGGTGCTCACGCTGGGCTCCTCGAGAGTGGGGTGACGGGGCCGTCAGAGACCGGCGGCAGCGACGGCGTCGCGCTGATCGGCGAGGAGGCGCGCGAGCGTCTCCTCGGCACGGCGCCCGTTGACCGGGGCGTGGGCGAAGTTCGCGAGGAACGCCTCAGCGGCGTGGGTGATCATGGGCTGCCAGGTGCCGAGCCAACCCTGGATCACCGCGAGGTTGGCGGCGCCGTGCGCGGGATCAGCGCACACCAGTCGAGCCAGGTCCCGGGCGGTGCTCAGGGCCCGTTCCGCGGAGGCCACCGACTGCGCCAGCACGGTCGCGGTCGCCGGGTCACCGAAGGTGGAGGCGGAGCGGCTGAACAGTTCGGCCTTGGCCAGCTTGCCCAGGATCGGCTCGAAGACCAGTCCGGTGACCAGCAGGATCTCCACCCAGTCGCGGCTGGCCGCGATGTTCTCCACCACCTCGCGAATACCGATCAGCGAGGGGTCGCACATCCAGGCATCACGGGCGTCTGCGTCGGAGAAGCCGGGGATCTCCTCGGCGAGGAAGTCCAGGTGCAGCACGATGTCCTGCAGCACCCGCATCCGGTCCGCCGCCTGGAAAACCGTGGCGAACTCGACGGTGTCCGAGCGCGCTTCGCGGACCGCGTAGGCCAACGCGAGGAACAGCCCGTACTCCACGAACGGCCACGCGGCGTAGGTGCGGCCGAGGACCTCCTTGGCCCACACCGGGTTCACGCCCTGCGCGGACCCACTGGTGAGCACCGGCAGCAGTCGAGCGAGTGCCTGCTCGTCCTGATTGGCGTCGCTGACATACGGCCGCTGCCAGGTGCGGTGCGTGTCGCGGAAGTCCGACCACACCGTGCTGATCACTGCGCTCGACGAGTCGTCCCAGGGCGCGCGGCCGTCATCGAAACGCAGCGGCCAGTCCACGTCCAACCACTGCTCGGGACCCGACTGCTGGCCCACCGTGTACGACTCGTACTCGGTCGGCTTGCGTTTCTCGGGGGTGAACCAGACGAACGTGCGGAAGCCGTCCGAGGTCTCCGTCGCGTGCCCTGCCATCGCTGCGCCCTTTCACCCGGTGGTGGGTTCCGATTTTTGGCATGGGCCGGCCGTACGAGTGGGGTGCCACGCTTGTGCACCCCACCCGTTGGCCTGGCTCACTCAGGCGTTGGCTGCGGCCTTCGCCAGGTGTTCCTCGCGGACGATCGCGGCGCCGTCAGCGAGGGCCTTGAGTTTGTTCTGCGCGATCATGCGCGGCATGTTCGGCAGACCGCAGTCGGTGGTGACACCGAGGCGCTCGATGGGGACGTACTCCAGGCAGCCGCGGATCTTGTCGGCGACCTCGTCCGCGGATTCCGTGATCAGGCTCTTCACGTCGATGACGCCGGCCACGAACGGCTTGGTCCAGTTGGCGTCCAGCAGCGGCTTGAGGTCGGAGGGACCGCAGCGACCGATCTCGAAGTTCAGCACGTCGATGTCGGCCTCGAGCACCTTCGGGAAGATCGAGCCCGCCCGGTTCGGCGTCTCCGAGACACCCTTGGGCCGCTTGTCGATCTCGTAGATGCCGCCCTCGACGTGGTCCTGATCGCCCTCGTAGGACACGTAAGCCGGCGTGCCGCCGTAGTTGCCCCAGCAGGTGTGCACCCAGATCTGCGCATCCACGTCCTTGACGGTCGCGTTCAGCGCCTCGATCTCCCAGTCGCCCATGCCGTACGGCCAGACGAACTCGTCCAGCTGGATGATGTCCACGCCGATGCCGGAGAGTTCCTTCATGTCCTCGTTCAGGGCCTTGGCGTAGGCCATCGAGAGCTCGTTGATGTCCTTGTAGTGCTGGTTGTTGGTGGCCGCGGACATCGCGCCGACACCGGTGTAGGAGATCTTGATCGGCCGGTTGGTGGCCTTCCGGACCGCCTTGAGCGTCTCCACGTGGTACGGGTAAACGCGGTTGATCTCGCCCACGCAGGTGGGGGCGTACAGCGAGCTGTAGATCGGCACCGGGATGTTCGGGCCGTTCATCACGAAGCCGCTGCTGCGCTCCATGTAGTGGTAGAGCAGTTGGCCGTAGGAGTCGGAACCGCCGAAGACGCGACCGTCGGCGATGATGTCGAACCCGGCGCGTTCCTGGTCATCCACGATGCACGAGATGCAGTCGTAGAGCGCTTCCTGCTCCATGGAGTCGAAGACGAAGCGGGACGGGTTGCCGGGGTACTTACCGATGCCACGGAACCAACGCGGTTCGGGGTAATTGCCGACCATGGTGACCGGCAACAAGATGTCTTGGTTACCCACGCGCATGGTGCATCTCCTCGAAGCGAGATTCATCGGGACGGCCGCTGCTGGGCCATGTGCTGAGCCCGGCGGTAGCCATACTCAATCGCCGCCTCCCCGCACGGGGCCATGTGCAGATCGGCAACGCGACCGGCTTTCCCTTTCCCGAGCCCGCAACCCGTGGCACGGTGGGGGTGCTCGTTCACGCCCTCCGGGAGGTTGCAGTGGCGTCATCGGCAACGCAGCACGCGTCCCGCGCCGTGGGGTCCGGCCACGACGCCGCCTGGGTGGAGTTGATCGGCAAGCTCGCCGCGGGCGGTCGGTTGCGCCCGGACGAGGCGGCTGCGGACTGCCTGACGGCCGCGCTGTTGTTGCTGGCCGCCGACGGTGCCGGCCTGGTGGACTGGACCGGCGGGCAGGCCGAGGCCATTGCGCAGGTCGGTAGCAGCATTCCGGCGTTCACCTGCCGGCCCTCGGCCGGTATCGGGCGTTGGGCCGGGGCCGCGGTAGCGACCGTGTCGGTGGACCCGCGCACCGACCTGATTGCGGTGCGCGAGGGCGGCCCGGACTTCAACGTCGACGATGTAGCCCTGCTCGCCGCACTGGCCGCCCTGGTGGGCTGGGCCGGGGCCGGGCGCAACGGCCTGCAACAACTGCTGCAGGGCTTCGTGGCCCGACCGGCCGCCTCGCTGGACCCGGCCGAGGTGCTCACCGCCAGCGCCGAGACGGCCGCGCACGTGATGGGCGCGGAGATCGCCGGTGTGCTGCTGCCCGACGCCACCGGCGAGGCGGTGGAAATGCATGCCGCGGTGGGCAATTCGCAGTTGGCCACCTCTCGGTTGCGGGTGCCGCGCGGCGAGGGTCTGGCCGGTCGGGTGTTGGCCACCGGGCGGGCGCAGCGGGTCGCCGACTACACCACCGACCTGACGTCCTCGCCGGGTTTGGTGGCGCTGTCCGACATCGAGGGCACCTGCTCGGCGATGGCCGTGCCGATGCTGCGCGACGGCGTGCTGGTCGGCGTCATGTGCGTGTGGCGACGCCGCCGGGAGCTGTTCACCGAAGCTGACGAGGCCCTGTTCACCGCGTTGGCCGGATTGTGCGCGGCCGCCGTGCACAACGCCACCGCGCACGCCACCGCCCGGGGGGAGTTGGCCGCGGCCCGCGCCGAACGCGACCGCCTGGCCGTGACGTTGAGCCGGGCCGACCGCACGCTGAATCTGCAGTGGGCGCTGAACAAGATCACCCGCGAACGCGGCGATCTGACCGCGGTGCTGCGCACCGTGGGGTCGATGGCGGCGTGCAGCGCCACCGTCATCGATTCCGAGGGCAGTGCCACCGGGTGGGACTCCATCGCTGCGCCGCGCGAACTCAACGAGCGGTTGCGCAGTTGGCTGGCCGCCCAGCAGAACGAGATGGCGCCGAACGACGTCGAGGTTGTCGAGGTTTCCGGTGGGTGGCTGGTGGTCACCCCGGTGCGCGCGGTGGGCGTCTCGTTGGGTCACCTGGCGTTGGGCTTTGCCTCGTTGCCCGGCGACGAGCAGGAAGCGATGGCCGCGCAGGCGGCTCTTGCCGCCGCGGTGTTGCTGTTCCGCGACGAGACCACGGTGATCGCGGCCCGCCGGGCCGAGGCCGAGTTCGTCTGGGATCTGCTCGACGGCCGACTGCCCGACGAGGTCGAGGCCTCACTACGCGCCCAGCACCTGGGCAGTGGGTTCGCGCTGCCGGCCCGGGTGGTCGCGGTGTCGATCCCCGGTGCCACCGCGCGGGCCACCCGCAACGCCTGGACCGTGGATCAGGTGGAGCGGGCCCGGGCCGGCACCGGGCGGCTGATCACCTCGGTGCTGCTGGCCGCGGGCTGCGCGCGTCCGGTGCTGGCCGCCCGCGCCGACCTGTTCGCCGCGCTGGTCCCGTTGGCCGGGCTGGACGACCGCGCGCACCGGGCCCAGATGGCCCGCGCCTTCGCCGAGGTGCGCTGGCCCGGCGGGGTGGAGGCGTTGGTCGGTATCGGCGGTCGGGTGGATCACGTGGCCCGCTTCGCCGAGGGTTGGCGCGAGGCGCTGCTCGCGGTGTCCGCGGCCACGCCGTCGGTGACCGCCGCGTTCGAGGACCTGGGCGTCTTGCAGTACCTGCTCGCCCCCACCACCCGGGCCGACCTGGAGGGCTTCGCCCAACGGCGCATCGGTGAGCTGGTCGGGTACGACGCCCAGCACGGCACCGATCTGGTGGCGACGTTGGAGACCTACTTGGACGCGGAGTGCAGCACCCGGCGCACCGCCGAGCTGATGTTCGTGCACCACCGCACCATCACCTACCGGCTCAACCGCATCGAGGCGGTGGCCGGGGTGCGGCTGCGTTCGCCGGAGGACCGCCTCGAATTGCAACTGGCCCTGAAGATTCGCAAGCTCGGGGAGGGCGGCGGCGAGCAGAAGGGCGGGCCGGTCGCCAGCGGGCGGACGTGACGCCGACGCCACCGGTGATCGCGGACTACGTGGCTGCCTGGAACTGCGCCGACCCAACGCGGCGTGCTGCGTTGCTGGCCGCCTGTTGGGCACCCGGCGCGACCTACACCGACCCCACCGTCGCGTTGTCTGACGCCGACGAACTCCAGGCGCACATCGTGGGCAAGCAGCGCGGTCGTCCGGGCGCGGTGATCGAGGTGACCGGCCCGGTGGACGCGCACCACGACTGGGCCTGGTTCCGGTGGCGGGCGCACCTGGACGACAGCACGCTGGTGTCCGGCTTCGACTGCGTGCAGTTCGCGGCGGACGGTCGGTTGCAGTGTGTCGTCGGTTTCTTCGACGTTTGAACAACAGGAAACCAATGGCGCCCGGCTTTGTCCGGGCGCACATGTCGGGCCCGTCGAAGGCGCGCTTACAGTCCGAGCAGCACGAGGAATCAAGCCAGGGGAGCGAGCGATGAGAACAGCATCAATCGCGCAGATCGGAATCGAGCACCCGACCTCGGGTCTGCTCCGTTCGGTGAGCGATGACGAGAAGGCCGCCTACGCCCGCGACGGTGCGGCGATCGTCAAGGGCATCCTCCCGCTGGACTGGATCGACTTCATGCGCGCCGCCGTGCAGCGGATTCTGGATCTCTCCGACCCCTCCTCACAGAACTATGCCGACGACGACCAGCCGCGGTTCTTCTCGCAGACCTTCCCCTGGATGTTCGACGATGCGTTCAAGGCCTGGGCGATCCGCGGGCCGATTGTGGACGTGGCCGCCCAGGTCATCGCCGACCCCGAGGTGGTGTTCTTCTACGACCAGATCTTCGCCAAGGAACCGGGTGCCGGGAAGGCCACGCCGTGGCACCAGGACCTGCCGTTCCTGCCCATGGCCGGCGAGCAGATGCTGCGCATCTGGGTGCCGATGGACCATGTCGGCGCCGACGGCGGAGCGATCCACTACCTGCGCGGCTCACACCGCTGGGAGACCATCTACCACCCGATCGGCTTCAAGAACATCTCGGCAATCACCGACACCTACGTGAACTCCCCGTACGCCGACTGGCCGGACTTCGAGGCCGACTACGCCAAGTACGACTGGCTGGTGGCCGAGGCCGAGCCGGGTGACCTGTTGCTGCATCACCCGATGACGATTCATGGTTCCCTCGGCAATCTGACGACCAATTACCGCCGCGCGGTTACCAGCTTCTACGTGGGTAACTCGACCAGCTGGAACCCGCACGTGGCGAACATGTTCCACAACAAGAGTCTGTGCGGGCATGTGAGCGCACCGGACCTGGCGGCCGGTGGACCGGTGGAGTGCGAGATGTTCCCGCGCGTGGCCCCGAGGTGAGCATGCGAATCTCGATCAACATCGGCGGCGACGTCACCGGGACCCCGACCCCGCCGAGTGCGGTGGCCGACCAGGCCGTGGCCGCCGAGGAGGCGGGCTTCCCGGCGGCGTGGACCACGCACTTCATGCGGGGCACCGACTCGTTCCCGGTCATCTCCGTGGCCGGCGCCCGGACCAGCACCATCGACCTGGGCATCGGCATCGTGCCGACCTACCCGCGCCACCCGTACACCATGGCGCACGAGGCGGCCACCGTGCAGTCGTTGATCGGCGGGCGCCTGACCCTGGGCATCGGGGTGTCGCACAAGCCGATCATGGAGGGGATGCTCGGCTTCGATTTCAGTGCCCCGGCCGCACACATGCGCGAGTACCTGCAGGTTCTGGGTCCACTGCTGCGCACCGGCGAGGTCGCGCACCGCGGCGAGCGTTTCCAGGTCGAGGCGGGCTTCAACATCATCGGGTTCTCACCCGTGCCGATCGTGATCGGTGCCCTCGGTCCGGCCATGCTGAAGGTGGCCGGCGAGTTGGCCGACGGCACGGTCACCTGGCTGGCCGGACCCCGTGGGGTCGCCGAGCACATCGCGCCCACCCTGTCCAAGGCGGCCGCGGACGCCGGCCGTCCGGCGCCGCGGATCATCGTGGGTCTGCCGGTGGCCCTGTCCGAGGACGGGGCACTGGCCCGCGCGGCGTTGGACACCGCGTTTGCCCGCTACCCGACGCTGGCGAACTACCAGCAGTCCTTGGCCCGCGAGGGTGCGGAATCGGTGTCCGACGTGTGCCTCTGGGGACCTCGGGACAAGGTCTTGGGACAGCTGCGTGAATTGCGCGACGCCGGGGCCACCGAGTTGTGGCCGGTGCCCATCGACGTGCCGGGCGACCCGGACGCGTCGGTGGCCCGCACTACGGAGTTCCTCGCCTCGCTGGCCCCGGAGTTCTAACCCCCATCACCCTCTTGCGTCCGAAGAAGCGTGAGCTATAGCTCACCCTTCTTCGGACGCCGAGTGGGGTCAGAGCTGGGAGCGGGACCAGTCCACGGCCTGGAAGGGCACCTCCTGGCCGACGTCGATCTGGATGGCCTCGCGCGACTTCAACGGGATCGCGGCCGGGTCGCCGGTGTAGGGCTTGCCGTCCACGAACATGGTCAGCGCCCCCCTCTCATTGCCGACCTGGCCTGAGTTCAGCGTCTGGCCCCACAGCTCGAAGAACTGCCCGAGGGTGTAGAGCGCCTCGGTCGGAGACTCAACGTGGATGACCCCGTCGATGGTGTGCGTGTGCAGCCAGTAGAAACAGCGAGCGCCCGCCCCTGCGAACGGGCCGCCCGGGGTGTTCTGGATCAGCGGCGGCACGATGCCGATGCCGGCCGGCACCGGGCGCTCGGCGCCGTTCACGAACACCGCCAGATGGCTGTGGATGTGGTAGGCCACCTGCTCGCTCGCCTCGCACTTGATGCCGTCCACGGTCTCCCCGCCCGCGGCGTCGGTGAGGCCGGCCAACACCGTGCCGCCCTCGGGGGTGATGCCCTCGGCGCCGGTGTCGGTGGGCGCCGGGGTGGGGAAGGCGGCCAACTTCCCGTCGCCGTGCTTGCTGCTGCCACACCCGGCCAGTGCGGCGACCACCACCACGCCGCAGATGAACAGCGGAATCCGCCGGTTGCGGCCCTGCCCGTCCTGCGTCACCGCGACCACCCCCTCACTCGGTCCTTCGTGCCGGTGCACAGCCTGCCGTGCCGGTGAGAAACCGTGACGGCCGGCATGAGGAACCGGAAAGAATTTTCCCGGACCTCATCGGACGAATGCGGACAAAGAACCTGTCGGGCACGGAGGGTGTTGTGCCGATTGTCATGCGTGACCTGCCCGTTCGGGGGATCGTGTTTGTGTCCGTCCGGATGAGGCGCCATCGTCGGTGTCGCGGCACTCTTTGAGTTGCCGCTCGCGCATGGAGGGGCCGGAGACGTCGTCGACGTTTGCGGTGGCGCGAAGCTCAGCCGGCCGGGCCCGGGGCGTTAGTTCGCCCCGGCCCGTCGCCGGGGCGCCACGGTGCTGCCGGGTACCAGGAGGGGTTGGGTCCATGGACTCCAAGAACACGCCGCGCGCGTGGCCGATCCGTCAGCGCAAGAAGGACGACGGTGTCGTCGAGCGCGACCCGTGGGCGACCAAGCCCAAGGTCGACGCGCTTGCCCCGGCCATCCCGGGGCAGACCACCGCGCAGAACGCGGCCGACTCGATGGCCGCCGCGCTGGAGGACGCCTGGCGCGCCTACGGCGAGGTCGTGGACGTCATCGGCGCGATCACCAACGCCACCCGACTCGTCGGGCGCGGCATCGCCGCAGAGTCGCAGAAGGCCACCATCGACCTGCTCTCCGACGACCTCGCGGGCGCCTGGGCCCGCTGGGACTCTGCCCACCGGCGCATCCTCGGCCCGCTTCCGGCGGCCGCGGAGACGGACTGACCAGCGCGTTCACCTGCGTGTCGCGAGCCCGGGCTACACGGTCCGGGCTCCGCTGCTCCTAGGATCGGCTCACTATCGCCGGCGTATAGGTGGCAGGCATGAGCGACATCATCAGCCCCACGGACTATCTCGAGGCTCTGGTGCCGCGTGACGACCACATGACGTATCTGACTGTGGGCGGGCACGCCATGGACCCCGGCACGCCCGAGGAGACCAAATACGTCGTGCTCAGCCTGACCGATCAGGCTGACACCGACGAGGACGGCCGCTTCCTGGACCTGTCCTCCTACCTGCTGCCGGACGAGGCACGCCGCCTCGCCGCCATGCTGTTGGCCGCCGCCGACGCGTACTCGATGCCGCCGCGCTGAGCCCGGGATCGGGCTGCGGGGGGCTCGCGGAACGCTGCGAGCCGCCTGCGCGTTTAGGCTGGTGAACGACCCGCACCGCGCGGGCCGCGATTGATGGGCCGAGGAGTCCACAACCATGCGCAGCACCAACCCCGTTCTTTCCCGCACGGACGTGTTCAGCCGTAACGGCTACGTCCGTCCGGCCCCGGTCGGCGCGGACCCCCTCCAGCCGGGCACCACCACGCGCGTCATGACGTTGGACGACGTCGTCACCCGTACCGGACTGCTGCTGGTCATCGCCCTGGCCACCGGCGCGTTCGCCTGGGCGGCTGACGTCGGCCCCGGCCTGGCGATCATCTCGGTGTTCGTCGGTCTCGGCCTGGCGATCGTCAACTCGGTCAAGGCAGTGCCCAGCCCGCCGCTGATCATGGCCTACGCCGCGGTCGAGGGCATCTTCCTCGGCGCGATCTCCAAATCGCTGGAGGCCACCCACCCGGGCGTGGTGGTGCAGGCCGTGGCCGGCACCGCGATCACCTTCGGGGTGATGCTCGCGCTCTACCGCAGCGGCCGGGTGCGGGTCACCCCGCGGTTCACCAAGGTGCTGGTCGGCGCCTCCATGGGCTACCTGATCCTGATGTTCGGCAACCTGATGCTGAACCTGTTCCACTCCGGCGCCAACGCCTGGGGCGGCGGCTTCGGTCTGCTCACCGCCGCGGCCGGCGCGGGCCTGGCCAGCTTCTACCTGACCCTGGACTTCGACATGGTCGAGCGGGGCATCAAGGCCGGCGCCCCGGAGATCGAGGCCTGGCGCGCGGCGTTCGGCCTGACCGTCACGCTGATCTGGCTCTACATCGAACTGCTGCGCCTGATCTCGATTCTCCGCGGCGACTGATTCGAATTTCGCTCGAAAAGCAAATGGCCCCCGTCGGTGACGGGGGCCATTCGTTTGAGCTGGGCTTAGAGGAACGAGCGGTGCGCGCGGCGCAGATCGTGTTCGTGCACGATCGCGGTGGCGTGGCCGTGCGGCAGGTTGTGCTCCGCGCGCAGCCAGTTGACCTTGTCGTCGAAGCGGAGGAACGAAGGGCCGTCTTCAAGTTCTCGGAACCACTCGGGGAGTTCTCGTCCGGTCACACCGGGGACCCGGGCGACCAGGTTCTGATGCGTCTCCTCAGAGTGGTGTAAGGACATGAGACCGCCTTCCGGTAGGCCATTGGTGAACTCGAGGGTGCCTGATGGTGTCCGGCGACACAAGACCCGACTCGGAAAGTCGCGACGGGATTTAGGCAGCTTTTGGACCATGGCGACGGGTTGATCACTCCAGACATCACCGGTCCCGCACGTATCGCCGACGCGTATCGTCGGAGAGTGCCGCGAAATCCGTCCGACATGCCCGATTCGTCTCCGACGGAATTGCTCGCGAATGGCGTGCGCGAACTCGTCGATCGGCTGCGGGCATTGCCGGAGAGCCGGCTCACCGGACGGCCCGAGGGGGCCGCGGTCGGTCGCGCCGAGTTGGCCCGTGCGCTGGCGCAGCGGTTGGTCGCGTGGGGGCACGGGGTCGAGCATCGCGACGACGCCCCCGGATCGGTGGCGCCGGAACTTCCCCGGGTCGGGCTGTTCGTGACGGCTGATCAGGTTGCCGTGGCCGGGGCGGACCTGATCGCCGCCGCGGACGAACTCCCGGCGGACACCGGGGTGTGGGTGGACGACGGCACCCACCGCGCGCCGCTGGGCGAGGTGCTCGCCCTGGCGGGCGCGGCGGTGGCCGAACTGCGCGCGCTGTTGTAGGTCAGGCGGCCGAGGCGCGAGCGGCGTTCGGCGCTTCCAGTTGGGTGCGTCGACGGTGCCGCAACATCCCGGCTGCGGCGCGCAGGCCACCGGCCCGCTCGTGCGCCTCGGCCGGGGCAACCTCGGTGCCGGGCCGCTCGGCGGCCTCCACCGCGGCGAACGCCACCGGCATCAGGCCCTCCTCGCGGGACGGGTCCGGCGCGGTCTCTCCGCTCGGCCAGTAGCCCATGGCCGCGCACACCGAGGGCAGCACCGCCATCGCCGCCTGGGCGTAGCCCGCGGCGGAGGGGTGGAAGCGATCCGGGGAGAACATCTCATGCGGCGCCGCGGAGAACTCCGGGCCGATCAGGTCGCCCAGGGACACGGTGCGCCCGCCGGCCTCGACCACCACGATGGTCTGCGCGGCGGCCAACTGACGACTCCATCGGCGGGCCAGGTACCGCAACGGTTGCGCGATCGGTTCGATGGTGCCGAGGTCGGGGCAGGTCGCCACGATCACTTCGCAGCCGGCCGCACGCAGCCGGCGCACCGCAAGATCCAGATACGACACCGCGGCGGTCAACGCCACGCGGTGGGTGATGTCGTTGGCGCCGACCATGATCAGCGCGACATCCGGGTCGGCCTCCAGGGCCACGGTCACCTGACGGTCCAGATCCGCGCTGCGCGCGCCGACCAGGGCGACGTTGGTCAGCCGCACCGGCAGCTCGGCGGCAGCGGCCAGGCCGCACGCGATGCGAGCGCCGGGCGTCTGCTCGGGGCGGTCCACGCCCAGGCCCGCGGCGCTGGAATCGCCGAGTACGGCGAAGGAGATCGCCTCGCCGGGGCAGAACCCGTAGTAGCCGTTGTCGTCCGGGGGCACGGTGGTCGGCACCCCGACCCAACGACGCGCGAGCTTGGCCTCGGTGAGCAGGATCCCGGCCAGGGCTCCACCGGTGAGCGCGACCCCGGTACTACCGATCGCGGCGGCGGCGAGCGCGCGCCGGCTCGCGGCGATCGCGTTCATCGCAACGTCCGGTACGAAACGTCGATCATTCGACGGCCCTCCCCAACGGAAAACCGGCAGAGCCACCGCGCCCGGTAGGGCACGACTGCTCTTCCCCCCGAAGTCGAATGTAACGCGGGCAATACGCTGGCGTTGGCCGTTCAAGCAGGCTTGCCACGAACGTGACAAACGCCAATCCGACCGTGGGGAAAAACAGATTCCCGCGCAGGTCGAATGTGGGTTACCGGTAAGTTCCGGCGGCCCGGAGAGCAGGGATGTGCCGTGGACTACGTCGACTCGCTGCTGGATCTGGTCGGCAATACCCCGCTGGTGCGGTTGCGCTCGGTGACCGCCGGCCTGGCCCCGACCGTGCTGGCCAAGGTCGAGTACTTCAACCCGGGTGGTTCGGTGAAGGACCGCATCGCCACCCGCATGATCGACACCGCGGAGCGCACCGGGTTGCTCAAGCCCGGCGGCACGATCGTGGAACCGACCTCCGGCAACACCGGGGTGGGGCTGGCCCTGGTCGCCCAGCAGCGCGGCTACCAGTGCGTGTTCGTGGTGCCCGACAAGGTGTCCACCGACAAGATCAACACGCTGCGTGCCTACGGCGCGGAGGTCGTGGTGTGCCCGACCGCGGTGGCCCCGGAGGACCCGCGCTCCTACTACCAGACCTCCGACCGCCTGGTGCGCGAGACGCCCGGTGCCTGGAAGCCCGACCAGTACTCCAACCCGGACAACCCGCGGTCGCACTACGAGACCACCGGCCCGGAGCTGTGGCGGCAGACCGACGGCCGGATCACCCACTTCGTGTGCGGCATGGGCACCGGCGGCACCATCTCTGGCGTCGGGCGCTATCTCAAAGAGGTCTCCGATGGCGCGGTGCGCATCATCGGCGCCGACCCGGAGGGCTCGGTCTACTCCGGTGGCACCGGGCGGCCCTACCTGGTGGAGGGCGTGGGCGAGGACTTCTGGCCGAGCACCTATGACCCGGACATCGCCGATGAGGTGCTGGCCATCTCCGACGCCGACTCGTTCAGCATGACCCGGCGGCTGGCGCGCGAGGAGGGCCTGCTGGTCGGTGGGTCGTGCGGGATGGCGGTGGTCGGTGCGCTGCGCACCGCGGAGAAGGCGGCGGCCGAGGACGTCATCGTGGTGCTGTTGCCGGATTCCGGCCGCGGCTACCTGTCCAAGATCTTCAACGACGAGTGGATGGCCGACTACGGCTTCATTTCGGCGAGCACCGCGGCCACCGTGGGCGAGGTGCTGGCGGCCAAGTCCGGGCCGACCCCGGAGTTCGTGCACATGCACCCCAACGAGACCGTGCGCGAGGCCATCGACGTGATCCGGGAGTACGGCGTCTCGCAGATGCCGGTGGTACGCGCCGAGCCCCCGGTGATGGCCGCGGAGATCGTCGGATCGGTGGGCGAGCGAGACCTGCTGGACAAGTTGTTCGCTGGCACGGCGTCGTTGGCCGACCGGGTGGAGCAGCACATGGCCGCGCCGCTGCCGATCATCGGATCGGGAGAGTCGGTGGCTCAGGCCGTCCACGAACTCGAGCACGCCGGCGCCCTGGTGGTGCTCGTCGACGGCCGCCCGCGCGGGGTGATCACCCGTCAAGATCTGCTCGGCTACCTCGCCGGCTGAGACGGGCCATTTGCCCTGAGTGTGTAGTTGCGCAGCCCAAACCGGCGAATTCGGCCGCGCAACTACACACTCGGGGTAGAACGGCAGGCGGCTAGAGGGCGCCGAAGCCAACCCGACGGGTCTCGGACTCGCCGATCTCCACGTAGGACAGCTTGTCCACCGGCACCAGGAGTCGCCGACCGCGGTCGTCGGCCAACGCCAGCACGCCACCGTCGGACAGGGCCTTGCTCACCGCGGCCTCGATCTCCTCGGCGCTCAACGGGCTCTCCACCGTCAGCTCCCGCGCTGAATGCGCAACGCCGATCTTGACCTCCACAGACCCTCCAAGCAGCGGATACGACGCGGCAATCGCGCCGGGCCCGAGGATAGTGCGTGGCGCGGATCGGTGCTGTTCGCGGCTACTGCTGGTCCTGTGACTCGCGCAGCGGCACGCCCTTGATGCCCCGCCACACCAGCGAGGCGACCAGGTCGATGGCCTCCTCGCGGGGGATGGTGTTGGCGTTCGCGGTCCAGGTGCGGGCAGTGACCTGGGCGACGCCGGCCAGGGCCGCGCCGAGCAGGCGGCACTCCGCGTCCGGCAGGCCGGTGTCCTCCGAGATCACCGCGGCGATCATCTCCGCGCATTGCCGCCCGACGTCGTCCACCCGCGCGCGCACGTCGGGTTCACCGGTGAAATCGGACTCGAACACCAGCCGGAACGCACCGGTGACGTCCTCGACGTAGGTGTAGTACGCGCGCATGGTGGCCCGCACGCGGAGCTTGTTGTCGTGGGTGGAGGCCAGCGCCGCGCGCACCGCGCCCAGCAGCGACTCGGCGCTCTCGTCGAGCAGGGCCAGGTACAGGTCCCGCTTGCCGGGGAAGTGCTGGTAGAGCACCGGCTTGCTGACCCCGGCCTTCTCCGCGATGTCGTCCATCGCGGCGGCGTGGTAGCCCTGGGTGGTGAATACGGCCAGCGCGGCGTCGAGCAATTGACGGCGACGGGCGGTCCTGGGCAGGCGGCCGGCTCGGCGTGCGGTGTCGTCGATGGCGTTCAACACGGCTCCTCCCCGACCCGCCATTGGGCCAGTAAGGCCATCCTACTCCCCGGTAGGGTCCGATTTCACGGCAATGTCCGGTTCGCGCCGAACAGCGTGGCGAACAGATCCCCGCGTTCGGCCACCCGGTCCAGCACCTCGGGCGCGGTGAAGCTCAACGCGGCTCCGTCGGCGGCCGTGGCGACCTCGTCCCAGTCCACCGGCGTGGACACCGTGGGGAACTCGCGGGCGCGCAGCGAGTAGGGCGCCACCGTGGTCTTGGCCCCGGCGTTCTGGCTCCAGTCGATGAGCACCTTGCCGTGGCGCAGCTTCTTGTCCATCCGGTGCACGATGAGCTTGGGGTGCGCCTGCTCCATGCGCACGGCCAGGTCCTTGGCGAAGGAGTGCACTGCCTCGACCGGGCTGGGCGCCAGGCCCACGTAGAGCTGCAGACCCTTGGAGCCCGAGGTCTTCACCACCGGGTCCAGGTCGGCGAGTTCCTCGCGCAGCAGCAACGCGACCTGCGCGCACTGGTGCTGGTCGGCCGGTGCCCCCGGGTCCAGGTCGAGCACCAGGCGGTCGGCGGCGCCATCGTCCAGCGTCCACTGGTGCACGTGCAGTTCCAGGGCGGCCAGATTGGCCAGCCAGACCAAGGTGGGCAGGTCGTCGACCACGATGTAGCGGATCTCGTCGCGGTCCTTGGTGGAACCCGGCGCCGGCAGGGTCACCGTGCGTACCCAGTCCGGGGTGTGCGTCGGGGCGTTCTTCTCGAAGAACGACGCGCCGTCCACCCCGTTCGGGAAGCGGACCCGGGTGGCCGCGCGGTTGCGCAGGTGCGGCAGCAGCACCGGGGCGATGCGCGTGTAGTAGTCGATGACCTCGCCCTTGGTGAAGCCGGGCACCGGATAGAGAACCTTCTCCAGGTTCGATAGGGACAGTTGGCGTCCTTCCACCTCGACGCTGACCCGCGCTGCTCCCGCCACAGCCCTCACCCTCGCAGTAGTTTGCTGCCGACGGCGAACGAATCAGGGCCGTCCTGCGTCCTCGTCATGAAGGGGAACACCCGGTGCTGGGAGACGGAGCGGCGGCAACCAACGCCTCCGCCGACCCGTTACCCGCAGCGGGGGTCGGACGGGTGCGGGCGGTGCTCGCGCTCGGTGGGGTACCGGCGCACGAACTGGACGACGGCGTCCAGCAAGTGCGGTTGAAGCTGTTGGAGCAAGCCGCGAATCGGCACAAGGAGGAGATCCGTGACCCGGTGGCGTGGGCCGTCGTGGTCGCCTCCCGGGTGGCCGTCGACTGGCACCGTGGGCAGCGCCGCGACGATGGGCTGCGGGAACGCATCACCGCGTCCTGGGCGACGGCTGCGCCGGCACCGTCCCCGGAGGACCGGGTGCTCGCCCTCACCATCGCCGAGGGCATGGCCGGGCTGCCGGAGACGCACCGCCAGGTGCTCACCCTGCGGTTCTATGCCGACCTGCCGGTGCGCGACATCGCACTGGCGCTGGACGTGCCGGAGGGCACCGTGAAGAGCCGACTGCACGCGGCCGTGGCCGCGTTGCGGGAACGACTGACCGGGATCGAGGTGAGCTGACGTGACCACACCGGAAGATGAGGCACGCGCTGCCCTCGACGCGGCAGCACTCGCCCGGGTGTTGGACGGAATGGACCCGGAGTCGGGTGCGGACAACCTCGCCCGCGAGGCGCACCAGCGCGCCGTGGCCGATGTGGCGTTGATCAGCCGGGCCTTCGGGGTGCTCGGGGACGCCTTGGCCGCGCCGCTACCGGCCGCGCCCGGTGCCGAGCCGGCCGCGGACGAGGCATCCGCCGAGGTCATCGCACTGCCGCTGTGGCGGCGCCGGCCGGGTCGCACGATGCTCGCCGCGGCCGCCTCGATCGCGGTCATGGGGCTGGGTGCCACGGTGATCGTGGCCAACTCCAACGACGACGGTGGCTCCAGCTCGGCCACCGCGGCGGGGGCGCCGAGCCCGAACGACATGCAGGCTCCCGCCGCGCCCGCGCCGGAAGCGCAGTACCGCAGCAACGCCCTGTCCGCGACGGGTTCCGCGGCCGGGGACAGTTCTGCCGCAGCGCCGGCGGCTGCGGCTCCGGCCGCGAAGTCCGCGGCGGCCACGAAGGCGGGATCCGCGGCATACGACGACGGCACCGGGGAGAGCCTGGTCGACGCGGTGGCCTGCGCCCGCGGCATCTTCATCGGCCAGGTGGTCTCGATCAATCCGGCCTCCGGGGATCAGGTGTCGCTGACGTTCAAGGTCAGCAACTGGCTCACCCCCGGTTCCGGCCCCAGCCGGATCACCTACACGGTCGGCGACAGCGACGCGGACGGCACCGGCGGCAAGCTGAAGAAGGGCCAGGAACGGCTGTTCGTAGTGCCCCGGTCGACGAGCGCATCGGTGTACACCTTCCTCGGCCCGGACTACGACGCCGCGAAGGCCAAGATCGCCAAGGCGCAGGACCAGGACAAAAACGTGCAGTGCTGACCACACCTCTTACGCCGAGTGTGCAGTCAGGCACCTGATTCGGTGAATTTCGGGTGCTCAACTGCACACTCGGCGCAGGTGAAGAGTGCCGTTTGCCGGCTACGGTTGTCCCATGCAGACGATCTGGAAGGGCGCGATCTCCTTCGGCCTGGTCTCGATCCCGGTGCGGGTGTTCTCGGCCACTGACGAGCGGGGCATCGCGCTGCGCCAGGTGCACGCCGCGGACGGCGGGCGGATCCGCTACAAGCGCATCTGCGAGCTGGACGGCGAGGAGGTGCCGTACAGCGACATCGCCAAGGGGTTCGACCTGGGCGGCGGTGAGCTGGTGGTGCTCACCGACGAGGACATGGACTCCCTCCCGCTGGCCTCCACCAAGGCCGTCGAGGTGCTGCAGTTCGTGCCCGCGGAGTCCTACGACCCGGTGGCCGCGGCCCGCTGCTACTACCTGCAGGCCGACCAGCACGGCGCCAAGCCCTACGTACTGCTGCGCGACGCCCTGGCCCGTTCGGGGAAGGTGGCCATCGTCAAGGTCGCGCTGCGCTCCCGGGAATCGCTGGCCGCGATCCGCCCGCACGGTGACGTCCTACTGCTGCAGATGATGCTGTGGCCGGAGGAGATCCGGGATCCCTCCGCGTTGGTGCCGGACCCGGACGTCACGGTGCGCGAGCAAGAGATCGCGATGGCCGAGGCCTACATCGAGACCCTGACCGGGGAGTTCAAGCCGGACGACTACACCGACGAATACGCCGCGGCGCTGCGGGCCGTGGTGGACGCGAAGGTGGCGGGGCGTCAGGTGGTCTCGGTGGAGGAGAACGCCGAGCCCGCGGCCGAGGTGGTCGACCTGATGGAGGCGCTGCGCCAGAGCGTGGCCCGGGTCAAGGAGCGACGCGCCGCCGAGGCGGGCGAGGCCGCGCCGCCGGCCAAGAAGACCGCGGCCAAGAAGGCGGCACCGGCGAAGAAGGCCGCGGCGGCCAAGAAGACCGCCGCGAAGGCAGCGCCGGCCAAGAAGGC
>Ga0137413_10000174_pt1 | contig 18387 bp, 12 predicted proteins | sample CZODoug2_1_16fun_FD_108280 | JGI IMG/M metagenome (GOLD analysis project Ga0137413, IMG submission 108280) | Vadose zone soil fungal communities from Angelo Coast Range Reserve, California, USA - CZODoug2_1_16fungal (Illumina Assembly) | ecosystem: Environmental > Terrestrial > Soil > Vadose... | reverse complement strand
GACTTCCACCATCACGAGAGACTTCGTGACCAGATTAGCCAGGGAGCAGACCGCTTCCGATGCGGCGATCTCGCCGCCCGCCGCCACCGAACTCACCGCGTCTGCCGTAAAGTCGCCGGCGAAAACGGCAAGCCGCCGCATCACCAAGCGCTCGGGCGCGGGCAGCAACTCATGGCTCCAGTCCAGCGTTGCACGCAATGTCTGGTGCCGCGGCAGAGCCGTTCGGCGGCCACCGGTCAGCATTCCCAGGCGATCATCCAGGCCTGCGGCGACCTGCTGGAGTCCGAGGGTGGCGACGCGGGTCGCCGCAAGATCGATGGCCAGTGGGATGCCATCGAGGCGCCGACAGATTGCGGCAATCGCCGAAAGGCTCTCTCTATTCGGCGAGAAATCCGAACACCACGCCCTTGTCGTAGCGATGAAGAGCTGCACCGCACTGTGACCGGATATATGGGCCGGTTCCTCATGCTGCGGGGGCACATCCAAGGGGGGAACGCGGTAGACGTACTCGGCCTCGATCTTCAAAATCTCGCGGCTCGTTGCAAGAACGGTCGTTCGTGAACACAGGCGCGCGATCATTTGCGCCAACTTGGCTGCTGCGTCGATCACGTGCTCGCAATTGTCGAGAACAAGAAGAAGTTTCCGTGCTCCGATGGCCCGAGCGACAGACTCGGCGGAAATCTCTTCGCCACCTAACTTCAGGCCGAGGCCCGCTGCCACGGCGGTCGGCACCAGACCGGGGTCCGATAGCGACACTAGCTCAACGAGCCGAACGTCATCCTGAAAGCTCGGGAGCAAACTACGGGCCGTCTCCAACGCCAGCCTGGTTTTTCCAATCCCTCCCGGTCCGGTCAGCGTGACCAACCTATATGCGGACAGAAGACTGCCCAAATGCTGCACAGCGCTAGTTCGCCCGATCAGTTCGGATGCTTCCGCAGGCAAGTTGGTCCGAAATGGCTCGGCCGAACTTAGCGTCGGTTCGAGGCCATCATCTGACGATTTGCTCTCCTGGCGGGATGTCCATGCACCCAGTAGGCGATAGCCACGACCGGACGCCGTCTTCAGTATTCCACGATCCGAACCGAGCGCCTTGCGGATCACAGATATATGAAACTGAAGCGTATTGTCCTCTACAAAGACGCCGGGCCATACGCGAGCCGAGAGCTCGCTCTTGGTGACAAGTTCACCTGCTGATTGAACCAGAACCTCGATGATTTCGAAGGTGCGGCCTCCAATCGGGACAGGCACTCCCCGCGCTCGCAGTTCGCGACGAGCGAGATCGACCTCCCACTCGCCCAATTCGTACACCATCTGTCGGCTCAGTGTGCGCACTCACAGTCCCTGTTCAGAATGTCTCACGTTTTATCAGAATTTTGTGGCGCACAAACCCCTAGCACTGGCCCGGATCCGTCGCTGACCGATCATTATTACTACGTCGGACGTTGAGGTCGCCGAACGCCTTGGATTCCAGGTTTCACAGCTTCTCAGGAAAATTCAGCTTTGCTTCAAGGAGTTGCTCCGCCTCCGCATTGAAGGAGACACATTTGAGTGCTTAATGTACGTGCACTGTCGCTCGGCAGAATGAAGCATTGGAGGGCTCGCAAAGCCTTTCGCTGTCACACGTGGTTCACCCCTCCGAGACGCTCCATCGGCAAGTGGACATGTGCGTATGGGTGATAGCGACAACTTGCGAACCAATGACGTCGCCTTGTTTGGCCCATTTCGTCTGTTTGCGGCCGAAAGGCTGCTTGAGAAAGCGGGCGAGCCGCTTCAGCTGGGCGGCCGTGCGCTCGATATACTGATCACTCTGGTCGAACGGGCCGGACAAGTCGTCACCCGCAAGGAACTGATCTCGCGAGTCTGGCCAGATGTGATCGTGGAGGACGCTAACCTCCGTGTCCATGTTGCTGGCCTTCGCAAAGCGCTTGGAGACGGACGCGATGGCGCCCGTTACGTCGCAAATATCCCCGGTCGAGGCTATTGCTTCGTCGCTCCGGTGACACGATCGGCATCCCGGCGATCCCTCTCCCCAGCCCAGCCGGTTATCACGGATCGGGTCCATAAACTGCCGGCGCGGTTGACACGAATGGTCGGCCGCGAAGATACCGTCCGTGTGCTGTCGGCCCAGCTTATGACCCAGCGCTTCGTCAGCATCGTTGGCCCGGGAGGCATGGGCAAGACTACCGTCGCAGTCTCGATTGCCCACGCGTTGATCGACAATTTCGAGGGCGCGGTTTTCTTCATCGATCTGGGAGCGCTGACTGATCCCGGCCTCGTACCGACCGCGGTTGCGTCGGCGCTCGGATTCATGGTGCAAGCTAAGGATCCCTTCCTCAGCTTGCTGGCCTTTCTTGGCGAGAGGAGGGTCCTCCTTGTGCTTGATAATTGCGAGCACGTGATCGACGCCGCGGCGGCATTGGCCGAACCGATTGTCAGCGAGGCACCGCAAGCGCACATCCTTGCAACCAGCCGGGAGGCACTGCGGGTCGAAGGTGAACATGTTCACCTGCTGTATCCGCTCGATGGCCCCCTCGAAGATGTCGGTCTGACCGCTGCGGAAGCGCTCACATTTCCGGCGGTGCAGCTTTTCATGGAGCGCGCGGCTGCGAGTGGCTATCGCTCCGAGCTGAGCGATGCCGATGCGCCGATCGTCGCCGGGATCTGCCGCAGGCTCGACGGAATTGCGCTTGCCATCGAACTTGCGGCGAGTCGCGTCAGCTCCAATGGCATTCGCGGAACCGCAGAACTGCTCGACAACCGTTTCAAGCTGCTCTGGCACGGCCGCCGCACGGCGCTACCCCGGCACCAGACCCTGAACGCGATGCTCGACTGGAGCTATAACCTGCTGAGGGAGTGCGACAAACTGGTCCTGTGCAGGTTGTCTGTCTTCGTCGGGGTCTTCACGCTCAAGGCCGCCCTCTCGGTCGCCGGGACGGAAGCAAGCGACGCTGAGGTGGCCGAGGCGGCGGCGAGCTTGGTTGCGAAATCGCTGATATCGACGACCACCATCGGCGAATCAACATACTATCGGCTGCTCGACACCACGCAGGCCTACGCCGCGGCCAAGCTTACTGAACGTGGCGAGGCCGACAACATCGCCAGGCGCCATGCGATCTACTATTCCAATTATCTCGGACACGACGAGGTCATCCAATCGCCCTTTGGCGAGCATGACCTTTCGAGATATGCCCTGCATATTGGGAATGTCCGAGCGGCACTCGAATGGTCGTTCTCGGAGCATGGCAATATCGCCGTCGGTGTCGAACTCGCCAGTTCGGCGACGCCGTTGTTCGTGGGGTTGTCGCTGCTCGACGAATGCAGGAGCTGGTGCGAGCAGGCGCTGGCCGCTCTCGATGACGCCGGCCGCGGAACAAGACGGGAGATGATTCTCGAGGAGGCTCTGGCACTATCGTCGATGTTCACCAAAGGAAACGGTGACGAGGTTCGCGCCGCAATCGAGCGCGGACTTGCGCTTGCGGAGACTTTCGAGGACAGGGATCATCAGCTCCAGCTTCTTGCCGGTCTGAACATTTTCCTCACACGAATTGGCGATTTCCGCGGCTCATTGGCCGTTGCGGAACAGGGGATCGCGGTCGCTCGTGCGGCGAAAAACAGGGCCGGTCTTGTCATGGCGGACTGGATGCTCGGCGTTTCCCATCATCTGGTGGGAAATCAGGCCGCGGCGCAGCGCCATTGCGAAGGCGGGATGGCCAACGCCGCCGAGCTGGGCCAGCTCAATGCCAACTTCTTTGGCTACGATCATCGTATCCGCGCGCTTGTTGCCCTCGCCCGCGCCTTGTGGCTGCGCGGCTTTTCAGAGCAGGCACTCAGAACAGCACAACAGGCCATCGATGAAGCAGACCGTCGCGATCATCCGGTTTCCGTCTGCATCTCGCTGATTTATGCAGCACCGGTCTTTCTCTGGCGGGGCGACTTGGGACGAGCCGAGAACTCCATCGAGCGATTAATCGCGTATGCCGGAAGGTACTCGCTGGCACCTTACCGCGCCGTCGGCATGGCGCTAATGGGCGAACTCGCGGTCACGCGTGACGAAGCGGGAGCTGGCCTCATTTTGTTACGCGACGCACTGGAGACGTTGCGCGCCGAACAGCACAACATCCTGGCCACGGTGTTCGAGAGCGCGCTGGCAGAAGGCCTGCGGAAGATCGGGGAATTCGACGAGGCGCTAACCACTATCAACAGAGCCGTCGCACGGGCGGCTAGTTGCGGAGCGACTTTCGACATGGCGGAACTGCTGCGAATCAAGGGACAGATTCTCTCGGCAATGCCGCAATCCGACCGGACATCAGCCGCGGACTGCCTGATGCAGTCGCTCGCCGTGGCACGAGAGCAGTCGGCACTGGCCTGGGAGCTGCGATCGGCGACGGCTTTGGCCCGCTTGCTATTTGATAACGGACAGCGCGATCGGGCCCGCGACACGCTCGCTCCGGTCTACAACCGGTTCACGGAAGGATTCGAAACGGCGGATCTTCGCATCGCGCGGCGTCTCATCCACGATGTGACGTAGCTGGTCGATTCCCTTCGCCTACCAAAATGGCCGTAGCCATCGCATGGACCGGCACAGGCGATGCGACTAGCCTTCAGAAAATGCTCGGCATTCTGCCGCCGATGCGGACTGAAGACCCAGGCTTGCCGCGGATCAAACGCGACGCAGATCCCCGCACCGACAGCCCACTTTTCAGATCTTTACAAGATACAACGCGCCAGAGCGCCGCCCATCAGCCATGGTTGTTGCAAAAACGACTATTTGCCTGTCACGATCTCGAGGCTCATCATGTCCCCTTCCCGTCTTCCGCAAGTCCCGCGCCCCATGCTTCCACCGGTCGTCGCGGCCTACGTCCAAGCCATCAACACCTTCGATCTCGATGGGTTGTTGGCCGCCTTCGCGGACGATGCGCTCGTTAACGATCAGTTGTGCGACTACTGGGGAAAGTCGGCCATCAGGAAATGGGCAGAGCACGACATAATCGGCGAACGAATGACGATGCACGTCGTCAAGATAGTGGAGCACTACGGTCACTTCATCGTGACGGCAAACGTCGATGGCAACTACGACAAACGAGGGTTGCCAGATCCACTGGTGCTCGCGTTCTACTTCTCAGCCCTCGGCGACTTGATCGTTCAGCTCATCATTCTTCGCAATCAATCCGACATTTGAAAAGCCGCAGCATCTGCTGCGATCCCGATCGCTGGACTGCGACGCCGATCGCCCAACGATCCAACTACCGGTCGGAGGCTCCACTGAGGATTTTCGTGTGATCGCGACAATTTACATCTCCTTACAACGCTAAACTCGCCTCCACGCGGATGTTGCGCAACTCTCTTCCCGACAATCAGTCGTCCAACCAGAGCGCTTAGCTGGAAGAGAGGACATCATGACCGGCACAAACAAACGGCTTGCGGCTGTCACCAGGGGAGCCGGCGTCATGCGTGCAGCCGAGCAGCCAGTAACCTTGGGAATGGTAGGCAGGGCAGACCCACAACGGACCACCGACTTTCAGGCCGTGCTCCTCGCCATGGCCGGCCATGATCTTCGACAGCCACTACAAATCATCCAAAACTCCCACGATCTTTTCGGCATCGGCGTCCGGACCAAATCCGAACAGCGTCTGCTGCAGAGGGGCCAGCATGCAATCGACCGCCTCAATGGGCTGCTCGATCAAATGCTGGGGGCTGCTCGGCTCTATGAGCATTCAAAGGAAGAAAAGCTCTCGCCCGTCGCGCTCGAACCGCTGTTTAGGCAAGCATCCCAAGAAAATGCGGAAGGCGCGTTGCAGAAAGGGATTGACGTCCGTGTGTGCCCCACTGGCGCGTCGGTCATCAGCAATGCGGTGCTGCTCAATGGCATCCTCCGAAATCTCGTCAGTAACGCCATAAAATATACCGAGCCCAATGGCCGGATTCTCATTGGCTGCCGCCGTTCGGGCCAAAACGTGCGGATCGACGTTTGCGACACGGGCATCGGTATCGCGGGTGAGCAACTTTCAAGAATTTTTGAGGCGTTCACTCGACTTGATTCCACGCGGTGTGACGGACTCGGTGTCGGGCTATTCATCGTGCGCCGGGCCATCGAAGTGCTCGGACATCGCATCGATGTCAGCTCTTCCACCTCCCGTGGATCACGTTTTTCTATATTCGCAAGGCGAGCCGAGTAGAGGGAGCCACATCATCGCGTCCGATGAAAGCACCGAGGATGGAAACGGCGATCCCGAGAAAGAGGACAACATGAATTTTGTCATGGTGAAAAGAAAAGTGACGGCTTCCTGGAAGACCTTAGGTGTCGCTTTCGCTGGGCAACTGAGAGGGGCCGGAAATGCTTTTAGGTTCTGCGCCGAACAAATCTTGGTCCCATCCCCCGTCGGCTCAAGATTGGCAAGGGTGCGCCTCCTCCCCGCGCATTCGTACACGCGCAGAGACTGGGCCGATGGCACCAGGCCATCGGCCCTCTTTTCTATGAGTGGCATGACATAGCACATCGAGAATGATCAAGAAGACGGAGTCACAAAATGACACATCCTACACGGAGGGCATCGCATCTCAATCGCCGAGAGGCTCTCCAGACCGCCGCAATTGCAACCGCCGCCGCAGTCGGCGGTCTGGCCCGTACTGCTAGTGCCGCGACGAACACCAACACTTCCGACCACGACGCAGGCGGCTTTTGGCCGAACGGCGCGCGATTGGCCATCAGTCTCTCGCTCATGTTTGAGGGCGGCGGGCAGCCGATCTCAGGCGCTGGCGGTGTGATCCCGGACCCGATCGAGAAGGGCATCCCGGATCTGCCGACCAACGCGTTCTTCGCCTACGGTCATTATGAGGGCATCCCTCGCGTGCTCGATCTCATGGACAAGCACGGCATCAAGCTCAGTTCGTTCATGATCGGCGGGGCAGTCGAAACCTCGCCGGAGCTTGCTCAAGAGATCGTGCGACGAGGTCATGAGGCGGCCGCTCACGGCCGCATATGGGACAATTCTTATCAACTTCCGCGCGACCAGGAAAAGCGCTTCATCGCCGATAGCGTCGAAACGATCCATAAGGTCACCGGCCAGAATCCCGTTGGCTGGAACGCTTATTGGATGCGCAACTCCATCTATATCCTGGAGACGCTGCAGGACCTCGGTTTTCTCTATCACATCGACGAGCCGAGCCACGATGAGCCGTTCATCGTCCCGGTGCGCGGGCGGGATTTCGTTACCGTTCCGTATACCTTCCACTTGAACGACATCGTGTCTTTTCCCTTCTCGGGCTGGAATCCGGCTGCTTACGAGCAGGCGCTGCGCGACGAATTTGATCAGCTTTACGAGGAAGGCGCGCATCGACGGCGCATGATGGTGACCAGTCTGCACGACCGCATCTCCGGCCACGCGGGGAGGATACGCGCACTCGACCGCTTCCTGACCTATGCCAAGAGCAAGGGGGATGTCTGGTTCGCTCGGAAGGATGAGATCGCCCGCTACGTGTTGGCAAACCGTGCCGGTACGCCGGTTGTCAATCGGGGTTCGCCGAGCGTCACGGGCCTGCCTGGGCCGGCAAGCTGAAGAAGAAGGATTCCGATGTCGGCAAACAAATGGGGCATCCTAAGGGAGAAGATCAGATGATTGACGGTAACCACATCTTTTCAGGTCTGAAGGTGCTTGATCTCGCGAGCTTCATCGCCGGCCCAGCCGCCACGACAATCCTCGCGGACTTTGGCGCTGACGTCGTCAAGGTCGAACCGCCAGGAACGGGCGATCCCTACCGTTTCTTCTCCACGACACCGCCAAATCCGGTCAGCGATTTCAACTATGCCTGGCAGTTGACGAACCGGAACAAGCGAAGCATCGCACTGGATCTCAAGTCGGGCGGCGCGAAAGAAGTGCTGCTGCGCCTCGTACGCTGGGCGGATGTCGTCGTGGTCAACTTTCCACCGCGCGTGAAGGCCTCCCTCGGCGTGACTTACGAGGCACTTGCGCCGCTGAATCCACGGCTCATCTACGCCGACGTCACAGGCTATGGCTCTGAAGGGCCCGAGGCCGACACGCCGGGTTTCGATGTCACGGCGTTTTGGGCACGCACCGGCCTCATGCAAGTGACCCATGACGCCGGCAGTCCCCCTACTCTGCCGATTCCCGGGATCGGCGACCATGCCACCGCTACGACACTATATGCGGCAATCGTCACGGCGCTTTACGCGCGCGCAAGCAGCGGCAAGGGCAGTCACGTCTCGACCTCGCTGATCGCCAACGGGATCTGGGCGGCCGGCACCTGGGTCGAGGGAGGACTGAACGGCGGACACTTCTTTCCGCAACATGATCGCAAGTCGCCTCCAAATGCCCTGCTCAATCCATACCAGACGTCCGACAATCGCTGGGTACTGCTGGTTGCCGCCCAGCGCAAGGACTGGCCGGGCTTCGCCAAGGCGATCGGGATGCCCCAGCTAATTGAAGATCCTCGCTTCTCCGATGACCACCGGCGCGCCGCAAATGCGGCGCAGCTCGTCGACATCCTCGACCCACTATTCGCGAGCCAGCCGCTCGCTCATTGGAAGGATGTGCTGAGCGCTGGCCGCGTCATCTTCGGCGTTGTGCAAGTCGCCACCGAGATCATCAACGATCCCCAGTTAGTTGCGAACGAGATTGTGGTTCCCCTGGACGTGCCGGGGAAGGTTGCAACACGCACTGTCAGCAGCCCGCTGCAGATTCTCGGATTTCCAAAAGTCAAGCCGACGGTTGCGCCGCAGCTCGGAGAGCATGGCTCAGGGATACTCAAGGACCTTGGGTTCGACGCTGCTGAAATCGCCCGACTGAACGACGCCGGCGCGGTCACGCCCTTCGGAGGTTCCCATGACTGAAGATGAAGTCCGGGCGTCCGCTTATGCGATGCCGCTGACAAGTCCGGCATATCCGAAGCCGCCATTTCGGTTCGTCGATCGGGAATTCATCATCATTTCCTACCGCACGGATCCCAAGGCGCTGGCTCGCTTCGTTCCGGCCCCACTTAGGCCCGCGGAGCCCATCGTCAAATACGAATTCATCAAGATGCCCGATTCCAGCGGGCTTGGCTCCTATACGGAGTCCGGACAGGTCATTCCGGTAACCTTCAAAGGCCAGCCCGGCGGATATACGCATGCCATGTATCTGGACAGTGAAGCCGGCATCGCTTCCGAGCGCGAACTGCTCGGCTTTCCCAAGGTTCTCGCCCAGCCGAGGTTCGAAGTGCGCAATGACGCGCTGGTCGGGACGCTTGACTACAACGGCGTGCGGATAGCGACCGCGACCATGGCCTACAAATACCAGACGCTGGATTTGGCCGCCGTCAAGGCGTCGCTGCAAACGCCGGGCTTCCTCCTGAAGATCATGCCGCACATCGACGGCTCGGCACGGATCTGCGAACTCGTCAAATATTACGTATCGGATGTCACCGTGAAGGGGGCCTGGACGGGTCCCGCCTCCCTTGAACTCCATCCGCATTGTTTCGCTCCCGTCGCGAAGCTTCCGGTGCTCGAAGTTCTCTCGGCGACGCATCTCCTGACCGACCTTTCAATTGCCGGAGGCGAGATCGTCCACGATTACCTCGCCTCCGGCAACGATTCAGTGACGCGGTGATCTGCATTCGCTTCCGAGACCCTCAAACAAGGATGATGTCATGGCGATTCGTCAGCCGAAGATAAACACTCCGTCAAAGCCACTTCCCGAGGCGAACGGTGACTTCTACCTCGTCGCTGACACGCTCGCCAAGGAGGACAACGACATCAGGTTGAAGGTCCGCGCATTCATGGAAGCGGAGGTGCAGCCGATCATCAACGATTTCTGGGAGCGTGACGAATTCCCGTTCGATCTCGTACCGAAGGTCGCGGCGCTCGGTATCGCCGGCCTTCCGTACCAGGGATACGGATGCCCCGGGCGCAGCACGACGTTGATGGGCTTCGTCATGATGGAGATGGCGCGGGTCGACGCATCGATCTCGACCTTCTTTGGTGTTCATACCGGCCTGGCCATGGGCTCTATCTACCTCTGCGGATCCGAGACTCAGAAGCAAAAATGGCTCCCCGAGATGGCGGCGTTAGGGAAGGTCGGTTCCTTCGGTTTGACCGAGCCCGAAGTGGGTTCGGGCGCGTCCGGCGGACTGCTCACTACCGCAAAGCGGGACGGCGACACCTGGATCCTGAACGGACAAAAGAAGTGGATTGGCAACGCGACCTGGGGAGACCTGACAATCATCTGGGCGCGCGACCTCGCAGACGACCAGGTCAAAGGTTTCATCGTCGAGAACCGGTCGCCCGGATTTCACGTCGAGAAGATCCAGCACAAGATGGCGCTTCGCGTCGTGCAGAACGGACTCATTACGCTGACAAATTGCAAGGTCGACGAGTCAAACCGGCTCGCCAACGCTAATTCATTCGCCGACACGGCGCGGGTCCTGCGTATGACCCGCGCCGGGGTTGCCTGGGAATCGGTCGGCTGCGCAACGGGCGCTTACGAGCACGCGCTTCGCTACGCGCAGACGCGGCTCCAGTTCGGCCGTCCGATTGGAAGATTCCAGTTGGTCCAGGACCTGTTGTTCAAGATGCTCGGCAACATCACTGCGACGCAGGCCCTGTGTTTGCGTCTCTCGCAGCTCCAGGATCAGAATGTGATGCGTGATGAACACGCTTCGCTTGCGAAGGGTGTGTGCACGATCCGAATGCGTGAGACCGTCGGTTGGGCCCGCGAACTTCTCGGCGCCAACGGCATTCTGCTCGACCGGCACGTCGGCCGCTTCGTCGCCGACGCGGAGGCGCTCTATTCGTACGAAGGGACCCGAGAGATGAACGCCTTGATCGTCGGCAAGGCGATCACCGGATTCGGCGCCTTCGTCTGACCCATCTGAGGAGGCTTTCTCATGACCAAAACTATCAAACGAGTAGCCATCATCGGCACCGGCCTGATCGGCGCCAGTTGGGCCGCGCTGTTTCTTGCCAAGGGTCTGGAGGTCGTCGCCACGGACATTTCGCCGAATGCGAAGGAGGCGCTCGATGATTTCGTCACCGCCGCATGGCCGGCGCTCGAACAGTTCGGCCTCGCACCGAATGCATCACTGTCGAACCTTCGGTTCACGGACAACCTGGAGGCGGCCGTCATGGACTGCGATCTCGTTCAGGAGAATGGGCCGGAGCGGATCGAATTCAAGCAGGAACTTTATCAACGCCTCGATGGACTGCTGGGGCGCAACGTCATCATCGCATCCAGTTCGTCGGGTCTCACGATGAGCGCAATTCAGTCGGCGTGCCCCGACTATCCCGAACGGTGCGTCATCGGTCACCCGTTCAACCCACCTCACCTGATCCCCCTTGTCGAAGTTGTGGGGGGAGCCAAAACGTCCGAGGAGACGATTCAACGCGTGACAGAGTTCTATCGGGCTTTGGGCAAGCGGACGATCCGCCTTCACAAAGAGGTCCCCGGCCACGTCGCCAACCGCCTGCAGGCGGCGCTCTATCGCGAAGTCGTGCATCTCATTTCGGAAGGCGTGGTGAGCGTCGGCGACGCCGATACCGCCGTTTCATGGGGCCCCGGACTGCGTTGGGGCGCCATGGGCCCAAGTCTTCTCAACCATCTGGGCGGCGGACAAGGTGGCATCGAGCACTTCTTCGAGCAATTCACCGGTCCGATGACCGCGTGGTGGCGTGTGCTCGGCTCTCCCGAGCTTACCGCTGAAGTTCGCGCGAGGATCATCGAGGGGGTTCATGAGGAAATCCAATCCCGATCGGTGCGCGAGCTTTCTGCGCAGCGGGACGGAGTTCTGCTTGGTCTCCTCTCGCTACGACGCGCGGAGGTTTGACATGAGCAGGAATCAGCGGCCGAACGCGCCGATGCCGACCACCGCACGACCCCTCACCGACGGAACTGAACCAGTGTCAGGGAGCACAGCGCCTGTCCTCACTCTGGCAACTCGTCCCAATTCGAAAATCCGGAAGGACGGCGTCATGAGCAAAGATAACCTTCTGCGTTCGTTACAAAGAGCGTCATTGGCAGTAGCCGTCCTCATGATCGGCTGGGGGGCGACCGTTCTGCGTGGCCAGGCAGTTACGCCGTGGTTCTCGACATCCGCCGCGATTTGGATGGCACTCCTTTTAGTGTCCGCTATCTGGTTGCTTCGCGGGTCCTTCACCGCTCTTGCGGCGGCTGGCTTAACGACAGCAGTGGTGGGTCGCTTGTTCAGCACCCTGCAGGTGGGCACTCCGGCGAACGGATCGGGGGCGAGTCCATCGGACCTTCTTCTGCAGGTCGAGACCGGACCGGGAATACCCGGTTATGGCTACCTCGGCCTGCTGCTGGGCCTGCTGTTGCTTTCGCAATTCATCCTTCTCGCCATTGACGCAGTTCGGTCATCCAAGAACGACCGCGAGCTATTGATCCAAACCTGGGCACTGACCTTTGTGCGGCTCTGCGTCGGCCTGATGTTCGTGCCCCATTTCGTTGGCCACATCTTCGCCGGACCGCATCAATTCGGAATTTACACCCAATATTTCGCTGGGTTGGGCTTGCCGTTTCCAGCCGCTCAACTTGTCCTGGCCGGAGCGGTAGAGGTCATCGCAGCAATCGGCCTCTCGTTGGGTCTTTGCACCCGAATTACCGCGTGCCTCGGCGCTTTTTATCTCTTCCTCACCATGTTGTTGGGCGGTCATTTCAACATCGGCTACGTGTGGATTCTTCCCGACGGCGGTTATGAGTTCGGAATCTTCTGGGCGATTGTTACCGCCGTGTTCATCGTGACCGGTGGAGGTCGCGTTTCTGTCGACAATCTTATTCGGCAGACTCAATTATTTGAACATCGGCCGGAGCTTCGAGCTGCTTATATCCATTTCACATAGGCACCGACAAGGGGCCCACTTTCGGGGGTGCAAGAACAGGGAGCCAACGATGTTTGCCACGATCACCGGCGGTTCGAAGAGATTGGGCGCCCGGGCTGGGTTGGCACATATCATTTCGGCGATAGAGGTACGATCAAATGGCTGGTAGTGACGCCCATATTTATGAACCGTCATCCGGACATGGCCTGCGCCATGATCCGCTCAACTCCATCGTCGGTCCCCGTCCGATCGGCTGGATATCGTCGGTCGACCTGCAGGGGCGTCGCAACCTCGCGCCCTACAGCTTCTTCAACGCATTCAACTACAAACCGCCCATCATCGGGTTTGCGACGATCGGCTGGAAAGACACCGTCGCGAACGTTCAGGAGACCGGCGAGTTTGTCTGGAACCTGGCAACGGAACCGCTTTCACAACAAATGAACGTCACCTCCACTGCGTTGGCGCGAGGGCAAGATGAATTCGAACTGGCCGCCCTCACCCCGGCTCCAAGCCGACAGATCAAGGCTCCGCGCGTGCTGGAAAGTCCGGTGAACTTCGAATGCCGGATGACACAGATCATTCAACTCACAACCACCGTCGGCACGGCGGTTGAGACCTGGTTGACACTGGGAGAAGTGGTCGCCGTGCATATCGATCGTGCCTTCATCCAGAGCGGTATCTACCAGGCGGTTGCCGCCCAGCCCGTGCTTCGCTGGGGCGGACGCGGCGACTACGCTCAGATCGCGCCGGAGAACGTGTTCGAACTCATCCGTCCGGCAGTCGCACGCGTCCTCTGATGCTAGGAGCACAAATGATTGTTTATCGTGAATCAACTGCGCTGGTCACCGGGGCGTCCAAAGGACTGGGGGAAGCTTTTGCGGACGCACTCGCCGCGCGTGGCATGAACCTGGTGCTGGTCGCGCGCTCCGTCGATGCATTGCAAGCCTTGGCGAGACGCCTCGCTACCAATTACGGCGTGAGTTGCATCCCCCTCAACGCTGATCTGGCCGATCCAGGTTCCGTCAACCGGATCGGCGAGCAACTTAAACTTGAAGAGATTCAGATCGATCTTCTGATCAACAATGCGGGTCTCGGACTGACGGGCGATTTCCTTTCCCACGACATCCGAAAAGAGCAAGCGGCGATTCAAGTCAACGTACAGTCGCTGGTTGCCCTTACACACCTGTTCGGCTGCGATATGGCAATTCGCGGCAAGGGCGGCATCATCAACGTCGCCTCCAATTCCGCCTTTCAACCGCTTCCACATATGGCCACCTATGCGGCGGCCAAAGCTTTCGTTCTTCATTTCAGCGAAGCCCTCCAACACGAACTCAAAGCCAAAGGCGTTCGAGTGATGGCCGCCTGCCCTGGACCGACGGCGACCAGTTTCTTTGACGGCACCTCGACTGCCTTGTCGGAGAAGGATTTCGACAGCTCTGAAGCGGTTGTCCGGAACATATTGAAGGCCTTCGATCAAGGAAAAGCCGTTTCCTATCCCGGAAGGATGAGCGTGCGAGCCGCCATTTTGGCTCCTCGACTACTGCCTCGCGATCTGATCACACGCCTCGCGGCAACGGCGACCAAGAAGATGGGCCTGCACACTTAGCCATAGGCCGGAACCCAGGCAAATTGAACGAGGTTCACAAATGAAACGCATTGCGCTCATCATCGCCGTCGCGCTGCCGCTGATCGCATGCAGCAAGGAACAGCCCAAGAAGGTCGCCATCCGGCCGGTACGCGTGACATCGGTGCAACACGCCCTAAGTGGCGATACGATCAGCTTGACCGGTCAAATCCAGGCCAAGGACCCGATTAATCTAGCTTTCAGGATCGGAGGTCGGCTGCTGGAAAGAAACGTGACCGTCGGCGATCCCGTGAAGCCCGGTCAGGTCGTCGCAAGGATCGAGCCTCAGGATTTCCAAAACGCGCTACGTTCTGCTGAAGCCGATTTGGCTTCCGCGCAAGCCGTGCTGGCAAATTCGAAAGGCACAGAGGGTCGGCAGAGCGAGCTGTTGAGCAAGGGATTTACGACGCAAGCTCAATACGATCAAGCCGAGCAGCAGAGGAAAACCGCGCAAGCGCAGGCCGAATCGGCGCAGGCACGGCTGCAGAACGCGAAAGATAATCTCACCTACACTGACCTCAAATCGGACGTCGAGGGATCGGTCACGGCGAAGGAAGCAGAAACCGGCGAGATCGTCGCCGCCGGGAGAATGATTCTGCAAGTCGCCAAGCAGGGAGACAGATACGCCGTCTTTAATGTCCCCTCTCAGCTTATTAGGCAAAGCCCCAAAGATCCGGAAGTAACGGTCTTCCTTTCTGATGACATGACGATCGTCACCACCGGCCGCGTCCGCGAGGTCGCGCCCCAGGCGGATACGGCGACTGGAACCTATGTCGTAAAGGTCGCTCTCAACAACCCGCCGGACGCCATGCGTCTTGGCGCAACGATCGTCGGACAGATCAAAGTACAATCAGATCCCGTCATTCAACTCCCCGGGGTAGCGCTGACCCAAAGCGAGGGAAAGCCGGCGGTGTGGGTCGTCGATCCCGAGAAGAAGACAGTTTCGCTCGTCTCCGTCACAGTCGGTCATTACGATACATCCTCGGCAGTCGTGTCCCAGGGCCTGAAGGACGGAGATCTCGTTGTAACGGCGGGCGTTCAAGCTTTGCGGCCCGGACAAGAAGTCAGAATTCTTGAAACTGATGCTGGGGCTCAGAAATGAACCGCGGCTTCAACATTTCAGAATGGGCACTGAAACACCGCTCGTTCGTCTGGTTTTTGGTCATCATCATCGTCGCGGCGGGCGTGCTGTCCTATTCGAGGCTCGGCCGCAATGAAGACCCCAATTTTACCATCAAGACCATGGTGGTTCAGGTCCTTTGGCCTGGAGCCAACATCACCGATACCCTCCAGCAGGTCACCGATCGGGTGGAGAAGAAGCTCCAGGAAATTCCGGGTCTCGACTACATCAAGAGCTACACCCTACCGGGCGCGTCGACGGTTTTCGTCACCCTCAAAGGCTCGGTGCAGAGCCGCAGTGTGCCCGACGTCTGGTATCAGGTCCGCAAGAAGATCGGCGATATCCGACAATACCTCCCGCAAGGTATTGTCGGCCCATTCTTCAACGACGAGTTCGGCGACACTTATGGCGTCATCTATGCGTTCACGGCGGACGGTTTCACGCATCGCGAGCTCCGCGATTATGTAGAGCGCGCGCGCACCCGCCTCCTTGCGATCAACGATGTGTCAAAAATCGATTTTTTCGGCACACAGGACGAGAAGGTCTACGTCGAATTCTCGTCACACAGGATTGCCGGCCTTCACCTCGACCGACAAGCACTTATTCAAGCCATTCAGGCACAGAACGCGGTGACGCCAGCTGGCGTCGTTCAGACTTCCGACGAAGAGATTCGCGTCGACGTGACCGGCGGATTTCGCTCGGAAGCCGATTTGAGAAACGTCAATTTTGTCGCCAACGGACAAATCTTCCGTTTGTCCGACATCGCGACCATCAAACGTACCTATGCCGATCCACCGCAGCCGATGTTCCGCTTTGACGGCCAGCCGGCGATCGGGATCGGCATCGCAATGCGCGCCGGCGGAGACGTGCTGGCGCTCGGCAAGAACGTCGAACAGACCATGTCCGAAATCAGGGCGGATCTTCCCATCGGTATCGAACCTCATCTTGCCGCCGATCAGCCGAAAGTCGTCAAGGCCGCGGTGGATGATTTCATGGGAGCGCTGTGGGAGGCGATCGGCATCGTGCTTGCCGTCAGCTTCATCAGCCTCGGCGTTCGCGCCGGCGCCGTCGTTGCGTGCTCAATTCCATTGGTGCTCGCCGCGGTGTTTGTCGGCATGGAGTTTACGGGGATCGATCTGCAGCGCGTCTCGCTTGGCGCGCTGATTATTGCATTGGGCCTCCTCGTCGACGATGCCATGATCACGGTCGAAACGATGGTAACCCAGCTTGAGGCTGGCGCCGAAAAGGAGAAAGCGGCCACGTTTGCATATACCTCGACGGCGTTCCCGATGCTGACCGGCACACTGGTGACAGTCGCGGGCTTCGTCCCGATCGGCTTTGCGAAAAGTTCTGCCGGCGAATACACATTCTCGCTTTTTGCGGTCGTCGCATTAGCCCTCCTTCTCTCCTGGATCGTGGCAGTCCTGTTCGCGCCGCTGATCGGCGTGACCATCCTGCCCAACGGAATGAAGCACACCGCGCACGCTGAACCCGGTCGGATCATGCGCGGTTTTCGCCGTGCTTTGACCGGGGCCATGCGCTCCAAATGGCTCACGATCGGCCTGACGCTCGCGGCATTGGCGGCTTCGATATTTGGACTGGGTTTCATTCCCAAGCAATTTTTCCCAGCATCCGACCGGCCCGAATTGCTCGTCGATCTGAAACTCTCGGAAGCTTCTTCCATCTATGCAACGGAGAAAACCGTTACGGCCTTCGAAGATTTGCTTAAGGATGACCCCGATATTGACCATTGGACCTCCTATGTCGGCCAAGGAGCCGTCCGGTTCTATCTGCCGCTCGACGTACAGCTCGCCAACGATTTCTTTGCCCAATCGGTCATTGTCACCAAGAGCCTTGAAGCACGCGAGCGGCTCCGCAGTCGCCTCGAGCCTGTTCTGATCGAGAAATTTCAGGGTGTGGTGAGCCGTCTGTCGGCTCTCGAATTGGGGCCACCGGTCGGCTGGCCGCTGCAGTACCGCGTGAGCGGTCCGGAGCCTGTGCGGGTTCGGGAAATCGCTTACAAGCTCTCTGACATCATCGCCCATGATCCACGCACCGAAAAAATCAGCTTTGACTGGATCGAGCCGCAACGCACGTTGCGCATGCGCGTCGATCAGGATCAGGCCAGGCTCTTAGGCGTGAGTTCGCAAGTGCTGGCCCAATCCTTGTCCGCCGTGGTGTCGGGTATCACCGTCACGCAATTGCGCGATGGAATATACCTGATCGACGTCGTCGCGCGCGCCAATCTGCAGGAACGAATATCTCCGGATGCGTTGCGGACCCTGCAAGTTTCCATTCCAAATGGGGGCACCGTTCCGCTGCTTCAGTTGGCATCTGTTGAATATGCTCAGGATTGGCCCCTGATCTGGCGGCGGGATCGAAACCCGACTCTGACTGTCCAGAGCGATCTTATTCCGGGCGTGTTGCCTGCAACATTGGTCGACAGCCTTCACACGAAGGTGACCGCGTTGAATGCCGAGTTGCCGGTTGGCTATACGATTGTTCCCGGAGGGTCGGTTGAGGAAGGCGCGAAGTCGACCTCATCTGTCGCGGCTGTCGTTCCGGCGGCACTTCTCATCATGCTTGTTGTGCTGATGGTCCAACTACAAAGCTTCAGCCGGCTGTTCTTGGTGCTGAGCGTCGCGCCCTTTGGGTTAATTGGGGTGGTAGCCGCATTGCTTATTACTGGAAAGCCGCTCGGCTTTGTTGCCATCCTGGGTGTTCTTGCCCTCGTTGGCATGATTGTCCGCAATTCGGTGATCCTGGTGGACCAGATCGATACCGAGATCGCGCACGGGCGAGCGCCGTGGGATGCCG
>Ga0137413_10000168_pt1 | contig 18663 bp, 17 predicted proteins | sample CZODoug2_1_16fun_FD_108280 | JGI IMG/M metagenome (GOLD analysis project Ga0137413, IMG submission 108280) | Vadose zone soil fungal communities from Angelo Coast Range Reserve, California, USA - CZODoug2_1_16fungal (Illumina Assembly) | ecosystem: Environmental > Terrestrial > Soil > Vadose... | reverse complement strand
GCGCCAGCAGCGCGACGACGCCGTCACGGCCGCGACGCAGGCCCGGGCGGCCGTCACTTCCGCCGAAGCCACTCTCGCGCAGGCCAAAGCCGATTACGTGACGCACATCGTCGAAGCGCAGGCGTCCGTCGCGGTCGCCGGGTCCCGCAGCCAGGCGCAGAACCGGGCGGCGTTCTCCGGTGGCATGCCGTTGTAGGAGGCGCACACCAGGATCGTCGCGCCGTCGGTCGGCAGTCCACCCAGGTGGTCATCCAGCGCGCCCACGGTCACCGCGAAGCCGCGCTCGGTGCCCTCTCTGGCCAGTTTCGTGGCGATGCCCTCGGCGGTGCCCAGGTTGGAGCCGTACAGCACGAACAGTGGGGTGCCGTGCCGCTCGACCGCCAGCACCGCCGGCGCCTCGGTGGCTGCCGCGGCCACCTGACCGTCCCCGCGCGCCGGAGCCGCGTCCGGGTGGTCGATGGGGCGCTCGGCGCGGCGCCGCACCTGGATCCGGAAGTCGTCCGGTTTCATGGTCAGCGTCGTCTTGATCTTCAGTTGGTAGTTCTCGTGGTCGACGAACTCGAAGCGCTGCAACAGCATGCCGAGCACCAGTACGGCCTCCTGCAGGGCGAACTGACGGCCGATGCAGGCCCGCTGGCCGGTGCCGAACGGCTTGAACACATTCGGGCTGAGAGTGGCGAGCGCCTCAGAGGCGACGTGGTCGGGGTTGAACTCCTCAGCGTCCGGTCCCCAGACGCTCCGGTCCCTGTGCAGCATCGGGGACAGCACCGTCAACGGGGTGCCCTTCGGAATCGCGTAGCGCTCGCCTATCACGGTGTCCCGCAGCGGTCTCCGGTTGAATCCGGGCGCGGTGGGCCACAGCCGCAGCGCCTCGTTGAGGATCTGGGTGACGTAGCGCAGCCGGTGCACCTGCTCGAAGCTGGGCAGGGCGGTGGCGCCAAGCACCTCGTCGACCTCGGCCCGGGCCCGCTGCATCACCTCGGGATCCTTGAGCAGGGAGTACAGCGCGAACGACAGCAGCCCGCTGGTGGTCTCGTGCCCGGCGATGAGGAAGGTGATGCACTGCGCGCGGATGTTCTCGTCGGGCAGCCCCTCCCCGGTCTCCCGGTCCACGCCGCCCAGCATGCGCCCGAGCAGGTCGCGCGTCTCACCCTCGGCACCTTGCGCCCGCCGCTCGGCGATCAGCTGGTCTACCAGGTCGTTCATGAACGCCTGGTCCTCCTCGATCTGGCGTTGGGCTCGGATGCGCAGCCTTGTCTGGATCGGCAGCTGGCGGGCGCGCCGCTGCGACTCCGACAGCGTGCGCACCATCGCCGAGACAAATGGGTGGAGGGTGTCGCGGTAGAACGAGTTGAACCGGTATCCGAAGCCGCACAGCGCGATGGTGTCCAGCGTCAGCCGGGTCATGTCGGCCGGGACGTCCACCTCCTCGTCCGGGTTCAGCCGTTCCCACTTGGCCATCAGCTGCTCGGCGAGGTCCAGCATCATCGGCATGTAGTCCTGCATCGACTGCAGGCTGAACGGCGAGAGCAGGATGTTGTGCGCCCGCCGCCACAACGGGTCGGTCGTGTCGGCGGTGAACAGACCGGAGCCGGCTCCGCCCTCGCGCAGGTTGGCCAGCCCGCCGCCGACCAGCTTGTCGAACCGGCTGTCGTCGCAGATCTCCTCGACCAGCTCCGCACCGCTGACGATCAGCCGGGCGCCGGCTGGGGTGGACAACCGGAAGATCGGCCCGTACTCCCTGGCCATCCCCATCAAGCTCTCGAACGGGCTGGCGCTGTCGATGTCGAAGATGTTCCCGACTACGGGCAGCCCGCGCGGGCCGGGGATGTCCTCGATGCGCACCGGTTCCGTCATGACAGCTCGCTTCCGTCGGAGGTGGCCTGGAGAGGGTTTTAGTGGAGGGTTCAGTGCGGGGACGGTCCGTTCGGGGAGCCGGCGCGGACCAGCAGGACGCCGCTCACCAGCACCGTCCAGATCGGGAACACCAGCAGGATCGCCGGGTGGAACGTGGTGCTGACCAGCAGGAACGCCGCCGCGAGGTAGCCGACGACGGCGACCCAGCGGGGGAACAGGCCGACCGCGCGTCCCAGCGTGGTGGTGGTGATCATGTACATGCCGGCGGCCCGCACGCCGAACACGAACAGCAGCCCGTAGCCGGTGGCGGCCAGCGCACGGGCCACTTCCGGCGAGGGCAGCGGATCCACCGAGAAGCTGCCGAGTAGGGCGACCGCGCCTACCGCCGCCGAGCCGGCGAACAGCATGGCGACGAACAGCACGCCTGACGCCAGCTGCAGCAGCCGGGGGATCTCCGACGGTGACTGGCGGGCCCCCGCGCTCGCGCTGAGCAATGCCCGAGTAGCCGCCAGCTGCCAGAGGAAGGCGATCCCGGCGAAGGGCACCAGGTAGAGCCCGACGGTGACCAGTACACCGCCGCCACCGTCGCGATAGAACGCGGTGTAGGTACTGTCCGGCACGCCGAGCCCCGGCGCCGCGCGCAGCAACACCAGCGCCGCGCCGAACAGCACCGCGAAACCGATACCGGACACCGCACTCATCCGGAGGAGCCCGCTGATCCGCCGCGCCTCCGGTGGCGTTCGGCCACCGGCCGAGCCGCCGGTGGCCGCGGCCTGGGTTGCCCAGATCCTGGCCATGGTCCCTCCGACATCGCTGAGGGAGCGGCAGCCGAAGCTACTCGGCGTGACGGGTGTCGCCCAGGCTCGCCACCCATTCACGGACGCAGTTGGGCCGTTCGCCGGGCTGGCCGGTCTCGGATGGTCGCGGACTGCCCAGCCGGCTGCCGCCGATCGGCCTCAGCCGCGCGGGGACAGGCTCAAGCCGTTGCGCGACCGCCGAACGAGCTGACGCGGAGCGAACCCACGGCCGACCGAGGACAGCGCCTATCGGCAGCTGACGACGGTGTGGTTGTCGGACGCGGGTTGGGCGCTGTCGGCGGGTATATGCAGGGTGAAGGTCGGTGGTGAGGGCCTGCTCAGGCTGAGCCGACCGCCCTCGGCTTCGGCGAGGCTGCGGGCCAGGGCGAGCCCGATCCCGTGGCCTGTGTCGCCGTTGACCCGGCGGGTGAACAGTTGGCTGGGCGGATTGCTGATGCCCTTTCCCTGGTCGGACACGTCAATGGCCACGGCGTCGCCGGCGTCACGGACGGCCACGGTGACTGTGCCCGAGCCGTGGCAGGCGGCGTTGTCCAGGAGCACCGACAGCACTTGGCGCACCGCGGCCGCCGACGCGCGGGCGGTGGGCAGCTGGGTGGAGTTGACGATGCGCAGGGCACGCCCCTGCTCGGCGAGCCGGCGAAGCCAGGTGTCCCCGATCTCGTCGAGCAGTGGGGCGAGATCGAGCGGGTCGGTCACCCGGGTGGAATCCCGGGCCAGCCGCAGCAGATCTTCGATGGTGCGCTGTAACCGGTCGGTGTCCTCGATCGCGGTGATGACCGCGCCGCGGAGGTCCTGGCCCGCGTCGTCGAGTGCTATTTCCAAGCCGAGCCGAAGGCTGGTCAGCGGAGTACGCAGCTGGTGTGATGCATCGGCGGAGAACGCTCGCTCCCGGGAAATCAGCTCGTCCAGCCGCGCGGCGGTGCTGTTCAGGTCGCCGGCGCAGGAATCGATCTCGGGGATGCCCGACGAGTCGGCGCGCACGCTGAAGTCGCCCTGGCCGAGGGTTCTGGCGGCGGTGGAGAGCCGTTCGAGTGGGCGGATCAGTCGCGCGGCCAGCGCTCGAGCCACCAGCCAGACGAGCAGCAGGGCGACGATGCCCAGGCTGACCATGAGCAGCCATGCTTGGGCGATGCGCTGGTAGGCCTCGTCGAAGGGCGTGGCCGCCCGGACGACGCCGAGGACGGATCCGTGCGAGGAGATCGGGAGGGCGAGCATGATCTCATCGGGGCTGTCGTCGGTGACCACGGTGCCTGTCATCGCCCGCTGTACCAGCTGGTCAGCGGCGCGTGGGCCGTCGCCGGACACCCGGCGACCAGTCACGTCGTAGAGCCCCAGCGTGGTGTCGTTCTCGGTCTCCGGCATCGCGCCCGGCGGTTCGCCCCTGGCGAGGTTGATCGAGGACGCGACCGCTGCGACGTCGGCGATTCGCTCGAGCTCGGCACGCTCGTCGGCGAGGAGGTACTTGGAGACGAGCGTCGCCAGCGGTAGGCCGAACAATACGATCGCCAGTAAGGCCACCAAGGTAGCCAGACCGACTATGCGTTTGCGCACCCCGCAATTTTGCCCGGTCTCGTGATCTCAGGCGCACCGGGGTAGCGAGCATCACTCCGGCCGTCGCAGTTTGCCTGGCGCTTGCGAAGCGATTGCCATCCGCTGGCAATTGGGCCAAGAGACCTGAGACTATTCGCGTCAATACATCATTAGACTGCCCGCATGGCACAGTTGCTGGTGGTGGAAGACGACGAGACCATCGGCGGCTATCTCGAGTCGAGTCTGCGCGTTCATGGCCACGAGGTGGTGTGGCAGCGGACCGGGGGTGGCGCCCTGCGCGAAGCCGAGACCGGTGAGTTCAACATGGTACTGCTCGATCTCGGTCTTCCCGACCTGGACGGCGTGGAGGTCTGCCGGCAGCTGCGTGGACGCCTGCCGTGGTCGGTCTTGGTCATGTTGACCGCGCGGGCCGAGGAGATGGATATCGTCGTCGGCCTGGAGGCCGGGGCGGACGACTATCTGACGAAGCCGATCCGGCTGGCCGAGCTGCATGCGCGGATCCGTGCGCACCTGCGACGGGGCGCGTTACTCCCCGACGGTCCCACGACCTACGTCCTGGGGGAGTTGCGGGTTGACACCGCGGCCAGGCGGGTCAGCCTGGCGGGGCATGAAGTGGAGTTGCGAGCCAGGGAGTTCGATCTTCTTGCGCGGCTGGCCGTTGATGCGGGCGTGATGGTGAGCCGGGAGACCTTGATGGCCGAGGTGTGGGACGCAAACTGGGCAGGCTCTACCAAGACGCTGGACGTGCACGTTGCGGCGCTTCGGCGCAAGCTCACCGAGGCCTCCAGCACGCGGGCGGTGCCGCGGATCGTGACGTTGCGCGGGCGCGGGTTCCGGTTCGAGCCACCCGAGGACTAGAGCGTGTCTCCTACCACCGGTTATCGCAGGGTCATCGTGACGAAGTCGCGCTGGTCGGGCTGCAGGTAGCGGTCCAGGGGGCCCTGCATGGTCGGCAGGAGCGGGTTGGCCGAGGGCTGAGGCTGGCCGTTGATGTGCTGGTAGACGTACAGGTGGACCATCCGGGGATGAATGTCGAGCTCCATCCCTCGCACAGCGCCCGTGTCGGCCAGAGCTCGGGCAAGGCTGACCAGGGTTAGCTGGTTGCCCCCGACGTAGAACAGGTTGCCCCGAGCGTCGACGCCGACCGCGGATCGCCAGGTGTACTGCAGCTGGTTTTTGGCGCTGCCCCACCGGTGGTCGCTGTTGGCGTCCAGGCCGGGCACCGGGGCCCCGTTGTCGACGATCAGGGCCAGGTTCTGCCGCACCCCGGCCACGTCCGGGCTCATCCGCAGGTCGCGACCCCACACGCCCACCGACACCCGCCCGGCACGATCGATCACCAGCGACGCCGCTCCGTCCCTGAGCGGCTGGGCACCGCGCGAGTCGGCGTAGAACCCGCCCTGTGCCTCGGTCAACTTGAACCCCGAGTTGAACGTCGCGACCAGGCCGCCGCGTTGATCGAGCGGGACCTGGCCCCCCTCCGGCCACAGTTGCTTGTCGGGTTCCCTGGTGCCGGCGATCAGCTGCGCCTTGACCAGGTTCTGATCGAACCGGGCGACGCCGGCCACAACGCCGGGGTGCACCGGGTCGGGGCGGACGAACGTGGCGAACACCGTCGGAGTTCCGTTCTTGGTCTTGGGACCGGCGATCCAGGTGCCCTCGCCGGGCGCGGCGTGAGGTCCGATCGCCGGGAGCGGAGCTGGCGTCCCAGGTGCCACCGGGGCGGGGGCTGCCGGACCGAGCGTGGGATCCGGCGCGGAGGTGGGTGGTGCTTGACGCGTGTACCACCAGTTCTCCAGTGCGTTGACCAGCGGTGCCCCGCCGTTCTCCCTGATCCAATCCACAGTCCGCACGTCCAGCGGCGCCTCGCCGGGGTAGGTCAGCGCCCGCCCGTAGGACACCGCCAGCGCCAGCAGCACCGCCGCGAGAATCGCGGCCAACAGCCGCCGAAGAATAGTCAAGGAGGCAATATTTATGCGCCGCGGATGCCTGCGGTAATCCGCCGGTGACATCGGGGTGTCGGACCGCATCAACATACTTCTGACGCTAATCGGGCAAGGAGTAGGGGCGGACTAGCTCCTGGCAAGGGGTTGGCAAAAAACGGACGAGTGGTCACGCCTGTGCGGTCGATGGCGACGCTTCTGGGCTGGTCAGGCGATTGAGGATAGAGATCAAATGGTAGCGCGAGAGCGATGTTAGGGTCGGCAATTACCCCGCCAATTCGCCAATGGGGTTCACAAGATTTTGTTGCGGGAAATTGCGCACGCGGAATGACGGTAGCCCCCGAGGACCGAGAGGTCAGGTGACCGGGCATCGCTGCGCTCGGAAGGCCAGCCGCGCTGTCACTACCTTCGCCGCGGTGAGGCAGATGATCAACCAGAACGTGCCGATGAGCCAGCCGGCGATGACGTCGCTGGCCCAGTGCACACCGAGGTACAGGCGGCTCAGGCCGATCGCGGCGGTGACCGCTGTCGCCGCGATGGTGAGCAGGAGCCGTGGCCCCCGGCGAGGTAGTCGACGGATCAGCACAACGGTGAGCACGCCCAGTACGGCGGCGGCGGCGAGCGCGTGCCCGGACGGATAGGACTGGTTTGTCTCGATCACGAGCTGGTCGACCACCGGCGGCCGTGACCGGCCGACCAGCGGCTTGAGCACCCCGATGAGGAGACCTGCGCCTAGGGTGGTGCCGCCCACGAGCAGGGCGTCGTGCCAGCGGTGGCGCCAGGCGAGCCACCCGGTCACCAGGGTGGCCACCGAGGACACCACACCGGTGCCGCCGACATCGGTGACCAGCACCATCACGCTGGTCAAGTCGGCGGTGCGGTGGCCCAGCATCCAGTTCATCACCGGCCCGTCGATCGCGATGATGCCCCCGCCGTCGGTGACGTTGTCCGAGAGTTCACCGATGACCAGCGCGAACACCGTGATGACCAGCGATCTGATGACGATCTCCCGACTCGGCCTCGGTGCCGGCTCGGGGTCGCCGCCTTGGCTGGCTGGTTCTGCTGAATCGCGGCTGCGTGACCGGGTGAATCCCAGCGCCACCACCGCCGCGACGGCCCCGCCCAGCCCTACCAGCAGCGCCGCGGCCCCGAGCCAGTGCTGGACACGTTGCCACGACGAGCCCGCCAGGTAGCCGAGGACGATGACCGCGCTCGCCCACAGCATGCCGCCGATGGCGTTCCAGATCATGAACTTCCTGGCCGGCATGTTGACCGCGCCGGCGGCGGCGGGAACGACCGCCCGGAGCACCCCGACCCAGCGCCCGAGGAAAACGGCGGGTCCACCGCGTCGCTCCAAAAGCCGCTCCGCGCGGTCCCACCGGTCGGCCCCCACCCACCGGCCCATCCGGCCCGACCGAACCGAGGGCCCGGCGAGGCGGCCCAACCCGTAGCCCGCGAGGTCGCCGAGAACCGCACCGATCACCCCGCCGGCGATCATGCCGAGCAGGCTCACCTGGCTGGTCGCGGCGAGCACACCGCCGAGCAGCATGGCGGTCTCGCCGGGAATCACCAGGCCCACGAACGCCGCTGACTCGAGGAAGGCGAAGAACGCCATGGCGGGATAGGTCCAGCCGCCTCCGACGCTGGTGAGCAGCGCGATCAATTCCCTCACCGAGGGTGTCCCAGGGCAGTGGTGCTCGAGACATTGTTCACCAGGCGATCGTGCCGAAGCTGCGATGTGAGGTTGATGAATGCCGGGTCTGAGCGGGGCACATCCATGAGCGTCACAGCTCACGCAGCAGGGCGATCGATGATCGTCGGGCGTTACCCGCGGTCAACCCGGTTGCCAGGGCAAGCGAGGCCAGGCTGAGCGCCCCGGCGCCGACCAGGTAACCCCACGGTACGGACAAGGCCGAGGGCGGCGGGTCGAACACCCCGGTGAGGACCGCGACCAGCATCTCGGAGAGCACCCAGCCCAGTGTGGCGCCGGCGAGGAGCCCGCCGACCGCGAGCATCGCGGCCTCGCTGGCGATCAGCCTGCGCAGCTGGCCACCGCTGGCCCCGACGGCGGTGGCAATGGCAAAGCCCCGGCGGCGCTCGGTCAGCCCGAGCGACAGCACCAGTCCAGCCGCGGCGGCCGCGAGTGCCAGCGCGAAGCCCAGCTCGATGCGGGTCAGGCCGGCGAGGTCGACGGCGGTGAGGCTGGATCCGATGACCGCGCGGGTGGAGGTGATGTCGGTGACCGTGGCCGAGCCGGCGACCTGCTGGCGGATGCGCCCGGACACGGCGTTGACGTTCTGGCCGCCGGTGTCGACGAGGAACGTCGCGACGGCGTCGCTGCCGGTGTGCGCGGCGATGTAGGAGGCGTTGGCCACCAGGAAGCTGTCCTTCGGCGCGGTCGGGAATTCGCTGACAACGCCGGCGTAGTGGAACGGCACGGTGATCAGCGCACCGGTACGGGCGTCCCGCAACCGCAGGTTGACCAGGTCACCCGGTTGAAGCTGGAAGTCGGCGACCGTCTCCGCGCTGACCAGTACCGAGTCGGGCGCGGCGGTGAGCCGGTCCAACAGCTGCCGCGCGGTGCCGCCCTGGAAGTACTGGTCGCGCAGCGCGGTCGCGTTGGTGATGGTTGCCGGGTTGACGCCGTAGAGGTCCTGCAGGTCAGCCCCGACGTAGGCGAACCGATGCTGCAGTGGTTCGACCGAGCGCACCCCCGGCCCGGCGAACTGGGCCGAGGCCGACGGACCTACCGGTGCACCCGGCGGTTCAGCCACCGTGACGTCGGCCCCGTTGGTCAGCTGGGCGTCCACCTCGGCCTGGGCGCGGTAGGTGGAGTTGAACGTCGCGGTGGACGCGGCGAAGGCGAGCGCCAGACCGAGTACAACCGTGGCACCGGCCAGCGAGTGGCGCCGTCGGCTCATCATGGCCGACGCGGTGTCGGCCAGGTTGCCGGCCACCGGGCGAAGTCCCCGTCCGACCAGCTTCCGGCCCCGGCCAAGGGCCAGGTCGACCAGGCGCCAGGCGAACAACCCGGCCCCGATCCAGAGCAACGCCGGCCCGGCGAACGCCCAGTAGGACACCGCGATGCCCGGCACCCCCTCCGGTGCGAGGACCAGTTGGTAGCCGTTGCGACCGGTCAGCCAGAAGATCACGCCAGCCCCGGCGAGCAACACGAGGTCGAGCCCCCAGCGGGTCCATCTCGGCGCCGTGGTCGGGGCGACCGCCATCCGCCCGGCCGCGACACTCACCTGGCGGAGATCGCGGTACGCCGGTACGAGCACCGTCGCCAGGGCGATCAGCAGACCACCCGCGGCGGACAAGATCACCGCCGTGACGCCGATCCCGGCGGTACCGAAGGCCATCCGGGTGATCACCGCGACCACCGCCAACCCGGCCAGCGTGCCGATTGACCCGACCACACCAGCCTCGATCGCCGCGAGGCCGACCAACCGCGCGCTGCCCATGCCTCGGGCGCGCAGCAGCGCGAACTCCCGGCGCCGACGTCCGGAGCCGGTGGCGGTGACCATGGCGGTGAGCAGCGCCGCCAGCACCGCGCCGGGCGCGCCCAGGAACAGGAACAGCACCTGAGCGTATGCGGCGTCCGCGCGGGCCCGATCCAGCGCGGCCGCCAGGTTGTCACCCACGATGCCGGCGCCGGCCGTGCGAGCCTCGAGGTTGTGCGCCGAGGCCGTCGCCGCGGTGTACGCGGCGGCCGGATCGGGCGGGAGTTGGTGCGAGCGCGCGGCGTGGATCTGCACTGTGGGCGCGTCCGCGCCGCTTCCGGCCAGCGGGTCGAACACCGCGTGCCACTGCTGGTCGGGCAGCAGCAGGACGTTGTCCGGTGGCGCGCTGGGCTGTGCTCCGATCGGCGCGCCGACCCGCTGGAACAACGAATCGGCCTGGGGCAGCGCGACGATTCCATCCACCCGCACCACGGCGGGTGGCAGCCCCGCCCTGCCGATCGTCACCGAGTCCCCGGGGCGCGCGTGCAGGTTGGCGGCGGTCTGCTGGGCCACCAACACCCCGGTCGCGGCGCCCTCCAGGCCGCGGATCGCGTCGGGGAACACCGTGCGGTAGTCCGCCGGCAGGCCCAGCACCGCGGCCGGGCCGGTGGTCTGGGTGCTGGTGGCCCCGTCCCCGGTGCTGGTCACGGCCAGCCCGGTGCTGTGGGCGAACCCGACCGGCAGCGCGGCAAGGGTGCCCGCCGCTGTGCGGGTCGCCTCGAGCAGCGCGGAGGGGGATCCGCCGGCCTGCGGCTGTACCTGCCAGTCCACCGCCACGGTCCGGGCGGCCCGGTCGGTCATCGTGGAGCGGGATGCCACGAGGAAGGAGCCGAGGCTGCCCAGCAGTGCCACGGCGACCGCGATGCCGATGGCATTGAGCAGCAGCCGAGCGCCCCTGCGCCGCAGCAGACCGGACAACCAACTCGACGTCATGGCCGCTCCTTTGGCTGATCCCGGCGCTGAGTGCTGATCGCCAGCCGGCCGTCGTTCATCTGCCATGACTCGCCGAGCTGCACGGCCACCGCCGGATCGTGGGTAGCCACCACCAGGCCGGCGTCGATCTCGTCGGCGACGTCGAGCAGCGCGGCGATCACCTGCGTTCCGGTGGCCGCGTCGAGGCGCCCGGTGGGCTCGTCGGCGAGGATGAGCCGAGGCCGGGTGGCCAGCGCCCGGGCGATGGCCACCCGCTGGGCCTGGCCGCTGGAGAGCTGGTCGGGCAGGGCGTCGCTCAGGTCTTCGATGCCGAGCCGACGCAGCGCCTCGGCCGCGCTGATCGCCGCGTGCCCTTGGCTGTGCCCGCCGAACAGTCTCGGCAGCGCGATGTTCTGCGCGGCGGTGAGTTCGGGCAGCAGGCTCGGCCCTTGGAAGATGAACCCGACCAGGCCTGGCCGCCCGCGAGGCACGTCGCCGAGCCCGGGCCAGCTGATCGTGCCAGCGGTCGGGGTGTCCAGGCCGGCCATCAGGTGCAGCAAGGTGGACTTGCCGGACCCGGAGCGCCCGGTCAGCGCGATTCGCGTCGCCGGGCCGACCGCGCAGCTCACCTCGCGTACGGCGGCCACCCGAGCCGTGCCCGTGCGGTAGTCGCGGCTCACCGCCTCGCACACCACGAGCGCGTTCGGTCGGGTCGCGTCCTGGCCGGCGGGGCGGCGGGCCGGCGCGCTCATGAGCCCACCTGTCCGTCGGCGAGCCTGATGACCCGGTCGGCCGCCGATGCCACCGCGGGGCTGTGGCTGGCGACCAGCACACCCGTCCCGCTCTCCGCGACGGTACGGAGCAGCTCGAGCACCAGCACCTCGGTGGCCATGTCGAGCTCGCCGGTCGGTTCGTCGGCGAGCAACACCACGGGCTGGTTGGCCAGCGCGACGGCCAGCCCGGCACGGGCGAGTTCACCCCCGGACAGCTCACTCGGGTATGCCCGGGCGCGGCCCGCCACACCCAGCGAGTGCAGCAGCGCGCCACGGTCGCGGCGGCGGGGCCGGTCGACCAGGCCCTGTACCAACGCCACGTTCTGTTCGACAGTCAGGTGGTCGATCAGGTTGCCGGACTGGAACAGCAGGCCGATCCGGCTCGCCCGCAGCCGCGCCCGGGCCTGCTCCGGTTCCTGTGTCATCCGGTGCCCCGCGATGTGCACGCTGCCGCCGTTCGGCTCGTCGATCCCGGCCAGGCACCCCAATAGCGTCGACTTGCCCGATCCCGAGGGCCCGACAACCGCGACCAGCTCGCCCCGGTGCACAACCAGGGACACTTCGCGCAGCGCGAGCGTCTCCCGGTCGCCGTCGCGGAAGAAGCGGTGCAACGACCGAGCCTGCACCGCCGGCTCGTTGTATCGGAGGTGAGCGGCGAGGTCGGGCTGGGGGCTGCTCACCGCAGCCACCGCAGCGAGTCGGTCACCAGCCGCCAGGGGTCGACGTTGTCCGCGTCCTTCGGGCCGGACAACGTCAGGGTCACCTGTTGGCCGGATTTCCAGAATTCGTAGCGCTGCACAGCGTCTGTGACGGATCTCCCGGTCACCGGGTCCGGCGGAGCGACCGCCTGGTAGCTGACCAGCACGGCGGTGCCGGCCTTGCGCTGGACAGTGCTGACCTGACCACCCTGGAAACCCGATACCGACGACCGCAGCGCCGGTACCTCGCTCGCCGCGACCGAGGTGGCGTCAGGCGCGGCCGGCCGTGCCTGGGACTCGATCCGGACGCTGTTCAGCTTGTCGGTGAAGATCGTTGCCTGGCCCTGGCTGGTGCGGGCCCATCCTTCGGGCACGGACACACTGAATGTCGCGTCGGGCGCCGCGAAGGGGACGAAGGCCTGGTTGTCCGGAATGTCCCCGGCGGGGTTCGTCTCGGTCCCCGCCGCCGCCGGCGGTGGCTGGCTGGCTGGCTGGCTCGCTGGCTGGGGCGCCGCCCGTACCGACGAGCGCGGCGGCCCAGCGGGGGAGGAGGGGGGCGCGCCACCGCCGGAGGCGCAACCCGCCATGGCCAGCGCCGTGACAGCCGCGGTCGTAGCCACAAGCGCGGCGGCCCTGGTGCGGCGGGTCGTGCACGAGAGAGGGCTCATGCCGCTAACCGTGCTCACCGCACGTGTACTGAAGATGAGAGCGTGATGTCACCGCACGGCCCGAACGCTCTCACGGTTCTCACATCATCCGCGAATTAGGCTCCAAGGCGTGCGGGTGCTAATTGTCGAGGACGAGCCGAGGATGGCCGCGCTGTTGCGCCGCGGCCTGGCCGAAGACGGATACGCCGTCGATATCGCGAATACCGGGACGGACGCACTCTGGCAGGCCACCGAGTTCGGCTACGACGCCGTGGTGCTCGACGTGATGCTGCCCGGGCTGGACGGCATGGAGGTCTGCCGCCAACTCCGCGACCGGGGCCGCTGGATGCCGGTGCTGATGCTCACCGCCCGGGACGCGGTGGACGATCGCATCCGCGGCCTGGACGCCGGCGCCGATGACTACCTGACCAAGCCCTTCAGCTTCGGCGAGCTGGCCGCCCGGCTGCGCGCGCTGATCCGGCGAGGAACCGGCGACCGCCCCACCATGCTGTCGGTCGGCGAGCTGCGCCTGGACCCAGCCACCCACCGGGCCTGGCGCGGCGGCACTGAGCTGGTGCTCTCCGCCAAGGAGTTCGCCCTGCTGGAGCTGTTCATGCGGCACCCAGGGCAGGTGCTGACCCGTACCCGGATCATCGAACACGTCTGGGATTTCTCCTACGACGGAGTCTCCAACATCGTCGATCAATACGTGGCCTACCTGCGGCGTAAGGTGGATCGACCGTTCGGGGACGAGCGGCTGGAGACAGTCCGCGGCGTCGGCTACCGGATGCGCACACCCGACAAGCCGGCCGAGCAGGTAGCCGGTCGCTAGCTAGGAGCCACGCTGATGCCGCTGCGGCTGCGCCTCGCGCTGCTGTTCGCGCTGGCAACCGCGCTTGCGATCACCGTCGCCGGGTTCGGTTTCCTGCTCCAACTGCGGATCAGCCTGGACGCCTCCCTGGACAGCTCGCTGGTGAGCCGCGCGTCCGCGCTGGTCGACGAGGTGAGCGCGGCCGGCATGGGCAGCCTGCGGCTCGGCCAGGACGAGGAACCGGCCCAGTTCCTCGCCGTCGACGGCCAGGTTCTGGCCTCCTCACCCGAGCTGGCCGGCCGGCCGGCGCTCAGCTCGGCGCAGCGCGGAGAGGTCGCCGCCGGGCGCACGTTGACCTTCACCACGGAGCTGGGCGGCGAACGAACTCGCGTGCTGGCCAGGACGACGAATGCCCCGGGCACGCTCGTTGTGGTCGGCACCGGTACCGACATCTCCGACGCGGCGGCTGATCACGTCGAGTACGCGATCCTGCTGGGTGGCCCGCCCGCCGTTGTGGCCGCCGGGTTTGCTGCCTGGCTGCTGGCCGGCGCCGCCCTGCGCCCGGTGGAGCGGATGCGCCGGGAGACGGCCGAGATCAGCGAACACGACACGACCGGGCAACTCGCGGTGCCGCCCACCCGGGACGAGATCGCCGCGCTGGCCATCACGATGAACGCCCTGCTGGACCGGCTGCGGGCCGCGGTGGTCCGAGAGCGCGGGTTTGTCGCCGATGCCGGCCACGAGCTGCGCACCCCGCTGGCCATGCTGCGAGCCGAGCTGGAGCTCGCCGCCCGGCCCGGACGCAGCCGCGCGGAGTTGGCCGAGGCGGTTGCCGCCGCCGGGCAGGAGACCGAGCGCCTCATCCGGCTGTCGGAGAGCCTGCTGCTGCTGGCCCGCGCTGAGGGCGGCCCGTCATTCGTGCGCGCTGTCCCGACGCCGCTGCACGAACTGCTCACCGGCGCCGCCCGCGGCGCGAACGCGTACGGAGCCGACCGATCGGTCACCGTCGAGGTCGACTGTCCGCTCGACCTGACGGTGACGGCTGATCCGGACCGACTCCGCCAAGCCCTGGACAATCTGCTCGAGAACGCCATTCGGCACAGCCCGGTCGGGGAGGTTGTGCAGCTCGCGGCGCACCGGCCGAGCTCGCCGGCCTCGCTGCGGATCACCGTGCGCGATCACGGCGCCGGCTTTCCCGCGGAGTTCATTCCACACGCGTTCGAGCGGTTCCGCCGGGCCGATACCGCCCGCGCCCGTACCGACGGTGGCGCCGGCCTTGGCCTCGCAATCGTGCGGGCCATCATCCGGGCGCACGGTGGGGAAGCCCTGGCCCGCAACCACCCCGCCGGCGGCGCGATCGTCGTGCTGCATCTGCCGCATCACCAGCTCGATCAGCCGCGAACGGCGTCCGCTCTCAGGGTATGACAACTACAGTCTTGTTCGTACCGTTAGCTTAGCTACTGATCGCGGGAGTCGAGGAGGCGGGATATGGGGAGTGGCGCGCTCTTCATCGCGGTGTTCCTGGCCTGCATGGTAGAGGCCGTGGAAGCCTTGACGATCGTGCTGGCCGCCGGCACCAGTCGAGACTGGCGTTCGGCGATCATGGGAGTGCTAGCCGGCGTGGTGGCCCTGGCATTGATCGTGGCCGCCTTGGGACCGGCATTGACGGCCGTACCGCTGGGGGGTTTGCGTCTGGTTGTCGGCGGCCTCCTGCTCATCTTCGGGCTGCAGTGGCTGCGCAAGGCGATTCTGCGTGCCAGTGGGTTGAAAGCCTTGCACGATGAGGAGGCGATCTTCCGTACTCAGGTCGCCGAGGCCTCGGCTGCCCAGGCTGACCGGCGTGGCGTGATCGGCGACTGGTACGCCTTCACCTTGTCGTTCAAGGGTGTGGTGCTCGAAGGTCTCGAGGTTGCCTTCATCGCACTGACTTTTGGGGCGAATCAGGGGGATATCCCGCTCGCCGCGTTTGCCGCTATAGCCGCCGTGCTCATTGTCGCCGCGGTGGGGATTGCTGTCCGAGCGCCCCTGGCGCGGGTTCCGGAGAACACGATGAAGATGGTGGTCGGGGTGATGTTGACCTCCTTCGGCATCTTCTGGGCGGCCGAGGGAGCCGGGGCTCAATGGCCGGGCGCGGACGCGGCGCTGCTGGTCGTGATCCCCTCGGTAGCGGTGTTCGCCCTGTTGCTCGTGGTTGCGCTACGGCGCCGTAGCACCAGGTCCACCGGCAAAGGTCCTTTGGCGACGAGGGCGTCCCGATGATTACTCGGCTGAAGGCGTTTCTCGCATTTTGGTATGACTTCGTCGTCGGTGACGACTGGCGGGTCGCGGTCGGCGTCATCATCGCGCTCGCGCTCACCTACCTGGTTGGCACAACGTCGGTTCCGGCTTGGTGGGTCCTGCCCGCTGCCGTTGTTGTCCTGCTCCCGCTGACCCTGTGGCGGGTGGTCCGAGGTCAGTCATCTGCCCCGCCGACTGACGGGAAATGAGCGGCGCCCATTTCCCGCCGACTGACGGGAAATGAGCGCCGCGGGGGCAGGGACGGGTTAGCTCAGGCCATGTTTTCGGCGGGCTCGGTTTGGATTCCACGTGTTTGTCTGCGATGCGTCGCGGTCTGATAGATAACCAGCGCAACGAGCATCCCGAACAGAAGGCCGGATGCCCCGAATGTGCCCAGGCCGACTCCGCCTTCGTCGTGGGTCTTGGTCAGGGTGTTGCCGAAGTTGGCGCCGAACGGGCGCGTGAGCACATACGCAACCCAGAACAGGAGAGTTCCTGAAATTGGGGTGAGGTAATGTGCGGCAACGACCAGAGCCAGCGCCGCGGTGAGGAGCACCGAGCTGGCGACGAAGCCGATCCCGGTGTTGTGGGCCAACAGGTCGCCGCTCGACGTGCCCAAGGTGTTCGAGACCAGCGTGGCGATCCAGTAAAGCACCTCTCCTCGAAAGGTGTTGATCCGCTCGACGTTCATGGCCTGGCCACTGACTTTCCAGACGATGAACACGATAATGAGGCAGGCGGTCAGAACCAGTGCACCGCCCAGGTAGCCAAGACCTGCCGTGCGGTTCATGAAGTCGGACATCGTCGTGCCGGCCGTGCTGGTGGTGAGGATCACTGCCCAGAATATTGCCGGGTGGTATCTCTTTGCGCGCAGCTGGGCTATCAGGCTGACTGCGAACAGAGCGAGGAACAGGAAGGTGCTGCCGAGATAGCCCAGATTGAGAGTTTGCGACACCATATCGGCGCCAGTTTCGCCCAGGGTCGTGGCGATGATCTTCATGACCCAGAACATCACGGTGACAATTGGAAGCTTCGACATACTTGCCCTTCGCAAGAGGAGGCGGGGCCGCCCAAGCGCACACGGTCGCTCAAGGACGTCACTCTCTAGCGTCCGGGTGAAGATTAAGCCGCCGGCAATCCGTTAGTTAGGGGAGTTCCAAGGGTCAGAATTCACTCTTACAGGTGATGGATCCCGATTTCCGAGGCGTCCTTGCCAAATGCTTACCTCCGAATGGCCGAGTGATTACCTCCCCTTGCATAGTGTCGGCCTCATGTTGCTTAGGTCTCCGGAGTCTCCGGGTCATATCTCTGGCCCCACATCAGATGACCGGCACTTGCGGCGGATCGCGCTGATCGCCTTCGGCGCACTGTTGCTCGCACCGGCCGTCTCCTACGCCAGTTCGGCGGCCGCTGTGGCCGCGGTGACACCCAGACCAGCCTCCGGGCCAGTGGGATGCGTTGAAGTCTCACCCGGGCCGGCGAACCTCCTGGGCGCCATGGAGGGCCAACCGCCGATCCCCGGCCAGGGCGTGTGGGTCCCCGAGACGCCGCGACAGGGAGGCTGCCCGACCAGGTAGCAGGCCAGGTGTCCGCGATCGCATCCGGTCCTGGTGTCGCGCCGCTGGTGTCGCGCCGAGCGCCTGGCTGGTGCCTGCTCAGCTCGAGCCCAGGGTGGTGGCGAGTTTCTCGGCGACGCCCGACCAGCCGTGACGGTGGTTCTCGCGCATGTCTTTCGTGGTGAGCGCAACATGGGTGATCACCATGTGTGTGCCCGTCGGGGCATCGGTCAGATCGACGGTGACGCGGGTGTCGATCGAGCCGGTTGCCGCGCTGCGCCAGGTGAAGGCCAGGCGACGGGGGCGGTCGAGCTCGAGGTAGCGACCGGTGTGTTCGACTGCACCGGCTTCGTCGATCATCACGATGCGGAAGGCTCCGCCGACCCGTGCATCGCATTCCGCGGAGGCGACGCTGAGCGGCTCGGGCGCCATCCACACGCGCATGCTTGCGGGGTTGGTCCAGGCGTCGAACACGGCCTCGGGGCTGGCCGGCAGCAGCCGTTCCACGCGAACCACGGCCTCGTTCGGCTGGTTCACCGGCGTCCCTCGGGGGCGAAGGTGGCGGCGAGGTGGTCGGCCAGTGCGTCGGCGCGGGTTTCCCAGAACTGTCGGTAGTTATCAATCCAGTCGCGGGCCGGCAGGAGCGCGTCGGTGTTGGCGGTGAGGAAGTGGTTGCGGCCCCGGATCTCGCGCCGGACCAGGCCCGCTCGTTCCAGGATTCTCACGTGTTTTGACACCGCGTTGAGCGAGACCGGAAAACGCTTGGCGAGATCGGTGACCCGCGCTTCCCCGGGGCGCAGGGCGTCAAGGATCGCTCGGCGGGTCGGGTCCGCCAGTGCGGCGTAGGCCGCGTCCAGCTTCGACGAGGATTGCTCAACCACAAGGTTGAGCGTAGCATCCGTGATCGTTCATCCACACAGTTGAACGTTGGCGTAGTGGGACCTGGAGCGGAAGGTGGGCATCTCGTAATGAAGACACCCCCGATCGTGTCGCCGCCGGAGTGGGAGGCCGCTCGCGAGCACATGCTCGTGAAGGAGAAGGAGCTGACCCGCGCCCGTGACGCCTTGGCCGCCGAGCGCCGGCGTATGCCTTGGGTGGCGGTAGAGCGGGACTACGCGTTCGAGGGGCCCGAGGGCAAGGCGAGCCTGCTCGACCTGTTCGAGGGTCGTCGTCAGCTGGTCGTCTACCGGGCCTTCTTCGAGCCCGGCGTGTTCGGCTGGCCGGACCACGCGTGCATCGGGTGCTCGCTCATGGCCGACCAGGTCGCCGACCTCGCCCATCTGAACGCCCGCGACACCACTCTCGCCTTCGCCTCGC
>Ga0137413_10000167_pt1 | contig 18703 bp, 14 predicted proteins | sample CZODoug2_1_16fun_FD_108280 | JGI IMG/M metagenome (GOLD analysis project Ga0137413, IMG submission 108280) | Vadose zone soil fungal communities from Angelo Coast Range Reserve, California, USA - CZODoug2_1_16fungal (Illumina Assembly) | ecosystem: Environmental > Terrestrial > Soil > Vadose... | reverse complement strand
CGCCGACACTGGCGCGGCACCTGCCAACCCGTCACCGGAGCTGGCATGGGGGATGCCACACGCGCGGCCAGAAACCGGAAGAGACAGCTCCGTTGGCGGCGTCGGAAGGCCAGGCCCCAGCCCTTGGGACTGGGCCAGCGAAGATGACCCACCCGGGCGCACATCCCGCCCCCCGCCCAAACGGGACGTGTGCCATCCGCAGGTGTGGTCCCGTACACCCAATGTGTTTGCTCTGTCACCAAGGCAATCAACGTGATCAATGTGGCGCGCACTCATCGGCGACGCGGCGCACGGCCGCTTGGAGGATGTCGGGCGGGCGGGTGAAAGGGAAGCAGAGGAGCCTTTCCAGGGAGGGGTCCGTGCCGAAGTGGGGCCCGGTGATCAGCCGGACACCGCGTTTGGCAGCGGCTTCGGCAACCACGGAAGCCGGGAGATCATCGGTCCGCACCCACAGGGCAAGGCCGCCGTCCGGGACGTGGAAAGTCCATCGCGGGAAGTCACTGCGTATGGCCGCCACAAGAGCGTCGCGCTGCGTGCGTGCTCTGGTCCGCTGGAAGTCCAGCACATTCATCGGCTGGGAGTCCGGCACGGAGTGGCCAGTGAGGAGTCGGTGGAGCACGAGCTGGCCCATGATCGGGGATGAGATGTCGAGCCTGAGACGGCGGTTCGTCAGTCGGCGGATCACCTCCGGGGTGGCCCGAATCCAGCCGATTCGTAGGCCGTCCCAGTACGCCTTGCTAGCTGAGCTGATGGTGATCACTGCGGCATGGCCGTCAGCAGCATCGTATGCGGCGAGCGGCGGCGGGAGCTTCACTGTCGGATCAAGGGAGAGTTCCACCAAGGTCTCGTCGGCGATCAGGGTGACACCAGCGGACCGGGCAAGTGCGACAAGTTCGTGGCGCTGCTCATCGGACATGAGCAGGCCAGTCGGCGGGTGGAAGTCGGGAGTAAGGCAGGCCAGCAGAGGATGCGTCGCGCGGAAGGCCCGCGCCCATGCATCCGGGGCCCAGCCATTGTCGCCCAATGGCACAGGAACCAGCTGGACGTTGTTCATGCGCAGCGACCGCAAGAGGCCGGGGTGGCAGGGTGACTCCACAGCGATACGGGCTCCCGGGGCGGTGAATTCCCGTAACAGCAGTGTGAGAGCGCCGGTCGCGCCGTTGGTGATCAGGATCTGTTCGGGGGTGGTCGGCAGGCCGCGCTGAGAGTAGCGGTCGGCGACGGCACGGCGTAGCGCGCCGATTCCGGACGGAAGTCCGCCGTGAGCGTAGGCGGATAGTTCGGCCACCGCGTGGGCCATCGCACGGGATAGCCACGGTTGGGGAGCAGACATCGCGGCGACGCTCAGATCGATCACTTCGTCTGGTCCGGGGATGTGCCGCTGGCTTTCGCCCGTTCCGCCGGATGGCACCGAGACGAAGCTGCCCACGCCGCGTCGGCCTGTTAGGTACCCGCTCTCGGACAGCAGCCGATAGGCCGTGGTCACCGTGGTCCGGCTGACGGAAAGGACCGCGGCCAAGTCACGCTCCGAGGGCAGGCGGCTCGCCATAGGGATCCGGCTCGCTCGGACGAGCGTCAGGACTGATGCGGCCAGAGCCCGATAGGCGCTGCCGCCTTCCCGCCGCCAGTCACCGAGAAGTTGTTTCAGCTGGTGTGCACCGATGGCCACCGGTGAAATCGGCGGACTCGTCCCCTCCATCGTCCCCTCCCCCTTCTCCGCCTGCTTGACCTCCCCACGGTGTTCGAGCACCCCCGAGGGGCGTCAGGCGCCGAGCGAGGACGCCTTGTCACACTCATCCATGCTGGCTGCCTCGTCCATCTCCTCGAGGTACCGCACCAGGTCATCGGCAAGCATCCGCCACGCGCCGGCGTAGCCCTGAGCGAGCCGGGCCATGGACTCCTTGCAGTGGGCGGGTACAGTCTCGGCGATACGCCGTCTGTCCCGCGCGACCAGCGCACAGGCATCCAGGAGGCGCAGCAAGCCCCTGCCTGCCTCGCTGAACCGGAGCGAGGGATCGCGTCGTAGCGTTTCGGAGAGTCTTGCCAGGTCCAGCGCGGTGGGGTCACCGTGCTTCTCACCGGTGGTGACCTGCCGTAGGGGGCCGGCCCGCCTGGCCGGTTCCGCGGGCGCTGCGGTCGGCCCAGGAGACCCTACGGCACGCCGCCGCCCGTCAGGCACTGGGCTCTCCCCCCGCCTGATCCGGTCGCGTACGTCGGCGACCGTCGCCGGGGCCAGACCGGCCGCTTCCGCGATCTGCCGGAGGGAGGCGCCGGGGTTGTCCCTGAGGAGTTCACCGGCCAACTCCCGGCTGTGCGAGGTGTCCACGGGCCGGGCCCGGCCGTCCCTGCCGATTCGGTGGTCGGGACGGGCCGCCGCCGTCCCCTCGCGCAGCCGAGCAACTTTCTTCGGCGAGAGCCCGGCCACTGCGGCTACGGAGCGGTTGGACCATCGGGGGTGGGAGACGAAGATGCGCAGCGCCGCCGCAGTCCGGTCGGCCATGGACAGCGGGCGTCCATGGGCGATGTTGGCGGCTACCGAGAGCAACTGGGCGTCGGCCCGGCCACCGTCGAAGAAGCGCACCGCGATGTGATCGTCCCCCCGGAGAGCAGCCGCGCGCAGCCGGTGAATGCCGTCGATGACGGTCATGCTGGCGCGGTGGACCACGATGGGCGGAAGCTCATCCAACGTTTCGGCTAGGGTCCGGGTGTGTTCCGCGTCCTCGCCATCGATGCGAGGGGAGAAGTCAATCACCAGCCGTTCCAGGGGGATTGTTTCGGCGGGCTGGTTTGTGAGGTCGTTGTCGCGCAGTCCTAACAGATATTCGGCATCGTCCAGGCCCATGGGTGCTCCTATCAGCGGAATAAGGAAGGACACAGTGGCATTCACTGCCAACCGTTGTCGTCCTGGAACATCATGCTGGGCGAAGCGCTGCCAGCCACCGTCTGGTGTACTGAGATCGGGGCCTCGGCGTAAGCGGCCACCGTACCGAGCCCGGCGGTCATGGTGAATATTCCGACCACGAGTATGCCCCGAACAGTGCTGTGGGAAATCCCGATGACCATTTCTCCGGCCTTTCCGTCGACGTGGTTTCGCTGACGGAATGAGCTTGTCGCCACGAACGGGCGCAAGGAAGGCCCTCCCTGGCGGTCAAACCGGCCCTGGCCTCTTCAGTCCACGCCCGTCGGCTTCGATCGGCCTCTCTCGGCTTCCGTCCGCTTCAGTCCTGTCGCGGCCACGCAGCGGGTGGGCCGGGCCGTCTGCTCGAGCGGCGGACGGCAGGTCCGCCGCTCAGACAAGGCCGTCCCGCGGCTCGGACTCGAACCGAAGTATCGGGACTTCGGCCCGGACGAGCTCCCATCCCCCCAGCGACTCGTGGACGGAACTGGCATGCCGCCACAAGGCGGCAGCAGCCTCCTCAGCTGCCTCCAGCGACACGGCGCGCACGTAGAGACCGACGACCGGGTAGGGCGGCACGCCGATGTGCACGCTGGCATGCTCAAAGCCGTCCTGGCCCCGGCAGGAGTCGGTAATGGCCGCCGCGGCCTCGTCCGGCAAGACCGCGTTCAGCGCGCTCGGCCGGAGGTATACATGGACCAGATACATCATAATCGTAAGTTCGCATTCGAATTGGCCGTGCATTTCGCGGTGTCAGCCGTACCACACAGTGGATGCTGGCGGCCTGTCGGCCACGGTCGACCAGGATCAGACAGGGCCCCGTGCAGTGGTCGCGCCGGTCTGCCTCACAGCGACCAGAGTGCACCGATACCCGCCCCGGGGAGTACACGTCGGCCAGTATCGGCCGACGAGGCACACAGACCGTCCAGCCCATCCAGCAAGACGGAACATCAGGTTCCAGCTGACGGTCCGTCCGGGAAAATTCATCTGCCATGATCTTCTTCGGTGGAGCCCCACAGCTAAGACAGCTCACAAAGTGTGCATTACCGGCCAGGTGACTGGATAACACCTATGCCGAATACATACTTGTCCCGTCAGGCTTCATGAGATACCCTCATTTTTCGCCGAAGACCACGCCGTCGACCATTTCGGTTCGATCTTCGAATATGTCGGAGCTGCCCAAAAAATGCTTGATCTACTGGGGTTTGATCCTGTCGCGGAATCCGTATATCGAGGCATGCTGGACGGACTTGACAATGTGGCGGATATTTGTCGCCAACTGGACCTGCCAGAGGAAGCCGTACGGACAGCGCTGACCCGACTGAGCGAGATGGCCCTGGTACGTGCGTCGACCCGGGATCCGGACCAACTGCACGCAGTCAGTCCGCATGTGAGCCTGGAGACCTTGATCGCCGAGCAGCAGGCCGAACTCGCCGCCCGCCAGGAGCGGTTGCAGGCGAGCCGTGCGGCAGCAGCACGGCTGATATTGGAATACGAGGGCCGGCGCGCGGCCGGCTCCTCGGATCCTGGGGTGAAATGTCTCAGTGATCTGGACACCATCCGCGACCATCTGGCAGTGCTTAACGGCCAAGTCACCAAGGAACTCCTAACGTTCGCGCCAGGCGGCCCGCAGACACCCGACAACATGAGGGCATCTCGTCCGCTCAATCAACAACTGCTAGAGCGTGGTGTTCAGATGCGTACGATCTACCTGGACAGCATCCGAAGCGACCGGGATACGCTCGATTACGCGTGCTGGCTCGAAGAACAGGGCTGCCAGGTGCGCACCGTTCCATCGCTGCCGAATCGGGTGATCATCTACGACCGCAAGGTCGCTGTCATCGCTTCTGACGCCGACAACACCGCAGCAGGTGCGGTGCAGTTGAGTTCTCCAGGGATGCTCGCGGTGCTCCACTCGCTGTTCGAAAGCGTGTGGGGTTCCGCCATTCCGCTGCGGGCACTGACACCTTCAGACCCCGGTGCTCTCACCCGTCAGCAGTCCGAGGCGCTCAGGCTCCTGGCGCTCGGTCACACAGATGAGGTGATCGCCAAGCGACTCGGGGTGTCACCGCGTACCGGACGCCGCATAGCCTCGGGCCTGATGACCCATTTGGACGCGGTCAGCCGTTTCCAGGCCGGGGTCTACGCCGTACAAAAGGGATACTTACCCTCCACTGCTGATTAGCCGGTGAGCCCTGCCGGGTCTCGCTCCAGTATGTCCAGGGCTTCTTCGGCCGTACCGGCGACCTGAACCAGGGTGCGCTCGGCCGTGACCAGGAAACCCTCTGCCACCAAATGGTCGAGCATGGCGAGCATCGGGTCGTAGAACCCCAGGTGGTTGACCACTACGACCGGTTTCGCGATCAGGGATAGCTGGTTCCAGGTCACCACCTCCATGAGCTCATCGAGCGTGCCGAATCCGCCGGGCAGCACGGCGAAGCCCGAGGCCAGCCGGTACATCAGAGTCTTGCGGTCGTGCATGGTGCGGACCATGAAGAGCGCCCCACGCGCCTGGTCGGCGCTCTCCCGCTCGTGAAGTCCCTGCGGGATGACGCCAATGACGCCGCCCCCAGCCTGAGTCACACCGTCGGCCACGGCCCTCATGACTCCGGCGCCGCCGGCGCCGTAGACCAGATCCAGGCCGCGCCGCGCGAGCGTGATGCCAAACTCCCGTGCGAAGTTCAGGTGCTCGGCGCGGGCGCCCACCCGGGCTCCGCAGAACACCGCGATGTGCCGACTCTTTCCGGCCCGCGCCCGCGTCCTTCGCTGGTCGGTCGCACCGGCGCTTCCTGCCCGTGCCGTCATACCGGCGCCACCTCCGCCCTGACCGTGCGCAGGGCGGTACGGAGCAGCACCCGGGCCCCGGCCACCAGGTCCTGCGGGGCGGTGTCCTCCTCGGGCACGTGGCTGACGCCTCCGATGCTCGGCACGAAGATCATTCCGATCGGTGCGATGCCTGCCACCATCTGAGCGTCGTGCCCAGCGCCGCTCGGCAGCGTCTGGTGCGGCAAGCCGAGCTCTTTCGCGCTGAGCGCGATCGCCTCGCGCAGCGCGGGGTGTGTGGACACCGGATCGGAGCGGGTCTCGGCGACCACGTCGATCTCAGTTCCGGTCGTGCCGGCGATGGCGGGCAGGATCTGCCGCAGCGCCTCCTCGGCGGTTGCCGCACGCCAGACGTCGGGGTCTCTCAGGTCCACGGTCAGGTGTACCGAGCCGGCGATCGTGTTCGGGGTGTTCGGATACGCGTCGACCCGTCCCACGGTGGCGACTCGGCAGAGTTTGCTCGTGCGGGAGATGTACTCGGTGGCCAGCACGACCCGGGCCGCCGCGGCGAGCGCGTCCCGCCTCGCCTCCATGGGTGTGGTCCCTGAGTGCCCGGCCGCGCCGCGGATCGCCAGGGTCAGCACGATACGGCCGGTAATCGCATCCACCACCCCGATCCGGTTACCGCTGCGTTCCAGCACTGGGCCCTGCTCCACATGGAGTTCGAGATATGCGGCCACCGATCCGCGCGGCCAGCAGGCGCTGCCCAGCGCGTCGAGGTCGCCGCCTGCGAGCCGGAGCGCGTCACGCAGCGGCCGGCCATCATGATCGCGCGGCTCCAGCGGAAGGTCTCCGATCCGTCCGGAGACGGCCATGGAACCCCAGAACGGCTGGGGGAAGAGAGCGCCCTCCTCGTTGGCGAAAGCCACGACGACCGGTTCGTACTGCGCGTGGGTGCCGGATTCGGCGAATGTCTGCAGCACCTCCAGGGCCGCGAGCACTCCGTAGGCCCCGTCCAGCCGCCCTCCGTTGACGACGGTGTCCAGGTGCGAGCCCATCATCAGAACCTGCCGGTCAGCGATTGGTGGACCGGCGGACCACCGCCGTACGATGAGGTTCCCGGCGGCGTCCACCGCCGGTGCCAGACCGGCCGCACGCGCCGCGTCCATCACATAGGCACGGGCCTCCCGATCGGCGGCGCTGAAACCGGCGCGGGTGATACCGCCGGTGGCGCTGTCCGCACCGATCCGGGCCAGTTCGCCGATCCGTTTCAGCAGCCGCTCCGCGTCGATGTCCAGTGCCCGTGGACCCGCCCGCTCGATGAGTGTGTCGCTCATGTGTGTTCCTCCCCTTCTGGTGGCGGGGCTCAGCCCAACAGCGTGAACCGGGCCTCGGTACGGATGTGCATTCGGTCGTTCTCGGTGACGCTGAAGGCGTCGTAGAAAGCAGGCACGTGGCCCAGCGGGCCGTTGCAGCGGAACGGGGGCGGAGCGTGCGGGTCGTTGGCGAGCCGCTCCAGGCTGCGGCTTCGGGTGCGCTTGGCCCGCCACATGGAGGCCCACAGCACGAAGAACCGCCGCATGGCGGCACGGTAGGGCTCCCCGGTTACTCCGCGCGCGTCCAGGTGCGCGGCGAATGCCCTCTGAGCCACCATCAGTCCGGTGACGTCCGCAACGTTTTCGCTCAGCGTCCGTTCTCCGCTGACTCCAGCACCGTCCAGCCTGTCGAGTGCGTATCCGTCGTACTGCTCCACCAGCAGGGACGTCCGGCGGGCGAACTCGGCCCGGTCCTCGTCCGCCCACCAGGTACGGGCTCGGCCGCGCTCGTCATGATGAGCACCCCGGTGGTAGAAGGCGTGCGACATCTCGTGGCAGACGATCGAGCCGAGCACCGCGAAGTTGCGGGCGGTCTCACCGGCCACGTCGAACACGGGCGGTCTCAGCAGTCCGGCAGGAATCACCACCTGGTTCAACCCATGCCGGTAGTACGCAGTGACCGCCTGCGGCAGCACCTTCCAGTCCGAGCAGTCCACCGGGCCGTCGAGGCAGTCGAGCTGCCGGGTGATGCGCCAGGCCCTGGTGTTGTGGACGTTCCCGATCAGATCATCCGGGTCGGTGCGCGGGGCAACGCACGCGGTGCCAGCGACCGGCCCACCGATCTCGAACCGCATGGCCCCGAGCTTGGCCAGCGCCATGGCGCGGGTGTCCGCGCGCATCCAGTCCGCGCGTTCCAGACCAGCGCGGTACGTACACCGCAGGGTGTCGACCAGCTCCCGCACGGCCCTGATCGTGTCGGGCGCCAGGTGCTGCGACAGGTACCGCTCGCCGAGCGCTTCGCCCAGCGCCGTCTGTACGAACGCGGTGGCCCGCATCCGCCGCCGCCAGGGCCGCCGGGCGCCGGTGAGCTCCCGCCAGTACCAGCGAAAGTGCTCGGCGAACACTTCCCGGGGCCCGAACGGAGCCATCTCGTGCACGTATCGCCAGGCCAGCCAGAGCCGCAACGACTCCAGGTCGGTGGCTGACCACCACTGCTCCAGGGCGGGGAGGAAGGCTTCGGGGCGCACCCGGACCGCGGCCGAGGGCGTGACCGGGCCGAAGTTCTCCAGCCAGGTCGCCCATGGGAAACCGTTTCTCCGTGCGGCGAGTCCGTCGACTGTACGCATGCAGGTGCCGGTGTCGGCCGGGACCACGGCGGAGTCGGCCCGGGTGTGCCACTCGGCCAGTGCTGTCTCCGCCTGTACGACCCGCTCGGCGGCCTTTTCGGCCTCCGGGAGCCCGGCGAGCGCGAGCATCGCCCCGACGTGTGCGGCGTACCGTGTGCGCAAGTCCCGTCCGCTGGCACCGAAGTAGAGCGAAGCGGCGGGCAGGCCGAGGCCTGCCCGGCCCAGGTTCAGGACATGGCGTGCCGGGTCATCGGGGTCAATGGCGACAGACGGCTCCACAAGACCGCCGATGCCCCGCGCCTGCAGCCGCCCCAGAACCTGGGCTAGTGCCGGCCGGTCCGGGGCCCCGAGGACGGCCGCCAGGTCGGGGGCCAAGACCGCGGTGCCGCGTTCCTCAATGCGCTCCTCGTCCATGAAGCTCGTGTACAGGTCGGCGACCGCGCGGGTATCGGGGCCTGCGGAGCCGGACGACGCGGCGGCAACGTGCCCGATGATGCGGGCGACATCCTCATTCACCTCGTGCGCGAGCAGTGAGAACAGCGTCGCCTCGGTCTGGTCTTCGGGGAGGACGAAAGCCCGGATCCATCGACCGTTGACGTGGCCGTGGAAATCGTCCTGCGGCCGCACACCGGGATCCAGGTCAATGGCCTTCGTCGTCACCGCACTCAGCTCCCTGTTCCGCCGACCGACTGCAGGACCCCAAGCCGGGTGAGCTGCCGGGCAGCACGGACCGACCGGTCCTGCGAAACTCCGGCGAGCAGCCCGCCAGCCGGTACCGAGCCTCCGTGTTCCAGCTCGCGCAGCCTGCCGGCCACAGCATCGGGTACGGCCAGCCGATGTCCGTTGACCAACACAGTGGTCCTGCCGTCGTCGCTCGGCCCAAGCTCTACCGGTACCGGCGTACGGCACAGCCGCGTGTCTGCGGTGAGCGTGTCCATGGAGGCAAGCCGGGCAAACTCCCTTGGCCGGTCCGCACCGCCGCGTGCCCGGCCGGTGGCGACCAGCCGGGCGATCTCATCGGCCGACGCCACCACGGCGAGCAGGTCGCGCAGTTCCGCGATCTTCCCCGCGTAGTCGTCCGCCGCGCCCCGCACGCCCACGCCGCCCAGGCGCGGGAAAGCGTGGAACGCCTCGTCCCGCATGAGTTCCCCGACTGTCTCCAGCAGCAGATCACGCCAGCGCCGCGGCTTGACGGTAACCGACAGATGCAGTGAGACCTGTTCCTTCGCGGCGGCGGCGTGCGGAGTCCCGTACGGCAGATACAGCACATCGCCGGGGTAAAGCGTCGTCTGCAGGGCGGGCTCGCCGAGTTGCTCGGCGGTGTAGTGAACGCTGTCCCCTCGGCGGTCGGAGGATGGCGTCCAGACCCGCCAATCTTTCATCCCCTCGGTCTGGATGACGAAGACGTCGACCGGGTCGTGGTGCGCCGCGTAGCCGTCGCGGCCCGCGGGGGTCAGAAAACCGACGACCTCAGCCGGGCAGGCCAGAGCTTCGGTGAAGACCTCCACCAGGTGGCGAGCCGACGGCAGAAAGTGGTTAAGAAAGTTCCAGGAGACCGTCCCGCCGGAACGAAACAGCTCGTACACCCGCTCAGGTACGACGGCTTCGGTGAGCCCGGTCCCGTTGTCACCGACCGTACGGGTGTATGCCTTGCTGGACACACCCCGCCCGTCCTTGGCAACCCGTACGTAGGCGGGGGATACCGCCTCCATCGCGATGAGATCGTCGAACTGCCGCACGGAGGCCAGTTCCTGAGCTCGGCCGGCGAGTGCACCGCGGCGCAGGAGCGGCAACTGGTCGAAGTGCCGTGCAAAGAAGATCCCGGTGTCGCCGACAAGGTCCTCAAAGGTGCAGTCGGCACCAGCGCTGGTTTCCACGTTCTCCGCCTTTCACAGGTGCGGTGCCGGCCCGGGTCGGTCTCTCGGCGCGGCGGACCGAGGGAAAAGATCCCCCGGCCCGCCGCGAGCGGTGGTACGGCAAGACGGCCCCGGTGCGTTCAGTACCGGGAAGCGCTGCCTTTCTGCCGCACCGCCAATTACTGGATGTTGACGTGGTACGCGGTGGCCAGCAGCTCGGCGGAGGTCTCGATGAACTCGATGTCCTCGTAGGTCGTCTCCATTTTTCCCACTCCTTTTGTTTTCGCCGGACTTCCCGGCGCTGATGAAATATTCCCCCATCCGGCCGGTCGGCGTCAATCGCGGCCAACGTCTACTCCCGCAATCCATAAGCGAGTTGTCCATGGCCACCAAAATTTGTTTGTTCAACCGCGCCCGGGGCACGGTTGAACACCTGGGGAAAGCGAAGCAGGTCCGGAATGGCACGAAAACCTCTTGGAGCCGCGTTTCACCACCCGAAGAAGGGTGGTGAAACGCGGCTCCAAGAGGTTTCGGCCTCAGACTCCTACGGTCCCGTCGACGCCCTCGCGCAGGAGGTCGGCGTGCCCGTTGTGCCGTGCGTACTCGTGAATCAGGTGCAGCATCACCATCCGAAGCGACACGTGCTGGTCTCTCCTGCGATCGTGGCCGATCACGTCGAGAGACTCCGCGGCCCGCTCGATCCGCCGTGCATGCTCCACCTCACCCCGCCAGGCATCGAACGCTTCCTGCCTGGTGGCGGCGCGGGTGTCGTAGGCCACCTGGAAGTCGCCGGTGTCGGACCAGACCAGCGGGATGTCCTCGCCGCCGATCACTCGGCGGAACCACGCGCGCTCCACCTCGGACATGTGCCGTACCAGTCCGAGCAGCGACAGTGTCGAGGGCGGCATCGACTGCCGGCGCAGCTCCTCGTCGGACAAGCCGTCGCACTTCATGGCGAGCGTCGCGCGGTGGAAGTCCAGATGCGCGCGCAGCATCGCGCGCTCGTCCGCGATCAGGGGCGGGGTCATGCGCTCGGTCGTCACTGCTGTGTCCTCTGGGTCCTCATCGTACCGGTGCGTACCGGTCGGGCCGTCAAGATCGCTCCATGATGGCCGCCCGGCAGGCACCTTGGCGACTTCGGACACCGACCGGGAGCGCGCTACGCCGCCACCTCCAGGACGCCCAGCCGCGCGAGTCCCTGTGCGGTCTTGGTCGCGCGGGAGGCCGGCACGCCGGGAAAGACGTCCGCTGCGGTCACCTGGTCGCCCGCGCTGAGTCCAGCGAGCGTTTCGGCAACCGGCGCGGGAATCGCGACCTTGTGACCATTGACGGTCATCTGGACCCGCCCGTCCTGATTGTCACCGAATTCAACAGCCGCCTGGGTGAGGCGAAGCCGCATGTCCGGCCGCAGCACGTCCAGTTCTGCCGTCGCACGGAACGTGTTGCCGGATGAATTTCCGGGCGACCGCCGCCCGAGTTCAGCAAGCCGGTCGAGTTCCGGACCTGGTTCCACGGATTCAAGTTTCGCTACCAGGGACCGCACCTTCTGCCGGAACACGTCCTCGACTGCGGCCTCCCGGGACTCCCCGATATACGGGAACTCATTGAACTCCGGATTTCCGACGATTTCGTCAAACGTCTGCCGCAGCAGGTCCTTCCACATCCGCGGCCGGACCATGATGGACAGGTGAACCGACGCCAGTTCCTCGGCCGCTGCCGCGTGCGGGGTGTCGTAGGGCAGGTAGAGCACGTCGCCGGGCTCCAGGAGCACGTCGATCACCGGTTCCCCGAGCTGCTCGGCGGTGTACGACGCGGCCTCCCCCTTGCGTACCGCCGGCGGGTTCCACAGGCGCCAGCGCTTGGTCCCCTCCGTCTGCACGATGAAGAGATCGACCGGGTCATGGTGCGGCGAGAAACCGCGCTTGCCGGCTGGAGTCAGGAAGGCCACGCAGTCCGTCCTGACCCCGAACGTGTCGCTGATGACCTGCGTGAAACGGCGCAGCGAGGAGTCGATGTGGTTAAGCGAACTCCACACGATCGTCCCGCCGGCCCGGAAGAGGTCGTACACCTTTTCCGGGTCCACGGTGCCGGTCACATCGGTGCCCTGCACGGTGATGGTCCGTGTGAAGCCCTGGTCGGGGACACCGGCGCCCTGGAGGTTGACCCGCAGGTAGGGCGGCCGGATGATCTCCAGGTTGACCAGTTCATCCAGCCTGCGCAGCGAGAGGATGCTCTCGGGGTCCTTCAGTACGCCCTTGCGGAGCATCGGTTTCTTGTTGAAGTACTCGGCGAAGAAGACCTTCTCGTCCCCGACGAGGTCTGCGAACGTGTGAGTGGTCATGCCTTTCTCCATCTGACTCGTGGATCTGCGGAGGTAGTACGGGGGTTGCGTCGGCCCGGACCGGCACCGGCGCGGGTGTTCACGGCGTGCGGTGCGGCGCGGGTCCTGCGGCGAAGAACGCGCCTGGGCCGTTGTCGCGGAGGAACTCCTCAAGTCCCTTCGCGAAGCCGGGGTCTTTGCCTCCCACCCGTTCAGCCAGCAGGCGTACCCGGTGCGGGGTGAAGGTCGTGGTGTCGGCGAGGAGTTGTGGCGTTCCGGTCATCAGCAGCAGGGCCGCCTCGGTGTAGCCCCGTTCCAGCCAGGAGCGCCAGATCGCGTCGCGGTCCGTCTCCTGCCCGGCGAAGAGTTCCTCTGCGCGCGGGCGGGGGCGGCTCGGCACGGTCCTGGCCGGGTCCGCCTCCTGGCGCAGGACTACCCGCCGTCCGGAGACGTACGCGATCCTGATCCCCTTGCGGACACAGAAGGTCAGCGCTTCTGCGGCGGTGTCCACGATGGGCTCGCCTCGGTCGTTGAGCGAGGTGTTGCACACGATCGGGACCCCCGTCGCGGCCCGGAAGGCGTCGATCACCCGGTGCAGGAGCGGGTTCGCCTTCTCCGTGATCGTTTGGTGGCGGGCCGTCCCGTCCAGGTGGAGGATGGCCGGCACCTTGTCCCGTATGTCCTCGCGCACCCGGGCCGCTTCCAGCATGTACGGAGAGAGCCGGCTCTGTTCGAACCACTCGTGCGCGTACTCGGCCAGGACGATCGGGGCGACCGGCCGCCACCACTGCCGATGCTTGTACTCGTTCAGCAGGTCCTTGACCTTCTCCGATCGCGGATCGCCCAGCAGGCTGCGGTGACCGAGCGCCCGCGGTCCCATTTCGGCAGCGCCGTCGATCCACACCACCACGTCGTCGGTGATGTCCTCCACGAACTGATCGGGCGAGAGGTCCGACACCTCCTCGATCCACGGAGCGAACTCGGCGAGGGCGCCTTCCACGTCGGCCAGCTCGTTCCCGTAGTACGCCGTCTCGATGCGGAGTTCGGCGTCTTCGAGGGCTCCGGTGCCGTACAGGCCCAGCAAACCGAGTCCCAGTCCCACCCCGGAGTCGTTCGCGCACGGCGGCGTCAGCAGGCCGCGGAAACCGAACGTGTCCAGGGCCAGGGTGTTGCTCTGGACGTTCAGCGCGAAGCCGCCGCTCATAGACAGATAGCAGTCCTCAGTGCGGACGCCGCCGAGCGCTGCAAGCTTCTCGATGTTGCAGACAGTGATCAGTTCACAGCACTCCTGCACCACCTTCATCACCGCGCTGTGCAGGTTCTCCTCGGCAGTGAAGCGACCGTCCTGCGGGGCGTTCCCCGACAACTGGCGCTCGGCCTCCGCGATGACGGACTTCACCAGGCCGAAAGCCGCGTCCCAGGGCTGGACATGGCCGCCGAGGAGTTGCAACTTGGCGGCCGCGTCGGCCGCGTCGTACTCGATCGCGGTGGGGCATGCCGAGGCCAGCGCCATCAGGGTGCCCGGTTCCTTGCCGAACAGGCGGTCGGCCGCATGGTAGAGCGGCGCGGGCGACTCCACCGGGGCGAAGGTCAGCATCCCCTTGATGGAGACACAGCCGGCGTAGTAGTAGCGCGGGAGCTTGTCCTCCAGTACGAGGTCTGGGGCAGCGTCCACGGCCATCCCGATGATGTTCTCCTCCCTGAATATCCTGCTGTCCAGCAGGATTCCGCTGAACAGATGCGCCAGGCTGTGCACTGGGAGGTCCTCGGCACCGGCTGGAACCGGGACGGGGGAATAGTGCCGTAGCCCCGGTGTGCCCCAGCTGGTGCGGATGTCCGCGAGCGACAGCCCTTCCGTGGCGAGCAGCCGGTCGAGCAGCGCATCGGTCCGTTCGGGCGTGTACAGCGGCCAGGAGTGATGTTTCTGCCCGCTCACCCGCTCCAGTTCCCAGTGCCGTACGAGCTCCACGGACTTCTCCGAGCGCCGCCACAGGGACACGTTGTGGTCATGGCGCGGGGAGATGACCGCGCGCTCGCCGGGCGGAGTCAGGTATGCCGACAGGAAGTACTCGCCGGTGCGGGAATCCGTCATGGTCACCTACCTCATTCCTGGTTAAATTGCCGGAATCGTGCTGAACCCGTGTGCGTTCTGATGTGCCTCAGCGCGTCACAGGTGGCGTGCCCACCACTCGAGAATCGCCTCGTAGCGCGCCATGCGGTGGCTGGGCAGACCGGTGCGTGACATGTCGTGCCCCTCACCGGGGAACAGCAGCATCTCGGCCGGCACGCCCCGCGTCCGCAGCGCGATGTACAGCCTCTGCGCCTGTTCCATCGGCGTGTGCCGGTCCTCCTCCGACTGAATGAGCAGCACGGGAATGTTGATCTGGTCGGCGTAGGTGAGCGGGCTGAGCTCCGCCCACCGCACGGGGTCGGGTCCGTAGAGCGCGATCGAATTGTTGACCCCGTCGTCCGCGGAGCCGAAGTGGCTGTCGATCGCGTAGCACCCGCGTTCTCCCATCGCGGCACGGAAGCGCTCGCCGTGGTGCGCGGCCATCCAGGCGGACATGTAGCCGCCGAACGAGCCGCCCTGGACCCCGACGCGGCCGGCATCCAGGTCCAGCGCCTCCAGCGCCGTATCGAGCAGAGCCAGCAGATCGGGGGCCGTACGGCGGGCCAAGTCAGCGGCCGCGTACAGGCCGTGTGACCGGCCGTATCCGGAGGTGCCGCGCGGGTTGCCCAGCACGACGGCGTAGCCCGCGCTGGCGTACACCTGAGCCTCCTCGAAAGAGGCCGGCCCATTCAGCGTGTAACCCCACTGAGTGAAGGGACCACCCTTGATCTGCAGAAGCACCGGGTGCGGGCCGGGCCCGGCGGGGCGGACCACCCAGCCGTGCAGGAGGTAGCCGTCGTCCGCCTTGGCGGTGAACTCCTCGACGGGCAGCAGTCCGGCCCGCGCGCGCAGTTCACTGCCGAAAGTGGTCAGCATCTGTTCGCGGCCACCACGCAGGATAACCAGGTCACCCGCGCTCTCGGCGGTGGCGATCACGGCGGCCACCGTGGTGCCGCCCGACCCCTCGGCCACGGCGTACCCGTTGACCTGCCGGTGCCCGGTGACGACCGGGATCGGCTCGCCTCCGTCGTACGGCACCAGGACCAGGTGCACCTCGCCCCGGTAGTCATTCGCGAAGTACACACCGTCGGCTGCGGGCGCGATCATCAGACTAGCGAAACTGAGGTGGTACAACTCCGGGTCGGTGAGTCGGCGCGACGGTGTGCTGCCGTCGGCGGGGACCGACCACAGTCCGTAACTGTTCGCGCCCGAGGCACGGTTGTCCTCGTCGAGCGTCTCGGCGGCGAAGCACACGGTCCTACTGTCGGGCGAGAAGCGCGGGCAGCTCAGTTCCAGGCCGCCCGCGGTCAGAGCCCTCAGGCCAGTGCCGTCCGGGGCGCACACCCAGATGTCCCTGCGCAGGTCATCGGCGTGGGACTGGTGGCGTCCCGACACGAACGTGAGCAGCCTGCCGTCCGGGCTCCAGGCGACATCGCTGCAGTCGTAGACACCATCGGTGATCTGTGTGGCCGTCGCCCCTTTCGTGAACGGGTCCGTGACGAAGATCTGCTGCGGCCGGTCGAAAGTGAAGCCGATGCCGTCCGACATGTAGCGCAGGGTGGTGATCCGGCGGGGCCGCTCCTTACGGGGTGGTACGCCGGGCAGGTAACGGCCCGGCTCGGCCACCCGTGCCGCGAAGACGATCCGGCGCGAGTCCGGGCTCCAGACCGGCTGACCGGCCCCCAACGGCAGGTCGGTTACCGCAAACGCGTCGGCGCCGCCCATCGGCAGCAGGTGAATCTGTACGCGTCCGCCACGACCAGGCCGCAGGAAAGCGAGCCAGCGCCCGTCTGGGGAGAAGGCCGGTGAGCTGTCACTCACGCCCTGGGTAAGACGGCGAGCCGGCGTCGAACCGTCGGTCTCGGCCAACCACAGCTCGGTCATGTTCTCGTCGGCATCGAAGTCCGGCCTGGCAACGCTCACGACAGCATACCGGCCATCGGACGATAAAGCGGGCCGACCGAGTATGGGAAGAAGATGCATATCAGTGGGAAGCATGGCTGCGAAGCTACGGCGCCCATATCGATGACGTCAACAAAACCAATTCACTTCCGGGAACTCCGGTAGTCGGCCGGACCGGAGACCGTTCAACGTAGGCGAGCCTGTCCGACGGGCGTCGGCCCGAGTCCAACGTACGCAGGTCTGCTCGACACAAGCAGGGGACTGTCCACCGCAGGCTCTCGTGTTCAAGTGGCGCCCGGCCATGGTTGCACACACCGTTTTTGCCGATCACGTCGTGATGCGGCAGCATCAGAGACTTCGACACCTGTACGGTCGGCCGGCATGTTTCTCATCATGGAACTGAACTACTGGCCAAAGAAAGGAAAGAGACAGGCATGAGGTTTTTACAGAAGGGGCCGCTGGCAAACTCAGGATTCCGCAGGCTGTGGATTTCCGGGTTCATTTCGGAGCTCGGTGACTGGATGTTCATGGTCGCCATGCCGGTCTACGTGTTCCAGCTCACCGGTTCGGTGTCAGCGACCGCGACGAACTTCATCGTCGACCTACTGCCGAGCCTTCTGCTCTCTCCCGTGGCGGGCGTGCTGGCCGACCGCTGGGACCGCCGCCGTCTCATGCTGATGGTGAGCGCGGCCCAGGTGGCGGCGTTGCTGCCGCTGCTCACCGTGCACGATTCCGGCCAGCTCTTCGTGATCAACATCGTCACCGCCGGCCAGTCCGCGCTAGCCACCATGTTCCAGCCGGCGAAGTACGCACTGCTGCCCACGCTCGTCGCCCGCGAGGACATTCCCGCCGCCAACGGGCTCAGCAGCCTCAACGGGAACCTCGCCCGACTCTTCGGCGCCTCACTCGGGGGCTTCGTCCTGGGCTGGTTCGGCCTGAACGGCATCCTCGTCGCCGACGCCGCCTCCTTCCTGCTGGCCATCCTGCTGCTCATCCGCCCCTTCGCAGTGGGCCGACAGGTATCTGACCACCAACCGGTCTGGCGGGCCTGGCTGGAAGGACTCCAGGAGATCAGGCGGCGGCGCGGGCTGCGGGCCATGCTGATGACGGTCGCTCTGATGGGCATGGCGCAGGGCCTGTTCGCCGTCTTATTCATCGTGTTCGTGACGCAGCGGCTCGGCGGCGACGAGAGCGATACCGGCCTGCTGCGCGGTGTGCAGGCCATCGGGGGCATGCTCGGCGGCGCGTTCATCGGAGCGCTGGCCCGGCGCACCGACCCCCGGCGATTGCTCGGCTGGTCCCTTCTCTGCTTTGCCTTGATGACCGCGTTCACCTGGAACAGCTCGTATCTCACCACATCCATCAGCTGGTTCGTAGGCGTGTTCGCCGTACTAGGAGCACCCGGTGTCGCGGCCTTCGTGGGCAGGATGTCTGTTACCCAGATGCACACCCAGGACGCCACCCGCGGGCGGGTGCTGGCCACGCTCCAGAGCGTGTTCGACGGTAGCCAGGCAGTCGGCATGGTGCTCGCGGGCGCGCTCGTTGCTCGTATCGGCCTTCCTGCCGCCCTCGACATCCAGGCGGGCCTACTGGCAGCAGCGGGCCTACTCACGCTCTGGTACGTGCAGCGCCCTGCCGACGTCCCCGCCCCTTGGGAAGACCACCGTCCAACCCTCGAAGTGGCACAGCCATAGGCCGTGGCAGCGCCGCTGGTAGACGCATGAGCAAGATTCGGCGATCTTCCCGTACCAGGCAGCGCCGCGGCCACCGCTGTGCTACACCAGCGACGGCTGCAGCGCGGCATCAGTGCATGCAACGGAGCCAGCAGTCCGGGGGATCTCCTCTGGAAACCGAGGCATCTGTCTGTTCCTTTCCCCGTTGCGGGTGACTGCCCGCCGCTCCTCACCACTGTTCCCACCACCGGGCCGATAGGCATTGCACCAACAGCTGCCGGCCAAGAACGGGGACACACGTGAAAAGGAATCTGCTCGTACTGCTTGCTACCGCGGCCCTGTTCGGCGGTACGACCACCGCAGCCCGCGCTCAGGTGTCAGATGCGGGGCCCGTCGCGGTACGGGACTTGATCGCCCAGGGTCACGTCCGCTGGAGTGGTGTATCGACGGCCACTCGGTGATCTCGTTTTGAGGCTATGCGGTGAGTTCGGTGGGCAGGGCGCTCTCGTTGGTTTCTGACT
>Ga0137413_10000166_pt1 | contig 18704 bp, 19 predicted proteins | sample CZODoug2_1_16fun_FD_108280 | JGI IMG/M metagenome (GOLD analysis project Ga0137413, IMG submission 108280) | Vadose zone soil fungal communities from Angelo Coast Range Reserve, California, USA - CZODoug2_1_16fungal (Illumina Assembly) | ecosystem: Environmental > Terrestrial > Soil > Vadose... | reverse complement strand
CTGCCCCGCGGACGTCTCGCAACGAGGCTAGGTCGGCGATGAACGCGTCGACCGAGGTGCCCGGGGCGGACTGGCCGATCTCCTGGCGCAGGTCGTCCACCTTCGCTCGGCTGCGGGCGACGATGCCGAGATGGAAGCCGCGGTGGGCGAGGTCGAGGGCGGCGAGTCTGCCCAGGCCGTTGGTGGCCCCGGTGATGACGGCGACCGGTCGGTTATCCATGGGTCAGCTGCTCCGCTCAGTGCCGGTAGTGAGGTACCTCATCACTCTAGCGTCACCGAGGTACCTCATCAATTGAGGCAACGCGAAGGTGCGACGCCCGGGGCGACCTTGAGGTCAGGTTGCGCTCGCTGCCGCGTCGATGGCGGTGAGCAGTTTGTCCAGCTGTGCCAACTGTTTCCGGTCGAGGGTGCCGAAGATTTGCTGGAGCGCCTGGTTGCCCGCTTTGGTGCTCGCCGCGAGTGCGGCGGCCCCGTCGGCGGTGAGCGTGACGAGTTTGGCGCGGCCGTCGGTCGGGTCGGACTCGCGCTGGACCAGCCCGTCTCGCTCCAGGCCTTCGACCGCCTGGGTGATCGAGCGCTGGGCGAATCCCAGTTCCTGGGCCAGCGAGGTCTGCCGGATCGAGGTGTTCCGCTCGAGCACCTGCAGGACCTTGGTGCGCGCGAGCGACAGGCCGCTGGTGGTCATCTGCTCGTTGAGTACCTTGCGCACTCGGTAGGCCACGGACAGGTATTGCAGGCCCACCTGCTCCGGCCGGCTGTGCTCGGCCATGATCACTTACTCCAGCTGATGGGCGGATCGCGAGGGAACTCCGCGATCGTACCGTGATGAGCCACCTCACCAGCGCCGACCGCACTCGTCCGGCTGCTATACAGCGTGGGGCTCGCGGATGTCCCGTAGGAGGTTGGCCGTGGCTTCCCAGAGGGCGCGCTGAATCTCTTTGTCGCGGCCGATCTCTGGGCATTCCAAGGGCTGCGCGTCCTCGACGGCGAAATAGCCGCCGGTGACGGAGGCAAATGCGGGGTCGGTCGCGAGCCGCACGATGATCTCGGCGCCGTGGCGAGGGTTGCCCATGTCCAGCCGGGTGAGGATCATCTTCAGCACGGCGGAGAGGGGATGGCCGTCTCCGAGTCCGGTGGAGTTGAATCCCGGGCAGCAGCAGGTGACCGCGACTCCTGTCCCGCCAAGCTGTCGACCGAGTTCCTGGGTGAACATGATGTCCATCAGCTTGGTCTGACCGTACCGCGGGGACGACTCGCTCTCGGTGTAGTGCGAGGTGTCGGTCAGGTCCTTGAAAGGATCGATGTCGCTGGCGTGGAGTGATGCTCGGGATGCCACGGTGACGATCCGTGCGGGGCTCGAGGCGGTGAGTTTGTCGCGCAGGATGTCGGTGAGCAGCCAGGGTGCGAGGTAGTTTACGGCGGTCATCTCAGCGTATCCCTCGGAGGTGATGCGCTGGGTGAAGGCGTGTATCCCGGCGTTGTTGATCAGTACGTCGATCCGTGGGTAGTGGGCGTCGATCTGCTTACCTACCCGCCGGACGTCGCTGAGCAGTGAGAGATCCGCGATGAAGACGTCGAGCGGTGTCCCGGGTGTTGCCTCCTCGATCTCTCTTCGAAGCGCGTCGGCCTTCCGTTGGCTGCGGGCGACGAGGCCGAGGTGTGCGCCGTGGCGGGCCAGGTCGAGGGCGGCGATCTTGCCTAAGCCGTTTGTTGCGCCGGTGATGACGATGACTGGCCGAGTCTGCATGGGGTCCTTTCGGCACAGATACTGAGGTACCTCAGCAGACTAGCATCTGTGCTCGGTGTCGACGCTGGTGGTCACGCCGGTTTCGACGACGGTGCGGGTGGCGTCGACCGAGGCGTAGGTCCACAGGATCCGCATGGGCTCGGTGTCGGAGGCGTTGCGGAAGCGGTGCGGGACCCCGGCGTCGACGTAGGTGGTGTCGAATGTGGTGACCTTGTGCTCGATGCCGTCGATCTCGACGATTGCGTGACCTTCGAGGATGACGACGCTCTCCGGGCAGTTATGGGTGTGCAGCGGGATCCGGGCGCCGCCATCGAAGAGGGTCTGGCCGTTGAGGAACACCGCGGCGCCGCGGGCCCGGGTGACCAGCGGAATGGTGCGGGCGCCGCCGCCGCGGGAGAAGGCGTCGAGCTCGGCGGGGCGCAGCACCGAGGGCGGGAAGGTGTCGCGGCGGGGTGTGTCCGAGGCGGTGGCGGTGCCGTCGGTGGGTTGCATTGACACTCCGTTCGAGAATTGCCGAGTCAGCCAGCGATCCAGAAGGTCTGGATGGTGGTGAACTCGTGACCAGGAACTGCTTGGCGCAGCCGCAGCTCTGCCCGCTGTTGCTGAACCGAGCCTTGACCGCGGCTGTGCTGGCGGCGTCGAGGTCGGCGTCCGTTGCTGGGTTGACGCTTGTGATGGTGGCTGGGCTCATATCCGGTGCTCGCTTTCCGAAGGGGGCGGGTTGCGTGGGCTGGGCCCCGTCCCGTCGGGTCACGCGTGGTGCAGGAGTTGCTCGGTGATGGTGTTGATCTGGGAGCCGGGCACGACATGGGCGTTGGCGGCCTTGCGCCACACGGCGAAGTGTCGGGCGGTGCGGTGGGCGTCGAGGGCAGCCTGGTCGTGGTAGAGCTCGTAGAAGACGTAGTGGTGGTCGTCGGCGGTGTCGACGGTGACGTCGAAGTACTCGCAGCCGCATTCGTCTGTGAACGAGGACTTCGCATTCTCGGTGATGGCGGCGAGGAAGGCATCGCGGTGGCCGGGCTTGACCTGCAGGGAGACCACGAGGGCGAGCATGGCGGCGGATCCTTCGGCTGGGCTGGTGAGATGGGTGGTCAGGCGGCGGGGACAGATCCGGGCATCCGCACATCGGCGTCGGCGGCGAGCTCGGCCAGGTCCTCCCAGGTCTTGGCGGGCAAAGTGATGCCCGCCGCGGCGAGTCGGGCGAGGTTGCGCTGCTCGAGTTCGCCGGGCACGAAGATCTCGGCTATGCCGGGTGCGGTTGGCACGGCCTTGGTCTGGGCGACGAGGGCTTCCATGCGGGAGCTGAACTCCGCCGCGGGCTGCATCGCGGCGATGTCGACGACCATCAGGAAGTGACCGCAGCCGCTGCGCCGATCCGGCTCGTAGGGTCCGGCCACGCCGGCGCCGAAGGCGCTGCCGGTGAGCACCCCGGTCAGCACGTCGAACATGAACGACATCGCGAAGCCCTTGTGTCCGGCCATCGGCAGGATCAGCCCCTGCACAGCGGCGTGGGCGTCGGTGGTGGGGACACCGTCGGCATCGGCGGCCCAGCCCTCGGGGATCGACTCGCCCCGCTCCTTGGCCAGGTAGATCTTGCCGCGGGCGACAGCGGTGTTGGCGATGTCCATGACGACCGTGCCATACGAACCGGCCGGCGCGGCGATCGACCATGGATTGGTGCCCACGGCCTTCTCCCTGCCGCCCCACGGGGCTATGGCCGGGCTGGCGTTGGTGGCCAGCAGCGCCACACAGCCGGCGTCGGCGGCGCGGCGGGTGAAATAGCCGGCGGTGCCGAAGTGGTTGGAGTTGCGCACCGCGACCCCCGCGATGCCGTGCTCGCGGGCCCGCTCGACGCCCAGGTCGACGGCCTTTGCGGTGAGCACCTGACCGATCCCGTCGTGGCCGTCGAGGACCAGTAGCGGGCCGGAGTCGGTGACCACGGTCGCCTCGGTGACCGCCTGCATCGCGCCGCTGCGCAGCCGCGCGGCGTACCAGGGCAAGCGCAGCAAGCCGTGCGAGGAGTGTCCCCACAGCTCAGCCACGACGAGAGAGTCGGCGAGCAGGTGCGCGTCGTGCTCGGGAACCCCCAGTGAGGTCAGGATCCGGGTTCCGAGCTCGGTAAGCGCCGGCGCATCGATGGTGTGCGCGGACATTCCGCCGTCCTTTCGATCTTCTGTATGTCGTACAGTATACAGTCAGCGGGCGAGGTGGCCAGGGGCGCGGACAGCGGAGGCGGACAAGTCGGGCCTGGCGCGACCAGGCCTCGCGCGACCTGGCGGACTGAATCAGGCGGAGGGCAGAATGGCGAAGTCCAGGTCGCCGGCCCGGCCGATCTCGCTGGCCAGGCCCTCGATGATGGTGCGCAGCGTCACGGCCAGATGCTGGGACAGCTCGCGGGCCGCGGATTCCGGATCCCCGCCCAGGACGGCCTCGCACATTCGCTGGTGCTCGGCGAGGGAGCGCTCCATCCGGGCGGGATCGGCGTGGGCGATGCCACGCAGCCTGGCGGTCTGGCCGCGGCGGTCGGCGATCGTGGTGGCCAGCGGCTCGTTGTGGCAGGTGGCGATGATGGCCCGGTCGAAGCGCTCAGTGAGGTCGTAGAAGCGTGCGACCAGTTCCTCCCGGTCGGCGATGGCGAAGTCCTCGGCCACTGTGGCCAGCTCTTGGGCGATCTCGCGGAACGGAACCAACAGCTCAGGGCGGGTGAGTCCGTCCAATGCGACCATCCGGATCGCCGCCGGCTCGAGGATCATGCGGAACTCGAACAGAGCGCGGACCCCGCGCAGCGAGATCGGGGCGACCTCGGCGACCTCGCCGGGGATGAAGCTAACCAGCCCCTCGCGGGCCAGCCGGCGGATCGCCTCCCGGACCGGGGTGCGCGATGCGCCGAGCCGCTTGGCAACCAGGACCTCACTCAGTCGCGAGCCGGGGGCGAGCTCGAGTGCCTGGATCTCCCCCTTGAGCTGCGCGTAGATGGCTTCGGTCTTGCCTGTTGCCACGGTGCTCCCTCCGTCGACAGCAGCGGTGCCAGACTGGACGGTATCAGTATATTGCGCTGAATACAGCGAATCTGTACCGTTCGGCCCGAACTGTATACAGGTCTGTACGTCGCCTTGATCGTCGGTCCACCCGTCTCCATTTCCGCAGCCACGTGGCACGCGCAGAACGCTCTGCGTGTCCCGACAGGAGGAGCATCGATGCTCGTCGTACTCGGCTTCGCCATGATCGCCATGTTCATGTATCTGATCATGAGCAAGCGGTTGACCCCGGTGGCTGCGCTGATCTTGGTGCCGGTTGTCTTCGGCCTGGTCGCCGGGGCCGGCCTCGGACTCAGTGACATGATCATGGAGGCGCTGCTCAAGCTCGCACCCAACGCGGGACTGCTGTTCTTCGCGATCATCTTTTTCGGACTGATGATCGACGTCGGCCTGTTCGGGCCGCTGATCCGATTCATCCTGCGTTTCGCGGGCAACGACCCGATGAAGATCGTCGTAGGCACCGCGCTGCTGACTAGCGTGGTGTCCCTCGACGGGGACGGGTCAACCACGTTCATCATCGTGACCTCGGCGTTCCTGCCGATCTACCTGCGACTCGGGATGAGCCCCGTGGTCCTGACCGTGGTCGCCGCAACCGCGAACGGCGTGCTCAACACGGTGCCCTGGGGTGGATCGACGGTTCGGGCCGCGGCCGCGCTGAACGTGTCCCCAATCGACATCTTCGTGCCGATGATTCCCGCGATCGCGGCCGGTCTCGTCGTGGTGATCGTGCTCGCCTACTTCCTGGGTCGCGGCGAGCGCAAGCGTCTGGGCCCGGTCGACCTCGATGTCGACCGGGCCGAGGAGAAGGTGGCTGTGTCGGTTGGCACCGGCGGCGACGGGGGAGGGGCCACCTCCCGCGCCGGCGGTGCGGGCGAAGGGGGTGCAGGCGGCATCAGCGGGCACCTCGATCGCCCCAACGCCCGCCCGAAGCTGTTCTGGGTGAACCTCGTACTGACGCTGGCGATGATGACCATGCTGGTCGCCGACGTAGTCGAGCCGGTTGTCACGCTGATGGTCTCCGCCGCGATCGGCCTCGTGGTCAACTTCCGGAGGGCAGCCCAGCAGACCGACCAGATCAAGGCGCACGCCGCAAGCATCGTGTCCGTCGTCGGGCTGGTCTTTGCCGCCTCGGTCCTGACCGGCGTGTTGTCCGGCACCGGCATGGTCGAGGCCATGGCCAGGTGGCTGGTCGGGATCATCCCCAACTCCTTCGGCCCGCACCTGCCCCTCATCGCCGGCGTGCTCAGCCTCCCTCTTACCTTCTTCATGTCCAACGACGCCTACTTCTTCGGTGTCCTGCCCGTGCTGACCGAGACCGCCACCCACTTCGGCGTCACAGCAGACGAGATGGCCCGCGCGGCAATCACCGGTCAGCCCTTGCACACCTCGAGCCCGCTGGTCGCTGCATTCCTGCTGCTGGTCGGCCTGGCGAACGTCGAGCTCGGCGACCACCAGCGCAAGGCGATCTGGCGGGCCAGCCTCACCGGCTTGATGATGCTGCTTGTCGGCGGCCTCGTCGGCGCCTATTCGTTCTGACCGGGCGCCGACTGCTCGGTCTCGGCCGCGGTTGTGATCCATCGCGGCCAAAATCGGTAAACGAATCCGACGCCACGGTATCCCCTGCCTTGATTCGGTATTCGATCAGCTGAGTGACGCGCCCGGGCCGGTGCGAAACACCGGCCAGCACACTTCGGTGCGCCACCGCGGCTCTTCACCGGTGTCCGCCGATGTCACCAGGTAATGCTCCCGGATCGGGCGATCCTGGACCCTCCCCGCACGGGACCCTCAACCTGGGAGCAAGTGTTGTCAGTGCCGATCGCCGGTCTCGGATGACTGTGCTTTGATCACCGGAATGCTGTGGGGTGCACCGTCACTGGGTATCCCGCATGGATGGTGTCCACTGTGGCCCGGGGGGTCAGCACCCTGACCGGGCTCGGCTGGGCCCTGCAGGACTCCGGTGCGTGGTAGCCGGTCCAGTCCCAGCGGTGTAGTTGCCGGTCCCAGAGCAGGTGGGGGGCACCCTCGTATTGCACGAGGACCCCGTCGGGTAGCTCGTCGAGCGGAACGATCGGTGTGTGGTCAGCGCCGCGGTCGCTGGCCAGTCGCGCGTCGATGACCGCCGCTCTGGGCAGTTCCGCGGATAGTCCCGCGTCCCACCAGGCTCGCCGGAAGCGCTGGTAGGCGCTGTGGCGGCATTCTGAACACGGGCGATGACCAGCGGCGAGCGCGGTGGCCTCGTCGAGGAAGAACAGCTCGGTGTACCCGCGCGGGCTCATCACCGTGCGGTGCCGGCCTCGGAAGGTGAGCTCACAGCAGAGCCACCGGTCGAGATGTCTGGTCCGCACGATTCGCCGGTCGCGGTCGTGCAGCCGTCCACGGTTGCCCATCATGGTGCCTCGGTAGGGCACCGCGACGATGTCGCCGAAGGGGTCGACCCGGTTTTGCAGAGCCATATTCGCCCGCCTCCTGTCCGGAGGGATTATCCGCGTGGCAGCCGCCAGCGTGGGCTCAGTTCTGGGCAGGTCTGCTGGGTACATTTCGACTTCGCCGTCGCTGACGACCACGATTGCACACCTACTGGACCGTGGATCGGGCGTTGGCCCGGTTGATCGACTGAGCTGCTGTACCTCCGGGCTCAGAGGGTTGGCAGCAGGCCTCCGTCGACGGAGATGGCGATGCCGGTGAGGTAGGAGGCGCCTGGCGAGGCTAGAAAGACGATGAGTTCCGCGGCTTCTTCCGGTTTCCCTGGCCGGCCGAGTGGGGCGGAGAGGCGTTGGTGGAATTCCCTCCGGATGGTGTCCAGGTCGCGGCCGGTGCGTTCCGCTGCTTGCCGAAGGCTGGCTTCGACGGCGTCTGTCTCGATGACTCCGGGCATGACAGTGGTGACTCGCACGCCGTGCGGGCCGCAGGCGATGGCGAGGGCCTTGCTGTAGGCGTTGAGTGCGGCTTTGGCGGCGGCGTACGGAGCGCCGTTGGACTGGGGGTAGCGAGCGGCATTGGAGGAGACGTGGATGACGGCTCCATGACCTTGTGCGGTCATGTGCGGAACGAGGGCGCGGTCGAGGCGGACGATGGAAAGCAGGTTGGCTGCGAGATTGGCCTGCCAGTCATCGTCAGTGGCAGCGAGGACGCCGTTGGGGACTTGAATGTTGCGACCAGCGTTGTCGACGAGTACGTCGATCCCTCCCAACTGTTCGAGTGCGGCTGAGGCTGCCACTTCCACCCCGGCGGAAGTGGTCAGATCCGCGGTCACCAGGTGCACTCCGGTTGGGACCGCGGCCTGGTTGCGGGCAATGGCGACCACGTGCGCGCCAACTGCGGCGAGACGGTTCACTGTGGCAGCGCCGATGCCACGGGTTCCGCCGGTGACGACGGCGCGTGCTCCCTGAAGGTTCACTTAATCATGTAGCCCTTCTAATCATGTAGGAGCTTACACGATCTATTGCTCTACAGTGAACCGGTGATCTCCAGTTCCGCTTCGTCCGCTGCCCCCAGTCCTCGGCTGTTGGAGGAACACCGCGACAGCCCCGGGCTCATGCTCGCCCTGCTGGGCCGCGAGGCCATGCGTCGCTTGAGGAACGCACACACCGCCAACGGCCTCACGCCGCAGCAGTTTCAGCTCCTCGGACTGCTCCACGATCATGGCCCGTCAGCGCAGAGCGACCTTGCCGCCGCTACTGACACGGCAGCCAGCGTGCTCGTCACGCAGCTCAACCCCCTGGAGGCGGAGGGGCTGGTGGCGCGGGAGCGGGACCCCCACGACCGCCGCCGCCACCTGGTCATGATCACCGACGATGGACAGCGGCGACTGGGCACCGCATCGACCGCGCAGAAACAGGTCGACGACGCCCTGTTCCGTTCGCTGAACACCCGCCAGCGGGCGCAGCTTGCGCAACTGCTTGCCCTGGTGCGCGACGATCTGACCGAGGGAAACACGCACTGCGGCACGCCAGCCTCCCTCGACATACGGATGTCATAGCAGCTGGCAGCTGCCGAGTTGCGCGCTGAGGGTCGACAGGCGGGAGACTCCATCAGCGGCGATGCTTATGGCCCAACGTCTTCGGCGTTCGAGTCCTCCTTGGAGCCACTGTGTCCGACATACCGGTCAGCGACGTGGACCTCTACACCGACGACGCGCGGATCAACCCGTACCCGATCTACGAGGAGCTCCGCGAGCTCGGCCCGGTGGTGCACCTGTCCCATTACAACCTCTACGCGCTCTCGCGCTACAACGAGGTACGTGCGGCCCTCATGGATTGGCGAACGTTCTCCTCGGCCCGCAGCGTGTTTCGTCGACCCGACATTGAACTCTCAACTCGAGGGCATCACGCTGTGCAGTGACCCACCTGACCACACCATGATGCGCACGGTGCTGGGTCGTCCCCTGCGCCAGGACAGGATGCGCGATGTCGCGCCGAGGATCGAGGCCGAGGCCGATCGCATCGTCACGGAGTTGGTCGACCGGGGCCGCTTCGACGCGGCCACCGAACTGGCCGAGCACCTGCCGATGACCGTCGTCTCCGACCTGGTCGGGCTCCCCGACCAGGGCCGCGCCAAGATGCTCGAGTGGGCCGCTGCGATCTGGGACGTTCAGGGCCCGGCCAACGAGCGCTTCGCGAACGCCATGCCCGCGGTCGAGGAGTTCCTCGGCTTCGCCACCCACGACGCGGTGCCCGGGCGCATCGACCCTGACGGTTGGGCCGCCCACCTTTACCAGGCGGCCGACCGGGGGGAGTTGCCGCGCGAGAAGTGCCCGGTGATGATGCTTGACTACGTCACGCCGAGCTTGGACACGACCATCCTGGCAATCACCAACGCGATCGCGCTCTTCGCTGAGCATCCCGAACAGTGGGAGTTGCTGCGGGCCGATCGGTCGCTGATTCCGCACGCGATCAACGAGTCATTGCGGCTGGAGTCCCCGGTACCGCAGTTCAGCCGCGTCCTTACCGAAGATCACAAGATCGACGGGGTGCCCCTCCCGGCAGATAGCCGGGTGGCGCTGCTCTACGGCTCGGCCAACCGCGACGAGCGCCACTACCCGAACCCGACCCGGTTCGACATCACCCGCCGACCCTCGGACCATCTTGCCTTCGGACGCGGCGAGCATGTGTGCGTCGGCATGCACCTGGCTCGACTGGAGATCAGCACACTGCTCGAGCGGCTGGCCGATCGGGTGTCTCGGTTCGAGATCGTCTCCTCCACGCCGATGGTCAACAACGGCCTGCGCGGGCTCGAGCACCTTGACGTCACCGTCCACACCGACAAGATCACCTAGGGGGTGGACCAGAACACGAACCGGCGGTTGATCCACGCGACCGCGCCGTGCAAGGACAGTCCGATACCGCCCAGTACGACCAGCACCGCAAAGGTGGTGGCGACGTCGAGGCTGAAGTTGGTGGCCTGCATGAGGTAGCCGAGCCCCGCGCTGCTACCCACGAACTCCGCGACGATGGCGCCGGTGACCGACAGCACCACCGCCACCTCCAGCCCGGCGAACAGCGACGGTAACGCCGAAGGCAGGGTGAGACGCCACAAGATCTGCCTCCGGGTGGCGCCGAACGATCGCAGCATGTCGACGTGTTCGCGGTCGGCCGAGCGCAGGCCCAGCACCGAGTTGATCAGCATCGGGAAGAACGCCACGAGCGCGGTGGTGATGACCTTCGAGGTCATCCCGGTGCCGAACCAGATCAGCAGGATCGGCGCCATGGCGACCTTGGGGACTGACTGGGTCAGCACGATCAGCGGCATGAGCGCCTTCTCGGCAAGACGCGACTGGGTGAGCAGCAGCGCTGAACAGAGCCCGGCTACCGAGGCCAGCCCGAAGCCGGCCAGAATCTCCTGGAGACTCACCCATGCCTGGCGGGGCAACTCGCCGTTCGCCAGCCCGGCGACCAGCGCGCGCGCCACATCCGTTGGTGCGGGCACCAGCACGATCGGCACGCCCAGTAGCCGTACCGCCAGTTGCCAGCACAGCAGACCGGCGAGGATCACGCCGCTGGCCAGTGCCCAGCCGGGCAGCTGGACCCGCCCACCGCTAGCGATAGGTCGACTCGTGCCGGAAGGCGGCGCGGATGCGGGCGACGAGCTCGCCGAACGCCGGCGTGTTGACCCGCTCCAGGGTGCGCGGGCGTTCGATCGGGACATCGAGCACATCGGCAATCTCTCCGGGGCGGGGCGTCATGATCACGACGCGGTCGGCCAGCAGCACCGCTTCCGGGATGCTGTGTGTCACGAAGACGACCGTCTTGCGGTCCGCCTCCCAGATGCGAAGCAGGTCGACGCCCAGCTGGTCTCGGGTCATCGCGTCCAGCGCTCCGAACGGCTCATCCATCAACAGGATCGACGGGTCGTGCAGCAGAGCCCGGCCGATACCTACCCGCTGCTGCATCCCTCCGGACAGCTCGCCCGGGTAGTGCTGGGCGAACTGTTCGAGTCCGAGCATCGCCAGCAGTTCGAGTGCTCGTTCCTCGGCCGCTGGCGCGGGCGTGTCCCGAGTGATGTCCCTGGGTAGCAGGACGTTGCCCAGCACAGTGCGCCAGGGCAGCAGTAGCGGTTGCTGGAAGACCATGCCGATGCGACCTGCCGCACGTCCTCCGGGGCCGAACCGCACGTGGCCCGAGGTCGGCTCGGTCAGCCCGATGATGAGCTTGAGCAGGGTCGATTTGCCGCATCCGCTGGGGCCGACGACCGAGAGAAACTCGCCAGGGCGCACGGTCAGGTTGATGTCGGCCAGCGCCTGGACCGTGCTGCCCTGGCTCGACCGGTAGCGCTTGTTCACCTGGCACAGATGGAAGGCGGCGATGTCGTTCACCGCCGCCAAGGGTTCCTCGCGGCCAGCCATCATGTCGGCCGTCACGCTCCTGTGCGTTCAGTATACGAACTTAATGTTCGTCCAGCGATCTGGCTGAAGGTACGTCCTTTGGACGTTGACTGCAAGGCTTGTTGGGCAATCTAGCTGCAATATTGACGAATCAAACCCGGCTACTGCATGCTAGCGAACGAAGCGCTCAGGCCTGTCGACTGCCCGGCGTGCGTGGTGAACGTAGTTGTAGAACGACAGCACAGTTTGTCTGGCGACACAGTCAGCTCGCGCCGACAAAGGTTGGGTGATCAACACCGACGGGTACCCGGCCGCTCCCTGCGCGGAGCCGGTCCGCGCCGGGGCGGGGAAACGAAATGGAGGCAATGGTGCACCTTCCTCGACAGATCCTTCTCAGCGTGGCCGCGGTCGGCGTACTGGCAGTGCTCACCGGCTGCGGGCCGAGCGGCGCCCGAGCCGAATCCGAGGCAGGCCAGACCGAGCTCACCGTGGCGCTGTCTTCTCCCAGCTGGAACGCCGGGTTCGCGTCGTTGGCCGCCGCCGAGCGGGAGGCGTATTTCGAGGCGGAGCACCTGCGAGTGCACTTCGTGCTTTCCGGCACCGGCACCGCGGCGGCACAACAACTCGCCGGCGGCGGCGCGCAAGCCGCCGTGCTGACCCCCGAGCCGGTCATCATCGGTGCCGGCAGCGGCCTGCGCCTGCAGGTGTTCGTCGACTACTACGGGACCTGGCAGTACACCCTGCGCACCCCGGCCGGTTCACCGGTCACCAGCCCGACGCAGCTGGCCGGCAAGCGGATCGGGGTCACCAACGCGGCCAGCTCCGGGGCAACCTTCGCCAGGGTCGCCATGCGGATGAACGGACTGGACCCCAACAGCGCCATCTTCGTACCGCTGGGAACCGGCGCCCAGCAGCTGACCGCCGTCCAGCGCGGCGACGTCGACGTGCTGGCCCTCTGGGACACCCAATACCAGATCCTGACCAACGGCGGGGTGCGGCTGGACAAGCTTCCGGTCGACGGGCTCGACGGGTTGTACGGCGGCGGCGTGGCGGCTCCAACCTCGGCATTGGCCGCACGCCGCGACGTCTACATCAGGCTGGGCCGCGCCCTGGTCAAGGGCTATTACTTCACCGCGGCCAACCCGGCTGCCGCCGTGCGTGACCTGTGGGCGCTGCACCCCGAGACCGGTCCGGCGGCCGGCCAGTCAGAGGCCGCGGCGTTGGGTGACCAGATTGCCGTGGCCGAGGTGCACACCAGTGACATCCGGACACAGGCCGGCCCAGCTCGCCTCGGCCAGATGAGCAGAGACGGGATGACTCGGACGATCGAGTTCATGCACCGCGCGGGGCTGGTCGGCGCGCCGGTCGCGGTCGACGACGTGATGAACTCCGGGCTGCTGCCCGAGATCACCGCGTTCGATGCCCAGAGCCTGATGAACGCCGCCAAGGCGAGGAACTGAGCATGACCAACGAGACGGTGATCGTGAACGCGCACTAAACGAGCTAGGACCGCGCAAAGGAGCGCAGCCATGCACTTTACCGAGTCGTTCCGGATAGCGTTGCACTGTATGAAATCAGGACGCGTGCGTACAGTGCTCACTATGCTCGGCATCGTGATCAGCGTAGCGGCCATCATTGCCGGCGACAGTCTTTCCGCCGGGCTGCGAAACACCTATCGTGATGAGTTCGATTCGATGTTCACCTCGATCTCGATTACTCCAAAGGCAGCTGCGGCCATACCCGGCGGCAATAGGCCGAGGAGCCTGAGAGACTCTGATATTGACGCGCTCACCCGGCAGGCCAATCCCGAGCTGATCGCGGATGTGGTTCCCATTGTGAGCGGACCAGTGGTCGTGCGCCGGGGGAGCGACAAATTCCGCGCTAACGTAATCGGGGCAACACCAGGCTACCTGCGGATGAGAAACTATCCGGTGACGGAAGGCGTCGTGTTCACCGCGGCGCAGTATCAACGTGAGGCACGAGTTGTGCTCCTCGGGCCTCTCGTGATCGACGCACTGTTCGCGGGTAATCGCACCGCGGCAATCGGGTCGACCGTCCAGATCGGCCGAGTTCCGTTCGAAGTCGTCGGGACCCTCGGAGGTGCGGCCACCTTGACCGCGCTCGTGCCGATGCCCACCGCGCGCGGCTATCTATTCGGCGGAATGCACACCGTCGGCAGCATCGGTATCGTCGCCACACACATGGGGACGGTGAATGCCGCGATCAGGCAGGTCAACAACATTCTCGATGAGCAGCACTTCGTCAAGGTACCTGGGCAGCGTGACTACGTCGCGTCGGCCGAGCAGACGACCGGCACCTTAGCGATCCAGTTGCTGGCCGTGCTGGTCTGGCTCACCCGCACAACGACCGGCATTGCCCTGCTCATCGGGACCCTCGGACTGGCCAATATCATGTTCATCACCGTGACCGAACGTACGAATGAGATCGGCGTGCGCCGGGCGATCGGGGCTCGCCGGGCCGCGATTCTGCGGCAGTTCCTGCTCGAGGCCGTGCTCATCGCCGGGATCGGCGGGGCGATCGGGGTCGGTGTCGGGGTAGCCGCTGTCATCGCCGGTCAGCGATGCTTCCCGGTGCTTGCCCCCGTGTTTGGCATTCCCGAACTCTCGATTCAGACCCTTGCCGCGGCCTTCGGACTGAGCCTGCTCGTAGGGCTGCTGGCCGGCACGTACCCGGCGCTTCGGGCGTCCAGGCTCCATCCATGGAACGCTTTGCGTTACTAGCACGGCAACGGCGGGTGGTGGTCAGTTCTTGTCGGTGGGGACGGCTATTCTTTGGTCATGTTGGTTGAGCAGGTTCCCGAAGGTCTGGAGGAAATACCTCCGGGTCCAGAACTTGCCGCCGTAATCGCGCTGTTAGATGTTTCTCGGGTTGCGGGTCGCGATTTGCCTATTGTGTTGCGGGCGCGGGCGCGGCAGCGTTCCCACGAGGAAGCGGAATTCCTGCGTATCATCGCCGAAATGGGTCGGCGTGACCCTTTCTCCGGGTTCGATATGGTCGCCACTCTCGACGAGCAGGCCCGGTATGCCGCCGACGAACTCCGCGTCGCGCTGACCTTGACCCGACGGGCCGCGGACGACACCCAGGCCTACGCCGACGACCTCATGTTCCATATGCCGCTGGTGCACGCGGCGCTCTACGCTGGGCGCATCGACCCGGCCAAGGCTCGGGTGTTCTGGTGCCACCTGCACGGTCTGGCGGCCTACCACGTCGAGTCGATCTGTGCGGCTTTGCTGCCTGTGGCTGGTGGGCTCAATACCGGCCAACTTGCTGCCCGTCTCAGTTGCGAGGTCATCGCCGTTGATCCTGAGCGGGCCCGCAAACAGTACGAACGGGCCGTCACCGAACGCGCGGTGATCGCCTACCTGAACCCGGACGGCACGGTCACTCTCACCGCCACGGGCCTGCCGGCCGAGGAAGCGGCCGCCGCGTGCGAACGGATCCACCAGCTGGCCAAACAGGTCAAACGCGCCGGTCACCCGGCCACTCTGGACCAGATCAAGGCCGACGTGATGCTGGGGTTGCTCAACCGCCGCTTCGACCACATGACCACCCCTCAGATCATCACCGCCATGACCAGCGACGTGGAGTCCGGCCCCGCCGAGACCGGCCAAGCCGAATCCGGCGGCGATCAAGACAACCAACCGAATCTCGCGTCGGGCGGCACGGCGAGTGAGCCGGTTGGTCGGCTTGCCGGGGTTGAGGTGAGCGTGGAGTTGGCCACGTTGCTGGGTCGCAACGACCATCCCGCCGTGATCCCTGGGTTGGGCCCGGTTCTGGCGGAGGTGGCGCGCCGGGTTGTGGCGGGCCAGCGCGGCGCGCAGTGGCGCTACACCCTGCTCAACCGCGACGGTCGTTTCGTGTTCGGTGGGATCACCCGTCGAAGACCGGCCGGAACCGGCGACCGCTCTCACGGTGGGATCGTCGAACTCCTCATCCCCATCGACTTACTCGACGAACTCGTCCACGACCCGCCCGACGCCGGCGAATGGGGCCGGGTCGTGGTCGATATCGCTGCCCAATACCGCGACTACGCCCAGCAACTTCGCGATATCGATGCCGACCCTGACCGGCGATTCCCCACCGCGGCGCTACGGCGACATGTCCAGCAACGGGATCGCGCTTGTGTGGGTCCGGGTTGCCGGCGGCCTGCCAGCAAATCCGAGTTCGATCACACGCGGGATTATCAGCACCACGGCCCGACCACCTCTACCAACGGCGGCCCGGTTTGTAAGCACGACCACAACCTGAAATCAGAAGGCGGCTGGACGCTCCACCAACCGAAACCGGGCGAATTTATCTGGCACACACCTCTCGGCCAAACCCATCACAGCCAAGGCGAGCCGATCCTCTACCCGGCAACCACGCCAAACCAACTACTCGGCCCTGGACGCATCTGGTTGCAGCGGCAGTCGTAGCTGGAATGCCGCGCCGCCGGGTTCGGCCAGGTACACCAGGTCGCCCTGGTGCGCGCGGGCGAGCGCGCGGGCAATCGGTAGGCCGAGCCCGGCGCCACCCGCGTCGTGCGTGCGGGCCTCGTCAAGCCGCACCAGACGGTCGAAGATGCGCTCCCGGTCTGCCTCGGAAACCCCGGGGCCGGTGTCGCGCACGGTGAGCAGGGCATCGGTGTGGGTGTGGGTGACGCTCAGCGTGATCGAGCCGCCGCGAGGGGTGTGCCGGCGTGCGTTGTCCAACAGGTTGGCCAGGATCTGGGTGAGTCGGGCCAGGTCGGCGAGTATCGAGGGCTCGCTGGGTTCCCCGGTGGCGGGCGGCGTCACCGAGGCGGCCGACCGCTTCGGGGTCGGCATGGTGCGCACCGCCGGCAGGAGCTTGACGGTGAGACCGGGGGCCAGCAGCTGGGTCCGCTCTACCTCCCGGTTGGCCAGCGTGGTCAGCGTCCGCGGACTCACCGGCTGAAGCTGAGGTGGCGGCCCGCCGCCTTCCAAACGCGCGAGCTCGAGCATCTCGGTCACCAGGCGGGTGGCGCGGCGGGTCTCCCGCACCAGCGTCGTGGCCACCTGCTCGCGAGGCTCGATGGCTAGGTCGGGGTGCCGCACCAGGGTCTCGGCCAGGGTCTGCATGCCGGTCAGCGGGGTGCGCAGCTCGTGCGCCGCGTCGGCGAGGAAGCGCCGCAGGGTGATCTCCGAGCGGCGGGCCGCCGCCTCGGCATCGCGGGCTTGCGCGGTGGCGGCCTCCGCATCGGCCCGTGCGGCCTCTGCCTGGGCGCGCGCGGACTCGGTCTCCGCTTGCGCGGTCTCGAGGGCATCCAGCATCGTGTCGAACGCGGCGGCGGTGCGGCCCAACTCGGTCCGAGTGTCGCGGGGGCGCAGGCGGCGCCCCCGGTCGCCGGCGGTGATGGCCTCTGCCAGCCCGGCCATGGTGTCCAGCGGGCGAAGCGCGGCGCGCACCCCGACCAGCATGGCCATGGCCGCGATCGCCAGCCCCACTCCGCCCACCGTGGACAGCAGCAGTCGCAGTCGTTCCTGTTCGTCGTTGAGCCGTTCGACGTCGGTGGTAAGCACCAGCTGCGTGCCGTTCGACAGAGGCACCACCACGCGCTGCATCGGCGGACGGAGCGCGGGGCTCAGTGCGCCGGACCCGGGCACCGGGCCGCCATCCGGCTCGCGCAGCTCGGCCAGCACGGCCCGGTCGCGCAGCTGGCGCACCAGCTCGTCCGCGGGCACGCCCTGCCGGATGAGCATGGTGGCGCGTTGGGCATGCACCGACATCTGTGCGTTGAGCTGGTGCTCCAACTGGTGCTCCAGTACGACGTCGACCACCACGCCCACGCTGACCACGAGCAGCGCGGCGACCGCGACCACCACCGAGGTGACCCGCCAGCGCAGCGAGCTACTGGGCATCGCGGGGCTCCGGCGCGCTGAGCCGGTAGCCCAGGCCGCGCACGGTGTGCACGATCCGGCCGCCACGGCTCTCCAGCTTGCGGCGCAGCGAGCTGACGTGGACCTCGACGACGTTCGGGTCGTGCGCGTCGTAGCCCCACACCTGGGTGAGGATCTGGTTCTTGGTGACCGTGCGGCCACGTTCGTCCACGAGGTAGCGCAGCAGCCGCAGCTCGGTAGGGGTGAGCTCGAGCACCGCGCCGGCCCGGGTGGCGGTGCCGGCCTCTTCGTCGATCACCAGGTCGCCGTACTGGATGGCGGTGGGCACCCGGCCGCGGCGGCGCAGCACCGCGCGGGAGCGGGAAACCAGCTCGGCGAGCAGGAACGGTTTGACCACGTAGTCGTCGGCGCCGCTGTCGAGCCCATGCAGCCGGTCGGCGACTGCGTCCCGGGCGGTCAACATGATCACCGCGGCGTCGGTGTGCTCCCGGACCACCTCGAGCAGTACGAATCCGTCCCGCCCCGGCAGCATCACGTCCAGTAGCACCAGGTCGGGACGAAATCCGGCGAGCACCTGCTCGAGGTCGAGCCCGTGCCCTCGGGTGCCTACCACGAACCCGACGTCCACCAGTGCCCGCTCCAGGCCGGCCCGGATGGTGGCCTCGTCCTCGATCACCAGCACCCGGGCCGCTGGCGACGGCCGGGTTGACGTGTCAACTGGGTGCATGTCACCCATAGTGCCGCGGCATGGACCGCAACCGCCGATTGGCCACCCGATCGCGGTCGTCCCTGAACTCAACCTGAAGATTCGGGCGGATTCGCCCAGGTCCTCATCGGGCTCATAGAAATCGCCCCGACTCTCGGAGATCACCTGGGCCGCCTCGGTGCAGCCGGCGCCGACGGCCCGATCGAGAGGAGAGCAATGATCAGCAAACCTGGCCTCGCGCCAGTACACGCCGAGGGCCCGCCGCGACGGCGGACGGCCGAAGGGGCGGCGGTCGGGGGTGGCCGGCCGGAGGATCGCTGGTTCCGGTGGAGATCGGTCCTGCTCGCCGCTGGCGCGGTCTGCAGTGTGGTGGTGGTTGTCGCGCTGTGGGTCAGCCACCAAGGCGTGTCGTTGCTGGCCCGTGGCGTGCTCGGGTCCGACGATCTCGGCCGGCTCACCGGGTTGGTCGCGTCCGACCTACTGCTCCTGCAGGTGCTGCTGATGGCGCGCATTCCCTGGGTGGAGCGGACCTGGG
>Ga0137413_10000164_pt1 | contig 18730 bp, 17 predicted proteins | sample CZODoug2_1_16fun_FD_108280 | JGI IMG/M metagenome (GOLD analysis project Ga0137413, IMG submission 108280) | Vadose zone soil fungal communities from Angelo Coast Range Reserve, California, USA - CZODoug2_1_16fungal (Illumina Assembly) | ecosystem: Environmental > Terrestrial > Soil > Vadose... | reverse complement strand
TTGATCATTCCAGCTCGATGCCGGAATGGCGGACGATCGCGCCCCAGCGACCGCCTTCGGCCTTGATATAGCCGGCGAAACTGTCCGGCGTCGATCCGGCGATCGGCTCGATCGCCACCGCTGCGAATCGCTCGCGCGTTGCAGGATCGGCGAAGAGCTTTCCGATCTGTCTCACCAGTTCGTCGATGATCGCGCGCGGCGTGCCGGCCGGCGCAACGACGCCCTGCCATGCGACGAGTTCGAAGCCGGGAAGCCCGCTTTCGGCAAATGTCGGAAGGTCGGGTGCGGCAATCACCCGCTGTTGCGTGGTCACACCGAGCGCCCTCACCTTGCCCTCGCGGATCGGCGGCAACGCCGGCTGCAAGTCCACGACCATGAACGGAATGTGCCCCGCGATCACATCGAGCAGGGCCGGCACGCTGCCGCGATACGGCACGTGGCGGATGTTGAGGCCGGCTGCGGATTTCAGCATTTCGGCGGCGAGATGCTGCGGACTGCCGTTGCCGGCCGAGCTATACGCAAGTCCCGGCTTCGACTTGGCGTAGGCGATGAACTCCGACAACGTCGTCGCAGGAATCGACGGATGGACGATCAGCGCAAACGGCACCGCCGCGAGCAGTGCGACCGGCGCGAAATCCTTCACCGGATCGTAGGGCAGCTTCTTGTGCAGCGCCTTGTTGATGGCGAGCGTCGTCGATGTCGCCATCAGAAGCGTGTAGCCATCCGGCACCGATTTCGCGACCTGCGCCGCGCCGTGCGTGGTCGCAGCTCCAGGCATGTTCTCGACGACGACGGTTGCGCCAAGACCTGTCTTGAGCTGGTCGGCGATCGCATGGCCGAGAAAATCAGTGGTGCCGCCGGCCAGATGGGGCACGATGATTTTGATCGTTCGGTTCGGGTAGGCCGCCTGCGCCAGGGCTCCAGGGGACGTCAGAACTCGCGGCGCTGCCAGGATCAGGAGCGCGCCGCCGCATCCGGCCAACGCCCTGCGGCGCGACAACAGCATGAGCTCACCCAAAGATCGCGCCTCTTTCGCAAATCACCTTGCGAACCACATTAGCTGTTGCAGCGACATAGCAAAGGGCAACAAAGTCGAAATCCTCACCTTTCCCGGAAGCGACCGCCGAAGAAGCGGCGTTCTTCAACCAGGCCACCAATCATCCATTGATGGCGCATCTCGCGCAGTGAGGACGCCTGCGCGGGTCAGACGTAACGACGCACCGACATTTCCAGTCCACCCTTGAACGGCAACGTCATGGTCTGAAATCCGTTCGCGGCATCGTTGAGAAACGCGAAGTAGTCCGCGTAGTCGCTGCGATGCAGATCCGTGTTGTCGCAGATGACGACGGCGCCGGCGCGAAGATGCGGCGCAACCAGCTCCAGCGCCGGGCGCGCCACACCGATCCAGATATCGACCAGCAGGAAATCGACCGGCTCGTCGATGACCCGCAGCGTCTCGCGAAGATCGCCCTGCCGGAGCTCGATATGGCGGCTGAGCCCGGCGCGCTCGAAATGTGCGGACGCGGCCGCGGCCTTCTGCGGCTCATACTCGGTGCCGATGACGAGGCCAGCGCCGCCGCGCTCCGCGATGTTGTCGCGCAGGGCTGCCGCCAGATAGAGCGTCGAAACGCCGTAGGACGTGCCGATCTCGACGATGCGGCGGGCGTCGATCGCGCGGCCGAGCTGATAGCAGAACTCCGCCTTGTCGCGATCCAGCGCGACCAGCTTGTCGCTCACGAACTGCTTGACCTCCTCCGCCGTCGGTGTCCAGCCGTCGCTGGCACGTCGCTGCGTGAACGCGCTCAAGGCCGCGAGTTGCGCATCGCTGCGGGCATGGAGCTCCGCTAGCAGGCGCGCCAGGGACGGGTCCTCAATAATGGTCACTGTCTCCTCCCTTCGCTGGCATGATCCAGACAGGTTCGACGGGTATGATCTCAGCCTGCGCGACGCAGACACCCCGGGGCAAAAGGAACGTCCGGCAAATCGCGCTGCACGTCAAGCGCGAGCCGCGAATTTTCATCATCTCACGCGCTCATATCGGCAGCGCCGTGGTGCGTTTGACCGTTCGCAAGGTCAGCGCCGATTGCACGCGCAGCACGCCGGGCAGCTGCGTCAGCACCTTGGTATGGATGCGCTCGAAATCCGCGGCATCCCGATAGACCACCCGCAAAATGTAATCGGCGGGCCCGGCCAGCAGATAGCACTCGACGATCTCCGCGTGGCGTCGCGAGGCCGTCTCGAACTTGTCGAGCGTCGCACGGCCTTGATCCTTCAAGGTCACCGACACAAAGGCCACGCCCGGCATGTTGGCGCGCTTGGTGTCGAGCAGCATGACATAGCCTTCGATCAGCCCGCCCTCTTCCAAGGCGCGGACCCTGCGTAGGCAGGCGGACGGCGACAGGTTCACACGCTCGGCGAGTTCGGCATTGGTCAGCCGCCCGTCCCGCATCAGTTCGCGAAGAATCGCGCGGTCCCGTTGATCGATTGCCTCTTCTTGCATGAATCTGCTAAAGTTTGCGTGATTTACACAATATAATTGTGCAATTGATCGATACGGCGTCAAATTCGGCCGAAAATCCCCAATCTGTCAAGCTAGTCTTGGCGCATTCAACCTTTAGGAGTCGGCAATGCTGGTGGGTGTGCCCAAGGAAATCAAAGACAACGAATTTCGCGTCGGGATGACGCCGGCGACGGTTGCCGAACTGAGCCATCACGGTCACTCCGTCCTGGTGGAAGCGTCCGCTGGCCTTGGCTCGGGATTGACCGACGAAGAGTATCGCGCCGCGGGTGCTGCGATCGTCGACGGCGCGGCGGAGATCTTCGCCCGCGCCGACATGGTCGTGAAGGTGAAGGAGCCGCAAGCCTCCGAGCGCAAGATGCTGCGGAAGGGGCAGACGCTGTTCACCTATCTGCACCTCGCGCCAGACCTCCCCCAGACCCAAGACCTGATCACCAGCGGCGCGGTCTGCATCGCCTATGAGACCGTCACCGCTTCCACCGGAGGCCTGCCGCTGCTGGCGCCGATGTCTGAGGTCGCGGGCAGGCTGGCCCCTCAGGTTGGCGCGCATTCGCTGGAAAAGGCTTCCGGCGGCCGTGGCGTCCTGCTCGGCGGCGTTCCCGGCGCGCCCGCGGCCCAAGTGGTGATCATTGGCGGCGGGGTGTCCGGCACCCACGCCGCGACCATCGCGCTCGGCATGGGCGCCCAAGTGACAGTCCTGGACCGTTCGCTGGAGGTGCTGCGGCGGCTGTCCGTGCAGTTCGACGGACGGGTGCAGACCGTCTTCTCGACCCGCGCGGCGATCGCGGAGTTCGTGAAGAACGCCGACATGGTGATCGGTGCGGTGCTGGTTCCCGGGGCCTCTGCGCCGAAACTGATCACCCGCGAGATGCTGGGCACGATGATGCCCGGCAGCGTGATCGTGGATATCGCGATCGACCAGGGCGGCTGCGCCGAAACCTCAAAAGCCACCACCCATTCCCATCCGACCTATGTCGTCGACGGCGTCGTGCATTATTGCGTCGCCAACATGCCCGGCGCGGTGGCGCGGACGTCCACCTTCGCGCTGAACAACGCGACACTGCCGTTCACCCTGTCGCTCGCCGACAAGGGTTGGCGAAAGGCGCTGACCGAGGATCCGCATCTGCGCGCCGGCCTCAATGTCTGCGCCGGCCAGGTGACGTGTGAACCCGTCGCCGCCGCGCACGGCCTACCCTATCGGGCTGCCGAGACGTTGCTTGGCTAGGCGGCCCGGCTAAAGCGCCGCCAGCACCGCCTTGGTGATGTCGGCGGTGCCGTTGCGGCCGCCGAATTCGATCGGCTTGATGCCGTCGGCATAGGCCTTGTCGACGGCGCGCTCGATGGTCTCACCGGCTTCCGCCGCGCTCTCCAGGCTGTGTTTGTCGGCAAGCCAATCCAGCATCATCGCCGCCGAGAGGATCATGCCGGTCGGGTTGGCCTTGCCCTGCCCCATGATGTCGGGCGCAGTGCCATGGCATGGCTGGAACACCGCGTAACGGTCGCCGATGTCGGCGGAGGGTGCCATGCCCATACCGCCGATCAGGCCCGCGGTCATGTCGGAGAGGATGTCGCCGAACATGTTTTCCATCACCATGACGTCGAAATCCCAGGGTCGCTTGACCAGCATTGCCGAGCAGGCATCGACATAAAGGCGGTCCGTCTTTACCTCCGGATGACGCTGAGCGGCCTCGTCGAACATCTCGCGAAAGAACGCGAACGCCTTGAAGACATTAGCCTTATCGACACAGGTTAATCCGCCATTGACACGGCCGCGCGCCTTGCGTCGCTCGGCAAGGCGGAAGGAAAACTCGAACAGCCGCTCCGAGGTCTTGCGCGTAATCACGAGCGTCTCGCGCGCCTCCTCATGCGTGACGACGCCCTTTCCCATCGAGGCGAACAGGCCTTCGGTCGATTCGCGGATCACGACCAGGTCAATGCCGCGTTGATCGGCTCTAACGATCGGGCTCGGCACGCCCGGGATCAGCCGCGCCGGACGCACACCGGCGTAAAGGTCGAAATGAAAGCGCAGCTCGACCTGCGGCATGATCTCGGTGTTGTCAGGATAGCGCACCGACGGCAGACCGCAGGCGCCGAGCAGAATCGCGTCCGCCTCCTCGCACAGCCGGATGGTCGAGTCCGGCATCGATTTGCCGGTTTCGCGATAATGGTTGGCGCCGGCCGGCGCCTCGGTGAAGCGGAATTTCAGATCGGATTTCGCCTCTATCTTGCGCAGCATTTCGAGCGCCGGCGCCATCACTTCCGGGCCGATCCCGTCGCCAGCCAGGACTGCGATGTGGAGCGCGTTATTCGCGGACATGGAGTTTTCCTTACTAATCGATCTCGACGGGTGTTTATTGCGCGTCATGCCCGGCCTCGTGCCGGGTATGCGCACTTCATTGTATATCAGTGACGCGTGGATGGCCGGGACAGGCCCGGCCATGACGGAGAAATAGGCAAGGGCCGGCTACGGCGTCAGGATCGCGCGGCCGACCAGCCGGCCTTTCTGCAGGTCGACCAGTGCCTCATTGGCCTTGGCGAGCGGCATCGGTGTCACCGGGATCGGGGGAATATTCTTGGTGCGGACGAGGTCGAGCAGTTCCTGCGTTTCCCGCAAATTGCCGACATAGCTGCCCTGGATGGTGATGGCCTTCATTGGAATCAGCGGCAACGCCCAGGGCGCGCCACCGCCGAACAGTCCGACCATCACGAGCTTGCCGCCCTTGGTCAGGCAGTCGAAGCCGAGCTGCGCGGTGGCGGCATTGCCGACCAGATCGATCACCGCGCGGATCGGCTCGTCGGCCTTCTTCATCAGTTGCTCCAGCGCATCCGGTGCCTTGCCGTCGACGGTCGCGAGCGCACCCGCCTGCTCGGCCGCTTCCCGCTTCCTGGCATCGATATCGACCACGATGGCGCCCTTGCCGCCCATCGCCTTCAACAGCGACAGCGCCATCAGGCCGAGACCGCCGGCGCCGAAAATCACGATCGGAGTACCGAAATCCTTTTCGACCTTCTTGAGTGCGCTGTAGGTGGTGACGCCCGAACAGGCGTAGGGCGCGGCCGTAATGGGATCGAGCCCTTTGAGGTTCAGAAGATATCTCGGATGCGGCACCGTCATGTGGTCGGCATAGCCGCCGTCGCAATAGACGCCGAGCGAAGCCGGCTTCAGGCACATGTTCTCGTCGCCTGCGAGACAGCTCGCGCATTTGCCGCAGCCGAGCCAGGGATAGGCCAGCGCGACGTCGCCGACCTTGAGATCGCCCTTGTCGCTGTCCTTGACGTCAGGCCCGAAGGCCACGACCTCGCCGACCGTCTCATGCCCCATCGTGCGTGGCAGCGACACGCCGCGGTCTTTCAATGAGAGACGCTGGCGCCCATGGCCGAGATCGTAACCGCCTTCCCAGATGTGCAGGTCGCTGTGGCAGACGCCGGCGGCCTTGACCTTGACCAGGACCTGGGTGCCCGAAGGCTCGGGCGTCGGCTGATCCACTTCCTTCAAGGGAGCGTTGAAATCGGCTACCTGGAAACTCTTCATCTCGTCTCTCCCCGAAGTTCTTGCTTTCCGCGGACATTGCCATGTATCGCCGGGCAGCGTCGAGACGAAGCCGTGGTTTTCGTTCGGGATTTCATGATGGCCGGGCTCCGGCCCCTTCCGTCCCGCTTCGGCGGGCAGCACTCAACCCAATACTATCAGTGGATTTGTTCTTCCTTTGTGCTAATAGCCAAAAATGCACGGAGGTAACATTCGGTGGCAGGCAATTTCTGGTCCTACGTCTTCGACGGGCATTCACGGCCCCAAAAGTTTCGATTGCCGGCAACGGCGCGATTGCTGGCGATCGCCCTCATCCTTCCATCCGTGGCGGTTTGCGGGACCACGGGGCCGGGCAGAATCGAGCTGTTCGGGCACGAGATCGTCGTTCGCTCGTTCGTCAAGCATCAGGGCGAAGCGATTTGGGAAACGGATGTCCTCACTATCGACAAGAAGGTCCTGCTGAGGGATCGCCAGATTCACATCTGGGACAGCGGTTCTTTCGAAGGTCTCGGATTTGCAGTCGGCATGCACACCAGCGGAGCGATGTGTGACAATCATTTCTTCGTGCTGGTTTTTCCCGACAACGCGCCGCCGCGCATTGAAGGTACGTTCGCTGCCTGCTGGGTCAGGTACGCCATCGAAAAGGACCACGTCATCTTTGAAACGGAGAACGGGGACCCTGGCGTGCAAGATCAGGATCTCCGATCGCGCTGGATCTGGACAAGGCGCGGTCTTGGCGCTCAACAGCGCTTCAAGATCAAGACGGGCGTTGTGGGCAAGTTGCTGCAAAGTCGCTCCATCCAGCAGCCTTCCGACCTGCTGGAACACGCCGAGTTCACCGGTCAGATTGCCCAACTCGCCAAGGACTCGCACTTTGCGGAAGACGTCCTGTTTGGAATCATAAAAGGCCCCGGCACGGTGCGCTACGAGGGCAATGTCTTGCTCGGCAAGGCGTGTCAGGCCGGGGACTGCAGCTTGGGCTCTCTGCTTGTCGCCGTGGACCTTGCAACGAACCGGCTCTACCTCGCTTTGAAGCGCGGCGACAAATCCGCAATCATTGCGCCCGAGCAGACGACATGGCCATCCAGCGCGCAAAACGAGTTCGGCGAATGGACCTCGCAATCGGACGGCAAGTGATGAAAATCGGGCTCCGCCAAATGCCCTTTGTCGTCGAGATCAATGAATGACGGCAGGCGGCGAACTTACCGGGAGCGACCAGCCGGTATACTGGATCGTTGATCGCCTCACGTCAGATCGGCAGCAATCGCAACCGGCAAGTTGACCGGCTGCGAGAGCGAAGCGCTTTGCTAATTCCGCTCGGCGACAATCGGCTAGCCAGAGAACGCGGCGATCGCTTGTTCCGAAAGGCCGGCCTCCTTCAGCAACGCGCGCGTGTGCTCGCCCAAGGTCGCCATCCGCGGTGCCGCCGCGACCTTGGCGCCCGACATCCGAAACGGCAGATTGAGAACCTTGAACGTGCCGCCGGCGTCCTCCACTAGCGACATCGCGCCGCGATGGGCGATCTGCGGATCGCTCAAGGCTTCGCCGACGGTGCGATAGGCCGACGACGGAACACCCTCCTTGCCCAACGCGGCGAGACAATCTTCCGTGGTCACCGCGCGCGACCAGGATTCAACGCCCTGCATCATCTCCGCCCAGTTGCTGCGGCGGTCGGCATAGGCTGCGAAACGATGATCGCCGATCCATTCCGGACGCCCGATCACCTTCATCAGGCCCTGAAACGTCTTTTCGCTGGCGATCGCGACCATCACATAGCCGTCCGCCGTTTCGATCGGGCCGAACATCGGACGCGAAGTCTGCTGCACCTCGAATTGCGACCACTGCAATTCGTTCAAGGTCAGGCTGAGCATCGATTCCAGCATCGACACGTCGATATGCTGGCCGCGCTGGGTGACGGTGCGCTGGTACAACGCGGCCGAAATGGCGCCGAAGGCATAGACCCCGGTCAGGACGTCGGCGTGATAGATGCCGCAATAGTCCGGCCGGCTTCGGCCGGGCTGATAGGCTAGATGCGCCATATCGTACCCCGACGCCGCGTGGATGACCGGCGCATAGGCCGGAAGTTCCGCCGACGGGCCGGTCTGGCCGTAACCGGAAATCGAGCAGTAGACCAGCTTCGGGTTGAGTGCACGCAGCGTCTCGTGATCGAGCTTCAACCGACGCATCACGCCTGGACGAAAATTCTCCAACAGGATATCGACATTCGCAACGAGCTTGCGAATCACTTCGGCGCCGTTGGACGACTTCAGATCGAGCACCAAGCTTTTCTTGCCGACATTGAGCTGACCGAACGCGGTGCTGCAGCCGTTGCGCACCGGCGGGCGGGTTCGCATGGTCTCGCCGTCAGCGGTTTCAACCTTGATCACCTCCGCGCCCATGTCGGCGAGCATGCGTGCACAATGCGGCCCGGCGATCGTTGTTGAAAAATCGAGCACGCGGAGTCCTGCGAAGCATCCTGTCAAACAGCTCTCATCGTTCATGGTTAGGGTCATCCTTGAAAGTTCCCTCAGATCGCTTTGGTTAGTGAATCCAAAATGCACCGCTCCGCCAGAAAAAGCCCACGCCAAATAGAAACAAAAGCTTCGCTCTTGCATTGTATGGAATTGGACCCATTCTTGCATAAGTCCGTGGTTGCATAAGTCATCCGTGCATCAGCCGGTCTAGGGCGCGCGTCGAGGTCTTTTGTTGAAAGTACTCTTTGTCACGACAGAAATGGATGACTTCGTCCGCGTTGGCGGGCTCGCAGCGGTTTCCGCCGCTCTGCCTCGGGCGCTTCGCCCCTGGTCGGATATCCGGGTCTTGCTTCCCGGCTACCGCGATGTCGTCGAACAATTCACGCATATTCAGATCGTTGGCCACTGCGCCTCGCGCGGCGAAATGCCAGCCTGCATCCTCGGCCGGGCGGCCACCCGGGACGGCCTACCGGTCTACGTGCTGCTCTGTCCGCAGCTCTACGACCGGCCGGGCAACCCCTATGGCGACGAGCACGGGCGCGATTGGCCGGACAACGACATCCGCTTCGGCCGGCTGGCCTCGGCTGCGGCAGAGCTCGCCGCAGGCACATTGGACAAGAATTGGGCAGCCGACCTGGTTCACGCCAACGACTGGCAGGCCGCGCTCGTGCCGGCCTATCTCGCCTGGAGTGGCGCCAAGCTCCCCTCGATCCTGACTATTCACAACCTGGCCTATCAGGGCCTATTTCCCCGGGACACGCTGCGCCGGATCGGCGCGCCGGAAAGCTCCTTCCATATCGATGGATTGGAGTTCTACGACCAGTTGTCCTTCCTCAAGGGCGGCCTCATCTACGCCTCGCATCTGACCACCGTCAGTTCGACCTACGCGAAGGAGATCACCCAGCCGGAGCTTGGTTGCGGGCTCGAAGGCCTGCTGCGCATCCGGTCCGACGCGGCGCAGTTGACGGGAATCGTCAACGGCATCGACGAAAGCTGGGACCCGCGCTTCTGTGCGCAACTGGCGCAGCCGTTCGGCGCGGGCGATTGGGAAGGCAAGCGCGCCAATGCCGACTATGTGCGCGGGCAATTTGGACTCGCCGTGTCGCGCGGGCCGATCTTCGGTCTGGTCGCCCGGCTGGTGCATCAGAAGGGCATCGACCTCGTGCTGTCCGCCGCCGACGAGATCATCGATGCCGGCGGACAGATCGTCGTGACAGGTTCCGGCGAACCGGAGATCGAGCAGGCGCTGGTCGATGCGCATCGCCGCCGACCGGATGCGATCGGAGTGACGATCGGCTTCAACGACGGCCAGGCGCGACGCATTTTCGCCGGCAGCGACTTCACGTTGATGCCCTCGCGCTTCGAACCCTGCGGACTGAGCCAGATGTATGCGCAACGGTTCGGCTCGCTGCCGATCGGTCACCAGACCGGCGGGCTGGCGGAGACCATCACCGACGGAGAGACCGGCTTCCTGTTCGCGCAGCCCTCGATCGAGTCCTTCCTTGGCGGCATCCGCCGCGCGTTCTCGACCTTCATGGCGACGGATCGTCTGGACTCCATGCGCCGCAGCGCGATGGCGCGGTCCTTCAGTTGGGACCTGTCAGCCGCCTGCTACAGCGCGCTGTATCGCAAGACGGCATCGACTTGAGGGCGCGGTCTACGTCATCCATTCCACCTGCTCGTGCAAGATCACCGCGGAGAGCGGATCGAACTCGCCGGCCCAGGGCGCGCGTTCGAGCACAGCCTTGGTATGGGCGTAGCCCGCATTCCAGCGTCGCATGATGCCAGCCGGACTGAAATCGATGTCCTTGGTGTGAGTTTCGCGATCGAGCTGCGGCGCCAGCAGCCGGACCACATGCATCCGAGTCTGGCAGCCATAGCCGGTAAGCTCCCGCACCGCCGGATCGTTGCGCTCGGCTTCCGGCAGCCTTGCCGCGAGCTGATTGATGACGTGCCGCAGCCGATGCGCCTGCTGGTGGCGCGCGATGTGGCTCGATATCCGGCTGGAATATTGCACGTCCTTGTGGCGATTGAGCACGTCGGCCATTGTCGACGGCTCCGGGCCTTCCGGATTCCACAGATGCACAGAGAAGATCAGCGAGTCCTTGCGCGGATAATCGTCGAACACCGCTTCGGTCGGGGTGTTGGAGAGAATGCCGCCGTCCCAGTAAAGCTCGCCCTCGATGCGCACGGCCGGGAACGCCGGCGGCAGCGCGCCCGACGCCAGGATGTGCTTGACCCCGAGCGCGCATTCGCGGCTATCGAAATAGCGCATCTGGCTCGTGCGCACATGCGCCGCGCCGACAGTCAGGCGCGGCTTGCCGAGATTGACCAGATCGAAATCGACGAGTTCGGTCAATGTCGCCTCCAGCGGCGCCGTCGAATAATAGCCGGCAAGCTCCGCACCGAGCGGAAAACCGTCGCCGACATGAGCAAGCGGGTTCGGCCGGAAAAATCCGGAAATGCCGCGCGTGATCGTCGACCAATAGGACAGCCTATCGTTGATCCCGGGAAATACCTCGCGAAACTTCCAGATCGGATCCTGCTCCATCCGCTTCCAGAATTCCTCGAGCCGCAAAAGTCGGTCCGGCGGCACATTGCCCGCGATCAGGCTGGCATTGATGGCGCCGATCGACGTGCCGATGATCCAGTCCGGCTCGATGCCGGCCTCATGCAGCGCCTGGTAGACACCGGCCTGATAGGAGCCAAGCGCGCCGCCGCCCTCCAGAACCAGTACGATCTGGCCGGGCAGGCCTCTCGCCTGCGACTCGATGGTCTGAGACGAGTTGTCCTGCTGATTGTCCTGCACGTCGTTCACACCCGGCTTCCGATTGAGCCGCCCTATGCCCTGATATTCGCTGCCGAAACGAGGAGGTTACACGGCTTTTGCGCCACCGGCATGCGGCGACGCCGTCCGCGCGGCGTCTGGACGCACGCGAGGCGCCTACGCGGCCAACATTATCGTTTGGGGTTTACGACGGAGGTCAGCGGACGGTCACGTCAGGCTGCGGCTCCTGCGGCGGCTCGTCATCGGCGATCGCGCGCCAGGCTGCCCCATCGAGATCGTCATACTGCCCGCTCTTCAGCGACCAGAGAAAGGCCAGCAATCCGGCAAGGCCAAGACCGAGCGCCAGTGGCACCAGAATGACGAGCACTTCCATCAGGTCCTCCCGCCACGCAATGCTGGATCGGACGCGGAGTTTGAATCCGCTCGCGCGGCTCCGACCTCGCCGCGGGCGCTGCGTGCCCGCAACGCGTTCAGCATCACCAGGATCGAGGAGCCGGACATCGCCGCCGCCGCGATCAGCGGCGTCACGATTCCGCTGATGGCGATCGGCACCGCCAGGAAATTATAGCCGACCGCGAGCCAGAGATTTTGCCGCATCAGATGCAGCGCCGTGCGCGAAAGGTCGATCGCAGCCACCACGGGCGCCAGCGGCTTGCCGAGAAACACGAGATCGGCGGTGGCCTGGCTCAGATGCGCGGCGCTGATCGGCGACATCGAGACGTGGGCCGCGGCCAGCGACGGCGCGTCGTTCATGCCATCGCCAACCATCAACACCTTGAAACCGCGCCGCTTCAGCACTTCGATCCGCGCGATCTTGTCGGCCGGGGTGACGCCCGCACGCCACTCGCTGATCCCCAGCGCGCTCGCCGCTGCCCGGACCGCCGGCTCCCGGTCGCCCGACAGAATTTCGAGCATGATGTTGCGCTGCTTGAGTGCTGCGATCACCATGCGCGCGTCCGGCCGCAGTCCCTGCCGCACGGCAAACAGGTATCTGTCTTCGCCTCGGCTGAACACCACGATCGAGGCCTCGGGATCGGCCATCGCGTCATCTTCGGCCACCTGCTCCGCGCCGCAGAACGACGGCCGCCCCAACCTTGCTTCGACGCCGTCGATCGTACCGCGCACGCCCTGCCCCGGCTCCTCGACCACGCCGATCAAGGGCGACGTGGCGCCCGAGGCCTGCGCAATCGCTACCGCGACCGGATGATGGCTCGACAGCGCGAGCTGGCCTGCGAGAGCGAATATATTTGCTGGAATGTCGGCCGCGTTCACGACCTCGAGCTCCGGCAAGGTCAGCGTGCCGGTCTTGTCGAAGATGACGTGATCGGCCTCAGCGAGCCGCTCAATGGCGTCACCGGCATTGAGCAGCACGCCGGATTTGAACATCGCGCCCGATGCCACGGTCTGCACGGTCGGGATCGCGAGCCCGAGCGCGCAGGGACAGGTGATGATGAGAACGGCGATGCCGGTTACGATCGCATCATGCCAGCTTGCGCCCGCGAGTACCCAGCCCAGCACCGTCAACAGCGCAGTGGCGTGCACGAGCGGCGCATAGAGCCGCGAGGCGCGATCGGCGAGCCGCATGTAACGCGAGCGCGCCTGCAACGCGTTGTCCAGAAGCCGGGTGATCTCCGACAACAGCGTGGCTTCGGAGGCCGCGGCCACCCGCACCCGCAAGGTACCGGAAATGTTCAGCGAACCTGCATAGACCGCGGTGCCCTGCTCTGCCGCGACGTATAGCGTCTCACCGGTGATCAGGCTCTGGTCGATCTCGGATCGCCCCTCGATGACCGTGCCATCGACCGCGCAGCGCTCGCCGGGCCGGAGCAGCACGATGTCGCCGGGATGGATCGCCGCCACCGGGACTTCGGAAATCTCGTCGGCCCCGACGAACTTGGCCGCGGTCTCCGCTTTCAGGGCGGCAAGATTGCCCGCGACCGCTCTCGTCTTTCGCCGCATGTTCTGGTCGAGATAGCGTCCGACCAGGAGGAACGTCAGCAGCATGATGGCGGCATCGAAATAAGCATGTTCGGCGTGGTTGATGGTCTCGACCACCGACATGCCAAGCGCCAGGGTGACACCGATGGCGATCGGCACGTCCATGTTGACGCCGCCGGCGCGCAACGCCCGATACGCCGAGCGGAAGAACGGCTGGCCGGCATAGGCCGCCGCCGGCAGCGCGATCAGCGCGGACAGCCAGTGGAAGAAATCGCGCTGCTCCGGCAGCATGTCGCTGACGTTGCCGGACCAGACCGGGATCGACAGCATCATCACGTTCATGGTGGCGAAGGCGGCCACCCCAAGACAGCGCAACAGAAATCGCGACTGCTCGGCCTCGGTCGTCTCAGCGCTTGCCTTCTCGAATGGATAGGCCTTGTAGCCGAGTTCGGCGAGGCGATCGATGAAGCGGGCCGGGTCGAGCGTCCCCTGCTTCCATTCCAGCGCCACGCGACGGTCGGTCAGGTTGACCCGCGCCAGCGTCACGTCGGGAATTGCCGAGAGCCCGCGCTCGATCTTCGATATGCAGCCGGCGCAATTGACGCCTTCGACCGCGAGATCGATATGGCTCAGCCCGGAGCCCAGATCCTTCACATAATAAGAGAAGTCACGCGTCGCCTGCATGATGCGGCCTGCCTACTCGTTTGCGCATGATCTTTTCGGAAAACCGGTATCCACTTTTCCGGATCCTGCTTCAATTCAACACCACGCGGCTCTTGGACTGGAACATCCGCTGTCCCGCCGCGTCGCCCTCCAGCACCAGGTCCCATTGCCCCGGCGCAACCTGCGCCACGCTGCCGCGGTAGACGCCGATGCCGACTTCCGCGAGATCGACCGGCAGATCGGCGCGCTTGTCGGTCGGCCGTTCGAGGCGGCCCTGAAATTTCAACCCCGTCATCGGCCTGCCGCCATTGTCATGCGCCTCGACCTGCACCGTCGCGCCGCCGTCCGTGCCGCGTTGGATACGGGCGTCGACCCGCCAGTTGCGCGCGTTCTGATCGTGCGCAGCCGCGATCTCCTTCTCGTAGCCCAAGCTCGCGGTATAGGCGCTGTCGACATCGGTGCCCGGCAACGTGCCGATCGCAAGCCTCATCATGATCACATTAACGCCGATCACGACGCCGAAAAACGCGACCAGTATGGCCAGCACCTTGCGCCCGGTCAGCGGTTTTTCAGAAACGGAGGGCTTGTACATCAAGGAAACTCCTGCGCGGCCCACGGTGCCACGAAATTGTCAGTCGCGGAAGCCGCCTCGCCAAGCCCGATATCGGTGACATGGAATTTCACTGGGATCGACTTCGCGGGATTGTCGTCCGCGGGCGTGGTGACGAGCACTCGTAGTTCGGCGGTCTGGTCGCGTCCAATCACGATCATCGGCCGGTCCGGCGTCACCGAATCGACGCCGACGATATGGATCGTCGCATTTTTTGGACCCTCGACATCGACGGCGATGACGCGGTCGAACCGCATGCTTGTTGAGCAGGCGGACCGTATAGGCGTTGCGGATCGAGCCGTCGCTGAGCCTGACCGCGATCGGATTGCGGTCGTGCAGCACGTTGACGTCAAGCAGCGAACGCGTCATCAAGGCATACAGCATGATGGCTCCGACCACGGCAATGATCAAGCAATAGACGATGGTGCGCGGCCGGACGATCCGGTAGATCGGCGGCTTGCCGGCCTCGCGGCGATGAATGTTGATGTCATTGTCGTAACCGATCAGGCGCGTTTCCCGGCCGATCTTCCTCATGACGCTGTCGCAGGCGTCGATGCAGAGACCGCACTGGATGCATTCGAGCTGCGGGCCGTTGCGGCGGTGCTGAATGCGTCGCTTTCAACCGGCGTCGATTGCTTTGTCATCGACCGACACCTGGTTTGCACGTAGCAATTGGCCATTCGCTGCGCCCCAAGGAGATGGCCCATGCTCACCCAGTCGCTCAGCACCACAACCGTCAACAAGACTTCCGCTGCAGGCCCCGCCCCCGATCAGTTCGGAGCGATTACCGGGCATGCCGGCTTGGTGGCAACCGAATTCAGCTACCGGAAGGATGAGGAAATCTACGGCGAGGACGAGCCTGTGGAATATGTCTACCAGGTGATTTCCGGCGCGGTTCGAAGCTACAAGCTGTTGTCGGACGGGCGGCGCCAGATCGGCGCGTTCCACCTGCCGGGTGATGTATTCGGACTTGAATCGGGAGCGACGCACCGACTGGCGGCCGAAGCGATCATCGACACGACCGTGCGCCTGGTGAAGCGACGCAGCCTCGAACACGCCGCCGGCAGCGATGTCAACGTGGCGCGCCGGCTCTGGGCGATCACCGCCGGTGAACTTCGCCATGCCGAGGACCATATGCTGCTGCTCGGACGCAAGACCGCGATGGAGCGCGTCGCAACTTTCCTCATGGAGATGGATCGCAGGCTCACGGTCGCGGGAATGATGGCGTTGCCGATGTGCCGTCGCGATATCGGCGACTATCTCGGCCTGACCCTCGAAACGGTTTCGCGCGCTTTCGCAGCTCCACGCCCAGGGGGTCCTGGGATTTTCCGGCGCCCTCCAGATTCAGCTCCGCAACCGCAACCGGCTGCGTAATATGGAATCCTGCGAGTAGCCGCGCTCCCTATCCAGCGCTTCGCCGCGTTTCCGGCATGAACAGGACGATCGTGAAGAAGCCGACCACCGCGATGCCTGAGAGCCCGGCGAACGCCACGCTGCTTCCGAACTTGTCGCTGGCATAGCCGGCGAGCACGGTGGAGAGTGAAGCCCCGATGCCCGTTGCGGTGCCGACAACACCCTGGGCAAGGCTGAAGTGTCCGCTGCCAAATGCTACATCTGCCACGATGAGGGGCACCATCACGGCAAAAACCGCCGCGGTGACACCGTCGAACAGCTGCACGGCCACCAGCGCATAGGGATCGCTGACCGTTGCAAACAACAACCCGCGGATCGCCAATGCGCCGAATCCGATCAGCAGCAAGGGCCGCCTCCCCCATGCCTGCGCCGTGGCGCCAACCGACGGTGACATCAGCGCGACGATCGCCTGCGGCACGATAATGCACGCGGCGATCAGAACCGGCGCCCATTGGCTCGATCGCGTCGTCACAACGCCGGCCATCAGCGGCAACATGGCGGCGTTGGCCAGTTGCAGAAGCAGGATGCTGCCGGCGAAGATCAACAGGGTACGCCGGCGCACCAGCCCCAGCATGCTCGTCGATCGGCCATCGGATGCCTCGTGCGGCACGGCGCCGTGCGCCCGCACAATGTCGATTTCGGCCTCGCGAATGCGGGACAGCGCGAGCAATGTCGGAACAGCCAGGACGAACGTCACCAGAAACACGCTCCGGCTGGAGATCAGATAGCCGCAGGTGCCCATGACAGCGGCAGCGACGCCGTTGCCGAGCGATGCAAATCGCGCGTTGCGGCCGAGCCGTTCGCCGATGGCCTGCGGCCCGACCAGGCCGAGACTGATTGCGGCGATCGCGGGACCCAGCACGCAACTCGCCGCCGCATGCAACGTCGCGGCCGACACCACAATTGGGAAGATCGGCCAGGCCGCATAGCCGAGCGCGCTGCAGCCGATGGCAGCGATCGCAAAGCCTGCGACCAGCCGCTCCGAACGCGCCGCATCGACGATCGCCCCGCCCGGCATCTGCCCGATCAGCCCGATCACCCCGCCGATCGACAGCACCAGGCCGATTTGAGCCTGCGTCCATTTTTCCGTCGTCAGATAAACCGCGATGAAAGGCCCGAAGCCGGTTTGTACGTCGGCGAGAAAAAAGATGAACCAATCGAGCCCACGCAGGCTGCCCCGCGAGGGCCCCGGCCCCGGCGCGACGGACACGCGATCCTCCGGCACCGCCATCGCCGGCACAACTTCGTCATCGCTGATCGACCGCCGGCGATGACCGTCGTCAACCTGATCAACCGATAGGAACGAACGTGCGGCCAGTGTGCCTCTCCGCTTCTCCAGATGATCGTTTGAGCGAGATTTGCTCTAGTGATCGAATTGCAGCGGCTGCAAACTGCCGGCCGCCCCCAGCACCACGATCGGCGTATCTTCCTTGTATTCAGGCGCCGCCATCACCTGTTCCTTGGTCAGTTCGAGCGATATCCTGTCGCCCTTGTTGGCGATCTGCCCGAAATGCAGCGCATTCCAGTCGACCACGATCTTTCGGCTACCGACACCGAGAAAGCCGCCGAAATCGATCACGGCGGCACGCACCGTTCCGGAGAGGTCGACGATCACATCGACAATACGTCCCATATCTTCGTCGGTCGGGCTGCGAACATCGCGTCCGAGCACACCATGCGCTTCCCTCGGCGCGATGATGGTAACAGACGGCGGCGGCGCGGGCTCCTTTGCCGCAGGGGACGGCGTCGGCTGCGGCTCGCTTTCCGCGTGCGACGCGACACCAGCGACGACGATCAGGGAAAGTGCGAAGATGATGAACCAGCGTCTTCCGCGCATGCGGCCTCCTTACCGGACGTGCCGGTGTTAGTGCGCCAGTACAATCGATACTTGAATCCTGCCGCGCCTGCGCAAGACCTCGAGCGACACGTCATCGCCATGACGGGTGATGCGAAGATCGACCGTCGAGGGTCCGAGCTGCAGTTGACGCAAGGTGACTTCGTTAAGGAATACGGGCAAATGCGGATTGCGCAGCCGGATTTCGCTGCGTGCCGCGTCGAACTCCAGCCCCAGTGCCGCCTCCAGCAAGGTGAACGGCGTCGCGCTGGCCCAAGCCTGCGGCGCGCAGGCTACGGGATAGAGCGTCGGTCCGCGATGCTTCTCGCGCCGGAAGCCGCAAAATAGTTCAGGCAAACGCCGCAAGTCCATATAGGCCGCGGCATCGAATAGGCCCCTGAACACCTGTTCGACCGAATGCTTCAAGCCATAGCGCGCAAAACCGAGCGTAATCAGCGCATTATCGTGTGGCCAGATCGAGCCGTCGTGATAGGACATCGGATTGTAGCGCGCCTCGCCGAGCGCCACGGTGCGGATGCCCCAGCCGGTGAAGAAATGCGGCCGCATGAGATCGGCAGCGACCCTGCGGGCACGATCCTCGCGCACGATGCCGCTGAACAGAAGATGCCCGGCGTTCGAGGAACGCACCCTGCACGGCTGCTTGTCGCCGTCGAGCGCAAGCGCGTAGGTCCCGAGATCTTCGCACCAGAAGGCTTCCTCGAAACGCTCGGCGAGCCGCTGCGCCTCGGCTTCGAGCTCTTGCGCCTGCTTGCGTTTCCCAAGCCGAAGCGCGCAGCGCGCCGCCAGCCGCTTGCCGGCGAACACGTAGCCTTGCACTTCCGAGAGCGCGATATAGCCCTCGGCCAATCGGCCATCGGCATGGAAGATCGCGTCGTAGGAATCCTTCCAGCCCTGATTGGCGAGCCCCTGCTCCGAGGCCCGCTGATATTCAACAAAACCATC
>Ga0137413_10000163_pt1 | contig 18736 bp, 16 predicted proteins | sample CZODoug2_1_16fun_FD_108280 | JGI IMG/M metagenome (GOLD analysis project Ga0137413, IMG submission 108280) | Vadose zone soil fungal communities from Angelo Coast Range Reserve, California, USA - CZODoug2_1_16fungal (Illumina Assembly) | ecosystem: Environmental > Terrestrial > Soil > Vadose... | reverse complement strand
TTGAACCGTTCCAGCAGGCTGCCGAACGGCTTGACCACGAAGAAGTACAGCACCGCGGCGACCAACACGAACGCGATCACCGCGTTGACGAAGTCGCCGTACTTGAACATCGAGTGATTGACAGTGAAGACCTGTTTGGAGAAGTCCGGGTTACCCCCCATGGCGGCGAGCAGTGGGGTGACCAGGTCATCCACCAGTGCCTTGACCACGGCGGCGAACGCGGTGCCGATCACCACGGCCACTGCCAGATCGACCAGATTGCCGCGCAACAGGAACTTGCGGAAACCGTCCATCGGGCGCACTCCTCATCCGTTGACGACACGGTGTCGCCCCAAGGATGTCGCGCCCTCAGATTCAGCCGGCAGGGGCCTCCAACAGGCCCAGCAGCGCCGCCGGGGCATCCGCCGCGCCGGCCATCGCCGCCCACCGGCCACCGCAGCGGTTGGCCAGGTCCGCGGCCTGCTCGTAGTCGTCCCCCGGCGCCAGGATCAGCAGTTCGGGCACGGCGCAGGCCGCCGGCAGCGGGTCGTTGTCATCGGTGGGCCGGCAGTCCGACAGCAGTACCACCACGCGGCGCCCGGCCCGACTGCCCGCCAACTGATCGTTGGCCGCGCGCAGCGCACCGGCCAACCCGGTCACCCCGTGACCGCGCAGCCGCAGGATGTCGTCGACCAGCAAATCCGTGCCGCGGGTGGAGTCCATCGGGCGGAGCACCTTCACGTCCCGGGCGAAGGAGAGCACCGCGTGCTCCCCCGGCGCTCGCCACGCGCAGGCCGCCGCAGTCAACGCCGCAGCGGCCAACCGGGCCCCGCCCATCGAGCCGGACGCGTCGATCACCAGGCACAACGCCAGCGTCGGCTTCGACCACTGCCGCACCGTCAGATCATCGGCGGACAGTGCCCTTCCGGTCGCCCGGGCCTCGGCGATGGCCGGCAGCGAGGCGTCCAGGTCCAGGTCACCCTCGTCGCCGCCCGTCACCGAGCGCATTTTGCCGATGCCGCGGCGACGTGGCGTGCCGGCCCGCGCCCGGTCCAGGGCCAGCCGGGCGGCCAACGCCCGGGCCGCGGCGCGCAGCGCCTCGTCGGTGGCCCCGGACATCTCGGCCAACAGGCTCAACGCCTGCTCCGGGTCCTCCTCCAACGCCTTGCTGAACGCGTCCTGGTCCAGCACGCCGACCTCGGGTGAGATCTCGGCGAAGCGGGGACGGTTGGCCAGCTGGCTGCGCGGGGCCTGGCGGTCACCCGGCGTGGGACGTTTGCGGCCACCGCCGGTGTTCGGCTCGGGGAGGCCCGTCGGGGACGACGGGCTCACGCTCCCCCCGAGGCATCACCGTCCTCGTCATGGGAGTCGCCACGGCCGAACACCGACTGGTACAGCTCGGTGATCACCATCTCGGCGTCCCGAGTGCCCGCCTCGCGCAGCCTGATCCGACCGGACAACGCCACCAGCGACGCGTCCAGGCCCACCCGATAGTCGGTCACCGAACGGTCGCGACGTGCGGCCAACGCGGCGGCCAATTTCGTCATGTCGATGGCGCCACGTACCGAGGAGCCGATGCGAATGTCCGGGTGGTCGCGGGTCCGCCGGACCAACTCGACGACCTTGCCCCGCCAGCCCTCCGGCACCTTCGGCGCGCGCAGTTCGACGATCGCGGTTTCGTCCGCGGCATCCTGGTAACCCATCGTGATGCGGCACACCCGGTCGTAGATCGCCGAGGCGATGCGCGCGGTGCCCACGGAGTCGAACGGGTTCATCGCGGCCACCAACCGGAACCCGTCCGCAGCCACGATCCGGCCCAGCCGCGGGACGTGCAGCTCCCCCTCGCTCATCACGGTGACCAGCACGTTGAGGGTTTCCTCGGGGATCCGGTTGGCCTCCTCGACATAGAGCAACGCGCCGGCGCGCAGCGCCTCGGCGAGCGGGCCGTCCACGAACGTGGCCGGCCCATAGCCGCGTTCCAGCACCTGCGCCGGGTCGAAGTGCCCGACCAACCGGGCCGGGGTCAGCTCGGCATTGCCCTCGACGAACACGAACGAGGTCTTGGACTCCTCCGCGACCGCACGCAGCAGCGTGGTCTTCCCGGTGCCCGGCGGCCCCTCCAAGAGCACGTGCGCGCCGCAATCCAGCGCCGCCACCAACAGCTCGACCTCACGGGCGCGCCCAACGACCTTCTCAGTGCCACTCACCGGTTCTCGCTACCTCCCGACAAACCACGCCGAGTGTGACCCCGAAGGATCACACTCGGCGGGAAATGATCCTGTCTCAGTGCTCGTGCACCATGACGCCGCGCACGTTCTTGCCGGCCAACAGGTCGTCGTAGCCCTCGTTGACCTCTTCGAGCTTGTAGGTGCGGGTGATGATCTCGTCGAGCTTGAGGTCACCGCTCTGGTACAGCCCGAGGATCTTCGGGATGTCCGTGGTCGGGTTGCAGTCACCGAACAGGCTGCCCTTGACCGTCTTGCGGAACAGGGTCATCAGCGCCGACGGCAACTGGACGTTGTTGAGGTCCAGCCGGTTCAGCCCGGTGATGACGACCATGCCGCCCTTGCTGACGGTGTGGAACGACAGCGTGACCTGAGGCTCCGTCACCAGGTCGGTGGTGATGATCGCCTTGTCCGCGCCGACGCCCTTGGTCAGCTCCATGGCAAGCTCCATCGCCTCCTCGGAGGTCGCGACCGCGTGGGTGGCGCCGAGCTCCAGCGCCTTCTCCCGCTTGTTCTCCAGCGGGTCGACAGCGATGAGGTTCTTCGCCCCGGCGTACCGCGCGCCCTGCACCGCGTTGATGCCGATGCCGCCGACGCCGACCACCAGCACCGTCTCACCGGGCTGGACGTCCGCGGTGTTGACTGCAGAACCCCACCCGGTCGGCACGCCGCAGCCGACCAGCACGGCCTTGTCCAACGGAATGTCGTCGTCGACCTTGACCGCGGAGTTCTGGTGGATCACGTTCCACTGGCTGAACGTGCCGATCATGCACATGTTCCCGTAGTTGCCCTCCGGGCCGGTCATCGGGAAACGCTCGCCCGGCAGATAGCCCTCCAGGATCGTCGCGCCCATGTCGCAGATCGACTGACGCCCGGTGGCGCACCAACGGCAGTGCCCGCAGTTCGGGATGAACGAGCAGACGACCTTGTCCCCGGCCTTGACCCGGCTCACGCCCGGCCCGACCTCCTCGACGATCCCGGCGCCCTCGTGGCCCAGCACCATCGGCGTGCGGCAGGGCAGGTCACCGTGCGCGACGTGAATGTCGGAGTGGCACAGCCCGGCGTGGGTGTAGCGGATCAGCACCTCCCCTTCCTTGGGGCCGTCGAGGTCCAGCTCCACGATCTCGATCGGCTTGCCGGGCTCGTAGACGACTGCGGCCTTGGTCTTCATGGGCTTGTCTCTCCTTATGCGTCGAGGGCGAGCAGTTCGCCGAGGTGCTGGTCGATCTGTTGCATATAGGTGGGGTTGAGGCCGAGCACCGCGAAGTGACCGATGATGTCGGCCACCACGCGCAGTTCGCTGCCGGGGATCAGCGCTTGCTCCGCCGCGCAGTCTCGCACCGGGAAGAACATGTCCTCGTCGATGGGCAGCACGTAGGTCTTCGCGGTGATCCGGCCGAGCGCCGCGGCCAGGTCGCCGCCGGTGTGCCGGGCGACGTCGCCGCCCTGCCACTTGTGCGCCTGGCACAGCAGGTTGTTCGCATCCATCGGGGTGAAGTAGCCCTGCAAAAACGCCAGGAACTGCTCCTTGTTCTCCATGCCGACCGCGCGCCACACCTCGTGTTTGAAGAAGTCGGTGGAGAAGCCCATCACCGCCCACACCAGGGCCTGGCGCTTGACCGCCTCGGTGAGTTCGGTGTGCGACTTGTACTCCCCCGCGTGGAAGTTCGGGTCGGAGGTCATCGAATCGATCACCTGGTTTGTGAAGATCTCGCAGTGCGGGGTGACCCGGGCGGTGCCCGCGATCGGTGCCGCCCGCTTGACCTTGTCCGGGAAGCGCACCGCCCACTCATAGGTCTGCTGCGCCCCCATCGAGGCCCCGGTGACCAGGGCCAGTGACTCCACCCCGAGGTGCTCGCGCAGCAGTCGCTCCTGGGCGACCACGTCGTCCCCGATGCGCACCTGCGGGAAGCTGGACGCGGCAATGTCGGCGTTCGCGCCGTCCGCGTTGTGCGGGGAGACGGACAGCCCGCTGCCGATCTGGTCGACCGCGACGATGAAGTACTTGCTCGGGTCCAGGGCGTGACCCTCGCCGATGTAGACGTCGCGCCAGACCTGGTGGGTGCCCGAGTAGTAGGTGGTGATCAGGATCGCGTTGTCCTTGGCGGCGTTCAGCTCGCCCCAGGTGGCGTACGCGAGCCGGCAGTCCGGGATCACCCCGCCTGCCTCGAGCTCCAGTCCACCGATGCTGGTGACCTGGTAGTCGCCGTGGAACTCGGGCGAGTAATACGGATTGTCACTCATGCCGGGACACTCTCCTTGATGCCTAACCCGTCGAATGTGAAGCCCTCGTAGTCCTTATCCGCGATCTCGTCACAGCGCTCCCGATACGGGCCGACGAAGCCCAGGTAGGGCATGAACACCCGCGGCTTGCCGGGGATGTTCGCGCCCATGTACCAGGTGTCCGCCTCCTGGAACAGGGTCGGCGCGACGAGTTCCTGGCAGTGCTCGCCCCAGGCCCGCTCGGCCTGCGGGGTCGCCTCGATGGTGCGCGCGCCCCTCGCGGCCAGCTCGCCCAGGATCCGGCCGACGTACTGCACGTGCTGCTCGATGGAGATCGGCATGTTGGACAGCACCGACGGGCTCTGCGGTCCGGTGATGGTGAAGAAGTTCGGGAACCCCGCACTCATCAACCCGAGGTAGGTGTGCGGGCCGTCCGCCCACTTGTCCCGCAACGAGATGCCACCGCGCCCGCGCACGTCGATGCGCCGGATCGGACCGGTCATCGCGTCGAAGCCGGTGGCGTAGATGATCACGTCCACCTCGTAGGAGGTGCCGTCCGCCAACTGCACCCCGGTCTGCGTGATCTGCGCGACCGGGTTCTCCTTGATTTCCACCAGGTGTACGTGCGGTTGGTTGTAGGTCTCCAGATAGCCGGAGTCCAACGGGATCCGCTTGACCCCGAACGGGTAGCCCTTGGGGATCAGCTTCTCCGCGACCTCCGGGTTATCCACCCGCTCCCGGATGCGCTCGTGCATGTAGTCGGCGATGATCTTGTTGGCCTCGGGCTTGAAGAACGGGTCGATGTAGCCACCCAGCCAGACCCAGAAGCCGCCGTACTCCCAGCGCTTGTCCAGCTCGGCCCGGACCTCCTCTGGCGTGGAGTCCAGCACGTCCTTCGGGGGGAACTCGTAGTTGAAGCCGAAGAACGACTGCTCGAGGATGGGCCGCTCCTCCACGGCGACGGCCTTGCGCTGCTCGATGAACTCCGGGGTCAGCGGGTGGTGCCGGGCCGGGATCACATAGTTCGCGGTCCGCTGGAAGACGGTCAGCTCAGCTGCCTGCTCGGCGATCAGCGGGATGGCCTGCACCGCAGAGGCGCCGGTGCCGATCACCGCGACCCGCTTGCCGGTGAAGTCCACCGGCTCGTGCGGCCAGCGTCCGGTGTGGTACTCCTCGCCACCGAAGCTACCCACGCCGGGGAACGGCGGGGTATTGGTGGCGGACAGCGACCCGACCGCGCCGATCAGGAACCGGGTCCGCACGGTCTCCCCGGTAGAGGTCCGCACCACCCAGGTGTCGGTGTCCTCGTCGAAGTCCGCGCCCTCGACCTTGGTGTTGAACTGGATGTCGCGGCGCAGGTCGTGCTTGTCGGCCACGAGCTCGAGGTAGCGCAGGATCTCCGGCTGGCGCGGGTAGCGCTCGGTGAACGCGAACTCCCGGGCCAGCTCTTTGTCGAAGGAGTAGCAGTAGATCCAGCTCTCCGAGTCGCACCGGGCACCCGGGTAGCGGTTCCAATACCAGGTCCCGCCCACCCCGGCGGCTGCCTCATAGACCCGAACCCGCAGCCCCAGGTCCTCGCGCAGGTGTTGGAGCAGGTAAAGGCCGGAAAAGCCGGCTCCGATCACCACCGCATCGACATCGGTGGTCGCCGAGTCCTGGCCGCGCGCAGTCGTCATTGCCTACGTCTCCCAATCCGCGTCGTCGAGGATGGTGGTGTGCCGTGGGGCAGCTCACATCCTGCCGCGCGGACGGGACCTCGGCTACAGGCGGGTCGGACCAATGCCGGCGGACCGCTTTGGGCTCGTGGACTAATCTCCGCCGCCATGGGCAGAGCGCGCACCGCGAGCCGGTTGGACGGGTTGGGGACCACGATCTTCGCCGAGATGTCGGCGTTGGCGGTGGCCACCTCCTCGATCAATCTCGGCCAGGGCTTCCCGGACACCGATGGCCCGGCGCAGATCATCGAGGCCGTCGTGGCGGCCTTGCGGGGCGGGGCGAACCAGTACCCGCCCGGGCCGGGCATCCCGGCGTTGCGAGCGGCGATCGCCGCGCATGACTCGCGCTTCCACGGCCTGACCTATGACCCGGACACCGAGGTGCTGGTCACCACCGGCGCCACCGAGGCGATCGCCGCCGCGGTGCTCGGCCTGATCGAGCCCGGCGACGAGGTGATCGCGCTGGAGCCCTATTACGACTCCTACGCCGCGAACATCGCCATGGCCGGCGGGGTGCGGGTACCGGTCACGCTGCGCCCGCCGGACTTTCGGCTGGACGTCGACCGACTACGGGACGCGGTCACCCGGCGCACCAAAGCGATCCTGCTGAACACCCCGCACAACCCGACCGGCGCGGTGCTCAACGCGGCCGAATTGGCGGCCATCGCCGAACTGTGCCTGGAGCACGACCTGGTGGTCATCGCCGACGAGGTCTACGAGCATCTGGTGTTCGACGGCGTGCACACCTCGATCGCGTCGCTGCCCGGCATGCGGGAGCGCACCGTGCGGATCTCCTCGGCCGGCAAGACCTTCTCCTTCACCGGCTGGAAGATCGGCTGGGCGTGCGCCCCACCGGAATTACTGGCCGCGGTGCGCGGGGCCAAGCAGTTCCTGACCTACGTATCCGGCGCCCCGTTCCAACCCGCCATCGCGCAGGCCCTGGCGCTGCCCGACTCCTACTTCACGGACCTGCGCGACGGCCTGCGCGAGCGTCGCGACCAACTCGCCGCCGGTCTGGCCGGGCTGGGCCTGGAGGTGTTCATCCCGGCCGGTACCTACTTCCTCACCACCGACGTGCGCCCACTGGGCTACCCGGACGGCGTGGCGTTCTGCCGCGACCTGCCCGGTCGGGCCGGTGTGGTGGCCATCCCGCATCAGGTGTTCTACGACGACAAGGCGGCCGGCGCCCCGCTGGTTCGGTGGGCCTTCTGCAAGCGCCCCGAGGTTCTCGCCGAGGCGCTGCAGAGGCTGGCGACGACGTTCGGCTGAACGGCTGCGTGGCGACCCATCACATACCCGTAACGTCCGGGCGCCCTGTCACGATCACCGGTTGTGCCGGCCAACCAGAGGAGGTAAGTCGATGAGATCCACCGTTCGGATCACCCTCGGTTCGTGTCTGGCCGCAGCCGCGCTGTGCGCAGGTGCCATCGCGACCCTGCCCACCGGCGTCCAGCACCACTCCGAGAGCCCCGCCCCGGGACTCCCCCTACCGCCGCTTCCGGCGCTGCCGCTCCCCGCTCCGGTCGGACCAGCCACAGCCTGACGATTCGTCAGTTCGCAATAATTCCGGCTCGACTCCCGCCGTCGATGCCCCGGCACACATCAGATGTCGGGAGCTGCCCCGTGCCCCGCCGGCACGGGGCGTCGAGACCGGTCGGCCCGTCGACCTGACCGCCTGATGGCGCGTCAGGTCGACGGGTTGCGCGAGGGTCAGCGCAGGTGGTGTACCTGCGGCAGTCCGTATACCGGGGTCGGGATGCCCTCCAGGCGGGCCTTGAGTTGCAGGGAGAGGAACTGCGAGTAGTGCCGCGACTGGTGCAGGTTGCCGCCGTGGAACCACAGTCCCGGTTGCTGGGTGGGCTTCCACATGTTGCGTTGTTCGCCCTCCCACGGCCCGGGGTCCTTGGTGGTGTCCGAGCCCAGGCCCCAGATCTTGCCGACCCGGTCGGCAACCTCCGGTGAGATCAGCTCCGCGGCCCACTCGGTCATCGGCCCGTAGCCGGTGGCGAGCACCACCAGATCGGCGGGCAGCCGGGTGCCGTCCTCCAGCACCACCTCGTCCTCGGTCAGCTCGGTGAGCTGACCCCGAACCAGCGCGACGTCGCCGTTCGCGACGAGCTCGGCGGCGCCCACATCGATGTAATAGCCCGAACCACGGCGCAGGTACTTCATGAACAGCCCGGAGTCGTCGTCGCCGAAGTCCAGCTCGAACCCGGCCTTCTCCAGCCGGGCGTAGTACTCGGCGTCCTGCTCACGGATCGCGTCGTACGCCGGGATCTGGAACGTGTGCAGGATCCGATACGGGAGCGAGGCGAAGGTCAGGTCGGCCTTCTCCGTGGTCATGCCCGCGGCAACGGCCTCCTCCGAGTACAGCGGGCCGATGGTCGCCATCAGCGAATCCGAACGGACGATGTGCGTGGAGGAGCGCTGCACCATCGTCACCGACGCCGCGCCCTTCTCCCACAGCGCGCCACAGATGTCGAAGGCGGAATTGTTGGATCCGATGACCACGGCCCGCTTGCCCTTGTACTCCTCCGGTCCGGGGTGCTTGGACGAGTGGTGCAGGTCGCCCCGGAACTTCTCCGCACCCGGGATCTCGGGAACGTTCGGTCGCCCGGACATGCCGGTGGCCAACACCAATTGCTGCGGGTGCAGCGTCACCGGTTGGCCGTCGCGGAGTACCTCGACGGTCCACTCCCCCTCGGCTTCGTCGTAATGGGCGGAGCGCGCCTCGGTGTTGGTCCAGTAGTTGATCTCCATCGTCGAGGTGTAGGCCTCGAGCCAGTCGGCGATCTTGTCCTTGGGCGAGAACACCGGCCAGTTCGCGGGGAACTTCAGATACGGCAGGTGGTCGTACCAGACCGGGTCGTGCAGGCACAGCGAGGCGTACCGGCTACGCCATTGATCGCCTGGCCGGGACTGCTTGTCGATCACGATCGTCGGCACATCGAGCTGCCGCAGCCGGGCGCCCAGCGCGATGCCGCCCTGACCGCCGCCGATGACCAACACGTAGGGCTGCTGGGTGTAGCCCAGCTCGATGCGTTCCCGTTCCCGCCGCTCGGCCCAGGTGAGGCGGTCGCGGTCCACGCCGTGCACCACGCCCTTCGGGCGCTCGGAGCCCTTGGCCTCCTCGTGCCCGGTGAGCTCATCCAGCGTGGTGAGCAGGGTGAAGGCACCGGCCTCGGTCAACCGCAGCAGCCCGGTACCCCGGCCGACCGCGGTGTCGAAGGCGATCCAGGCGGTAACCACACCGTCTGCCTCGTCGGCCGGTTCGGTGACGCGGAACCCGCTGGGCGCGGTGTGCACCAGGCACTCGGTCAACAGGTCGACCACGCCGGCCCGCCCCTCGACGGTAACGATGTTCCAGCTGAACGCGACCAGGTCACGCCAGAAGCACTCCGGGGCGAACAGGGCCGCGGCCGCCTCGGCATCTCCGGCCTCGCAGGCCGCCTGGAATGTGGACAACCAGTCCTGCGCCCGAGCGGTGGCGGCCGAGATCTCGAGGGTCTGGGTCATGGCGGCGCTGCCTCTCCCTGGGGGGTGGACGTCCAGCCCACACCCGCGGCGGCGTCGCCGACAAGCCCTTCGCCGGGTCGGTCTAGGACAGCCAACCCGTGGCGCCCGTGTGCACCAGTTCCGTACTCAGCAACCGGAGATTGAGCACCTCGGTGATGGTGCCGCCGTGTTCCTGGCGCTCCTGCTGCAGGCGCTGCAGTTCGGGGGCCGCCTGCACGATCTCCTCGAGGCCGTCCCAGTAGGTGATCGCCGCCATCGTGCCGCCCACCGGATCGTGACCCCAGTAACCGACGCGGAACCCGGCCTGCTGTTTGAGCATTGCCATGGCGTCCCGGGTGGAGGACCGCAGATGATCGGCGGCCTGCGCGTCTGCGGCACCCTGCGTGCCGTAGAAGGCGACCCGCAGCCAATTCGAGGCGTGGCGGCTGGTGATGGCTTCCCAATCGGCCGCCTCCCAGGCCGTGGGCGCGGTCACCAGCTGCAGGTTCACCTCTTTGTCCAGCGTGAGGCCGTGCGCCAGTCGATCAGCGCGCAGCATGCGCAAGAAGTCGCTCGCGTCCTCGATCGCCTCGCGTGAGGCCCAATTGGTCACCGCCGCGAGGACCTCGCCGTCCGCGTCGTGCGCCCAATGGCCACCGCGGAAGCCGAGCGTTCGGCCGAACTCGCGCTGCACCCGCTGCAGGCTCTCCGTCACGTACCTTCGTCCGTCATCGCTGCCCGGGCTCGTCCGGTAGGTGACGATCCGAAGCCAGGTCTCGGCCATGGGCTGCTCCTCCGTGGGTGAGCTTTGTTGCCCGCTACCCGCCCTGGCCGCCCCGCACACGCCCCCACATGTCGGTCCACCTCACCGAATGGAACATACGTTCGAATCGCTGGTAGGCTCACCCTGTGGAGACTGCCTTCCAGGGCTCCCTGTTCGACGAGCCAGGTCAGGCCGGCCGGATCGGCCCGCGGCCACTGGCCGACGGTCTGCGCCGCATCGACCTGGGCAGCGGGGCCTGGATCGACCTGCACCCCGGTTGGATCCGCAGCGCCGATGACCTGCACGCTGCGCTGCTGCGCGACGTGCCGTGGGCCGCCGAGGAGCAGCGCTGGATGTACGACCGCCTGGTGGACGTGCCGCGCCTGGCCGCGCGCTACGCCGAGGGCGAGCCGCTCCCCCACCCGGTGATCGCCAAGCTCAAGGCCGACCTCGACGCGCATTACGCCCCCGAGTTCGGTGCGGGCTTCGCCTCGGCGGGCCTGGCCCTGTACCGCGACGGCAATGACTCCGTCGCTTGGCACGGCGACTACTTCGGCCGCACCACGTTCGCCGACACCATGGTCGCGCTCGTGGTGCTCGGCCCACCCCGGCCCTTCCTGCTTCGTCCGCGCGCCGGGCACGCCCCGCCCGGCCCGACCCGGACCCACCGCCTCGCGCATGGCGACCTGATCGTGCTGGGCGGCAGCATCCAACGCACCTGGCAGCACGCGGTACCCAAGACCACCCGCGCCGCCGGACCCCGGATCAGCATCCAGTTCAGGACGGGTGTCGACTGAACCGGCCGTCAGATCAGTCGCCGGTCCGAGGCCCAACGGCTCAGCTCGTGCCGGTTGGACAGTTGCAGTTTGCGCAGCACCGCCGACACGTGCGTCTCCACCGTCTTCACCGAGATGAACAGCTCCTTCGCCACTTCCTTGTAGGTGTAGCCGCGGGCGATCAGCCGCAGCACCTCCTGCTCCCGCGCGGAGAGCAGATCCAACTCCGGGTCGACCACCGGCGCGGGCCTGCCGGGCGCGCCCGGCCCGGTGAACGCGTCGAGCACGAAGCCGGCCAGCCGTTGGGAGAAAACCGCGTCCCCGTCGGCGATCCGGCGGATCGCGTCGGCCAGTTCGGCCCCGGTGATGGTCTTGGTGACGTAGCCCCGGGCGCCGGCGCGGATCACCCCGATCACATCCTCGGCGGCGTCGGACACCGACAACGCCAGGAAGCGCGTCTCTCCCCCGGCGCCCAGCACCTCGCGCAGCACCGCGATCCCGCCGCCGCCGGGTAGGTGTACATCGAGCAACACCACGTCGGGCGCGTGCAACCGCACGGCCGCCACCGCCTCGGCGACATCCGCTGCCTCGGCGACGACCTGCACCGATCCGCCCGCGGCCGCGTCGAGCTCGGCCCGCACCCCGGCCCGGAACAGCCGGTGATCATCGACCACCACCACCCGCAGCACTCGCTCGCTCATCCGGGCAGCCTCAGTTCCACCTCGGTGCCCGCACCGGGCGAGGAACGGACCTCGGCCCGGCCGCCGTGGCGCGCCATCCGCCCGACGATCGAGTTGCGGATGCCCGCGCGGTCCGCGGGCACGGCCGCCGGGTCGAACCCGACGCCCCGATCCCGGACGAACACGCTCGCGCCGGCGGCGTCGACCTCCGCGTACACGTCGACCCGGGGCGTCCCGGCGTGCTTGGCGGCATTGACCATCGCCTCCCGGGCGGCGCCGACCAGCGCCCAGCGGGCCTCGTCCAACGAACCGTCGCCCACCGTCACCAACTCCACCGGGACCCCCACGGACTCCTCGACCTCGGCGCAGACCCGACGCAGCGCGACCGCCACGGACTCCTCGCCATCCGGGCCGGGTTGCTCGGCGTAGAGAAAGGTGCGCAGATCACGTTCCTGGCCGCGCGCCAACCGCATCACCGCACGCGGGTCATGGGCTTGACGCTGAATCAGGGCGAGGGTCTGCAGCACGGAGTCGTGCAAGTGCGCAGCCAGATCGGCGTGCGCCTGCGAACGGATCCGCTCCGCGCGTTCGGCCGACAGCGAGTGCCAGATCCGCAGCAGCCAGGGCCCCGCGATCAGCGCCGCCCCGCCGACCACCACCGCCCCGCCGCTCAGGCCGCGGGCCGCGGACGCCGCGTCCGGGGAGAACAGCAGGAACGACGCCAACCCCAATCCGACCAGCGCCGCACCCGCGACGAACCGGGCCGCACCGAATACCCGCCGGGCCCGGGTCGGCCCGACCGCCGGCTCCGGGCCGGCTGCCCGGGCCAGATCCGCCTCGTCCGCCTGGCGCCACAGCACCGCCAGCCCCGCGCCCACCGCCAGCGCCGGCCAGAGCAGGATGCCGGGCACGCCGAGCCCCGCGCGTTGCCCGACCAGCACCGCCCCCAGCGCGACCGCGAGCAGTGCGATCAACTGGACCGGCTGTTGCTCGTCGAACATCCGGGCGGGCATCGAACGCAGCCCCAACCGGGTCGCGGCCCGCAATCCGGCCGGGGCACGGGTGTCGTCGGAGCCGGCCTGCGGGACGAACATCCAGTACGCGCCGTAGAGCACGACGCCGAAGCCGCCGAACCCGGCGAGCACCGCGAACGCGATGCGCACCTTCAACGGGTCCAGGCCCAGGTGATCGGCAAGCCCGCTCGCGACGCCGGCCACCAGCCGATCCTCGCGGCGGCGGCGGTACCGCGGCGGGTCGGTGGCCATACCCGATGCTCACACGTCCGCGGGCCGCTGCCCATCGGGGACGCCCCCGACCCGCGGCCCCGGACCTCAGGGTCGGGTCAGGGTTGTTCACCGATGCCGCGATACCGACCCGAACCGCATCCTGAGGTCATGACAGATCTTCCGTCCGAACCCGGCAGCTCGACCCCGGTCGGCAACACCGCCACGGCCACCCCGCCGGCCACCACCCGTTACCGCCGCAGCCGCGAGGACCGCATGCTGGCCGGCGTCTGCGGCGGCCTGGCCCACACCCTCGGCATCGACCCGATCGTGCTGCGGGTAGCAGTCGTCGTGCTCAGCTTCTTCGGTGGCGCCGGGATCGTCGTCTAAAACGCGGGCTGGTTGCTCATGCCCGATGGCGATGACGAGCAGGCCCTGGCCCAACGGGTGCTGGGCCGGCGGCTCGGCGAACGGCGGGCCAGTTGGTTGCTGGTCGGCCTGCTGGCCGTCGCGGTGACGGTCAGCCTGCAGGCACTGTTCGGCGACCACCGCGGTCCCTGGCACCCGGTGATCGGGCTGCTGGTGCTCGGCGCGGTGCTCTTCGCCCGCAAGCGCGGCCGGGGCGGCTTCGGGAACTCCGAACCGGCGCAGCCGAGTGCCCCGGTGCCCCCGGCCCCGATGTGGACCCCGCCGCCGGCGGCCTCCGCAGCTCCCGCAGCTCCCGCAGCGCCGTGGGACATGCCCACCCAGTCGCTGCCCCCAACCCCGGCGCCGTCCGCAATTCCGCTCGCGGCGGCGCCGGCCAAAACTCCGCGTTCCCGGCTGGGCACGAGCATGTTCTGCATCGTGCTGCTCGCCCTCGGTGTCCTCGCCGCGGTCGATGCGCTGGGTGTCGACGTCCCGCTGCCCACCTACCCCGCCACCGTGGTGGCCGGCGCGGGTCTCGGGCTACTGATCGGCACCTGGTACGGCCGGGCCCGCGGGCTCATCTGGCTGGGCCTGCTGGGCCTGCTGGCCCTCCCGCCGACCGCGTTCGCGGAGGAGTTCCACGGCGGCTTCGTGCACGGCACACAGGAGATCGCGCCGACCACCGCGGGTGAGCTGCTCCCCCAGTACGAGTACCGCGGCGGCGAGGTGCGCCTGGACCTGAGCCGGCTGGACCTGAGCGGTCAGGACGCGCACAGCACCGTCCGGCTCGGCGCCGGCGAGCTCATCGTCACCGTGCCGGCCAAGGCCGACGTCACCGTCCACGTCCGGCTCAACGCCGGTCAGTACGAGACCTTCGACGCCGAGGACGGCGGGGTTGACCTGACCCGCACCGTGCACGACGACGGCCCCGACGGACCCGGCGGCGGCACCCTGGACCTGACGATCCGTCAAGGCGTCGGCCACGTGGAGGTCCAGCGCGCTTCTTTCACCGAGATCCCGCGCGATGCCACGACCCCGACCGACGCTGCCACCCCGACCCCGAACCCGACGGAGGCCCCCGATGCAGCGGCATGACACCGACCCGATCTCGCTGCTGTTTGGCCTGCTGTTCCTCGGCGTCGTCGCAATGCTCGGCTTGCTGGCCACCGATGCCAGTCGCTCGGCGGTACATCTCGGCTTCGCGATCGTCCTGCTCGGCGCCGTGGTTGCGGGCCTGGCCGCCTCGCTGCACCGTGGTCGGGAACGCCCCCCGCACTTGTGATTTCCGCCCGGGTGCGGCAGAATTACTTGGACGCCAAACTAATTTGCGTCCAGGTTTGAGGTCCAGGGGTCGTGCGCCGCAGCATCGAAGTCGCCACCGGTCAATCGGATCACCCGCAGCAGCGCGGTGATCTCGACTGCCGTCTGCGCATCGATGCCCGCGAGTGCGAAGTCCGCCTTGTTCAGCGCCCTGGTGGCCGACTCGACCAGCTCCCGGCCCGCGTCGGTGATCTCGGCGAGTATGCGCCGACGGTCCTCCGCCGCCGGCCGGCGACGCACCAGTCCACGCGCCTCCAGCCGGTCCACGGTGTTCGTCACCGAGGCCGGGTGCACCATCAACCGCTCACCGATCTTGCCCATGGGCAGCTCACCGTGACGGGTGAAGGCCAACAGGCGCAGCGCCTCGAAGCTGGCGAAGGTCAGCCCGAAGGGCCGCAGCACTCTCTCGATCTCGCCGAGCAGCATCTGCTGGACCCGCATCACCGAGGTGACCGCGGCCATCCGGTCGGCCTGCTCGGGCCAGTTCTCCTGCCACCGCCGATGTGCCTCGGCGATCGGGTCGAACGGCAGGCGGGGCATCTCGCCACCGTATCGGTGCCGACCGTCGGGGTAGAGAACCTGTAGAAGGAGTCGTTCCCCATGTCGACCGAACAAGCTGTCGAGTCCCAGGCCCTGTACTCCCCGACCCGCCCGGTCCGCTTCGTGACCGCGGCCAGTCTGTTCGACGGGCACGACGCAGCGATCAACATCATGCGGCGCATCCTGCAGTCCCAGGGCGCGGAGGTGATCCACCTCGGGCACAACCGCTCGGTCGACGAGGTGGTCACCGCGGCCATCCAGGAGGACGTGCAGGGCATCGCGATCTCGTCCTACCAGGGCGGGCACGTCGAGTACTTCTCCTACCTGGTCGAGCTTCTGGCCCAGCGCGGCGCCGGCCACATCAAGATCTTCGGCGGCGGCGGCGGGGTCATCGTCGCGGAGGAGATCGCCCTGCTCGCCTCCCGCGGGGTGCGGATCTTCTCCCCGGAGGACGGTCAGCGCTTCGGCCTCGCCGGGATGATCAACCAGATGATCAAGGCCTGTGACATCGAGCTGCCGGACATCACGTCGCCCGAGGCGTTGATCGCCGGCGAGCAGACCGCACTGGCCCGCACCATCACCCTGCTCGAGGCCGGCCGGCTCGATGAGTCCGCCCGCGCGCGTATCGCCGCCGCCACCGGCGACCGCACGGTGCCCGTCCTCGGCATCACCGGTACCGGCGGCTCCGGCAAGTCCTCGCTCACCGATGAACTGGTGCGCCGGCTGCGTCTGGACCAGCAGGACAAGTTGCGCATTGCGGTGCTGGCCATCGACCCGACCCGACGCAAGGCCGGCGGCGCCTTGCTCGGCGACCGCATCCGGATGAACGGCATCGAGGCGAACGCCGGCGGGCAACCGGTGTTCTTCCGCTCGCTGGCCACCCGCGGTGCCGGGCAGGAGGTGCCGGGCGCTCTCTCCGAGATCATCACCGCGTGCAAGGCCGCGGGGTACGACCTGGTGATCGTGGAGACCCCCGGCATCGGCCAGGGCGACGCGGCGATCGTGCCGTTCGTGGATATCTCCATGTACGTGATGACGCCGGAGTTCGGCGCGGCCAGTCAACTCGAGAAGATCGACATGCTCGACTACGCGGACCTGGTCGCGATCAACAAGTTCGAGCGCCGCGGCGCGGAGGACGCGCGCCGGGACGTGGCCCGCCAGATCGCCCGGCTGCGCGAATCGTTCAGCGGCAACTGGGAAGCCATGCCGGTCTTCGGTACCAGCGCCGCCCGGTTCAACGACGACGGCGTGACCGCGCTCTACCAGGCACTGCGCGACCTGCTGGCCGAGAAGGGCGCGCACCTCACCCCCGGTGTGCTGCCCGCGGTCGACGTGAAGGCGTCCAGCCACCTGAAGACGATCATCCCGCCGAACCGGGTGCGCTACCTGGCGGAGATCGCCGAGACGGTGCGCGGCTACCACCAGGACACGGCCAACGAGGCGGCCGCCGCCCGTGAGGCGCAGCAGTTGCAGGCCGCCGCCGCACTGGTCGCCGAACGCGGCGGGGACACCACGCTGCTCGACGAGCTCGCGGGCGAGGCCGGCAGTCGGGTGTCCACGAGCAGCGCGGCGGCGCTGGCGGAGTGGCCGAGCACGGTGGCCGCGTACTCCGCCGAGGAGCACGTCGTCAAGATCCGCGACCGGGAACTGCGCATGCCGCTGTGGCGGGAATCCCTGTCCGGCAGCAAAATCCCCCGCGTCGCGCTACCCCGTTACCAAGACCACGGCGAGCTGCTGCGCTTCTTGCGCAACGAGAACCTGCCGGGCTACTTCCCTTACACCGCAGGGGTTTTCCCGTTCAAGCGGGAGGGTGAGGACCCGGCGCGCATGTTCGCCGGCGAAGGTGATCCGTTCCGCACCAACCGCCGCTTCCACCTGCTCTCGGCGGGCAACCCGGCCACCCGGTTGTCCACCGCGTTCGACTCGGTGACCCTCTACGGCCGCGACCCCGATCTGCGCCCGGACATCTACGGCAAGGTCGGCACCTCCGGGGTGTCCATCGCGACCCTGGAGGACATGAAGGTCCTTTACGACGGCTTCGAGTTGTGCTCGCCGACCACCTCGGTGTCCATGACCATCAACGGCCCGGCGCCGACCATCCTGGCCTTCTTCCTCAACACTGCGATCGACCGCGAGCTGGAGAAGCTGGCCACCGAACTGGGCCGCGAGCCCACGGCCGAGGAGGCCGCGAACAAGCGCGCCTGGGTGTTGGCGAACGTCCGCGGCACCGTGCAGGCCGACATCCTCAAGGAGGACCAGGGCCAGAACACGTGCTTGTTCTCCACCGAGTTCAGCCTGAAGATGATGGGCGACATTCAGGAGTGGTTCATCCAGAACCAGGTGCGCAACTTCTACTCCGTCTCCATCTCCGGCTACCACATCGCCGAGGCCGGGGCGAACCCCCTCTCCCAGCTGGCGTTCACCCTGTCCAACGGGTTCACCTACGTGGAGAGCTACCTCGCGCGCGGGATGAAGATCGACGACTTCGCGCCGAACCTGTCGTTCTTCTTCTCCAACGGCATGGACCCGGAGTACTCGGTGATCGGCCGGGTGGCCCGACGCATCTGGGCCGTCGCCATGCGCGACAAGTACGGCGCGTCGGACCGGTCGCAGGCGCTGAAGTACCACGTGCAGACCTCGGGTCGCTCGCTGCACGCGCAGGAGATGGACTTCAACGACATCCGCACCACGCTGCAGGCGCTGATCGCGCTCTACGACAACTGCAACTCGCTGCACACCAACGCTTACGACGAGGCGGTCACCACGCCCTCGTCGGAATCGGTGCGCCGGGCGATGGCCATTCAGCTCATCATCAACAAGGAATGGGGGCTGTCGAAGAACGAGAACCCGCTGCAGGGGGCGTTCATCATCGACCAGCTCACGGATCTCGTCGAAGAGGCGGTGCTGCTGGAGTTCGAGCGCATCGCCGAGCGCGGCGGCGTGCTGGGCGCGATGGAGACCGGCTATCAGCGAGGCAGGATTCAGGACGAGTCGATGCTCTACGAGCACCGCAAGCACGACGGCGAGCTGCCGATCATCGGGGTGAACACCTTCCTCAATCCCAATGCCGAGACCGAGAAGGCCCCGCTGGAGCTGGCCCGCGGCACCGAGGAGGAGAAGCAGTCCCAGCTGGATCGACTGCACGACTTCCACACCCGGCACGGCGCCGAGGCCGATGAGGCCATCCACCGACTGCAGCAGGCGGCGATGGCCGGCGAGAACGTGTTCGCGGTGCTGATGGACGCCGCCCGGGTCTGCTCGCTGGGCCAGATCACCGAGGCCTTCTTCGAGGTCGGCGGGCAATACCGGCGCAACGTCTGAACCACACTCCACGGTCTGGGGAAAGTGGGATTCCTACTGGTCAGTAGAGTTCGCGCTGCGCCAGACTC
>Ga0137413_10000160_pt1 | contig 18854 bp, 42 predicted proteins | sample CZODoug2_1_16fun_FD_108280 | JGI IMG/M metagenome (GOLD analysis project Ga0137413, IMG submission 108280) | Vadose zone soil fungal communities from Angelo Coast Range Reserve, California, USA - CZODoug2_1_16fungal (Illumina Assembly) | ecosystem: Environmental > Terrestrial > Soil > Vadose... | reverse complement strand
TACGCCGCGCCGTCGTCCGGCTCGATTGCCCAGACAGGCACCAACCCGTCGTGGACCATGACGGCCACCGAGACGATCTCCGACATCTCCGTCTGGGATGCCAGCACGGCGGGCAACTTCCTGTTCAGCTTCGCGCTGACTACCGCACAACCGGTGGTAAACACCAACACCTTCACCATGACCAGCTACTCGCTGGCCTTGACTCCGATTGCGTCTTAAAGATGTCGTTTCGATTCACAGGTGGAAGTGGTAACAGCGGCGCGTCAGGCAGGATCCTCTTGGGTTCTGCTGGCGACGTAGAGGCGTGGATTCAACTTGAGTCTGGTTCTCCCCCGATGTACATCGGGGGCAATTCCGGCGTGGGTCCGGGGAGTGGGTTCCTCCTCGTCGACGGGGGCCCTGTCTTTCGCACGAAGATCCGCGAAGGCGAAGAGCTCTGGGGTATTGGGTCGGATCCAGTAACTAGTTCGATAGCGCAAGTCCTGGTTCGTAAGGTCTAGATGAGTCGTCGCAACGAGGTCACCTTGCTGGGCGACCCTGCCGTCAAGCGGGTGCTCCCCCAGGAAGTCGATCTCGCCGCGCACCCGCCGAATCAACATCCGCTCGACCCATTCTCCGGTCGACTCATCACGCGGCTGGCCGACGACCGGCCCTACCTGGCCATTGCCGATACGCACGTCCTCCTGGGCTGTGACCTGCTGTGGGACATCCTCGCCAACCGCGCGCTGTTCGACGAGTGGTGCCAGCTGATCCCACCGGTAACCCAGCTCGACGTGCGAGCCAGCTTCAGCCTTGCGCCGGGCGTAGCCACGTTCGGCCAGCTGGCGGGCGTGCCGTCGAACAAACCCACGCGGACCAACCCGGCCATCATCTGCAAGGACTGGACGATGCGTCTCCTGATCCCCAATGACCGGCCCATCGGGTACAAGATCGGCAAGTTCAGGCCAAGTCTCAACGTCATGGAAGCGAGCCTCATCTAGTGTCCGACAACGAAGCTGCTTTCTGGAAAGCGCGGTATCTCGAGCTGCTGCAGAACCACATGCAGATCGTGGCCCTCAGCGTGAAGCAGGACGTCCAACTTGACCAGGTGACGAAGCTGGGCAATGCGCTCAAGCAGCGGGCCATGCAAGAGCAGGCCGCCAAGGGCGAGGAGAAGCCCGAGTCCGAGCCGGTGGTAGACCCGATCGATGCACACCTCAACGGTGTAGCGCCGGACACCAAGAAGGTCGCGCGCCCGGTCTAACAGCCGACACGCAGGAGAATCTTCGCGCCACTGTCACATGAGCGTGCAACGATGCGTCTGTGGCAGTCCGCGTCGTCAATGGAAACACTTGGACCGAGGATGGCTGGCCGCTGGTCGACCAGGCCGGGTGCACGTGGATCAGGATTCCGGGCACCAGCGTCACGATTCAGGTGCAAACCGGGCTGCCCTGCACCATGCTCGGTGCCTGGGAGGCCGACTGGAACGCCTACATCGAGCCGCTCGAAGACCCCACCACCGGCTGCTGGACCGAGGGCAACTCGGTGCTCGGCGGCTACGGCAAGAACAACGGCTCGAACCACCTCGGCGGCACGGCGGTAGATAGCGACTGGGAGCGGCACCCGATGGGTCCGGAAGCCCCGGACCCGGCCGCTGGATTCTCGCAGGCGCAGTACGACGAGATGCAGCGGATGAAGGACTTCTACACCTTCACCGCCAAGGACGGCACCCTCATCCAACTGGTGTGGTGGGCCAACGACTGGAACAGCCCGCACGATTCGATGCATAGTCAAATGGGCTACGACACCTACCAGTACCGCGACGAGGTGCTGGCCTGGTGTCACCAGTTCATCCGGGCCGATGGATTCTCCACGTACCGCCGGGGCAACGCGCCCGTCACCGCCGCACCGATCCTGGCCGCCGCCACCGGCATCAGCGAGCCGCTGGCCGAGCAGATCCTGCCCACCATGCAAGCAGGCCTCGTCGCCGCCGATTGCACCAGCGTGCTCCGCATCGCCATGTTCTTCGCGCAGACCGGAGAGGAGTCGGCGTCGTACGCCACCACCGAGGAGTACGCCTCTGGTGCTGAGTACGAGGGCCGTTGCAGCGATCTGGGCAACTGCTCGCCCGGCGACGGGGTCAAGTACAAGGGCCGCACCTGGATCCAGGTCACCGGCAAGGCGCACTACGGCGAGTTCTCGCAGTGGTGCTTCAACCAGGGCCTCGTCCCCACGGTGACGTGGTTCGTCGACAACCCCACTGCGCTCGCAGACATGCAGTGGGCGGGCCTTGGCGCGGCCTGGTACTGGACCGTCGAGCGCCCCAACATCAACGCGATGTGCGATGCCGGTGACGTGCTTGGCGTCACCAAGGCGATCAACGGCGGCACCAACGGCCTCGCTGACCGGCAGGCTCGCTACAACCGGGCGCTGGCGATGGGCGACCAGCTGCTCGCAATTCTCAACTCGACACCAGGAGATGACATGGCCACAGTCCCCCAGGAACAGTGGGATCGCGTCTACCGCGAGCTGACCCAGCTGCTCGACAGCCGCAGCCCGCTACGCCACCTTGGCGAGGGTGCCATCGACACGATGGCCGGCTTCGTCCTCAATACCGATGGCAGCGTGCACGTCGAGGTGTGCATCGCGCTCGCGGGCTACGGCCACCCGCCGACGCTGGCACTGCTGCATGAGGTCGCCAACGCCGACCCGGTGCTGTATCCAGACCGGCAGGAGGATGCCAAGATCGCGTCGGCCATCCTCGCTGACCTGGCCGTCCCAGCTCCGGTGGCCGTTGCCAATGCGGCACCGGTCGCGCAGGCGTACGTCCCGCCGCAGGTGGTGTACGTCCCTCAGCCCACACCCGCGCCAGTGGCCGTTCAGGCCACCGCCGCTGCCACCACGCCGGGCCAGCTGATCGGGCAGGCGTACGACGCGCTGTCCGCGCTGCCCACCGACCTGGGCGATGCAGATAAGGCGTCGCTCATCTCGCTATTGCAGGTGCTCGGCAGACTGGCTGGACTCACCAGCCCCGCCACGAAGGAGTCAGCATGACCTCGCTCGATCTCTCGGCTCTCATTCCGCTGAAGTGGAAGACCGCCGCGGCCGCCCTCGGGGGCATCCTCACCCTCGTTGCGCCGTGGATCATCCAGACGACCACTGACCTGCCGCAGCCGTGGCCGCTACTCATCGGTGGAGTCTTCTTCGTCCTCGGCCTCTTCGGGGTGTACCACGCGCCCTACGTGCCGCCGGGCGGCGCGATCGTTTCAAAGGGCGTGGCCGAGACGGTCCAACGCTCTCTTCCACCCGTGCCCGGTCAGTACGTGAACCCTTGGAAGCCCTCTCAGATGCGCCGAAAGTGAGGCTGCCTGACGGTGAATTTGCTTGGGGGTTGGGTGACAACTCCAAGACCGACTTCACCGTTCAGCACTTCAAGGCGTTCGCGCGCCGCATGTATAAGAGCTACATGGGCGACCTGGTCGACACCAACCTGTTCGACGTGCAGCTGCAGACCGAGATCGGCATCATGCAGGACAAACTCGCGGCGGCCGGGCATATCGGCCTGCACACGCGCGGCGTCCTGGATCTTGAAACCGAGTACGCCTCTGGCTTCAAGCAGCGGCCCGCGCCCGAGCCGGTGTGCGTGGTCTTCTCGATCAACGGCGCGGGCTCACACTACGACGAGGGCTACCCATACGACATCGGCCAGACGCTGGACAGGGCCAAGTGCTGGCACCAGCCCATCGGCTATGACACCAGCCCCGTGCCGATGATGCGGGGCGTGGCGACGGGAGTCACCGAGGTCATTCGCCAGCTGAACATGCCGCGCGGCAAGAAGGGCCTCAACTGCACGGCGCTGCCATGGGGCGCGGTGGCCTACTCCATGGGTGCCATAGTGTTCATGATCGTGCTGATGCGCGTCCTGTTCGGCGACCTGCAGCAGTTCAAGCGCACGTACATGGGTAGCGCCGCGCTTGGCAATCCCATGCGCCAGCACGGACATACCTTTCCCGGCTGCGGCTGGTCTGACGGCGAGGGCATCGTCACGCCCAACGCGCATGACACCCCGGTCGATCATTGGGACTTCGCCGCCGACAAGGCCATGCCCGGATCTCCCGGCGACGACCTCTACACCAAGATCAGCAAGGCGGGCGTCAGCGATCTCACGGCGGCAGACATGCGCACCGTGTGGCAGATCATCGCGACCGGCAACCCGCTGTCGCTGATGGGGGCGGTGTTCATGCTGATGGCAAGCCCCAGCTTCACGGGCACCGAGGCAGCGGCCATCGCCGCGATCCAGGCGCTTGACTTCTTCGTCATCAAGGGCGTCACGCCCCACACGTCGTACCAGTTCACGCTGCCCATCCCGGGTGATCCGCGCGACTGCTGGGAGCTGGCACGCGGTCACATGGCCGATCTGGTAGCGCGGCTGCCGCAGCCGTTCGCGGCGTAGCGTTCAACGAAAAGGGAGAAGGTCATGTCCGGTCCACTGAACATCTTCGGCGACATCCTCGGCGATGTCACCAAGCTGCTACCGCCCGAGGTAGCCACCGCGATCAACAGCACGGTGGGCGTCATCCTCGACCCTGGCAACCCGTCGATCAACCCCGGCGATCCGCAGCCCGCAGGGCCGCCACCGATTCCGGTGGCAGCCGGTTCGCCAGAGCTCGACGCTGCGCAGAAGGCCATCGAGACGGTGGTGGGCGTGCTGAACGAGGTGCTCACCCTTGCCAGCTGGGCGATCCCCGAGCCGTACGAGACCTACGTGCGCGACGTGGTTGCCGCCCTCTCCACCGTTGAGAGCTGGCTCTAACTCAATGCAGCCGTCGTTCAACTGGTGTCAGAAGTGTGGCGTCGATACCGAGCCTGGCAAGCAGTGGTGCTCAGAGCACTACTGGGGCCAGCTTGACGCCACCGAAAGTTCATTGAAGCCCTCGACGTACTCGTCACTCGTCCGGGGTACCGTCTGAGTCATGGGTCGATGCAGCTTCTTCAAGAGGAACCGCCCGGCCTGTCCGCCCCCGTGGGCCCGCGAGATGTTCTCGCACGTCAACCATCAATTGGAGTCAATCATGGCCGCAGTACAGATTGAGCAGGCAGACCTCGACGCGGTAGCTGCCGCCCTCGAAGCACTCGTTGCCGTCATTGGTGGCATCGACACCACCGTGCTGCCGCCCGCCGATGAGACTGCGCTTACCGCAGCTCTTGCCGACGTGACAGCGGCCGTCAACGGCAAGCTCCCCGTGAGCACGCCGGTCACTCCGCCCGCAGACGGCGGCGAAACCCCGACCCCCTAAGCGCAGTGCGAACGGGCCTCTGACTCAAGACGCCCCTCGCGCTGCCAATAGGACAGCGTGTCAGCGAACGACCTCAACGCTTCGGTGTTGAGGTCGTTCGTGCTTCCAATGCCGGGGTCCGCGAAGAACCAGCGGTAGAGCCGTAGCCGCTCCTCACGGTGCTCCTTGCCGCCCAGGCCCGCCTCGCGCAGCAGGGCGAACACCCGCCGTGACTGCCGGTCCCACGCCGCATCGCTCATCAGCACCACTCATTCGTCAGGCCAACCAGTTTCGGGTTGGCGGATTCCAGGATCGTGACCTCGTAATAGGCGTTCTGGTGCTCGCCGCTGCCGTCACCGGTGTACTCCCACAGCTCCTCCCATAGCTCCTCAAGGTCAGCAGTGCTGGGCTCCTCGATGGTGTGCACCTGGCTGGACTGGTGGCCGTCCGCGTAGGTGTTCTCAACCTGAATCTTCATGCTGGCCCCCTGAGCGCATCGCCCATCATGGCGATGCAGGTCAGCAGGAAGTGGCGGACCACCGCCCTGCTGCCTAGCTCCGTGTCGTAGTTGTCGAGCCCATCTTCAGGCCACGCGTCGTGGTACGGGTTGACTGGGTCAAATTCGTCGGCGCACCATCGCACGTAGGCCCGGTGCTCTACCGGGATGTCCGCAAAGGGCTCGTCGGTGACGACGCACACCAGGTCGCTCATCCGTACATCACGTCCGCCCGCCGGTTGCCGATCTTCTCCGCCATGTCGCGCGCCTCGTCGCTGCGATTCTCGATGTCGCGCATGCCATGCTCGGCGGCGGCTGCGCCGGACTCGAACAGCGGCACCTTGGTCTTGTACGCCATGCTTGCCTGAATGTCGTGCGATTCCATCGTGCGGTTCGGTCCGGCGATCCGTAGCGCCAGCAGCTCCTCGCCGCCGTGGCATCCCACCCACCCAGCGCAGAGCCGCGCCTGGCTGCTGTCGCGGTCGGTCTGGTGGCACTGAAACAGGCGCGCGCTCTGCCGCCACGTGGGGCCGTCGTACAGCGGCAGCTTGGCATACTCATGAGCCGACCAGACCCCGCTGGGCACGTCTCGCCGGTATGGACACGAGATGCAAGGATTAGGCGCTGGCGCGCCGAGCATTTCCATCAATCTCCTTCTGTCAGCTGGGCAATTACGTCGGCCGGGACGCCCCACGCCGCCATCATGCGGGCGCGCTTGGACATCTCAATGCAGTTCGGCGAGCAGTACTTCTGCTGGGCAAATCCGTCGAATCCCTTCCCGCACTTCGCGCAGGTCTTGTCGTGCACGTAGAACGGCGGCGTCTGCTCGGTGGGCCACGCCATCACATGATTCCCTCGCCGTCATCCTGCTTCTCGGCCACCACGATCCACTCATGGAACTGGCCGATGAGGTTGTAGCCGCCCACCCACAGGGCCACCCATCCGGCATTGGCTTGAGCCAGGTCGGCGAAGTTCACGGTGATGACCCAGCGGCCCCCCATTACTGCGCTGCTTGCGCGATCAGCGGGCACCCCCCGACGCCTGAGGTACTGCGAGATCCCGGCTGCCGACGTGCGCTGGTATCGCCGCCGCTCCTTGGTCATCGAATCTCTCGCTTCTCATGCAGCGCGCCGCCGCAGGAGATGTCGAACCACGGCGTCTCGATGAAGATCGTTACCTCGCGGCGCGAGTAATCCGGGTCGTAGTCGATGCCCCACTTCTTCAGCCAGCCGATCACGAGGCTCATGGCATACCCGTCAGCGGGACCCCGGCGGCAATCCCGGCCAGCTCGTCGCGGCACGCGCATTCCAGTGACGAGGTATGCGCCCGCTGGCCCAGCGCGAGAATTAACGCACATTCGACGTGCACGCCTTGCTCGTTCCTGTTCCACTCACACAACGCCGCCGCCGTCAGGCCTCTCACCAGCCAAACTCTTGACTGACGTACACCTGATTCTGCGCCCGTATGAAGCCCGTTTCCAGCGGTGGATGATACATTTCAGCCACCCTGATCTGCAGCCGCCAGCCCCGCTCGGTAGCCGGGACGGCACGGTGCAGGTTCCACCAGGACCAGCTAATCCATTGGTCGACCGGGTGATTCACCGTGGGGTAGGCACCCGCATTGATCAGGGTGCTGACCTCCTTGTAGAGCTGGGCGTCCTCGCTGTGTCGCAGGTCCAAGCTCACGGGCACGTCAACGAACTCGGTCAGGCACGGGTTGCCCACGATCAGCGTGTGGAAGCGCGGAAACTCGCCCGCGTCGGCCTTCTCCTTCTGCGCGGACATGCTGGGCCTACCGCTGTCGTACGGGTTCTTCCACATCCCCCGTGGAACGCCATCCGTGTGCCAGCCGGGTATGGCCGGGATGAACCCCGGAAGCAGCATTGTGACCTTGGTGTCGACGATGGTGTGCGGTCGATCTCCGATGAGCGGGCATGCCTGCAGAACGGTGCGCAGCAGCGGGCCTCCGAATAGCAAGGCGTTCTGCATCGACGCCCTCGACATATTGGGCGTGGCCTCTATGCCCTGCTGAAGGTAGGTGTCGTCGCCGTCCCGCTCAAGCTGCTCTCCGCTCGTCCAGGGTGGATTTTCGAACTCGATCTTGGTCATTCAGATCCTCTACCGGGTACCGTCGTACCCGTCGATGTCTCCGTCTGGGTCGTCACCCAGGTCCCCCTCGGGCCAGTACGGCCGCTTCGGCGCATCCTTCACGTGCTCGGACACGCACTTCCAGCCGCCGCAGATGGTGATGTCCTCGCCGCAGGTCCCGCACGGCGTGAAGTCGAAGTCCTCGACGTTTACCGGCGTCGAGCCCTTCACTCGTCAGACCTCCGCTTGGCTTCCTCGACCATGCGCTTGGCCTTCATGAGTGGGCTGACCGTCGAGGTGTAGCCGTTGCAGTTCCCACACCAGCCCCACTCGATGTCGTTCGGGTTGTAGCTCGTCATCGCGCACACCGGGCACGTGATGCTTTCAAGGTCCTGGCTCATCGCCCGAACCACCTCCGCTTCTTTGCTCGGGCGATCAGGGTGCCGGGAGGCAGGTTTGCCATGAAGCCGATACTGGACTGGCCAGGCAGCATCTCGCAGGTCACCTCATCACCAACCTGATACACGGCGTTGGCAATCATCCAGTTGTGAATTCCGTTCTCGTCGACGCCGTCATCAACCAGCTCGCACTCAAGGACACTGCCGTCCGCGCGGCGAATTCGAACTCCGGTGGGGCTCTCGCTCATCGCAGGGCCGCCCACGCGTTGAGTTGGGCCAGCATGTCGCCGTCAAGGAATACCTCGTTGGTCACCGTGATGCCATTGCTGGCGTACAGGCGCATCCGGCCAGGGTGGTCTTCCTCGGCATACAGGCCGTCGCCCAGGTAGATCGGGTCCCTCATGCCGGAAATGTCTTCTGTGTCGTCACCTGCGTTGCGCCGCTGGGCGTGCGGCGCATCTTGGTGATCACGTTGCCGTACTTCACCGTGATCGCGGGCATGCCGATCAAGCGATAGAGCACCAGCGTGTAGTGGTTGCCGAGCAACCGGTGCGGCCACGGCGGCGGCGGCGGCCTCATTGGCCCACCGTGTTGACCTTGCGGTACAGCCATTCCTTGAACTCCTCCTTGGTCATCGATTGCTTTGCGGTGCGAATCTCCTCGCGCCACCTCTCACGGCTAGCTGCCGTGTACTCGGTCATCGCCGCAGCTCCGGGGGCAAGCCCGACCAGCCGCGCAGCTGCTCGATGTCACGTTCAAGCCCGTCGATCTCCTCATCCTGGCGCTCGTCGACCGGCCTGCTGGCCATCGAGAATCCCACGCCGAGGATCTTCTTGGCGGCCTCGCGCGCTGAACTCTCGGTCACCTTGGCCGCGTACCGGTTGTCGAGCCGGTCGACGTAGATTCCCTTCGTCAACTGCAAGATCAGCGCGGTGAGGATGTCCTCCTCGGACTGGGTCACGGCAGCACCATCGGTAGACCCATGTACAGCACGTCGGGCCACGCCGCCACGACGTCGCGCGTCTGGTTGATCAGACTTGCTTGGATGCTGGGCCAGTCTGCCTCGCCCTTGATGCGGTCGAGCTGCGTGAGCACGTACTCCTGCAGCGTGGGCGGCGTTGGCGTGGTCACAGCGCCGTGCCGCCAGACGCGATCAGTTCCTCGAGCAAGGCCAGCTGCTCCTGCGTCAGGTACCCGTGCAGCTGGACGTACTGCTGACCCTCATGCGGCGGCAGGTCGCAGTAGTAGCTCTTCTCGAAGACCAGATTCATCCTCACTTGCGCATCTCCCGTCTGAGGACCAACACCACGACCAGGATGGCCACCGGCCACGCCAGTATCTGAATCATGGTCGAGGTGAACTGCATCCAATCGCTCATCCCAAGGCCGCCTGAATGGCGTCGTCGATGACCTTGGCCATCTCCACGACAAGGGGCCAGTCGTCGACGTGGGCCACCTTGCAGGACATGAACATCGGCATGCCGTTGATGCCGCGCTCACCGGCCCTGTCCAGCCACTCGTAGATGTTGCCCACCTTGTCGAGGTCGTAGTTGGCCAGGCCGCCCATGCCCACCACCATGAACACCATGCCGATCATGTCGGGCGGGCACATGTCGGCCGTGAAGACGCGCCCCTCGACGAGGCCACGCGCTACGCACTTGACCTCGTCGGCGTCCAGGCGCTCGGGTTCGATGAGGGTCATTCCACCTAGACCTTGGACTTCTCAGCGGCGGCGATCTCGGCTCGCGCAGCGTCGTATTCGATGGGCTTCCCGGCGTTCGACGCCGCGCGCTCCATGTCGATCTGATCCCACCAGGTGCGCTTGTGCTTGGCGGCGACGATGAGCTGGTCGATGCTGTGCAGCGTCTCCCGGGTGCTGGGCTCGGCGGAGAACAGTCTCGCCTGCTCGTTTGAATCGAGACCAAGCAGCTCGGCGGCGTACTCCGAGATCCGGCGGACCTCGCCATCCTTGGTCAGCACGTGCTCGGCCGAACCGGACGCCTTACCAGTCCTCACGTCCATGTCGACGAGCATCTTGGCCCCCGCGCCCATCGTGGTCCACCCCGCCGCGCAGGCGGACGTGGGGCAACTGACGGCGGCCATCAGGCCGCCGTCAGGCCAGTTGAAGGTCTCCTTGACCTTGCCAACGAATTGGCCCCAGCTGCCCTGGTAATGCTTGCCGAGCCCTGCCTCAACGGCGATCGACTCGCGCAGCTGCAGCAGTCTCGGCAGGTTGTAGCCCTCGGCTGTTGGCATCTTCCACTCCTTCTGCCCGTTGGCCTAGTGCCATCGGTGGTCTATGTGCGGCTAGCGCCGCGTTCCTCTTTTTATCTGATAGATACGCCCCAAGCTCAACCCGGTGGCTTCCATGATTGGCGTCACGGAGAGCCCAGCGGCGAACGCCTCTAGAATCGTGGCGCGCAGCTCAAGCTCGGCCTCCTGGGCATCTCCACGCAACCGGTGCAGCTCGGCTGCGGCCGTGGCGAGCCTGCTCTGCCAGTCGGTCAACTGGTCAGGGGCCAGCCTCGGCTTACCGGCCATCAGGACTGGTCTCCCCAGCCATGCGCAATTGCCATACCACCAGTATAGCCCATTCTTACCAGCGTGCTGGTAGGCTTTAGAAGGTTCCACGGCAGGGTGCCGCAGTCCAACCGGGAGGATTTCCGAATGCTCAACATCGAGGAGCTTCACACTCATGACCGATCTGATGACAGCCGCCGAGCTCAAGTGCACACGCGAGTATCTCGGCCTGTCGACTTCGTGGCTGGCCGAGCACGTGGCCTGTGACGAGCGGCGCTTGCAGCGCATGGAGCTAGGCCAGGAGGAGACGCCCGAGCCCGTCGCCCTGGCCGTCGCCACGCTGTACTCGGAAACGCTCGATGTCGTCGACCGGCTGACGCAGAAGTACAAGACCCAGCTCAACCTCAGTGACGACGAGGTCACCATGCCGGTCTATCGCTCGGACATGGAGTACGCCCGCGCCGTCAAGCATCCGCGCTTTCCAGTGCGCTGGCATCGCCAGGTAGCGGCGCGCGTGGCCGACCGGCTACCGGCGCTACAGCTGGACTACTCGGAGCCGTACAGGGTGAACCAGCCGCCGTGGAAGCGGGCTGCCGCGCACTCGGCCAAAGCGGTGGATGCGTTGTGAGCGAGAAGTACGACCCTTGGAAGACGTACGAACCGCAGCCGCCGCGCTGCCACGCCATCGTGGTCACCGAGGAGAACTACGACGAGGTGTGCGCGTACTTCGCCAACGAGTATCACCACGACCTGGTGTCGGTTACCAAGCACGTCGACCGCACGGACGGCGGTAAGAGTTTGACCTTGAAATTCGTGACGCACGAGATCACGGTGAAGCCCTACCAGGTGATACGTCGATCCGTTGAAACCGAAGGCCGCTACGGCGTGATGGATTACCGCGACTTCAACAATGCCTGGCGTGAGCGGTTGTCGAAATGACCTACGCAGAGAAGACGGAGGTCAGCAGCGAGCGCAGCCGCGCCGAAATCGAGCGCATCCTCACCCGCTATGGGGCCACGCAGTTCCTCTATGGCTGGGACGAGGGCCGGGCACTCGTTGGCTTCTCCGCCCAGGATCGACAGGTGCGGTTCACGGTGCCCATGCCGGATCGCGAGGGCGAGCAGTTCAAGTGGACCAACCACAAGCCGCGTCGGCGCAACACCGTGAACCAGCAGATCGCGGCGTACGAGCAGTCCATCAAGCAGCGGTGGCGCGCCCTGGCGCTGGTGATCAAGGCCAAGCTGGAAGCCGTTGAGGCCGGTATCACCACGTTCGATTCGGAGTTCCTCGCACAGCTAGTACTGCCCAACGGCCGCACCGTGGCCGACGATGTCATTCCCCGTATCGAGCAGGCGTACGAGGATCACCAGATGCCCTCCCTTCTTCCATCCTTCGAACAGAAAGCGATCGAATCATGAACCAAGCAGACGGAGAACAGCAGCTACGAAAGGCACTGACGGACCTCAACACCATCATCGACAACGCCATACCTCACGCCTTGAGGGGCGAGCAAGCCGCCGCCGACACGGCGCTGCGCGCCATCGGTTTGCAGGCCCAGCTCCTTGGGATTCGGTGAGCGATCCCGCGCCCGGCGACGAGTACATCGTCACGTACAAGCACCTCAACAAGCGTTTGAGCACGATCCACTGGGAGAGCAAGGACGACGACGTCAACCGGCGGCTCGCACTAGAGCATGCAGTGCGGGCCGCCGGTTCGATCGATGTCTCAGAGGTGCAGGTGGCGCGACGGCCACGTACGCCCTGGGAGCCGGTCGACTGGAGGCCGAAATCGGCTAGTTCAGTAGCTTCGCCATACGACGAATGCATGGAGACTTCCGACGACGCCCAGTAATGGGATTCACACACATCTCCATTAGCCCGGCCTTGCAATCGTCGCAATCTCGCATGATGCAGCTGTCGTACGCAGGCGGCCACGAACGCTCGACACCAGTGATGATGTCGAGGTACGCCTCGCTTGTCGTACTCATAGTTTCATTGTCTCACGTGTTTGCGACACACCACAACGAAGAATTGCAAATCTTGGATGTTTCCACTATGGACGGCAGGCATATGGAATTCATACGACGGCGTGCCGGACTTACCAAAAGCGGCGGGCGAGCCTAGTCTCGGCATGTGACAGTCACATTCGTAGAAACCAGGGACATCCCGGTTGGCGAACTCAAGCCCCATCCAGAGAATCCCAACCACGGCGATGTCAATCAGATCGCCGAGAGCCTTGAGCAAAACGGCCAGTATCGCTCCGTCGTCGCCAATGTCGACGGCACCATCCTTGCGGGCCACCATGTTGTTCAGGCCGCCAAGAACATCGGCTGGGAGTCGCTCCGCGTCGACGTGGTCGATGCCGACGAAAACAGCGCCCGCAAGATCCTGCTGGCCGACAACCGCATAGCCGAGCTTGGTCCCGGCATGGACATGGACGTGCTGCTTGAGGTGCTCAACAACCTCGACGGCGACCTGCTGGGCACCGGCTACGACGACAAGTACCTCGAAATGCTCGAGGAAATAGTGGCCGGCGCTCCGCTCCTCGACGACCTCGAACGCGAGGCGGGTGGCAAGCCCACCGAAGAGGACTTCATGTCGCGGCTACTCCTGGTGGTGGAGAAGCCGTTGATGCAGCGCTGGGCGATCTACCGCGAGAACTTCGAGAACGACACCGACGCGGTGCAGAACCTGCTCAACCTCGATGACGAGGCCATGGAGCTGGGCCGTGGCCGTGCTTGATGCGCAAGTCGCCATCATCTCGCGCGGGTCCGACATGTCGGTGGTGCTCACCTCGCTGATCGCCCAGGACGTGCGGCTGCCGGTCCACGCGGTACTCGATCAACTCCCCAGCAAGCGCGATGGCTTCCTGCTCGACACGCTGCGGCGCACGGGCGCGCCGGTATCGGTCAGCCTGCAGAGCATGCCCGGCGTCGGGCACGCGCGGTACGAGGTGGCGCAGTTCCTCGAAGCCAGCACGGTGATCTGCCTGGACGACGACGCCATGCTCTACCCGCACGACGCGCTGCGGCGGCTATACGACGCCGCCCAGGAGAACAGCTTCTCCACGCCGATCATCCGGTACGTGCACAACTTTGAGGGCAGCGGCATGCCCGGCCACGAAGAGGTGTGGGAGACGGTGACTCCCGAAGACCCACGGGTTCAGCGCGCGCTGGCCGCCAATGGCTCGGGGTGGCAGCGGGTCTATGACTTCGGCAAGGATGCGCGCACCGATGACCTTGGCGGCACCGCGTTCGCCTGCGATGCGGCCGCGTACAAGCGCGCCGTCCAGGGACTCAAGGGCTGGCAGGGCGGCGGCGAGGACCACTATCTCGGCAAGAAGCTGGTGGAGAAGCACGGCCCCGGCCTGGTGCTGTCCGGCGTGTACGCCTACCACGTCGGCCTGTTCACGCCAGGTAAGTGGGGATTCGACCAGGTGGGGTTGCAATACTGCCGCGACGAGCCCGAGAGCTTCCGCAAGCGCATGGTCCCCGAGGGGTCGCTCGAATCGGACAGCGTTGCGGCGTCCATCGCGGTCGAGCCTCCCACGAACGGATCAGCCATGGGCGACAAGGACTGGGAGGGCCAGGAGCGGGTCGCTGGAATCCGCGGTGGACAGACTCTCCCGGTCAGTGAGCGCGCCTGGTCGCCCATTCAGCAGCAGCGCCTTGGATTCCGCGCCATATGATTCCACCCTGCCGGAACATCCTGATTTCATTTTTTTACTACCAGCGCTTCGACCTGGACAAACTTGCTGGCGTACGCATTGCCTGTGACTCAGGGGCCATCTCGGTGCGCCGGTTGGGCAAGGTCATCACCACCCAGCAGATCGTCACCTGGGCGAAGATCTGGGGCCACCGCATGGCGTGGATGGCCGCGTTGGACGTGCTGGGCGATGTCGAGACCTCGCGGGCCAACTGGAACGACATGGTCGACCTGGGTGTCGAGGGCATCCCCACGCTGCACCTCCGCGAGCACCCCAGCGAAATGGACTACTACGCCGAGCGCGGCGTCGACTTCATGGGACTCGGCGGCACCGCGCTGATCGACGCGGCTCCAACCAAGGAGGACAAGCTCAAGTGGCTGGTCGCGTGCTTCAAGTACGCCCGGGAGAACCACCCGCAGATGCGCTTCCACGGCTGGGGGCTCTCCAATAACTACCTGATGAGGTTGCCGTTCTACTCGGTCGACTCCTCGGGCTGGGGCGCGTCCTACCGCTACGGGCGGCTGGCGCTGCGTGATCCCAACAAGCAGGGCAAGTCGTACAGCATCGTGCTCAACGGCAAGGGCACCTACAAGCCCGAGATCGCCACGCTGCTGCGCGACCAGTACGGCGTTAATCCCAGCGACGTATCGCTGAGCCAGCCGAACAACCGGCTGCTCATGGTGCAGATGAGCGCGCTGTCGGCCAGCGTGCTCGAACAGCAGGTGCGCTGGAACCACCGCAAGTCCCAGATCACCCCGCCGAAGTGGGGCAGGCTCGGCGGGTGGACACTGCCGGATGTGGCCGACATCAACGGGCCGCACATGCATCTGGTGGACGGCCATCCACAACACCTCTTGACCGTGGCGCAACTGGCGCGCGGCGAACGATCACTTTGGAAGGCGTACGCGTGAGCACCATCTCCGTGAAGACCCAATTCAGTGCAGGCCACCGCATCCTCGGGCTAACTGGTCCCGGTGCCAAATGCGCCAACATCCACGGACATTCGTTCGTGGTGATCTGGACGTTCAACCAGAATGCCGGTGACCTCACTCTGGAATTTGGCCAGGTCAAGGCCACGCTCCGGGACATGATCAAGAACCTCTTCGACCACGGCTTCATCGTCGACAAGGCCGATGGATTTAGGGACTACCTACGCGCTGGCAAACTGAAGCTGTACGCGCTCAACGGGCCGCCCACCACGGAGATGATCGCGCAGGAGATCGCCTTCCTCACCATGAAGGCGATGCCCAAGGCACCGCTGCACTCGGTCGAACTTCAGGAGGGCCCGGAGAACAGTGCCACCTGGTCGCGCTCGCCTAGCCTCGGGATCGGCGTCGAACTCAAGGATCATGGCGGCAAGACGGTTGCCGTGGTCAATGAGACAGGCCTCTACGACGTGAGCGACAAGTAGTGAGCCTGCCCCTCTCGGAGAGCTTCCTCAGCTTTCAGGGCGAGGGTCCACGTGCGGGCCGCCTCAGCCACTTCATTCGGCTGGGCGGCTGCAACCTGTCGTGCGGCTTCGCAGGCGGCTGGAAGTGCGACAGCGGTTATACCTGGGACTCGCGCAGTTACAAGCTCAGCGACGAAATGACGCCACGGTCGCCCGCCGAGATCGTGGCCACCGTCGACGGCGAGTGCGACGACGTGATCATCACCGGTGGTGAGCCGCTGATCCATCAGCGCAACCCGGACTGGGCGGTGCTGCTGCGAGAGCTCAGCAAGAGGCGCAAGTTCATCGCCGTGGAGACCAACGGCACCATCGCACCCACGGTGGAGACGCGCACGTTCGTGCGGCACTACTCGGTATCGCCCAAACTGTCGAACACGCAGCACAAGCCCGGCCAGAGTGCCGTGATGGTCGACTGGCCCGAGCGGCTCAAGTTCGACGAGGCATGCCTGAAGTTCGTGGTCGCTAGTCCAGAAGATGTGCGCGAAGCCGTGTCGATCTCCGATGCCCACGGTTGGCCGAGGTCCAATGTCTGGATGATGCCAGAGGGGACCGACAGCGCTCGGCTCCGCGAGTCATTCCTTGCCATTGCCCGCGAGACGATCGAGCAGCGGGTGAACATCTCTCACAGGCTGCAGATTTTGGCGTTCGGCGATATGAAGGGCACCTAGCGTGGAACTCGAGGATGCCGCGCAGGCGGTCAAGCTGCTGTTGGATGCCCTTGGCATCGACGAGGGCGAGCACACCGCCAAGACCCCCGAGCGCGTGGCCAAGTCGTTCAAGGAGCAGCTGTGGGGCTACGAGGCCGATCCGGTCGACTACCTGCAGACCACCTTTCCAGCGCCCCATGATCCCGGCCTCGTTATCCAAGCGGGCATCGACGTCCAGTCCACGTGCGCGCATCATCTCCTCCCCTTTCTCGGGCACGCTACCGTCGCGTACAAGCCCATGCAGGGCCAGCGGATCGTCGGGCTATCAAAGCTCACGCGCGTGGTGTACGCCTACGCCGCCCGCCTCCAAGTGCAAGAACGGATCGGCAGCCAGGTTGCAGAATGCATCGCCGAAGTGCTCGAACCGGCTGGTGTGGTCTGCTTGATCACTGCCGAGCATTCGTGCATGAAGCTGCGCGGCGTGCGGTCGCCCGCTACGGTGACGACGACGGTTGCGACCCACGGGCACATGCAGGCACACGAGATCGCGCTCATTCAGCAGCTGCACCTGAACGTGCGCTAGAACTGGTATAGCGCGATCCTGGCGTCACGGATACTCGACCGGGTGTCCATCATTTCCTCGCCGGTCATCGTCGTCGTGTAATTGCCGTCGTCGCTCTTTTGGAACTTGCTGGTGATGCCGTCGAGGGCGTCGAGGATGAGGAACGAGGTCTTGCGAACCTCCTTCAACCCGTCGAGGCACCGCGTGTAGTCGGCGTGCAGCGCCGCGTATCGCGAGTCCGCCGACAGTAGGGCGGTGCGCTGCGCCTCGGTCTGGGCCCGCGAGAGCAGGTCGTGAAATTCCTCGTCGCGGCGCTGCTTCTCCTCGGCCTCAGCCTTCTTCTTGGTTTCGGCGTCGAGCGTGTCCTGCTTCAACTTGCGACGGCGCTCACGTACGCCCAGCAGCCAGGTGACCAGGCCCCAGAATCCAGCACTGCTGACCATGGCAATGCCGATGGTGTCGATGTACGACCACTCGGACTTCTTGGCCGGATCGGTGGCCGCGAGCCACAAGCCGAGAGCGACGTGCGTGATCATGAATCGTCCTCTGGCGTGCGCTTGTCCTCGCGGTGGTGGGCCATCAGTGCCGCGCTGTTGATCAGCTTGTTCAGCGCGATGACCATGATGAACGGCGATTCCATCAGGCCCTGGTGCCCCAAGATGCCCTCGGCCGCCAGGATTGTGCCCGCCGTCCAGTAGACGAACGCGCTGGTGCCGAACAGGATCGAGAGGATGAGCGGGGTGGGCCTCACCAGCAGGGCCAGCATCTGCACCAGTCCGAGGATGGTGCAGCACAGGCCCATGCCGAAGCCGTTGTGCGGGAGCTGGGGAAAGTAGTGCCACGACGGGCCGAACCAATTGGCGGGCGCGGCCATGAGAAACAGCCCGATTCCGACGTCTACCCAGGCCAAGCTCCAATGGACCGATGGCTCAAACCCGGGTCGGACTGACCGGTGCGTGCTCGCCATGGTCCCAAGTTACGACGACGGCGGCCTAGATCGAAGTTGGCGCTCCGGTTGCTGACGGTCCACCGCTCTCATTTCCGCCAATGATGAGCGTGAATTGCGGGCGCGGCGGAGTCAATGGCTTGCCATCGGGCAATGGGATCCGATGCGGGTCGGCCCAGGCGTACAGCTCGGTCCAGTTGGCCTTGAAGTGGCGTGGCAGTATGCCGCCACGGTTGGCGGGCGGCTCGGGCTTTCCATTGGCCTCCCACCGCTGCCACAGAGCTAGGTGGTGATCATGGTGCGCCCGCGTGATGTGCTTCGAGCAGTAGCCAACGTGCGCGCCTTCTCCCGTCTCGGGGTTCTTCTCAAGCCACGACCTCTGCGGATTTCTGCCGCAGGGCTTGCCCACGTTCGGCCCGCGCGTCTTCGGCACCGGACACACGGTGTGCTTGTAGGGCACCTCATACCGGGGGATGTCGTGGGCGATGACGCGCTTGACCTTGAAAGCGCCTGAGTCCATTCCATTGATGCGGTACCGGTCGACGTCTCCGATCATCATGCCGCCCACGACCTTTGCCCAATGCTTGCCGGTGCGCGTCCGCTCCTGGCGATCTGCGTAGAGGTGGGCCACCATGCAGAGGGCAAACAGCTTGGCATCCCCGTCAAGATCCATGTCGTTGGCAATGGCGACTATGGCGTCGCGTGCCCGCATCGCCCCCGCAAGATCCTGGTTCTTAGCCACGGTCGCTCACTGGGACTCCCGTTGGGCGCGCGCCAGGTCGGCCTCGC
>Ga0137413_10000158_pt1 | contig 18958 bp, 13 predicted proteins | sample CZODoug2_1_16fun_FD_108280 | JGI IMG/M metagenome (GOLD analysis project Ga0137413, IMG submission 108280) | Vadose zone soil fungal communities from Angelo Coast Range Reserve, California, USA - CZODoug2_1_16fungal (Illumina Assembly) | ecosystem: Environmental > Terrestrial > Soil > Vadose... | reverse complement strand
CCGGCGGCGGGTTGTTGTCGGCCGGCGGACTCGCCGAGCCGTCCGGGGTCGGCGGCGTGTCGCCAGACGGCGGTGTCGATGGGTTGTCGGCCGGCGGGTTGTCTGCCGGAGGCGCGTCGGTCGGCGGGGCGTCGGTCGGCGGGTTGTCCGTCGGCGCGCCTGACGGTGTCGGCGCGGGGGCCGGCGTCGGCGGCGCGGACGGTGTTGGCGCGGGAGCCGGCCGGTTCGGTCGGCTCGGCGCCGGACCGGATAGCCCGGTCAGGCTGGGTAGCGCGGCCACGCCCGAGGCGGAGACCACGCCCTGGCCGTAGAAGCTGTTGGTGCTCAGTTGCTGGTCGCACTTGTGGGTGAACGACTTGGGGCCGTCGGTCCCGTCGATGGTGTACGGGTAGGCGGCCGGGTCCGGACAGTCCTTACGCTCTGCGCCAACGGCCATCGCGTACTGGACCAGCCGCGGGTTCATGGTGATCGTGTCGCCGTTCGGAGTGCCCAACCGGCTGATGGCCAGCGCGGCCACCCCGGTGGCGTGTGGCGCGGCCATCGAGGTGCCCTGGAGGTATTGGTAGTAGCCGCACACGTGGTTGCTGCAGTCCTTCACCACGAACGGGCTGGTCGGGTTGCCCGAGGCGTCGATGTCACCGTTGGCCCGTCCGATGTGCTCCGGGTAGGCGGCGAGGATCTGCGCGGTCGGGTCGACCTTGTGGTCGGGGGTATCGAAGGCGTCACCGCCGGGTGCGGCGAAGTCCGCGTGGGTTCCGCCGTAGTTGGAGTAGTACGCCAACCGGCCGCTCGGGCCCAGCGCGGTGATGGCCAACACGTTGTCGGTCTCGGCGGGCACGGTCATGCAGTCCTGGGACAACGTCCGCGGATAGGCCTTGCCCGCCGGGTAGTCGGGGCTGGCGGCGTCCGCCTTGACGGTGCCGAGGTCCACACCGTCGTTGCCCATGGAGGCGATCGTGGTGACGCCCTTGTCGTGCGCATAGAACACGGCCTTTTGCACCGCCGCGATCACGGTGCGCTGCTCGCTCTGCGCGGACGCGTCGTCCTTCGGGTTGTTCGAGCAGTTGTAGACCCACGGGTCGACGAAGAAGCTCATGTTGACCACGTTCAGCCCGGCGTCGCCGGCGTAGGTCAGCGCGTCGACGACCGGCTGCAGGAAGAAGAACCCGGAGTCCTGCCCGGCCCGGACGTCTACCAACGTGACGCCCGGCGCCACCCCGGCGATGCCCATCCCGTTCAGCGGTGCGGCGATGGTGGACGCGACGTGGGTGCCGTGGCCGTTGTCGTCGACGTCGGCCGGGTCCTTGCAGGACTGCACCTCGCAGGGCCCGTCGGCGTCGGGGATGTCGGTGGTGAAGTTGCGTGAGTCCGCGGCGTCGAAGTTCGGCGCGATGTCGGGGTGCGAGCCGTCGATGCCGGTGTCGATCACGCCGACCTTGACCCGCGGGTCGCCGGGGTCGGTGGCGTAGGACTGCTGCGCGGTGGCGCCGATCATCGCCATGTCCCACTGCCGCGGGGCCAGCGGGTCCGGGGCGACCGGCTTGGGGTCACCGACCACAGCCCGTCGGGCCGCGGCGGCACGGTGCGTATTGATCTTCAGGTCGCCGGATCGGATGCGGCGCAGCGCCTCGGCCCGGTCGGCCGGCGACAGGCGCTCGGCGAGCTCACGGGCAGAGGTCGGCGGGGGAACCTGCCCGATCGGGCGATTGTGCGCGGCGCCGAACACCGCACTACCGCGGCGCACCGCGGTGCTGAAGTCGAGGTTCTTGGTGCGCACCAGTGCGGTGCCGATCGCGGAGTTCTCCTCGAGGACCTTGCCGCCCGCGGCTTTGATCGCTGCCCGGGCGGACTTGGCGTGCGCGGTGTCCCGGTACAGCACGACGTAGTCGGTGGTCGGGCCCTTGCGCTCGGGGGCGGCCGACGCGTGGCCCCCCGGCAGCACCGCAGCAGTGGTGACCGCTGCCAATCCGACTACGCCCAGCTTCCACGTCAATCCGTGCACGCGCGCCCCTCCCGCTCCCCGAAGCAACGCCCAGTATGTCCGCTACGGGCGGTTGATTCCGTGAGCCCGGCCGGGTGTGGCCCGACCTTTCCCAACCCTGACCGAAGCCCTTGCCAAATCGCGAGCATTCCTCACTTTGAACCCTCCCGGCAGGATGGCGAACATGAAGCTGCCCGTGATGCCGCCTGTGCTGCCGATGCTGGCCAAGTCGGTGCCGACCATCCCCACCGGCGAGCTGGGCTATGAGCCGAAGTTCGACGGGTTCCGGGCGATCGTGTTCCGGGACGGCAACGACATCGAGATCGGCAGCCGCAACACCAAGTCGATGAACCGGTACTTCCCGGAGCTCGTGGAGGCGTTCACCGCGCTGTTGCCGCCGCGCTGCGTGATCGACGGGGAGATCGTGCTGCCGGACGCGGCCGGGGTCCGGTTGGACTTCGAGGCGCTGCAGCAGCGCATCCACCCGGCCGCCAGCCGGGTCAAGATGCTCGCCGAGACCACCCCGGCGCGGTTCGTCGCCTTCGACCTGCTGGCCTTGGGCGACGAGGACCTGACGCAGCGTCCGTATGCCGAGCGGCGCGCGCTGCTCGCCGAGGCGCTGGCCGGCGTGCCCGCGCCGATCCATCTCACCCCGAGCACCGATGACCCCGAGGTCGCCACCCGGTGGTTCTCCCAGTTCGAGGGCGCGGGCCTGGACGGGGTGATGGCCAAACCGCTGTCCGGCAGCTACCAGCCGGACAAGCGCACCATGTTCAAGATCAAGCACGCGCGCACCGCGGACTGTGTGGTGGCCGGGTACCGCACCCACAAATCCGGCCCGGACGCGATCGGCTCGCTGCTGCTCGGCCTCTACGCCGAGGACAAGCTGATCAGCGTCGGGGTGATCGGGGCGTTCCCGTTGGCCCGACGCAAGGAACTGTTCGCCGAGTTGCAGGAGTTCATCACCGACTTCGATGGCCATCCCTGGGCGTGGGCCGAGCAGGAGGCGGGCACCCGCACGCCGCGGGAGGCCGAGGGCAGTCGCTGGGCCGCGGGCAAGGACCTGTCCTTCACGCCGTTGCGCCCCGAGTTGGTGGTCGAGGTGCGCTACGAGCACATGGAGGGCATCCGGTTCCGGCACACCGCGCAGTTCTCCCGCTGGCGCCCGGACCGCGAACCGCACAGTTGCACCTACGAGCAACTGGAGGAGCCGGTCTCCTTCGACCTGGCCGACGTTTTCGGCGGCCGACCCTGACCCGGCGTCAGGATGGGCCGGCGACGCGATATCGCAGGAACAGGTCCGAACCCTCGGCCAGCACCCCGGCCAACTCCAGCGGGGCGTCGACCAGCCCGCCGCGCAGGATGCGGAAGGCATCCCCGCCGAGCAGCTTGGCGCTCATCGTCACGCACAGCTCGTCCAGCACCCCGGCGGCGGCCAGCGCGGCCAGCCAGCGCGGGCCGCCCTCGCAGAGCATCCGGCGGTGTCCGCGTTCGGCCAGTGCGGCGATGGCGATCTTCGGGTCGACGACGGTGTCCCCGGCCACGATGACGTCGGCCACCTTCTCCAAGGCCGTGAGTCGCTCGGGTGGCGCGGAGGCGGTGGTCAGCACCAGCGTGCGGGTGTCCGCCTCGCGGAACAGCGCGGCATCCGGGTCCAGGTCCAGCCCCGAGGACACCAGCGCCAACGTCGCATGGGGCGGCTGCCCAGCGGCCGCACGGAACGCGGCGTCCTCCGGCCGCGCCTTCTCCGGGCCGTAGCGCTCCTTGGTCGCGGTGGACGATCCGACGATCACCACGTCGGCCAACGCGCGCAGCATGCCGAGCAGATCGCGGTCGGCCGCCGAGGAGATGCCCCGGGTCACCCCGTTGGGCGCCACCGCGGCCCCGTCCACGGTGGACACCATGTTCGCCCGCAGCCACCAGCCACGGGGTGGGATCTCCGGATAGGCGTAGGCCACCGCCAGCCCGGCCCGGTCCACCTCGGTGCCGGTCAGGTCCAGTTGTCGCACTCAGTCCACCTCGACGATCGCCACGGATTCCGCGGGCAGCCGCAGGGCAGCGGAGGTCATCGCGGGAATGGGCACCGGGGGATTCGGCACGGAGGAAGTCAACAGCACCGCTCGCACCAGCCCATCCAGGGGGACGTCCTGCGCCGACCCGGCGAGGTTCACCACCACCCGCAACCCGCCCCGGTTCAGGACGAACCAGCCGGCCGCCTCGTCGAAGGACACCGCGACCCGATCCAGCCGCGGATCGGTCAGCTCCGGGCGGGTCCGACGCAGCGTCAGCAACGCGCGGTACCAGGCCAACATCCCCGCGTGGGGTTCCTTGGCCGGCTCCGCCCAATCCAGCCGGGACGCGGCCACGGTTCCCTCGTGCTGCGGGTCGGGTACCTGCTCGGCCGTCCATCCGTGTTCGGCGAACTCCGATCGACGGCCATCGCGCACCGCGGCGGCGAGTTCCGGCTCGCCGTGGTCGGTGAAGTACTGCCAGGGCGTGTCCGCAGCCCATTCCTCGCCCATGAACAGCAGCGGCGAGTACGGCCCGCACAGCAGCAACGCGGCCCCGATGCGCAGCCGACCCTCGGACACCGAGGCGCTCAACCGGTCACCGGTCGCCCGGTTGCCCACCTGGTCGTGGTTCTGCAGCGAGACGACGAACCGATGCCCGGCGGTGTGCACGCGGTCCACCGGCGCCCCGTGGCTGCGGCCCCGGAACTCCGACCAGCGCCCGTCGTGCCAGAACACCGAGGTCAGCACGTGGCCCAGGCAATCCAGGGTCCCGAAATCGACGTAGTAGCCCTGCCGTTCCCCGGACAGCAACGCGTGCAGGGCGTGGTGCACGTCGTCGTCCCAGGCCGCGGTCATGCCCAGTCCGCCGGCCGCCCGCGGTGTCACGGTCAACGGGTCGTTGCGGTCGGACTCGGCGATCAGCGCCAGCGGCCGGCCCAGCGCAGTGGCCAGCGCGTCCACCGCGTCGGACAGCTCCGCCAGGTAGTGCAGCGCCCGGGTGTCGTGCAGCGCGTGCACCGCGTCCAGGCGCAGCCCGTCGAGGTGAAAGTCGCGCAGCCACCCGCAGGCGTTGTCGATCAGGTACCGGCGCACCTCGTCGGACCCGACGTCGTCCAGGTTCACCGCCGAGCCCCACGGGGTGTGGTGGGCGTCGGTGAAGTACGGCCCGAACCGCGGCAGGTAGTTGCCGGACGGCCCGAGGTGGTTGTGCACCACGTCCAGCAGCACGCCGAGCCCGTGCGCGTGGCAGGCATCGACGAAGCGCTTGAAGGCGTCCGGGCCACCGTAGGGCTCGTGCACCGCGAACAGCGCGACCCCGTCGTACCCCCAGCCGTGCACGCCGGGGAACGCCGCCACCGGCATCACCTCGACCAGGTCCACGCCGAGCTCGACGAGGTGGTCCAACCGTTCGATGGCCGCATCGAAAGTGCCGGCCGGGGTGAACGTACCGATGTGCAGCTCGTAGGTCACCGAGCCGGGCAACGCCCGACCCCGCCAGGCCGCGTCGGTCCACCCGAAGGCGTCGTGGTCGTAGGCCCGGGACAGCCCGTGCACCCCGTTCGGCTGCCGGGGCGAGCGTGGGTCCGGGAAGGGCCCGTCGCCGTCCACCAGCCAGCCGTAGTCCTCCCCGGCCACCGGCGCGCGATCACTGCGCCACCACCCGTCGGCCCCCCGGCGCGGGCGGAGCCGGGCACCACCCACCGTCAGCTCAACGTCCGAGGCGTTCGGGGCCCACACTGCATATGGCTGCACAGAAGGACACTGACAGATTTCCGGCCCGGTCAAACCCGGTGTCGCGCACAGCACTACCGCCCGCCCGGGCCACACTGTGCCGATGCGGTTCGGGGGAGTGCGACACAGGGCCGCCGGCGTGGCGGTCGCCGCGCTGGTTGCTGCGTGCTGCGCGGTGCCCGCTGCCCACGCTGCTCCCGCGCGGGTCGGCGAGATGCACCTGGCCGGGATGGCCACCGGCGCGGTGATCCCGAACTCCTGGATCGTCACGCTGCGCTCCGGTGACCCCGATCCGGTGGCCGCCGAGCACGCCCGTTGGGGGGTGCACGTGGCGCAGGTGCTGCACTCCGCCCTGCGCGGCTACACCGGCCGGATGAACGCCGCTCTCGCGCAGCGGGTTGCCGCGGACCCACGGGTACGCACCGTGGAGCAGGACCGGGTGGTGCGCGCGACCAGCGACTGGCCCTCACCGGGGGTGTCCGCGCCCAGCGCGCAATCGATCCCCACCGGGGTGGCCCGGGTGGGGGCGCCGGCGAGTTCGACCAAGGCCGGCGACGGGCACGGCACGGTGGATGCGGACATCGCGGTGCTGGACACCGGGATCGACGCAGCCCATCCCGACCTGAACGTGGCCGGCGGCACCGACTGCGTGCCGGGCACCACGTCCTGGGACGACGAACGCGGGCACGGCACGAACATCGCGGGCATCGCCGCGGCGAAGGACAACGACTTCGGCGTGGTCGGGGTGGCGCCCGGTGCCCGGGTCTGGGCAGTACGGGTGCTCGACGCTGCGGGCGACGGCAGCCTGGCCACGCTGACCTGCGGCATCGACTGGGTGACCGCGCACGCGGCCATCATCGACGTGGCCAACATGAGCCTGATCGGCATCGACCCGGGCGATGGCAATTGCCTGGACGGCGGGTTGCATCAGGCCATCTGCACCTCGGTGGCCGCGGGGGTCACCTACACGGTGGCCGCGGGCAACGACGCGGCCGATGCCTCGAGCTACAGTCCCGCCTCCTACCCGGAGGTGATCACCGTGGGCGCCATCGCCGACTACGACGGCAGAGGCGGTGGGCTGGCTGACACCCCGTCGGGTTGCGACGGTGGTGGGGACGACGAGTTCGCCACGTTCTCCAACTACGGCTCGGTGGTGGACATCCTCGCGCCCGGCGTGTGCATCCGGTCCACCTGGCTGAACGGTGGCTATGCGACGCTCACCGGCACCTCGCAAGCCGCGGCGCACGTGGCGGGGGCGGCCGCGCTGTACCGGTCGCAGCATCCCGGCGCCGGCCCCGCGGCTGTTCGCGAAGCGTTACGGGAGGCCGCGTCCTCGAACTACGACCTGTCCACCGACCCGGACGATGTGCCGATCCGGTTGCTCGACGTCGCCGACTTCTAACTGCGCAGGAACAGCGCGACCGGCAACGGGTCCAACAGTTTCGCGGCCGCATGCGGCCCACTGGCGAACTGACGGCCGGTCAGCACATCGACCCAGGTGCCCGAGGGCAGGTCCACCGTGTGCTCGCCGTGGTCACCGGCCCACGTCCGGGGTAGGCGGGTGACCAGGGTGACCACCTGATCGGCGCGGACGAAGCCGAACAGGTGCGGTGAACTCGTGGGCAGCGGACGATAGTCGCCACTGAAGGCATCCGGGTGGTCCCGGCGCAGGCGAAGCGCGCGTGAGGTGACCAGCAGCTTCTCGTCATCGAGATCAGCCGGGGGTTCCCCGGCGTCCAATGCGGCCAGCCGGGCCCGGCGGGCGTCGAAGTCGACCGGGCGACGGTTGTCCGGGTCGACCAGGGTCAGCGTGGTGAACTCGGTGCCCTGGTACACGTCCGGAACCCCCGGCATGGTCAGCTGCACGAGCTTCTGACCCAGCGTCACCACACGGGCGGCCGGGGCGAGCTCGTCGACGAACGCTGCGACGCGACCGCACAAGGCGCTGTCCGCCAGCACCGCCCGGGCGAATGCGTCGACCGCCTCGTCGTAGTCGGCGTTCGGTGAGGTCCACGAGGTGTGCAGCTTCGCCTCGCGGGTGGCCTTGTGCAGGTAGGCGGTCAGGCGCTCGGCGTCCAACGGCCAGGCTCCGACCAGCGTCTGCCACATGAGGTATTCGGTCGCCGGGTCCGGCCCGGCCGGGCGCCGATGGCCCGCGGCCGCGCTCCGCCACTCGCCGACCGTGCGCTCCCAGTGCTCAGGCAGCTCGGCGAGCACGCTGAGCCGGGCCCGGACGTCCTCGCCGCGTTTGGTGTCGTGGGTGGACAGCGTGGTCATCCCGGTGGGCCGGGTGCGCTGCATCGTCGTCGCGTAGGCGTGGAAGGTCACCGGGGCCACCGCCGGCGCGTCCGGCTCACCGCCCACCTCATTGGCCGAGCTGAGCGGGAACCATCGATAGAACGCGGTGTCCTCGACGCCCTTGGCCATCACCGGGCCGGTGGTCTGTTGGAAGCGGACGACGAACTCCTTGCGGCGCACGTCGCCGGGCGGGGCGTACGAGGCGAATTCGCGGATCAGGTCCACCGTCGCATGGCGTTCCTCGGGCAGCCGGGACCGGGCGGCGGCGGCGGCGCGGTCCAACACCGCGACTGCCTCCGCGGGCGCGGGATGTCCGGGCACCACGTAGGTGCGGTACACCTCGCAGCCCACCAGCAGTTCGGTGATGGCCTCCGCCAGGCCGCGGCGGGTGTGGTCGCGCAGCCGCAGGTGGTCCTGGCAGATGTCGGCGGCCAACCCGGAGAGTCGTTCCACCTCCGCGTACAGGCTGGTGGTCACGATCTGCCGCTTGGCTGCCTCCACCACGGTGGCAAAATCCGCCTCTCCGCCGGTCATCCGGGTGTGCACGTCCACCAGCGCAGCGAAACCTGCCGGGTCGACGAACAGCCCGCCCACCCGGCGCAGCGCGTCGTAGCCGGTGGTGCCCGCGCACGGCCAGTCGGCCGGGAGTTCCTCCTCGCCGATGAGAATCTTCTCCACCACCACCCAGCAACCGCCGGTGAGTTGCTGAAGGCGCGTCAGGTAGTCGACGGGATCGGCCAAACCGTCCGGGTGGTCCACCCGCAGCCCGGACACCTGACCCTCCCGGACCAGCGCGCCGATCAGGTAGTGCGATTCGGTGAACACCGCCGGGTTCTCCACCCGCACCGCGGCGAGGGTGTCGATGTCGAAGAACCGCCGGTAGTTCAGTTCCTCATCGGCCACCCGCCAGTAAGCCAGCCGGTACCACTGCCGGTCGAGCAATTCCTCCAGCGGCAGGTGCTCGGTGCCCGGTCGCACCGGCAGCACGTGGTCGAAATAGCGCACCAACGGCTCCTGGCCGGAGGTGTCCAGCACGATCTCCCCATCGTCCAGGCACTCGCCGATGCGTCGGCCCAGCAACGGCATCAGCATCGTGCGATCCGGCACCGTCCAGTCCACGTCGAACCACTCCGCGTAGGGGGACAGTGGGCCGTCGCGCAGTACCGACCAGAGCGGGGCGTTCAGGGTGGCCGGGGTGGGCAGCGCCATGTGGTTGGGCACGATGTCCAGCACGATGCCCATACCCGCGGCGCGAGCCGCCTCGGCCAAACTGTGGAAGGCCTCGGCACCACCGAGCTCCTCGGACAACCGGTCGTGGTCGACCACGTCGTAGCCGTGCATGGAACCGGGTACCGCAGCCAGTACCGGCGAGAGGTACAGGTGGCTGATGCCCAACGCGGCCAGATGGTCCAGCACGCCCTCGGCGTCGGCGAACCCGAACCCGGCGTGCAATTGCAGCCGGTAGGTGGAGCTGGGCGTCAGCACCGGCGCAGTACCTGCAACGACCGGTCAAGCATGTGCACCTTCGTGCCGGCGGACACGATGGCCTGTCCGCTCACGTTGGGCGCGGCGGTGTCCAGCACCACCGCCCACGCCGCGCCGTACTCCACGGCGGGCAGCACGAAGTCCAACTCGCCCTCGTAGGCGTTGAGCAGCAGGTAGAAGGAGTCGTCGGCGATGCGCTCGCCGCGGTTGTCCGGTTCGGTGATCGCGGCGCCATTGAGGAACACCGCGACGGACTTGTTGAAGCCCGCCGACCAGTCCTGCTCGGTCATCGGGGCGGCCGCCGGGGTGAACCACCCGATGTCGGGCAGCTCCCCGTGCACCGGGCGTCCGGCGAAGAACCGACGCCGGCGCAACACCGGGTGCGCGGCGCGCAATCGCGCACAGGCCCGGGTGAACGCCAACAAGTCCTTGTCGATGATCGACCAGTCCACCCAGGAGATTTCGTTGTCCTGGCAGTAGGCGTTGTTGTTGCCGCGCTGGGTGCGACCGAGCTCGTCGCCGTGCAGCAGCATCGGCACGCCCTGGGAGAGGAACAGTGTGGCGATGAAGTTGCGTTGCTGGCGGGCCCGGCGGGCGAGCACCTCCGGGTCCTTGGTGTCGCCCTCCGCGCCACAGTTCCAGGACCGGTTGTGGCTCTCCCCGTCCCGGTTCTCCTCGCCGTTGGCCTCGTTGTGCTTGTCGTTGTAGGAGACCAGGTCGCGCAGGGTGAACCCGTCGTGCGCGGTGACGAAGTTGATCGAGGCGTGCGGCCGTCGTCCGTCGTCCTGGTACAGGTCCGAAGAGCCGGTCAGTCGGGACGCGAACTCCGGCAGGGTGTCCGGTTCGCTGCGCCAGAAGTCGCGCACGTTGTCCCGGTACTTGCCGTTCCACTCCGTCCACAGCGGCGGGAAGTTGCCCACCTGGTAGCCGCCCTCGCCGACGTCCCACGGTTCGGCGATCAGCTTTACCTGGGAGACCACCGGGTCCTGGTGCACCAGATCGAAGAACGCGGAGAGCCGGTCCACCTCGTGGAACTGCCGGGCCAGCGTGGCGGCCAGGTCGAACCGGAATCCGTCGACGTGCATCTCCAGCACCCAGTAGCGCAGCGAGTCCATGATCATCTGCAACACGTGCGGGTTGCGCATCAGCAGCGTGTTACCGGTCCCGGTGGTGTCGTAGTAGAACCGCGGATCGTCGCCCAGCCGGTAGTACGCGGCGTTGTCGATGCCCCGGAAACTCAGCGTCGGCCCCAGATGGTTGCCCTCCGCGGTGTGGTTGTAGACCACGTCGAGGATCACCTCGATACCCGCCCGGTGCAGTGCCTTCACCATGGCGCGGAACTCCTGCACCTGCCGGCCACCGTGTGCCTGGGAGGCATAACTGTTCTGCGGGGCGAAATACGCGATCGAGTTGTAGCCCCAGTAGTTGCGCAACCCGCGGTCTGCCAACGGGTGGTCGTGCACGAACTGGTGCACCGGCATCAGTTCGACGGCGGTCACGCCCAGGCTCTGCAGGTGCTCGATCATCACCGGGTGCGCGAGCCCGGCGTAGGTGCCGCGGATGTTCTTCGGGATGTCGGGGTGATTGATGGTCAGACCCTTGACGTGGGCCTCGTAGATCACCGTGCGGTGGTACGGGGTGCGCGGGTGTCGGTCGTCGCCCCAGTCGAAGTACGGGTTGGCGACCACCGAGTGCATCGTGTAGCGCGCACTGTTCTGGTTGTTGCGGGTATTCGGCGGGGTGAACCGGTAGGCGTACAGCGCCTCGTTCCAGCTGATCTGGCCGTCCACCGCCTTCGCGTAGGGGTCGATCAGCAACTTGTTGCGGTTGCACCTGTGCCCGTGCGCCGGGTCGTAGGGCCCGTGCACCCGGTAGCCGTAGCGCTGACCCGGTTCGGCGCCGGGCAGGTAGCCGTGGTGCACGAACGCGTCCACCTCGGGCAGCATCACCCGACTCTCCCGGCCGCGCACGTCCAGCAGGCAGAGCTCGACCCGTTCGGCCACCTCGGAGAACAGCGCGAAGTTGGTGCCCGCGCCGTCGTAGGTGGCGCCCAACGGGTAGGCGGTGCCCGGCCAGACGGTGGTGGCATCCATATGTTCGGTGGTCCCCCGTTGCCCGATGCGGCCGATCGGTGTTTCGGCCGCCGAGGCGTCATCCTGTCGCATGGCGCTGCGCTACCCAGCCTGCGCCCACTCATCCCGGGCGGGGCCCGGGATTCGTCCGGGGGAGGTGCTGATGACCAGGGCGAATCGGGTCACTCCGGTCGGTGAACTCATCGCGGTGCCCGACCGTGGGTTGTTCTGGGGCAACCGCGGTTGTTTGGTGAACGACGCCCGCGAGGTGACGCGTTACTCCGCGGGCCGGATGTGGATCATCTGCGTGTTGTCGTTCAAGGGGCGCCGCCGCGTGCAGTGGCAGCCTCGCCGGCTCACCGAGGTGTACTTCCTGGACGAGGCCACCGGGATGGCTGCGGGTCACCGGCCGTGCGGGGAGTGCCGCAACCTGGATTACCGGAGGTTCAAGGCGGCGTTCTTCGCCACCTACCCCGAGGACGAGCCGGGGGTACGCGGCATCGATGCCCGGATGCACGCTGACCGGTTGGTCGCGCGCGGGGTGCGCCGCACGTATCCGGACGACTCGGGGGCCCTGCCGACCGGGACGATGGTGCTGCGCGAGGACGCAGGGTGGCTGATCCGCGGGGATCGACTGTTGCGCTGGACACCCGGTGGCTACGACACCGTCGAGCCCTACCGCGCCGGGCAGGCGCTCACCGTGTTGACCCCGCGGTGCACGGTCGCCGTGTTGGCCGAGGGATACCGGCCGGTGCTGCACCCGACCGCAGAGTCGATCTGACGCAACGTCAGTGCTTGGCGCGCAGGCGTTCCGCCAGTTGCCGGCCCCCGGTCACACCGGGACGGCGAGCTCCACCAGGTAACCGTTGGACGCCGAACCGCTCGCTTTGGCCAGCTCAAGGGAGTACCCGTTCTTGAAGACCGGGTCGGTGTCCAGGGTGATCTGCGACAGCCGGGAGGCGCTCTGCTCGTAGCCTGGCGAGGCGTAGACCTCCTTGCAGGCCTGCTCCGGCAGCGCAATCTGCGTTGTCCGCAGCCGTTCCCCGCCGTCCCCGGCGTGTTCCAGGTCCAGGTAGACCGCGATGTTGAGGTGGGGCCAACGGCCCACCTCCGCGCCGGGGAAGATCGAGGTGAACTCCACGACGCCGTCGGAGTACACCACTCCGACGCCGCGCAGGTAGTTCTCGCCGGCCAGGTTCTGCCCGTACATGGAGTAGTCACCGTCGCGGTTGCACTGCCACAGGTAGACCGCGGCGCCGTCGTAGGGAATGCCGCCCTGCTGATGGTCGGTCACGGTGAGCCGCACCTTCATCGGCACGCCCTCGGCAGTGGTGGTGCTCCCGCCGAAGCTGCTGCGAATGTCCGTGCGATCCGCGCCCGGCTGATTAAGCACGTTCGGACCGTTGGTGCCATCGGCCGGGTACGGCCCGTCGGGTTCCTCGGGGATGGTCCCTTTGGGCACCGGCGTCGCCGACTGGTCCGGTTGCTCCAACAGGTTCATGCCCGGCGGCGGCGGGCCGCCGCTGGGCGTCGCGGTCGGCGCCGGGCCGGGGGGCACGTCGCCGGAGACGGGTATCGAGGGCGGCGCCGCCGCCGCCATCGGTGCTGACACCGGTGCCGCGGCTGAGTGGCTGCTACCGCAACCGGCCAGCAGGGCGGAACCCATCGCGCCGCCGAACAGCCCGAGTAGGCGGCGTCGCGTGAGGATGCGGGCGGCGTCGTGCGCAGGTCCGCCGTCGTGGTCGGGCGCGGGGACAGAGCTGTGGTTCATGATCGTTTCCTACCCCCGTCCCACCCAGGTCCATGCCTGCGCAAGGTGAATTGGGGGTCAGCTGAGGCAGGGGTTTTTCCCGGGTTCGGTCAGGGTGCTCAGGCGGCGGGCCGAGCCCGGCCGCCGGCGTCGAAGCGGTGCAGCACGGCCTCAATGACCGCCGGCGCGTCCCCCAACGGCGCGGCCACGGTGTCCGCGCCGGCCAGGTGCGCGGCGGCCCGGGTCGCGTCCAGCAGCCGACCCGGGGCCAGGAACCACGGGGCGACGTCCACCCGATGCGCGCCGCCCGCACGTAGCTGCGCCACCATCGCGGCCAAACCGGGCCCGGTGGCCGCGGCGTGCGCGACGCGCACCTCCGCGCCGGTCCGCCGCTGCCAGCGGCGGGCCAGGGCGAGGACGGCGGTCGCGGCGGCCGAGTCCCGGGTGCCCGCGTAGGCCAGCACCAAACCGGTGCCGGGGCCGGGTTGGGCGCCGGCCGCGCGCAACCGGTGCGCCGCCGCGACCAGCAGCGCCGGGTCCGGACCGAGCGGGTCTGCCGCCTCGATCACCGCACCGCGGGCGCGGGCTTTGGCCAGCGCACCGGGCAGGTCGACCTTGTGGTGGAACGCGTGGCTCAACAACATCGGCACGGCCCGCACCGGCCCGCCCAACGCCATCGCCGCATCGGCCACGTCCGGACCGTCGTGGTCCAGGTAGCCGACGCCCACCCGCAGGTCCGGCAGTACCCCGCGCAGTCGGTCGGCGATCGCGTCCATGGTGGCCGCGTGCCGGGCGTCCCGGCTCCCGTGCGCCACCAACAGCAGCGCCGGGACAGTCATGCCAGGCCCCGCTCGGCCAACGCGGCGAGCACCGTGTCCACCGACTCCTCCAGGCTGCGCCCGACGGTGTCCAGGCGCAGATCGGGGGAGACCGGCACCTCGTACGGGTCGTCCACGCCGGTCAGCCCGACCAATTCCCCGGCCCGTTGTTTGGCGTAGAGGCCCTTCACGTCCCGGGCCGCGCATTCCTCGACCGCGGTGGCGATGTGCACCTCAAAGTACGGCGTGCCGCTCTGCTCGTGCCGCGCACGCACGTGATCGCGGGCCTCCGCGTACGGCGCGATCACCGGGACCAAGGTGATGACCCCGTTGCGGGACAACGTCGCCGCGACGAAGCCGATGCGGCGCACGTTGGTGATCCGGTCCTCCTTGGAGAACCCGAGATCCGCGGTCAGCTCGGTGCGCAATTCGTCGCCGTCGAGAATGTCCACCTGCCGGCCCGCGTCGCGCAGTCGCGCGGCGAGCGCGCCCGCGATCGTCGACTTGCCCGCGCTGGGCAGGCCGGTCAACCACACCGTTACTCCCTGACTGCCCATCAGGAGTGCAGCCCACACTCGGTTTTGCCGGTGCCGGCCCACCGACCGGCCCGGGCGTCCTCGCCCGCCACCGTGCGCCGGGTGCACGGGCGGCAGCCGATCGAGTCGTAGCCGTCCAGCAGCAGCGGGTTGAGCAGAATGCCGTGCTCGGCCACGTAGGCGTCCACGTCGTCCTGCGTCCAGCGGGCGATCGGGCAGATCTTGACCTTGCCGCGGTTGGCGTCCCAGGACACCACCGGGGTGTTGGCCCGCGACGGTGCCTCGTCGCGACGCAAGCCGGTGATCCAGGCGTCGTAGTCGCGCATCGCGGCGTTCAGGGGGGCCACCTTGCGCAGCGCACAGCAGCGGTCGGGGTCGGTGGCGAACAGGTCCTTGCCGAACGCGGTGTCCTGCCCGGCCACGGACAGCGTCGGGGTCACATTGATCACGTTGACGTCATACACCGCGGCGACCGCGTCGCGGGTGCCGATGGTCTCGGCGAAGTGATAACCGGTGTCCAGGAACAGCACGTCGATGCCCGGCTTGACGGTGGACGCCAGGTGCGCCACCACCGCGTCGGCCATCGAGGAGGTCACCGCCAGGCGGTCCCCGAAGACCTTCGCGGCCCATCGGATGATCTCGGTGGCCGGCGCGTCCTCGAGCTCGCGGCCCGCGCACAACGCCAGCGCCTCGGTCCCGGAGGCCAGACGAGCGTCGCGCTTGCGGGCCGGGGCGGACCCCGGTGCCACGTTGGGCTCGACAACAGCGCTGGTCAACCTGACACCTCCATCCCGAGAAACTTCAACGCGAAAGCCCGCCGACAACTTCCGCACAACCACTGACCATGCTGCTCCAGCGGCCGCAGGTCCTCCTCTGCGCAGTATGGGCAGTGGAAAGGAGCGGCCCGTTCGCTCACGAGAGATCTGCCTCGTCGGCCCTCGTGGTCCACGCGGCGAAGGTTTCCTCGCCCTGGCGCTGCGCCAGGAATCGGTGCAGCACCCGCTCGATGTAGTCCTCGAGCTCCGCGGAGGTGACCTTGAGCCCGCGCACCTTGCGTCCGAACCCCGCGGCCAGGCCGAGGCTGCCGCCCAGGTGCACCTGGTAGCCCTCCACCGTGTTACCGGCCGCGTCGGTCACCAACATGCCCTTCAGGCCGATGTCGGCGACCTGGAAGCGGGCGCAGGCGTTCGGGCAACCGTTCATGTTCACGGTCAGCGGCACGTCGAAGCCCGGCATGCGCCGTTCCATCTCGCTGATCAGCCGCATGGCCCGGTTCTTGGTGTCCACGATGGCGAGCTTGCAGAACTCGATGCCCGTGCAGGCCATGGTCTGTCGGCGGAACGGGGTCGGTCGCACCTGCAGGTCGAGGGACTCCAGCGCCTGCACCAATGACTCGACCTGACCGCTGGGCACATCGAGAATGAGCAGCTTCTGCTCGGCGGTGGTGCGCATCCGGCCGCTGCCGTGCTCCTCGGCCAGGTCGGCGATCTTGCTCAGCAGGGTGCCGGAGATACGGCCCACCATCGGCGCGAAGCCCACGTAGTGGTTGCCGTCGTGCTGCCGGTGCACCCCGATGTGGTCGCGGTGTCCGGCGGGCGGGTCCACCGGCGCCGGGCCGTCGATCAGCCGGCGGTGCAGGTACTCGGTCTCCAGTACCTCCCGGAACTTCTCGATGCCCCAGTCGGCGACCAGGAACTTCAACCGGGCACGGTTGCGCAGTCGGCGGTAGCCGTAGTCCCGGAACACCGAGACCACCGCAGCCCACACCTCGGGCACGTCCTCGCGTGGCACCCAGGCGCCCACCCGTTGGGCCAGCATCGGGTTGGTGGACAGGCCACCGCCGACCCACAGGTCGAAGCCGGGGCCGTGCTCGGGGTGCACCACACCGACGAAGGACAGATCGTTGATCTCGTGCGCCACGTCCATCTTGGGCGAGCCGGAGATCGCCGACTTGAACTTGCGCGGCAGGTTGGCGAACTCCTCGGCGCCGATCCAGCGGCGGACGATCTCCTCGATGGCCGGGGTGCCGTCGATGATCTCGTCCTCGGCGATGCCCGCCACCGGGCTGCCCAACACCACCCGGGGGCAGTCGCCGCAGGCCTCCATGGTGGTCAGTCCGACGGCCTCCAGCCGCGCCCAGATGGCCGGCACGTCCTCGATGCGCACCCAGTGCAGCTGAAAGTTCTGACGGTCGGTCACGTCGCAGGTGTCCCGGGCGTAGTCGGTGGACACCTCAGCGATGGCCCGCAGCTGTTCGCCCGTCAGCTGCCCGCCGTCCAGCCGGATGCGCATCATGAAGTACTTGTCGTCGAGCTCGTGCGGCTCGAGGATCGCGGTCTTGCCGCCGTCGATGCCGGGCTTGCGCTGGGTGTAGATACCCATCCAGCGGAATCGGCCGCGCAGGTCGGCGCTGTCGATGGAGTCGAAGCCCGTGTATTGGTAGCGGTTGATGATCCGCTCCCGCACGTGCAGCGGGCTGTCGTCCTTCTTCATCTGCTCGTTGGCGTTGAGCGGTTCGCGGTGGTTCAACGCCCATTGTCCGTGGCCCTTGTGCTTGGCGGCGCGGGCGGGGGCGGCGTCGGTGGTCGCCATGGCTTTCCTCACAACACGGAGGGGCGCCGGGCGACCGAAGCGCGTCAGAACGCGGGCGGCCTACGACCGGGCACCCGCGGATGAACAGGGGCGGGGGCGCTCAGCAGGCCTGACACGACATCGTCGAGACACGGCCGAGGTCGATGTGACGACGCTCGACCAACGCGATCCCGACGGCGGTCATACAGCCAGAGTACAGCGCGGCGTGGCTGGAGAAAACCTTCACAAGCCCGGGAGCCGGCTACCGTAGAGGCATGGCAGGCCGCGGCGGCGGGTATCCGGGCCGGCTACGGGCCGCGCCGGCCCATCTGCGTTGGCTGATCGCGACCACCTTCCGGATCTGCCTCAAGTTCCGGGTGACCGGACTGGCCGCGGAGATCGGATTCTTCGCGCTGCTCTCGCTGCCCCCGCTGGTGCTGGGGCTGGCGGGCACCTTGGGCTATTTCGCGAACATCGTCGGGCCGGACACCGTCGAGCACTTCCGCAGCTCGATCATCGACCTGGCCCGGCACGCGCTGTCCGACCAGACGGTGGCGGACACGATCGTGCCCACGCTCAACGACGTGCTCAACGGCGGCCGGTTCGACATCATCTCGGTCGGGTTCGTGCTCTCGCTGTGGTCCGGATCGCGCGCGCTGAATGTCACCATCGACACCATCGCGATCATGTACGGCCTCGGCGGGCACCGCGGGATCATCGCCACCCGCGCGCTGTCGTTCTCGCTCTACATTGTCGGCCTGGTGGTCGGGGTGATCCTGCTGCCCCTGGTGCTCGGTGGGCCCGAACTGCTCTCGCTCACGCTGCCGGCCCGCGTGCACTGGCTGGTCGCGCTGTACTGGCCGGTGGTGACGGTCCTGTCCGTGGCCTCGCTGACCACGCTGTTCTGGATCGCAGTGCCGGTGCCGAACTCCTGGGTGCGCGGCGTGCCGGGCGCGTCGCTGGCCCTGGGCGGGGCGCTGCTGGGCAGCTACGGGGTGCGGCTGATCATCAACTGGTCGGTGGGCGGCACCTCCATCTACGGCCCGCTGGCTGCGCCGATCGTGGTGCTGATCTGGCTGTATGCGCTGGCCATCGTGATGTTGATCGGCGCCGCGTTCAACGCGGCGATAGACCGCCGCTGGCCGCAACGCCTCGACGACTTCACGCTGGACGGCAACCCGACCACGACCACCGGCCAGGTCGTCCCCCTGGTCTTCGACCGCGACGGCACCCAGCCCCCCGATTTCCGTCGAGCCCGCTAACCGCGCGAGCCCGGAGCCGTCCGTTGGGTCGGCGGCGACGAAGGACGTTCGCGGATCGTCAGGTTTTGCACATCGCCTCCGGGGCGTTCGTTTGTCAGGCTGAACCGAACGCAGCGGTGGAGAGGACGGGTATGGGGCGCACGCGGTTGTGGGGTGTGCTGGCCGGCCTGCTCGCTGCCGCGGTCGGGTTGGCGGTGGCCGAGGGGCTGGCCTCGGTGCTCGGCGGGCCGTCGCCGGTGGTTGCGGTCGGCACCTGGGCCATCGACAGCTCACCGCAGGCCACCACCGAGTGGGCCATCCGCAACTTCCGGGCCAACGACAAAAAGGTCCTGGTCACCAGCGTGCTGGCGAGCGTGGTCTTCCTCGGCGCGCTGGCCGGCGCCATCGGCGTGCAGGCCCGCCGGTTCGCCGTCGCCATGACCGCCGCGATCGGCGCGGTCGG
>Ga0137413_10000157_pt1 | contig 18979 bp, 22 predicted proteins | sample CZODoug2_1_16fun_FD_108280 | JGI IMG/M metagenome (GOLD analysis project Ga0137413, IMG submission 108280) | Vadose zone soil fungal communities from Angelo Coast Range Reserve, California, USA - CZODoug2_1_16fungal (Illumina Assembly) | ecosystem: Environmental > Terrestrial > Soil > Vadose... | reverse complement strand
GCGTCACGATCTTCTGTTCGGCCTTGCTGTCCGGGCCGACGACGTAGACATACTTCCCGAGCTGACTAGACCCCAAGGCGATCTGAGGCACCAGAAGCGCGTCGGGCTCGTCGCGGACGTGCAACCGATGTGGTGGCTGGTAACGCCGGTGCCGATCGGACGTGAATGCCTTAAGGCCGATGTAACTCTCCCGAGCCATCATAGCGGCGCGCCGGTCTAATTATCGGCGTTCCGGATCCAAGTCCGGGCGACCCCGTCTGACGGACGCTCAACGACGGCGGACGGGGTCTGGTTTCCCAAGGGATTTGTGCGGGTCCGCGCTCGAACCTTCAGCCGGCGACTTCAGTCTCGTGCCGATGCTTGTAGGAACGAATCGGCTGGCCCAGGAATCGACTCCGTGCTTCCGGTCGCGTCCCTCCAAGCCCGGCCGGAGGCGAGTGAGTAGTAAGACGGCCTCAGCGCACCCCGCTGGGGCCGTTCTAACATTTGTTAGGGACACTGGAGAGCCGCCGCGACAAGATTGAGGCTGCGGTGGATGCATTTTTCCAGCGCAAAGGGTGACATGCCTTGCCCCGCTGCCCCATCCCCGAGGCGGCGGGGCTTTTCTTTGCGCGGTGCGGCAAGTGTTCACTTGTGAACTGACAGCGGGAACCAGAATATTATGATCTGTCGGTGTGCAAACTCTACGGGTTAGGACCGTAAGCACGAGGTTGTGTCATGCAGCGTCGCCGCCGGATCAAACAGATACTCACCTTAGAAGAACGTCTCGCCGAAGAAGCCAAGCGATTGCGAGAAGAAGCCAAAAAGCTCCCTCCGGGCCCATCGCGGGAAGACCTATTACGCAAAGCACGGGAAGATGAGACCGTGGCTCGTATGGCCGAATGGATCACGTCTCCGGGCTCACAGCCTCCCAAATAGGTCGAGTCACCGGCCTCCGGTGTGCTGGAGCCGATGACCCGGAAGAAACCCCCGCCGCCGGGGTTTGACTCCCATCGACGGGGAGTTGCGTGATGGGAAACGCTGAGTTCAAAGAGCGCTTGGACAAGACGGCAGCAGAGGCGCGGAAGCTCGCTGAGGCGATGCCGGCCGGAGTGGAGCGCGAAGAGATGCTGATGAAGGCCCGACGCGCGGAGATGGCGGTGCAGTTCGACGAGTGGGCTTCGCAACCGGATCCGAAAAAGGAAAAATGAAAATCATGCCGGCCGGGCGCCGCTGCCTCCGGCCGAGCTGCCGCACGATCCGCTTTCTTTGATCGAGCGGCACCTACAGCCAGCGGCCAGAACCCGCACCAGCGGCCTTCCTAGACGGTTCAATGACGGCGCGCCTTACTTCGGCGAATGCAAACCGCCTTGAAGCCAGCGTCCAAGACCCTCGGACTTCATGGGGTCTCCATACGCGGCAAGGGCCTCAAGTGGGCAATGGCAGATAGCACATTCAAAGTACTCGTCCGAGGACGGCCGCCTTGCGGTTTTTTCCAGTCTGTAGCTGACTGTCGGTATGGATACAGGTCTAGGTCATTCCACACGATTAAATTGAATTTTAGAGAACGCTCAGGAACCGGAGCGCTCAAGAGCATCAAGGCATCCTTGTCCAGTTCGCCAACTTACAGATCAATCCGCCAACCATGCAGCCCGAGGTCGTCAGCGTCGATCCTGCAACAGACAATTTGCCCGAATAGACTGAGCCTGTGTCGGAACTGGCGGCTTTGCCGGTCCAGGAACTGGCTCCGCTCGGTCGCATGTCGAAGAACAGGCGCTTGCCGACCTTGGCGTTCAAATGAGCGCCTGGTTTCAGCCACACGATGTCTCCACAGATGACGTCGCCACAGGGTGCAAACTTGACTTGCTCCTCGCCATTGTCACGCAACCAGGCGCCGAGGATATCGTCGGCGAGAACCAAATTCGTGCTCAGCAGAAACACTGTCAAAGTCAGGCCGAAACGCACCACATTCATGACATTCTCCTTGTGGTATTTCACTCGATCAACGGAGATCGGCGAGATGCATATCGCTCAGGGTCGAGGCCAGGCTGCGTGCGACAAGATCCGTTATCAACGCGTGAAGCTTCTCGTTCTGGGCGGGATCACCGGCAGAGGAAAAATTATCATCGGTCATTCGACTGGGGCCGGAGATCCTGACCGCCCCGCCATCGTCCAACGGGGGCGCGGCCATCTTTTCGATCACATCGAAGGTTTTTCCGTCGAACACCCTGATCTCGTAGAGCGCATGGATCTGATTGTAGGATTCGAGCGCCGTGCCGTAGGTCAGAAAGCCGATGCCTTCAAGCTTTCGGCTGCCGCCGCCGAGATTTGATTTTGCCTTCGTGATGACGATGTAGGCGTCGAGCCCTTGCGGGGACACGTCGGTTTGAACGAGGTTCTTGAATGGATCGCCGCGAATGAGGTTGACGGGCGCAACGACCGGACCCTTCTCGAGTTTGGCAAATGTGTCTCTTCTGTAGGTGACCGGTTGCACCTGAAAACGACCGCTCAACACTTCGGTGGCCTGCTGGACGATCAGATCATCGAGGCCCCAGGAAGCGACCGGAAAGCTCTCGCTGCGGTTGTTCGACCCGGTCAGGCCTCCCCTTGCGAAGGTGATTTGATCGCCAACCGCCGAGACGATGCCGACGGTCTTGACCGCCTGCAGTTTCGTCTGGCGGGTTTCAAAGCTAGCGCAGGCGCCTACGCTGAAGGCCACCAGAACAATCGTCGCGAAGCTCGCGCATCGCCTGCTGCACCGCATGGCGTTCCTATCGTATTCTGATATCGAACGAATAGGAGGCACCAACGCCGAAGGTCGTTTGGTTCGGCGATCCCCGAACTGTCACCAAAGGGCTTTTCGCCGCATCCCCAAGCAGCCGCTCATACTCGACATAGGAGTGGACCTCCCACTGCGGATTGATTCGATAGGAGACCTGCGCGCCGGCGCCGGCCGAGTGCGCGCCGCCTTTGGCATCGAAGATCGATAACCCCGTGGCGGCCGCCTGCGCCGCATCGACGCCGAAATAAGGCGAGGTCGCGCCGGTACTTTCCCAGGTAAAGCGTGGACCGGCCGATACGATCAAGCGTTGGATCACCGGCACGATGAAATCCGCCGACCAGTCGGCGACGACACCATGATGGCCGCCAAAACCCTGGCGCAACTCGCCACGCGTGCGGAACCAATCGACCGGGAAATATTCGATGAAGCCACCGAGTTCGATCGCGGTGCTGACATCGCCGAGACCATTGAGTTCGGAATAGTTGTCGGCCTTCCGCGACGCCACGAGCTTGCCGGCCGGACCGGCACGAAGGTCGCCGAAGTCGATCAGCGCGATGCTCGCGCTGTCGCGCGGGCTGCGAAACTGGTCCGCGGAGCCGGCGCGACGGATGGAAAAAATCGGAATTGGGCTGAACATGCTCCGTTTGGCACCTTCGAAATCCGGGGTCGAGGCGCCCTCCGCGCCGACCATGACGGTCCAGGTGCCTGATACCGGCGGCAGCACGGGCAGTTCGATCGGCGGCGCAGGCAGCGTGACCAGAGGGTCCGCCAACGCCGACACCGGCGCCAGCATCAGGGCCAAGGAGGCGATGACCGCGCGGGAAATTTCGCGGTGGTTGTCGTGAGGGGTGAATCGTTTCGCAATCGGCCCTCTGGCCATAGACCTTCGAGGAAGATCATTCGCTGGAAGCCCCATCTTGCACATGTTCGCCTGCCGCCCGCCGGACCGAGTTCGCGTGTTTGTTGCCGATGCTTTGCGACTGAAGCTTGTTCCCAACCTCGCGCTTTATTTCCGAACGTTGCGCGGGGTACGTCAGGTTACGTATGCACTGGGCAGCCATGGTTGCGTTTCACAACCTTAAGGCCGCTGGGACGCGTGAAACCTTGCCGGTTCATGATGCCGTATCGCGAAATCGACTTTTTCAGCTGTGGCGATAAATCCTTCGACACCAAGCGCCAATGTTACAGGGGTAATGGTTATGTGTGATCGCTGAAATCCGGCATGCTCGAGAAGCCGGCCAAGGTCCAATGCGTCGAATGTCCGGTGCGTACCGGGTCCGGCAAACGGCCATTTCTCCATCGTCTCGCGCGAGGTCACGTAGATGACAAGACGGCCACACGAGCACAGCACACGGTAAGCTTCTGAAATATCCCGGTCATGAGAATCGAAGAAATAGGCGACGTTCACCAGAAGAACCTTGTCGAACGTCCTGTCAATCCAGGGCAATGGACTGAAAGGTCCCTGCACCAGCACCATTCGGCCTTTCGACACTGCCACCTCATTGATCCGCGTCGCTTGCTCGATCATCCGCATCGAGTGGTCGACGCCGTAGACGCGAGCGCCGCGGGTGCGCGCCGCGATGGTCCGAAGGCCCCAACCGGGGCCAAAGCCGAGTTCAAGGACCGTTTCACCCGGGTGGGGGTCCAAGGCGTCGATGGCCAGCCGGTTGGGCTCATCATTGATCCAGGCCATCAGCCATCCAACGATTGAACCAGTGGCGCCTCTCGGGTTTCGCAATTGGCCACCAAGCACGTGCCATATCCGTTCGACTACACGCACAAATGGACTCCCAGAGTCCCGAGTTTGGATTCGCCGGGACGTCTCACTTTTTTTCCTGGATCTTGGCTAAGAGCTCCTCGATCACGAGGCGGCGATTCTTGTCCCAGAGTGGACGATCTGGATGTTGTGGGATCTTGAGGGCGTGCTGAAAAACTTCGACGGCCTTCGCACATTCGTTTTGCGTATAGAGAAAGTCGCCGTAAAAATACCAGGCATCCAGCCCGTTAGGCGCGAGCTTGACGGCCTGTTCGAGCAATTGCCGAGCTTTCGCCTTGTCGCCGAATCCGACCGGAAAGCCGGGGACGCGGTAGTACAGCACGCCAAGGCTGGTCGGGGCGCCGGCATCCAGTTTGGCAGGATCGATATTGTAGGCCTGATCAAGGATGTCGCGCGCACGTTTGGCCAAGCCGAGCGCGGAAAACGCGCTTGCCATCGAAGCGCGCTCGCTCGTGATGATGCCATCCCAGATCAAGGCCTCCGGCATGGCCGGATAGTGCGCTGCGACTGCGTCAGCTTCTTCGCCCAGCGCATTCATTTGCTTGGTCTGCTCATCGCCCTCGGGAACGCCAAACTTGATCGCCTCCCACTTGGTTTGCAGGCGACGGACGTCCGGTGACAGGGTCTCTGCCGCTTGTCCGGAAGCAGCCCACGAACCCGCGACAGCCAACAGGATCAATGACAATAGCGCGATTCGGGACTTCAAGGTCATGGACCGCCTTCTTGCCAGCTCGCTACTTCTGTATGTGGGGGCATTCAATGGGAGGACGCTTGGCGCGAGAGCGCCCAATCGATGATTTGCGGGAAAAACCGCTGAATGAGGACGTAGATACGTTCTGGCGGCGGCGCGTAAATGGAATCATGACCACTTGCGATCGACCGCCAGATTTGCCGCGCAACCTTTTCAGGAGCATCGACATTCATCTTGGCATTTTCGATGAGATCGTCGAATGCGACGGCGGCATCGGTCCGGGTTGCCCTCGGCGCAGCGTAAGTGACGCCGATGCCGGAGCGCTTCCATTCGCGGCGCAGTGCAATTGAAAAGCCGCGCAGCGCGAATTTCGAGGCGGAATAGCTCGAAAACCGCGGATAGGCGATATCACCAAAGACGGAGCCTATGTTGACTACTCGCGACGGCTTTGCTGCCGCCAACAAAGGCTTGAGATCGCGCGTCAGCGCGATCGGCGCGATGACATTCGTGAGGAATGTTCTACTCAGCGCATCGTCGTCGAATTCCTCGACGGCGCCGCCCTCGACAACGCCGGCGTTGTTGACGAGTATATCGAGCGCCTTCCATTCGCCGGCGATAACCTTGACGATACGGCTGCGGTCTCCGGGATTTGTTATGTCGGCCGGTATGACCACATGCTGACGTTTCTCGCTGAGAAGCCCCCGCGTTATTTCGAGCGCCGTCTCCCGCCGCCCACAGAGCGCAACGGCCATCCCGCGCTGCGCCGCCTCGATCGCCAAAGCGCGCCCGATCCCCGAGCCTGCCCCGGTGATCAGCACACATTTTTGGTCACGCGACATGGTTCAACTCCGCGCGAGCGCCGAGGTCGTGAAAGATCGAGCCGTACAATCGGTAGAAGATCACTGCATTGTCGATAATGATGCGCTGGGCTTTCGGGTCATCGAAGCCGTCGACAAGCCCTCGGAAAAAGGCGACATGTTCGGTATCCAGCGATCCGTGACTCCGAAGATAGCTAAATCCGGCTTCGCTCTCCAAGCCGAGGGAGGCCTTCATAGCGTTTGCGACTTGGTCAGCCAGCAATACGGACATCCCCTCGAGAACATGCACGCTTCCGAGGAATGCATATGGGCTGATTTGCTCGATAGCGTAATAGGCGTAGCCCACCATGATCCGGCAGGCGGGGCCTCCTTGGCCGATGCGAACCTTATTCTGATCGCCGCCGAGCGCGCCTATGTCCTCAAGAATCCATTTCTCGTGACCGCGCTCTTCCGCCATGTATTCGACCAAAGCGTCTTGATAGCGTTCATCCGAAGTGCGTGACGCTGCCAGAGCCAGCAGGGGAAACGTATGTTTGACGTGGTGATAGGCTTCAGCCAGGAAATCGAGGTAGAGGCTGCGGGGCGCCCCATTCCGAAGAGTGTTTCGCACCAACGGAATTGCCAGGAAAGCGTCTCGGCTGCCGGCGGTCTCGGCGACCAATTGTTCATAGAAGCTCATATTCGGCCTTTCGAGTTGAACACTGGGTGTCGGTGGTGGCACCCTAAGCGGCTGCTCTTTCTTGGACGAACGTGCCGATTTGCTTGCGAACCGGCCGTCCATTGCTGATCAATTGATTCTTCAGAGCCTCCTCGAGGGCGAGGACCACATAGGCACGCGGGACGGCATAGTCCGGCGCTTCAGAGCAGAGATCAGACAAGAGTTTCACGATTTCCGCCCGCGTTGCCTTCTCGAACCAAGTCACACCGGAAAGAGAGGGAATGAGCAAACTGGTCAAGTGCGGTTCGCCGTGACCTGTCACAACGCAAAGCGCAATGCGCGGATCGGCGAGCACCATTGTCTCGATCCATTCGGGGCTGACATTTCTGCCGAAGGATGTGACAAGGAGGCTGTCTTTGCGGCCGTGCACGGTAACAAAGCCTTCACGGTCTATCTCCCCGAGGTCACCGGTACGCCAGGGTCTGGTGGCGGATTTCTGCTTCAGATAGCCGTCTGTGATCGAGGGGCCGTCGACGACGATTTCTCCATCGTCGATGGAGACCGACAGCCCATTTAGAGGTTGACCAACTGTGCCGGGACGACGTTCTCCTGGACGGTTGACTGCAACGACGGAGCAGCATTCCGAAAGGCCGTAGCCCTCGTGGACGGGAATACCCAACCTCCAGGCGACATTCGCAACCTGCTTCGGTACGGGAGCGCCTCCCACCGCAATGAATCGCAGTGAAGGGGGCGCGAGTTGACCGGCCGCCTGCAGTTCCGCGATCCAATACCTCAGCAACTGCGGAACCAGCACACTCGTCGTTGGACGATGAGTTTCAAATGCCTTCGCAATACCACTCACGTCTCCGCGACCGGTTCGTTCTGCCAGGCTGGTGTCGAAGTGCACATAGGCCCCAAGCGATGCCGGAATAAAAATCGAACAGATCGTTTCCAATAGAAGCGGAAGCGGAAGGACGGAGAGATATGTGTCGCTTGCACTTGCTCCGATTGCCGCTGCCAGCCCGGCTGCCGACCAGGCGATCTGTCCACTTTGATGGCGGACGCCTTTGGGCCTGCCTGTGCTTCCGGAAGTATAAATGATCTGGCCAAAGCCTTCGACAACATCCGGAAAGTCGTCTCCGAGGCGATGAACATCAATCACCTTTATCGGCACGCCCGATTGAGCGGTCAGCCCTGCCATCTGCTCGGAGACAAGAATGAGCTCGATCGATGCATCCTGAACGATGTGCCCGAGTTGAGCCGGACTAAAGAACGTCGGCAAGGCACCACGATTTTGCCGGCGAGGGCGCAGGCGAGCTGAGCAATGACCCAGCCAATCCCGTTTGGCGCATGGAGACCGATCGTTTGGGGCTGGCCCTTAAGGTCAGCGGCAAGGGCCAAAACTCTGGCAAAGAGTTCGCGGCGTGACAACTGACCGTGCTCGTCACTTACGGCAAGCAACTCGCCAGCCTCTGACGCATGTCGCTTCATGGACTCAAACAGCTGTCGCATAGGGCTCCTCGCTCTGAAGGCCGTCACAGCTCATTTTCAGACGTCGGCTGGCAACGGCATATACTTTCGGTTGGCAGGCGTAATAGGTTCCCCATCGCTTAGCGTCCGCGATGCGTCGAGGATCGGCTTCAGCAAGAAAGGTCGGCGCAATGCCGAGCCGACAGACCATGGTGTGAAGGCGGCGTGTCAGGGTGAAGAAAGACCACTCAAATCCAGCCTGCTCGCCAAAAGCGCCGATTTCCCCGATAAACTCCGCCGTCGCCAGCGGCGCTCGACTGGCAAGCGTCGTCACTTCGAAGATTGCGCTTCGGTTTACCGATTTCCCCGATATCGCGCTGACCGCGTTCTCGATGGTGCCGTCCAGATAGCGTTCAGAGAAAAATCCGTCGTCGAGAAAACGAAGGCCGGCCGCGCAGAGCATCTCGTCACAATGATCGAAAAGGGCGATGATCCGGGACGGAAAGGCATCCAGCCGAGCGTCATATCGAGCCGCGTAGATATTCTTGATAAATTGCTGGGCCGAACGCTTGCGAACATCGTCTTTGGTGAGAACTGCTGTCGTGCGCATCTGGACTATCGACCACCGGGGCTCGATCAGTCCGGTTGTTGCCGGTGATTTGCGACCGAAGCTTGTTCCAAATTCGAAGGGTTTATTTCCGAACGTTTCGCAAGTCCCACTCCGCCTCTTCAGCGGCGCGCAGTGCGTGGCTTCGGCTCGCAAACTTGTGATGGTCCTTCGCGCCCCAACGGATCACTCAATGCCTTGAGGCGCTCCAACTCGTTTGCAATCGCCAGAATCAGGCCACTTGGGCCCGACGTTGCATCGGCGCCTCCGAAATATGTCTCAATGTTGCTGGAAAGAGGATCTGACGGCTCCCGCGTTGAAAGCCACGGGCAAGTGCTTTATTCGGTCGAAGCCAAGCTTCGATGAGGACGCCACGAGTGCACATCGAACCGCATATTCTGATCGTCGATGACGATCTCCAGATCAGGAAGTTGCTCGGCCGATATCTGGCCGGCGAGGGATTCCGGGTGACGCTGGCTTCCGACAAGCGAACCCTCGAGGCCGCCCTCGAGTCCAACGATATCAAATTGATCGTGCTCGATGTCATGTTGCCGGATGGATCTGGCCTGGAAATCTGTCGAGATATGCGAACCGAGAATTCGCTGATTCCGATCATTCTTCTCACCGCATTGAAGGAAGACGTCGACCGGATCATCGGGCTTGAGATCGGCGCCGATGATTATCTCGGCAAGCCCTTCAACCCGCGCGAGCTGGCGGCGCGTATCCGCGCGGTGCTTCGTCGTCAGACCGATGCAGGCCGGATTGCACATACCCCCCGAGAATACCGTTTCGAGGGTTTCAGTTTACAGACCGGTTTGCGCAGGGTTGTTGATTCGAGCGGTGGGCTTCTGGAGCTGACTTCCGCCGAATTCGATCTCCTGCTTGCACTGGTGGCGCGGTCCGGACGCGTGCTCTCGCGCGAATACCTGCTGGATGCGACCAACCGCGGCGATGGCGACGCGTTCGACCGGTCCGTCGACGTGTTGCTGAGCCGGATTCGCCGGAAACTCGGCGATGTCCAGTTTCGGTTGATCAAGACGGTGCGAAACGGAGGCTACGTGTTTACCGCCGAGGTCGAGAAGGTAGGAGCCGGCGAATGACCTCCTTGAGGGCTCGCATCGTCGCGACGCTTGTTTTGTCGATCATCTGCGTGGTCGGAATATCGACCGCAACCCTGTTTTGGGCGCGGGCCGGCCACGAGGAGAAGGAGCAGGAGCAATATGTCCAACTGGTCTCCGAGGGGATTTTGCTGATCGCGCCATTCCTTCGTGATGACGGAACAGACGGGAGCGCGCGTTTGCGATCGAGTCCCGAAGCAGGCGAACCGCGCCCCGAATTGACCAGCCTGCTGCAATCCCAATTGCGCAGGGCCGGATCTGATCTCGAGATTGTGGTGACGCAACCCGCCGGAAAGCCTCATCCAGTTGCCTCGGTCAAGTTCGAAGCGGGGTGGCTTGCCATTCCGGTCAGGGATCGTCATTCCAGAGGGGGAATTCTGGCGGCGCTCGCCGGCTGGATTCTGCTGGTCACGGCCGGCACAGTTGCTGTGGCGATATGGTTTGCCTTCCGCATCACCCGTCACCTGTCGGCGCTGGAACGCGTAGCGGCAACCATCGACGCGGACGGCGTCGTGCCGCGCTTGCCGGAGAGCGGACCGGCCGAACTGAGGGCGACCGCCCGCGCGCTCAATACCTTGACGGCAAAGCTGAAGATGGCTGCGGAAAGTCGGATGCGACTGGTCGCAGCCGCAGGCCACGATCTGCGGACACCGATGACGAGAATGCGGCTTCGCGCTGAGTTCCTCGACGAGGAGGATCGCGCCCTGTGGCTGAACGACCTGGAGGAACTCGACCACATTGCCGATAGTGCCATCCAGCTTGTGCGCGAAGAGACCCAGCGGGAACGAATCCAGTTGCTCCGGGTCGACGAGGTTATCGGCGAGATCTGTCAGGACCTCGCTTCGATGAAGGCCACTGTCACGATCTTGAAAATGGAGGCCGTGACGATTTCATCGGCGCCGTTGGCGCTGACGCGGGCCGTGAGAAATCTGGTGATCAACGCGGCAACTCATGGTGGCGGCGCCTTTGTCACCGTCGGTCTGGAGAACGACGCCGCCTTGATTACCATCGAGGATGAGGGACCGGGCATTCCCGAGCAAAGCATGTCACACGTATTCGAGCCGTTTTTCCGTGTTGATCCGGCGCGGCGAAAATCCGGACCCGGTGCGGGCCTTGGGCTTGCGATCGCCAAGGAGATCGTTGAACGTCACGGCGGAAAATTGACTCTCCAGAACCGGTCACCCAAGGGACTGCGGCAGAGAATCGTTTTTCCCGCCTGTTTTGCCTGATGGACATCGGGTTGCTGGGGGCGTCGCCAATTGTGACGAAGCTTCTCAACAGGATATCTTGATCGCGCGTCTGTGTACGAAACCATCGCGGTAACGCTTCCACTGAAGAGCTTTGGATTCCAGCTTCAGGACCAGCCGGCGTCAGCACCGCTTGGTGACTGGGTTGGCTCGCTTGAACTCTTCTGTTGTGGATTGGAAAGCCGCCGAAGCCGCATCCATTCCTCGGCCTCGGCCAACCAGTACTCCATATCTTTCCTGGCAGCGGCAGCGCGCTCCTGGCACATGAGCTCGAGATCGTAAAACTGGCTTTTCGAATACATCGACAGCTCCATTACGATGAGATGCCGACTCTACCTGCCTCCCGGCAAAGACAAACTAAAAAATCAGTTATTCAGAACGCCGAAACGGTGGCACGTTATTTCCGGGCGTTGCTGATCGTGAAAGAGCCTGCTGCTCGGCCGGCTGTTTTGCGAGGTCCGCACGTCCAAGCGTTCCTTGAGCATTATGTCTCTCTGACTTCTCTCAGCTCTTCTGATTCCTCCGTCGTTCGCCGCGCCGGTTGCTGCCCAATCTGACTACAATCTCCGCAAGTGCTTTGAACGTTCTGCAGCCGCCGGCGCAGCGAGAGGCCGAAGCTCGTTCGCCAGCGGGCGCTCATCAATGGAGCGGTACTGGCAATGAAGTCTGCAGTGATGGTCACCTTGGAGAGCTCGAACGCATAGTGTCCGATCGCTTCAAAGCGGCCGTTTTCTGGCAACGGTGAGGGACGCCTCGGCGAGACCTGGGTTCTTCGTCTGCGGCGACGTCACGGCGAGAGGCGGGTCGCGGCAAGCAAATGGAAGAGCGCGGGCTGCGCTGAAGTTCGCCGCTGGCACGTCCGAAGATGGCCGCGTCTCGTCCAGGCCGCTGGATAGGCCGGGTTGCAATAATTGGGCGGCACAGGCCACACGATCAGTAACTCTCTCAATGATGCCCGGCTGTCTCCGACAAGGAACCCAGCGATGCCGCCGCGGTGTTGGCGATGTCCACGTCCGTCTCCTTGCTCAAGCCAGCTATGCCTACCGCGCCCACGACTTCGCCCCCTACGCGTATCGGCATGCCGCCGCGCAGCGCCGCGATGCTGGCGGTGACGAACGCCGTTCGACCGCGGTTGATGTTGTCCTCGATCTCCGCCGTCGGTCGTTGTAGCCGCGCGGCCGTTCGTGCCTTCCCGATCGCGAGGTCCGCGCTTGCCGGCCGAACACCGTCCATCCGCTCAAAAGCAAGCAGATCCCCGGCCGGATCAACCACCGCGATTGCAGAGGGCGCATGGCGCTGCTGTGCACTTGCCTTCGCTGCTTGCAGAACCATCTGGGCCCCGGCTTGATTGAGGGTCGTTACATTGATGGTCTGTGCCCCGGCAGAAAGGCAGGAGACTGTTGCCAACACTGCAACGCCAATTCCAAGTTTGGTCATGGCGAGCTGACTTAAGCCGCCCTGGGCAGTTGCCGGTGCGGATCGATGACGAACTTGTTCGCGACGCCGGCGTCGAAGTTTTTGTAACCTTCCGGCGCCTGCTCAAGATCGATCACCTTGACATTTACGATCCTGGCGATGGGCAGTTTGTCCCAGAGTATCGCCTGCATGAGCTGCCGATTGTATTTGAGCACCGGCGTCTGCCCGGTATGGAGTGCGTGCGATTTTGCCCAGCCGAGACCGAGGCGAAGGCTGAGGTTGCCATGTTTGGCAGCCTGTTCCTTCGCGCCCGGATCGTCGGTCACATACAGGCCGGGAATGCCGATCGCGCCGGCTGCCCGGGTGATTTCCATCAGACTGTTGAGCACGACGGCAGGCGCTTCGATGACTTTGCCGTCTGTTCCTTGCGCCTTCGCTTCAAAGCCGACGCAGTCGATCGCCGAATCGACTTCCGGAACGCCGAGGACGTCGGCAACGAGTTCGCCGAGACGATCGTGCCTGGTGAGGTCGATCGGCTCGAAGCCGACCTTCTTGGCGTGAGCGAGCCGCTCCTTGTTCATGTCGCCGATCAGCACGGCCGCCGCGCCAAGGATGCGCGCGGACGCGGCGGCCGCAAGCCCAACCGGCCCTGCCCCGGCGACATAGACCGTCGATCCGACGCCGACCTTGGCGGTGACGGCGCCGTGGAACCCCGTGGGCAGAATATCGGAGAGGCAGGTCAGATCGCGGATCTTGTCCATCGCCTGAGCTTTGTCCGGAAACTTCAGCAGATTGAAGTCGGCATAGGGCACCATGACATAGTCGGCCTGCCCGCCGATCCATCCGCCCATATCGACATATCCGTAGGCGCCCCCGGCACGGTCGGAGTTGACGTGAAGGCAGACACCGGTGTCACCCTCTCGGCAGGTCCGGCACCGGCCGCATGCGACGTTGAAAGGAACCGACACCAGGTCGCCGATCTCCAGATATTCGACGTCGCGGCCTTTCTCGATCACTTCGCCTGTGATCTCGTGTCCGAGCACCATGCCGGCCGGTGCTGTCGTGCGGCCGCGGACCATGTGCTGGTCGGAGCCGCAGATATTCGTCGTTACGACCTTGAGAATGACGCCGTGATCGATCGTCTTTCCTGCAGGATTGCGGAAGGTCGGAAAGTCGATGTTCTGAACTTCGACGCGGCCGGGCTTGAGGTAAACCACGCCGCGATTGGAATTGGAGGGCATCTGCAAACTCCTTAGGTCTCGCGCTGTGCGTCATGTCGACGCGATGGGTTTTCTTTGCTGGGAACAGGCGCATCGGCGGGCGCAGATAGTCCCAATCACTCTGGAAGTATGGACGGATCTTGAAGACGACTTTGGCCGTCTTGCTGCGATTGCCCCCAATCTTGCGCTAATTCTGTGCGGCATCGCGCCTCGGTCTCGTGTCAATTCTCCATCGCATCACGCCAAGGTCTCGACGTCTTGGTCTTGTAACAATTCGCGCGCGGCGACCTTTCCACGGCTTCGTCCGAAATCGCGGGCGAAACACGCGAAACTCAATCGATCGTGACGGTCGAGTCTCAACTCGGCGTGAGCGCGGCCGCCTCCACATCTTGTTCATCGTCGCGACCGCCCTACTAACAACGTCTAGGGTTGGGCGGATATCAAAGCGAGTGAGATCGAATAATGGCCAGTTCCGCCGAATCGACCTTGAATCAACCCGCTGCCCTTCCACCTCTCCCACGTCCGATTGCCGAGCACCCGTCGGCATGGCCGCAACCTCATTTTGAATCTCGTCCGCTCGTCAATATCTCCCCGCCTGAGATCGCCAAGCGCCGTTCCACGACGTGGTCGGGCTTTCGCGGGGAGACGGTCCAGATCATGCGGCACACGCCGTTTGAATACGGATTCCGGGCTCCGTGGCACCTGCTCATTGCGGCAGAAGTCGCCGAGCGCTACGATGGTGAGTCCTTTGTTGAAGGCCTGCCGCGGTCGACCTTGCGCGATTTCGCGCACAAGCTGACTTTCGTTCCCGCCGGGCACGACTTCCGCGGATGGCAGAGACCGCGTGCATTGACGCACACAATCTACTTCTACATCGATCCGCGCGGGCCTCTCGCCGATCCCGCGCTGCGGTTTGAGGAGATCGAATTCAAGCCGCGCCTGTTCTTTTACGATCGCGATCTCTGGCAAACTGCTCTCAAGCTCAAGTCGGTGATCGAGAACGCGGACACGGTGCATCGGCAATACGCCGAAGCGCTCGGCATCGTGCTGACGCATGAACTCGTTCGCATCAACGGTGACACGGAACTCCACGAGCCGGTCAGTCGTGGCGGCCTTGCGTCCTGGCAACAGAAGCGGGCGGCTGCCTATGTCGAGGAGCATGTCGCCGACGATATTCCGCTCGCGACGCTGGCCGAGCTGGCGCGGCTCAGTCCATATCATTTCTCCCGCTCGTTCAAACATTCTTTCGGCATGCCGCCGCACCGATATCACGCGACCCGCCGAATCGAACGGGCCAAGCAGCTATTGGCGAATCGCGAACGGTCGGTCACGGCGATTGCACTTGAGGTCGGCTTCAGCGATACCAGCACATTTACCAGCGCGTTTCACAGGCTGACCGGCGAAACTCCGAGCTATTACCGTCGCCGTCTCGATTAAAGCGGTCGGGGTTGCGGACGCCTTGCGATAGCGCACACCGATTGGGCCGCCCTTTGTGGCGCGCGACGCGGCTCGCGAACGACATCGTCGAAGGACGTAGCGATCTGCCTGCTGCCGATCGGCAGCAGGCGCGATTTCCTCTGATCTTCGAAACACGCGTCTCGAAACGAGACTCATTCGGGTAATAGCGCGATTGCGGGGCGTCGGTTGCTGCGTCCATGGGGGGTTACTTAAAGCCTGCGTAGCCCGCTTATTATGCGAACGGCCGCTTTGCGCCAGAAGCGGCCAGTCGATGATTGATGGGCTGTCGGTCAAGCGGTATTAGCCAGCAAGGAGACGGCCACACTTCGCCTTGCATATGGCCGGCTGAACTTGCGAAGCCGCCAAGGGGCTCCAAACCATCAGGCCCAGCTGCAGGCACCAAGCGGCACTGATCCGGCTACTTCCTGGCGTCGACCGCTGCAAAAGCCGCCTTCCATTTCTCGACATCTGCACGGATGAAATCGGCAAACTCCTTCGGCGTGCTGCCAACCGGATCGGTACCTTGCAGCCTCAAAGCTCCTTGGACTTCCTCGTCCTTCAAGGCCTCATTTGCCGCGCTTGAAAGCCGATCAATGACAGCGGATGGCGTTCCGGCCGGGGCAAGAAGACCGATCCAGACTCCGGCGTCGTATTCACTCATTCCCGCTTCGGCGAGGGTCGGCACGTTCGGCATGATGGCCGCGCGCCTCGATTGGGCGACGGCGAACGCTTTCAGCTTTCCGGCATCGACATGCGGCGCAAGAGTTGCCGCCACACTGAACATCAGCGTGATGCGCCCGGCGAGCAGATCGCTGACGGCCTGATTGCTTCCTCCCTGGTAGGGTACGATCACGACATTAGTCCCGGCCTTTTCGTTGAACAACTCCGCGGCCATGTGGCTGGCCGTTCCCGCGCCCGACGAACCGAAAGTAAGCGTTTCCGGCTTGCTCTTCGCCAGCGCGATCAACTCGTTCAGATTTGAAGCCGGTACGGAGGGATGCGCCACGAGCACATTGGGCACGACGCCAAGAAGCGCGATCGGCGCTAGCATCTTGCCAAGGTCGAAATTGGATTTTGTTTGCGCCGGATTGAGCGTGTTGGCGATCGTCGCCGCGAACAAGGTGTAGCCATCTGGCGACGCTCGCGCGACGGCTTCGGCCGCGATCATGCTGCTGTTGCCGGCCCGGTTTTCGACGATGACGGGCTGGCCGAGCCTGGCCTCCATCCGCCTGCCGACGAGGCGCGTGAGGATGTCTGCCGCGGAGGCTGGCCCAAAGCCGACGATAATCTTGATCGGTTGTGCTGGATAAGTTTCCGCGGCGGCGGCGCCGGCGGCGACGGCACCCAATGCCACGGCCAGGCACAGTCCGGCGGTTTTGAGTAGATCGTTGAACATCACTCCCCCTTACTCGCGCAGCATTCGCACGCCGTTTTCTTGACGGCCACAAACAACGGCCATACAGATTGATCATCATTCTGTTTTTTGTTGCCGATCGGGCTCACTGTAGCTCGGGAGCGGACGGAGGGAAATCACCATGCGTTCAGACTCCTCGCGCCGATCGCGCGGTGCACGAAAAATCGGCGAGGTTCTCGGCCAGACGCCGGAACAGGTCGAGCGATCACTCGGCGATGTTGCGCCGCAACTGGCAACCTATGTGCTCGAGACAATTTACGGCGAGATCTACCAAAGCTCGACACTCGATTCGCGCACGCGGCAGATCGTGACCGTCGCCGCCCTGGCGACGCTCGGCACGGCGGCGCCGCAGTTGCGGACGCATATCGGCGGAGCTCTTCGCTGCGGCGTGACGCGGGAGGAGCTGGTCGAAATCATGATGCAGCTCGTGCCGTTTGTCGGCGTCGCGGCCGCGATCAACGGCGTCGCAGCCTGCCGGGAGGTCTTCGCAGCCGCCGACAAGTCCTGAGCACGGCGCCAGTCAATCACCGCGGGAGTGGGCCGGAATGGTTTGGCATACAACGATCGGTAACGGTCCCACGAAAGTTCTGATCATCCATGGATGGTTTTGGGATCACCGGATATTTACCCCGATGTTCGATGCGCTCGACCGCGACCGCTACACCTACGCCTTTGTTGATATCCGCGGTTACGGCCATTCGCGCGACGTCGACGGCACCTTCTCGATCGGCGAAGTCGCCGCCGATGGTATCGCGCTCGCCGACCAGCTTGGCTGGCGGGAATTTCACGCGGTCGGCCATTCCATGGGCGGCAAGGCGGTCCAGAAGATAGCGATGGACGTCCCGGCACGAATAAGATCCGTGGTCGCCGTGACGCCGGTGCCTGCCTCGGCGTTGCCTTTTGATGATGAAGTATTCGGCCTGTTCGCGTCGGCATGCGAAAGTGATGCCGTCGCACTCGCAATCATGGGCGATTCGCTTGGCAATCGCGTCTCAACAATCTGGTTGCAGCTGATGCTCCGACGGGCGCGAGAGACCGCTACGCCCGCAGCGTTCGAAAATTATATGCACTCATTCATCAAAGACGACTACTCGGCGATGGCAAATAAGGTCGCAGCACCGATGCTGGTGCTGTATGGCGAGCACGACAACGGCGTCAGTGAAGGCATGGTAAAGGCTGTCTATCCGGGCCTCTACCCGCACGCCCAGATCGAGAAGATAGGCAATTGCGGACACTACCCGATGCAGGAAACGCCGATCATCCTGGCCACCAGGATCGAGGCCTTTCTTTCCCAAGGCATCGGAAGCTGAGAAGATGGTGGAGCGGTCGTTCGGTTACGAGGCGTTGCCGGGCTCTGTTTCGGTCCGACCCGTCATCGGGAAGTGCGAACTAAGTCGCGGCGCGACAGCTGGTGGGGCGAGATTGAACGCCATTCCATAACCGCTCATTCCGGGAAGCGGTGGCAGTCGCCAACGGCCGTTTTGCGCCACAAGCGGTCGTTAGCCTGGAGTGCGCCCCTAATGGTGGACAGTTTTAGGCGGCGGTTTTGACAGTTCGCTGGGCGTGGCGATCCTCGTATTGCGCGGGGCTGAGATAGCCGAGCGCGGAGTGGAGTCTGCATCGCCTGCCGCCAGCGTGGGTCTCGTGCGCTCGGAGCGAGCCGCGCGCTCTGTCGTCCCTAGGCGGTGGCAAAGGCTACGGCTGCGGCGCCGAGGGTGTAGGCCCCAGCCATCGCAAGGAGGGCAATGGCGAGCCTGGCAAAGGCTGCGGCGCCAAGTCGATCACCTATTGGACGGCCGGCGAGGCCGCCGAGGAAGGCGAAGGGGATCAGGATGCCGGCAGCAAGCCAGGTCGGGGCAGCGATGCCGATCGTGGCCGCATGGGAAGCGAGCGTCACTCCATACGAGAGCGCGAAGAACGCGAGGAGCGTCGCGCGCACGGTCCTCGCAGCCGTTCCGGCAAGCAGCAGGTAGATCAGCACCGGCGGGCCAAGGCTGCCCCACAAGCGCGCCCGCGATGCCCGAGACGGCCCCGGCGGCCAGATCGAGGCCGGGGCTCATCGCAAACGCCGTCCAGTGCTTGCCCTGGCCGGGTTGACCCGACCGGCGGCGCGAGACCGCCATCAGTATGGCGAAGCCAAAGATCATCGCCCCGGCGGCCGCCCGCACCAGGAACGGATCGGCATAACGGAAGGCGACGAGGCCGAGCGGCAGCCCAACGAGACTGCCGAGCGCCAAGCGCAGCAGCAGCCACGGCGCGATAGCCGGCAACAGCCCCCGAAGCACAACGATCGACAGCACCGTCGAGATGATGATGACCAGCTG
>Ga0137413_10000156_pt1 | contig 18992 bp, 4 predicted proteins | sample CZODoug2_1_16fun_FD_108280 | JGI IMG/M metagenome (GOLD analysis project Ga0137413, IMG submission 108280) | Vadose zone soil fungal communities from Angelo Coast Range Reserve, California, USA - CZODoug2_1_16fungal (Illumina Assembly) | ecosystem: Environmental > Terrestrial > Soil > Vadose... | reverse complement strand
GGCGTGCGGATGAGCACGGTCGAGATCGAGGCGGCGACCATGGACATCCCGGGCGTCCGCGCCGCCGCGGTGTTGCCGCCGAGCGAGAACCGCGACCTCGCGGTGTGCGTCGCGGCCGACCTCGAGTCGTACGCGGTGCTGCGCGAACTCGCGCTGCGTCTGGAGCCGGCCAAGGTGCCGGCCATCTGCCGGGTCGTCGATGAGCTCCCGCTGACCCTGCACGGCAAGAACGCTCGAGTTGAGCTCGAGCGGATGTTCGAAGAGGTCTCGCCATGATCGGCCACACCGAACTCGCCAAACGCTTCGGCACTCCGGCGTACATATACGACCTCGATCGAATCGCCATGGCGAAACGCGACCTGTTCGCCGCGCTGCCGGACGAGGTCGACCTCTTTTATGCGGTGAAGGCGAACCCACATCCGGAGGTTGTGCGGGAGATGCTCGGCGGTCAGGGACGCCGCTGCCGGGCGGAGATCAGCTCGGTGGGCGAGCTGGCCGCGGTGCTCGAGGCCGGCTTCCCCGGTGCCCAGGTGCTCTACACCGGGCCGGGCAAGACCGACGCGGAATTGGCGGAGGCGCTGGCCAACGGGGTGCGGCTGTTCTCCGTCGAGTCGCTGTCCGACCTGCTGCACATCGCGGCGGCGGCCGAGGCGCTCGGCGTTGTGGCGGACTGCCTGCTGCGGGTGAACAGCGCCAGCGCGAGTGCGGCGACGAGCATCCGGATGACCGGCGTTCCCTCTCAGTTCGGATTCGACAGCGAGACGTTGCCATCCCTCGCCGGCGAGCTGAGCAACGTACCCGGATCCAGGGTGGTCGGCGTCCATTTCTTCCCACTCAGCAACGCCAAGGACGAGGCGAGCCTGATCGGGGAGTTTCAGCACACCGTCGGTGTAGCTGCTCAGCTGCAGGAACAGCTCGGCGTGCCGTTCCAGTTCGTCGACATCGGTGGCGGATTCGCCGCACCCTACGCGGTGACCGGAGCGCGACCGGTGTACGGCGAGCTGCGCACGGCGTTGGCTGACTCGTTGGACGAACACTTCCCCGGTTGGCGGAGTGGCAGCCCGCGTATCGCCTGCGAATCAGGGCGTTACCTTGTCGGCGACAGCGGGACGTTGATCGTCGGCGTGGTCAATATCAAGGAGAGCCGGGGTCGGCGCTTCGTCATCCTGGACGGCGGTATCAACGCCTTCGGCGGGATGTCCGGCCTCGGGCGGATTCTGCCGGTTTCGGTGCGTCCGAACGAGACGGGTGTGCCAACCGTCCAGGTCGCCAGCCTCGTTGGTCCGCTCTGCACGCCTGGGGACCTACTCGGTCGCGACGTACCCCTGCCCGAGTTGGGGCCGGGCGACATCCTCACCATCCCCAACGCGGGGGCGTACGGCGTGACCGCCAGCCTGCTGATGTTCCTCGGCAGGCCGGCCCCGCTCGAGTACCTGGTACGCGGCGGAGATGTGGTCTCGGCATCCAGGATTCGGCACGTCCGCGATTACCAGTACGGACAGGAGCAGTGATGAATTCACCGGTCGAGACAAACGCGCTGGACAGGCGGGACACGGCGGCCAAGCGGGACGCGACCGTGATCGTCTCCGGCGTCAGCTCGGATTCGCACACCTGGAACCTGGTTTTCCTACAGCTGCTGCTCGAGGAGCTCGGCTACGAGGTGGTGAACCTCGGCTCCTGTGTGCCCGAGGAACTAACGGTAGCTGAGTGCATAACCCGGCGGCCCGCGCTGCTCGTGGTGAGCAGCGTGAACGGCCACGGCTACCAGGATGGGATGCGGCTGATCAGCCGGTTGCGGGAACGTGGTGCGCTGAGCGATATGCCGGTGGTCATCGGCGGCAAGCTGGGGATCTCGGGTGCGCAGAGCTCTGATCAGCTTGCCGTGCTGATCGAAGCCGGATTCGACGCGGTCTTCGACGACGGTGCCGAGGGAATCGCGTCCTTTCAGCGGCTGCTCGACTCGCTGCCACAGCGGGTCTTGGCGTAGTCGTGACCGGGTTCGGCGAGTTCGTCCGGGATGCCGGCGAGCTGGTGGTGCAACCCCGGATGGGGATGAGCGAACCGGACCGGATGCGGGCAGGGCTGCTGGCAACGAAGGCCGCGGCCGGGACCACGGTGGGCACGATAACCCTGGACAGCTACACCAGGGTGGGGGATCTGGACTCCGCCGAACTCGCCCTGATGGAAGACGTTCCGCTCAACGGATATCCAATCGTCAGTCACGAGCTGGCCACCACGAGGCAAGTGTTGGACGGGATCCAGAGCGAAGATTTCCCAATTCAGGTCCGCCACGGTTCGGCGGCCCCGCAAGATATCTTCGTTGCCTTGATGACCGCGGGATTGGACGCCACAGAAGGTGGTCCAGTCTCGTACTGCCTGCCCTATGGGCGCATTCCGATAGCCGAATCGTTGCGTAATTGGTCACGGTCCTGCGAGCTTTTCGCCCGGTTGCGGGATATTGGCAGGAAGCCGCATCTGGAAACTTTCGGCGGATGCATGCTCGGCCAACTCTGCCCGCCCAGTCAGCTGGTCGCGATCAGCGTGCTCGAGGCGCTTTTCTTCTACCAGTACGGGCTGCGCAGCATTTCGGTCAGCTATGCGCAGCAGACGAACCTCCGCCAGGACATCGAAGCTGTGTACGCATTGCGCCGGCTGTGTGACGAGCTGTTGCCCGATACCGACTGGCACGTTGTCATCTACGCCTACATGGGGGTGTACCCGACCTCGCCGGAAGGGGCATACCAGTTGCTCGGCCAGGCCGCGACGCTCGCCGCCACGACCGGGTCCGAGCGGCTGATCGTGAAGACCGTTGCGGAATCTGTCCGGATTCCGACGATCGCGGAGAACGTCAGTGCACTGGAATACGCGGCGGCCACAGCGGCCCGCGTCCGGCGTGATCGGAAAGCCGACCTCACCGGCGCGGTAAATTCGCAGACGTATGCCGAAGCGGAAGCCCTCGTCTCCGCCGTTCTCAATCTGGGAACGGATATCGGTCAGGGCCTGGCGCTGGCGTTCCAGCACGGATACCTCGACATCCCGTACTGCCTGCATCCTGACAACAACGGACGCACCAGGACCTATCTGGACGCCGCCGGCAGGCTCTGTTGGGCGGATACCGGAAAATTGCCGCTAACCGGTTTGGTTGCCGCCCGAGGGGCCCGCACCGTCACGTCAAGTGAGTTGCTGGAGTCGCTGTCCTATGTTCGCCGAAAGTTTGATTCCCAGGCGATCACCCCTTCGCCCGCGCATGCCGAACTCGAAGCTAGGGGTGCGTAAGGGTGTAGATGTTCGGCAGACCTCCTTACCGTATTGGCGACCGGTTTCGGCCGAAATGGGGATGCGTGGATGAACGAGTCGAATTGCGATTCAGCCCTCGCCCGGATACTGGCATCCGCTGCACCGTCGGAACACCGGAGGATGGTCCTCGACCTTGTGCACGCCACTGCCGTGGCGGCGCTGAGGGAGGCCCGCCCGGAGACCGATGTGACGGTGGACGCCGGGCTCACCTTCACCGAGCTGGGCTTCGACTCGCTGGCCTCGGTCGACCTGCACGCCCGATTGAGTGCGGAGACCGGCCTCGAGCTTCCGGTGACCCTTGCCTACGACTACCCGACGCCGGTCGAGGTGGCCGAACGGTTGCTGGCCGGAGCCCTGGGCACGACGGCGCTCGACCCGGAGGCGGCGGTGTCCGGTCCGGTCGACGAGCCGATCGCGATCGTGGGCATCGGCTGCCGCTTCCCGGGCGGGGTGCACTCGCCGGAGGACCTGTGGCGACTGCTGACCGACGGTGGTGAGGTGCTGTCCGGGTTCCCCGACGACCGGGGCTGGGACCTCGCCGGGATGTTCGACGACAACCCCGACGCGCCGGGCACGAGCTACCTGCGTAGCGGAGGATTTCTGGACACCGCGACGGGGTTCGACGCCGACTTCTTCGGGATCAGCCCGCGTGAGGCGCTGGCGATGGACCCGCAGCAGCGGCTGGTGCTGGAAACCTCGTGGGAGGCCCTGGAACGGGCCGGGATCGATCCGACCGAGCTGCGCGGCACCGCGACCGGCATGTTCTTCGGAGCCGAGGTGCAGGAGTACGGCCCGCGCCTGCACGACGCTCCGGACGGGCTCGATGCGTACCTGATGACCGGTAACGCGCCGAGCGTCATCTCCGGGCGGGTCGCCTACGTGCTCGGTGCGCAAGGACCGGCGATCACCGTGGACACCGCGTGTTCCGCGTCGCTGGTGGCCATCCACCTGGCCTGCCAGTCGCTGCGGCAGGGAGAGTCCTCGATGGCACTGGCCGGCGGTGTCGCCGTGCTGGGCGGCCCCGGTGTGTTCACCGCGTTCAGCAGGCAGCGCGGCCTGGCGCCGGACGGAAGGTGCAAGGCGTTCGCGGCGGCGGCCGACGGTACCGGGTTCGCCGAGGGCGTCGGTGTGCTGGTGCTCGAGCGGCTCTCCGAGGCCCGGCGTCACGGTCACCAGGTGCTCGCCGTCGTGCGCGGATCGGCGGTCAACCAGGACGGAGCCAGCAATGGGCTCACCGCGCCGAGCGGGGTCGCGCAGCGGCGGCTGATCCGTCAGGCACTGGTCAACTCGGGTTTGGCCGCGGTCGACGTCGACGCGGTGGACGCGCACGGAACGGGCACCACGCTCGGCGATCCGATCGAGGCCAACGCTCTGATCGACACCTATGGCCGCCAGCGGTCGCCGGACGCGCCGCTGTGGCTCGGCTCGGTCAAGTCCAACCTCGGACACACCCAGGGTGCGGCCGGGGTGGCCAGCACCATCAAGATGATCTTGAGTATGCGGCACGGGTTCCTGCCCAAGACGCTGCACGTTGACTCGCCGAGCCCGTTCATCGACTGGTCGGCGGGATCGGTCGAGCTGCTCACCGAGGGCCGGCCGTGGCCGGAGACGGGCCACCCGCGTCGTGCCGGGGTGTCCTCGTTCGGGGTCAGCGGTACCAACGCCCACCTCATCCTGGAATCCCCGACCGACCCCGTCGTGGCGGAGGCGGCCGGGGGGCCCGAGGTACCCGACGAGACCGGGGCGCGGCCATTCGTGCTGTCGGCACAGGGCGAGCAGGCGTTGCGCGCCCAGGCAACCGGTCTCCTGAGGCTGGTGGACAGCACCCCCCTGGCCGATCTGGCCTACTCGCTGGCCACCACCCGCGCCGCGCTGCCGCACCGCGCTGTGGTCGTCGCCGATGACCGGGACGAACTGCGGAACGCGTTGACCGAGATCTCCTCCGGTACGGCGGAGACCAGCGTGGCAAGGCCGAGCAAGCTCGCGTTCCTGTTCACCGGCCAAGGGAGTCAGCGGCTCGCGATGGGACGCGCGCTTGCCGGGGCGTACCCGGTGTTCGCGGATGCGCTGGAAGACGCGTGCGGGTATCTGGACCTGCAGCTCGAGGTGCCGCTGCTCGAGGTGCTCTTTGCCGAGGCTGGCTCGCCGGAGGCCGAGCGGCTGCACCAGACGGGGTACGCGCAGCCGGCGCTGTTCGCGATCGAGGTTGCCCTGTTCCGGCTCGCGGAGAGCTGGGGCCTGCGTCCCGACTACCTGGCCGGGCACTCCGTCGGCGAGCTGGCCGCCGCGCACGTATCCGGCATCCTGTCGCTCGAGGACGCCGCGATCCTGGTCGCCGCGCGCGGGCGGCTCATGCAGGAGCTTCCGGCCGGCGGGGCGATGGTCGCGGTGCGGGCGACCGAAGCCGATGTGGCGCCGTTGCTCACCGACACGGTCGGCATCGCGGCGGTCAACGGCCCCGAGTCGGTGGTGTTGTCCGGTGCCGAGGCCGAGGTGCTGCGGATCGCCGAGGCACTGTCCGGGCAAGGGCACGAGACGAAGCGGTTGCGGGTGAGCCATGCATTCCACTCGCCGCTGATGGAACCGATGCTTGCCGAGTTCCGCCGCCACGCCCAGGTACTGACCTACAGCCAGCCGAAGATTCCGATCGTGTCGACGGTGACCGGCGAACTCGCCACCGATCAGCTCTGCACGCCCGAGTACTGGGTGGACCACGTCCGCGAGCGGGTGCGCTTCCGCGACGCGGTGCGGTGGCTGGACCGTGCCGGGGTCGGCACATTCGTCGAGATCGGTCCGGACGGCGTGCTCTGCGCAATGGGTGAGCTCTGCACCGAGGACCCCGAAGTGGCTTTCCTGCCCATGCTGCGGCGGGATCTGCCCGAGGTTCGCGAGGCCGTCTCGGCCCTGGCCGCGGCGCACGCACGGGGCGTCCCGGTCGACTGGGCCCGGTACTACGCCGGTACGGCGGCCCGCCGGGTCGAGTTGCCCACCTACCCCTTCCAGCGCACCCGGTTCTGGCTGGACGCGGGCTCGGGCACGGTGGATCTGGCCGATCTGGGCCAACTCCCGGCCGAGCACCCGCTGCTGGGTGCGGTGGTCGCGGTCGGCGCCGACAGCGTGGTGCTGACCGGTCGCCTGTCGCCGCGCGCGCAGCCGTGGCTGGCGGATCACGTCATCTCCGGCCGGGTGCTCTTCCCCGGCACCGCGTTCGTGGAACTGGCCCTGCGTGGCGCCGACCAGGTGGGCGCTGGCACGCTCGAGGAGCTGACTCTCGATGTGCCGCTGGTCCTCCCGGCCGACGGTGGCGTCGCGGTACAGGTCGCGGTCGGCGAGCCCGATGAGTCCGGCCGGTATCCGCTGACGATCCACTCCAGGCCCGACGGCTCGGACGCCGGGCCGTGGACCCAGCACGCCGAGGGCGTACTGGTGCGCACCGAGGAACCGGCGGACATGGGTCTGGCGAGCTGGCCGCCCGAGGATGCCGAACCGATCGACCTTTCGGGCGTCTACCAAACGTTGGCCGATCAGGGATACGGCTACGGTCCGGCCTTCCAGGGCCTGAGGGCGGCCTGGGTGCACGGGAGCGAGGTCTACGCCGAGGTCGCCCTGCCCCCGGACGCGGCGGCCGGCGCGGCCGAGTTCGGCCTGCACCCCGCCTTGCTCGACGCGGCTCTGCACGCCGCCGACCTCGGTGCCCAGCCGCGGCCCGAGGTGTTGGTTCCGTTCGCCTGGGCAGGGGTGTCCCTGCACGCGGCGGGTGCATCGGCGGCACGGGTGCGGATCTCCCGAACCGGCGCGGATACCATCGCGGTGCGGCTCGCCGACCCCACCGGGGCGCCGGTCGCCACCGTGCGGGCGCTGACCTCGCGCCCGGTGTCGGACGGCGAGGTGCTGTACACGCTCCGCCGCTTGCCGGTGACCAGGCCCACCCAGGTGCCACAGCACCGCATCGCGGTGTTGGCAGGGGACCTCGATTCGGTGTCCGCCCCGGTGCCCGACGTGCTGGTGTACCCGGTGGCCTCCACTGACGGCGACGCGCCGGTCGAGGCCAGGGCCGCCACCGGCGATGTGCTGCGCGTCCTGCGGCTCTGGCTCGACGACGACCGCTTCGCCGAGTCCAGGCTGGTGGTCGTCACCTCGACGGCGCTGGCGCAGGCCCCGGTGCGCGGGCTGGTGCGCTCGGCGCAGGCGGAGAACCCCGGCCGCATCGTGTTGGTCGAGCACGACGGAGTGCCGTCCGACGCTGACCTGGATGCGGTACTCGCCACCGGAGAGCCCGAGCTGGCGGTGTCCGGCGGCGAGTTCCGGGCTCCCCGGTTGGCCGCCGCCGCGCCGCCGCCGCGCGAGCTGCCCGCGTGGGGACGGGTGCTGATCACCGGTGGAACCGGTGGGCTCGGCGGGCTGCTGGCGCGGCACCTGGTCACCGAGCACGGCGTGCGCGAGCTGGTGCTGGCCAGTAGGCGGGGTTCGGCACCCGCACTGAGCGCGGAGCTGACCCAGCTGGGCGCCGAGGTGGTCGTCGCCGCCTGCGACATGAGCGACCGGCAGTCCGTGGCGGCGCTCCTTGCCGAGCACCCGGTCGATTCGGTGATCCATGCGGCGGGTGGTGTGCACGACGCCCTGATCGGCTCGCTGACCGACGAACTGATCGACGAGGTGTTCCGCGCGAAGGTGGACGGCGCGTGGCACCTGCACGAGCTCACCCAGGACCGGCCGCTGACCGCGTTCGTGCTGTTCTCCTCGCTGGCCGCTGTGTTGGACGGGCCCGGGCAGGGCAACTACGCGGCGGCGAACGCGTTCCTCGACGCGCTCGCCGAGCACCGGGTGTCCCGAGGACTGCCGGCCACCGCCCTGGCCTGGGGCCTGTGGGCGGAGGACGTCGGCATGGGGGCGGCGCTCGACGAGGCGGCGCGGACCCGGATCGCCAGCTACGGGCTGCCCGGCCTGACCGCGGTGCAGTCGCTGCGCAGGTTCGACAGTGCCGTGCGGGCCGGCGCCCCCACCTGGGTCGCGCCGGTCGAGGTGGACCCGGCGGCGGTGCGAGCTCGGCCGGACGGGATCCCCGCGCTGCTGAGTGGAGTGGTGCGGCCGGTGACCCGCCGGGCGGGCGCGGCCGCCGCGCGCCCCGTGCTCGGCCGGGACCACGCACTGCGGGCGCTGCCCGCCGCCGAGCGGGACCGCGCGCTGCTGGAGCTGGTGCGCACCGAGGTGGCCGCGGTGCTCCGGCACGACAGCGGCGCCACCATCGACCCGAAGCGAGCGTTCACCGAAATCGGCTTCGACTCCCTGTCCGCGGTGGAGCTGCGCAACCGCCTGACCTCGGTGACCGGCTTGCGACTGCCGGCCACCCTGGTGTTCGACTATCCGACGACGAAGGCGCTCACCGACCACATCCGGGACACCCTGTTCGGCGCCGAACCGGCCCGCACGGCGCCAGTCAACGTGGCACGCGGCGCGGACGAGCCGATCGCCATCGTCGGGATGAGCTGCCGCTATCCCGGCGGCGCGACCTCGCCGCTGGAGCTGTGGCGGCTCGTCGCCGACGGGGTGGACACCGTCGGGGAGTTCCCCGCCGACCGCGGCTGGGATACCGACGCGCTCTACGACCCGGAACCGGGCAAGTCGGGCAAGACGTACGCCCGCGAGGGTGCCTTCCTGCACCAGGCGGCGGAGTTCGACGCGGACTTCTTCGGCATCAGCCCGCGCGAAGCGGTAGCGATGGATCCCCAGCAGCGCCTGCTGCTCGAGGTGTCCTGGGAGGCGTTCGAACTGGCCGGGATCGACCCGTCCTCCGTCCGGGGCACCCAGACCGGGGTGTTCGCCGGGGTGATGTATCACGACTACGGCAGCTGGCTGAGCGAGGTGCCCGAGGACGTCGCGGGTTTCTTCGGCAACGGCAACCTGGGCAGCGTCGTCTCCGGCCGGGTGGCCTACGCGCTCGGGTTGGAGGGCCCCGCGGTCACGGTGGACACGGCCTGCTCCTCGTCGCTGGTCACCCTGCACCTGGCGGCGCAGGCGCTGCGACAGGGAGAGTGCTCGCTGGCCTTGGCCGGGGGTGTCACGGTGATGTCCACCCCGGACACCTTCGTGGACTTCAGCCGGCAGCGCGGCCTGGCGGCGGATGGCCGCTGCAAGTCCTTCGCGGCCGGCGCGGACGGCACCGGCTGGGGTGAGGGCATCGGCGTCCTGGTACTGGAGCGGCTGTCCGACGCGCGGCGCAACGGCCACCGGGTGCTGGCCCTGGTGCGCGGCAGCGCGGTCAACTCCGACGGCGCCTCCAACGGGCTGACCGCGCCCAACGGGCCGTCCCAGCAGCGGGTGATCCGCGCCGCGCTGAGCAACGCCGGCCTGTCCCCGGCGGAGGTGCAGGTGGTCGAGGCACACGGTACGGGCACCACGCTGGGCGACCCGATCGAGGCCCAGGCGCTGATCGCGACCTACGGCCAGCAGCGGCCGGCGGAGCGGCCGCTCTGGTTGGGGTCGATCAAGTCGAACATCGGGCACACCCAGGCGGCGGCCGGGGTCGCCGGTGTGATCAAGATGGTGATGGCGATGCGTCACCGGCGGCTGCCGAAGACGCTGCACGTGGACGCGCCGTCAGACAAGGTCGACTGGTCGGGCGGAGCGGTGCGGCTGCTCACCGAGCCCCGGCCGTGGCAGTCCGAGGGTCCGCGCCGCGCGGCCGTCTCCTCGTTCGGCATCAGTGGCACGAACGCGCATGTGATCCTGGAAGAGGGCGAGCAGGACGACCTGGTACCTCGGGTCGGTGACGATGCCCGGCCCGGGCCCGCCCGCCCGGCGGTGGCCCTGCCCGTGCTGGCCCTGCCCATCTCCGGGCGCGGCCCCCAGGCGCTGCGCGGGCAGGCCGCGAGGTTGCGCGCGCACCCGGCGACCGAGCTGGCCGACCTCGGCTACGCGCTTGCCACCAGCCGCGCCGCGCACCCGTATCGCGCGGTGCTGATCGCCGCCGACCGCGCCGAGCTGGACGCCGGTCTCGCCGCGCTCGCCGACGGCCGGTCCGCCACGGGTCTGGTCACCGACTCGGTCAGCGACGGCGGGCTCGCGTTCCTGTTCGCCGGTCAGGGCGCTCAGCGCCTCGGCATGGGGCGGCAGTGGCACCAGAGCTTTCCGGTGTTCGCCGAGCACTTCGACCGGGCAGCCGGCTACCTGGACAAGGCCCTGGAGCGGCCGCTGGCCGAGGTGGTCTTCGGCGGCGACCCCGAGTTGCTCGGGCAGACGGCCTACGCCCAGTCGGCGCTGTTCGCCTTCGAGGTCGCGCTGTTCCGGCTGCTGGAGTCGTTCGGGGTGCGGCCCGACCAGGTGGCCGGGCATTCGATCGGTGAGCTGGCGGCCGCGCACGTCGCCGGGGTCTGGTCACTGGAGGACGCGGCCACCGCGGTGGCCGCGCGCGGCCGGCTCATGCAGGCGCTGCCGGAGGGAGGGGCCATGGTGGCTGTTCGGGCCACCGAGCAGGAGGTCCTCCCGTTGCTGGACGAGCGGATGAGCCTCGCCGCGGTGAACGGTCCGCGCTCGGTGGTGGTGTCCGGAGACGCCGATGCGGTACTCGAGCTCGCCGCCCGCTTCGAGAAGTCGACCAGGCTGCGGGTGTCGCACGCGTTCCACTCGCCCCGGATGGACCCGATGATCGAGGAGTTCGGGTCGGTGCTTGCCGGGCTTCGAAGCAACGAGCCGACGATCCCGATCGTCTCCACGCTCACCGGCCGGCCTGTGTCCACCGAGCTGTGCGAGCCGGACTACTGGGTCCGGCACGCGCGCGAGACGGTCCGGTTCGCCGACGCCGTCGGCACCCTGGCCGCCCAGGGCGTGACGACGTTTCTGGAGCTGGGACCGGACGCCACGCTCAGCGCGATGGGCCAGGACTGTCTCGCCGAGCCTGACGCCTCGGCGTTCGTCCCCTCGGCCCGGAAGGACCGGCCAGAGCTTCCCGAGCTGCTGAGCGCGCTGGGCCGGGTGTACGCCCGAGGGGTCGAGCTGGACTGGCGCCCGCTGTACGGCGACCGGGGAGGCAACCCGGTGGAGCTGCCGACCTATGCCTTCCAGCGCACCCGGTACTGGCTCGGCGGGGCCGGGTCGGCCGGCGATGCGCGGGGTCTGGGCCAGACACCCGTCGAGCACCCGCTGCTAGCCGCGGCGGTGCGGTTCGCGCAGGGTGACGGGGCGTTGTTCACCAGCCGGCTGTCGTTGGCCACCCATCCGTGGTTGGCCGACCACCGGGTCGGTGCCGCCGTGCTGTTCCCGGGGACCGGGTTCCTGGAGCTGGCGCTGCGCGCCGGTGACCTGGTCGGTTGTGACCGGGTGGAGGAGTTGACGCTGGCCGCGCCGCTGGTGTTGCCCGATCAGGGTGCGGTGGTGCTGCAGATCTGGGTCGGGGACGCCGACGAACACGGTAGCCGGGAGATCGGGATGTACTCCTGCCCGGCCGACCAGGACGAGCCGGTGTGGACCCAGCACGCCACGGGTGTGCTCGCCGAGGGTGCCCGGCTGGCCGCATTCGACCCCGGGTTGTCCGGCGAGTGGCCACCGCCGGGTGCGGAACCGATCGACCTGGCCGACCACTACGAGCGGGCCGCCGCCGAAGGGTTCGGCTACGGCGAGACGTTCCAGGGCCTGCGGGCGGCATGGCGGCGTGGCGAGGAGGTGTTTGTCGAGGCCGCGCTGCCCGGGGCGGGTCCGGAGATGGTGGCCGCCGCGGCAGATGCCGAGGCGTTCGGGCTGCATCCGGCGCTGCTGGACGCGGTGCTGCAGGCGAGCTCTCTGCTGGAGTCCGGCGGGGGTGCGGCGTTGCCGTTCTCCTGGGGTGATGTGTCGCTGCACGCGGCCGGTGCCGCGGTGCTGCGCGCCCGGCTGACCCGCGCCGGGGCGGACGCGTTCGCGGTGGCGGCGGTGGACGTGGCGGGTGAGCCGGTGCTGTCGGCGGGCACGCTGGTGCTGCGGGAGGCGACGCCGCTGGCTATCCGGGAGGTCGGGGTCGAGTCGCTGTACCGCCTCGACTGGCAGCCCGCGCCGGAGCTGCCCGAGCCCGACGAGGCGCGCTGGGCGGTGCTGGAGGAAGGTCTGCGCGTCTCCCTCCCGGTGCTTCCGGTGCCTCCGGCAGACGCCGACGTGCTGGTCATCGGGCTGGCCGCCACCGGGGACGGAGCCCGCGGCGGGCTGCCCGCCGAGGTGCGGGCGATCACCACCCGGGTCGTGGAGCTGCTGGTCACCCAGCAGGAGTCCCGGTTGGTGTTCCTGACCTGTGGGGCGGTGTCCACCGAGGCCGGCGAGGACGTCACCGACCTGGCCGCCGCCGCGGTGTGGGGGCTGGTGCGCGCCGCCCAGGAGGAGAACCCGGACCGTTACGTGCTGGTCGACGCGGACGACCCGGGTGCCGCCGCCGCGCTGCTGCCCGGCATCCTCGCCGCCGGGGAGCCACAGGTGGTGGTGCGCCGGGGAGCCGTGCTGGTGGCCCGGCTGGCGAGGCTGGCGAGCGGGCAGCGGATGCTGCTGCCGCCGGGTGGCCCGTCGGGTGGGCCGTGGCGGCTGGACACCCGGCAGCGGGGCAGCCTGGACGAGCTGGTGCTGGCCGCCGACCCGGCACTTTCCGCGCCGCTCACCGGCCGGCAGGTGCGGCTGCGGGTGGCCGCCGGTGGGATCAACTTCCGGGACGTGCTCAACGCGCTGGGCATGTACCCCGGCGAGGCCGGGGCGCTGGGCGCCGAGGTGACCGGGGTGGTCACCGAGGTCGGCCCGGAGGTGCGTGACCTGCGGGTGGGCGAGCAGGTGTTCGGGCTGACCCAGGACGGCTACGGCTCCGTGGCGGTCGCCGACGAGCGGTACCTGTGCCCGGTGCCCAAGGGCTGGAGCGCGGTGACGGCGGCGTCCGTGCCGGTGGTGTTCCTGACCGCCTACTACGGGCTGGTGGACCTGGCCGGGCTGCGACCCGGGGAGAAGGTGCTGATCCACGCCGGGGCCGGTGGGGTGGGCATGGCGGCCATCCAGCTGGCCCATCACCTGGGCGCGGAGGTGTACGCGACCGCGAGCGAGGGCAAGTGGCACGTGCTGCGTGAGCTGGGCGTGGCCGAGGACCACATCGCCTCCTCCCGCACGCTTGAGTTCGAGCAGCGCTTCCGCGCGGTCGGTGGCAGCGGCGTGGACGTGGTGCTCAATGCGCTGTCCGGGGAGTTCGTGGACGCCTCGCTGCGGCTGCTGCGCCAGGGTGGGCGGTTCCTGGAGATGGGTAAGACCGACATCCGCGACGGCATCCCGGGCTATCAGGCGTTCGACGTGATGGACGCCGGGGCGGACCGCATCGCGGGGATGCTCGCCGCGCTGCGCGAGTTGTTCACCGGCGGGGCACTGCGGCCGCTGCCCACCCGGACCTGGGACATCCGTCAGGCCCGGGAGGCCTACCGGTTCATGAGCAGGGCCGGCCACGTGGGCAAGCTGGTGCTCACCGTGCCCCCCGCCTGGGACCCGAACGGCACCGTGCTGATCACCGGCGGCACCGGCGGGCTGGGTGGCCAGCTGGCCAGGCACCTGGTGACCGAGCACGGCATGCGGCACCTGACGTTGGCCAGTCGCCGAGGCCTGGACGCCCCGGGCGCCGCCGAGCTGGTCGAGGCGCTGACCGCCGCCGGCGCCGAGGCAGAGGTGGTGGCCTGCGACCTGGCCGACGAGGCCGCGGTGCGCGGGCTGGTGGAGAGGACAGCCCGCCCGCTGACCGCGGTCGTGCACACCGCCGGCGTGCTCGACGACGGAATGCTCGACTCGCTCACCCCGCCGCGGTTCGACCGAGTCCTCGGGCCGAAGGCCGACGCCGCCTGGTGGCTGCACCAGTCCACCCGGCACCTGGAGCTGGCCGGGTTCGTGCTGTTCTCCTCGGTGGCTGGGACGATGGGCAGCGCCGCGCAGGCCAACTACGCGGCGGCCAACGTCTTCCTCGACGCGCTGGCCGCGCACCGCCGCGCCCAGGAGCTGCCGGGCACCTCGCTGGTCTGGGGACCGTGGGACCAGAGCAGCGGCATGACCAGCGCACTGACCGAGACCGACATCGCGCGGATGCGGGCCGAAGGTCTGGTGCCGATCGACGCCGCCCGGGGCATGGCGATGTTCGACGCCGCGGTGGCCGGGATCGAACCCGTGGTGGTGGCCGCTCACCTGGACACCACCGCGCTGCGCGCCCGCCAGGAGATTCCCCCGCTGCTGCGCGGCCTGGTCACCAGGGCCCGCCGGGGCGCCGCCCGAGCGATCCAGGCCGACCGGGCAAGCTCGCTGACCCAGCAGCTGGCCGGGCTGCCCGAGGCCCAGCGGCTCACGCTGGTGGTGGAGTTGGTGCGGGCGGAGGCCGCGGCGGTGCTGGGGCACGGCTCGATCGCGTCGGTGGACCAGCGGCGAGAGTTCCGTGACCTGGGGTTCGACTCGCTGACCGCGGTCGAGCTGCGCAAACGGCTGGGCACCGCGTCGGGGCTGCGCCTACCGGCCACGATGATCTTCGACTACGCGACGCCCTCGGCGCTGGCCGGATTCGTGCTGGACAAGCTGATGCCCACCACCGAGGCCGCGGCGGGGGAGGCCGACGACCATCGGTACGGCGAGCTGCTGGCCCGGATCCCGGTGGCCCGGATCCGGGAAGCCGGCCTGCTCGAGGAGCTGCTCAAGCTCTCCGAACCGGCCTCGCCGGCCGAGGACCCGGCGGACCAGGCCCTCGCCGTGAACACCGCGGCCATCAAGCACATGGACGTCGACCAGCTCGTACGTGCCGCTCTGGGAAAAACCGAACAGGGAGTGACCTGATCGTGGATGCATCTGTCGAGCAGATCGTCGAGGCGCTGCGCGAGTCGCTGCTGGAGAACGAGCGGCTGCGCGGCCAGCACGCCAAGATGGCCGCCGCCGCGGCGGAGCCGATCGCGATCGTCGCGATGAGCTGCCGCTACCCCGGCGGTGTCCACTCTCCGGAGGAGCTGTGGCGACTGGTCGACGCCGGCGTCGACGCCATCGGGGGATTCCCGACCGATCGCGGCTGGGACATCGACGGGCTCTACGACCCGGATCCGGACGCGCCGGGCAAGACCCATGTGCGCGAAGGCGGGTTCCTCTACGACGTCACCGAGTTCGACGCGGACTTCTTCGGCATCTCGCCGCGTGAGGCGATCGCGATGGACCCGCAGCAACGGCTGATGCTGGAGATCAGCTGGGAGGCGTTCGAACGCGCCGCCATCGACCCGCGTTCGCTGCACGGCAGCCGGACCGGCATCTTCGCCGGCCTTATGCACAACGACTACGGGTCCTCGCTGCTGGAGGTACCGGACGGCGTCGAGGGCTACCTCAGCAACGGAACCATGGGCAGCGTCGCCTCCGGCCGGGTGGCCTACGCCCTCGGGCTGGAGGGCCCCGCGGTCACGGTGGACACGGCGTGCTCATCGTCGTTGGTCGCGGTGCATCTGGCCGTGCAGGCGCTGCGGCAGGGCGAGTGCTCGCTGGCGCTCGCCGGGGGCGTCACGGTCATGCCCACCGCGGACCCGTTCGTCGAGTTCAGCCGGCAGCGCGGGCTAGCCGTCGACGGCCGCTGCAAGTCGTTCGCGGCGGCGGCCGACGGCACCGCGTGGGGCGAGGGCGCCGGGATGCTGCTGCTGGAGAAGCTCTCCGACGCCACCCGCAACGGCCATCCGGTGCTCGCAGTGGTCCGAGGCAGCGCGGTCAACCAGGACGGCGCGTCGAACGGCCTGACCGCGCCGAACGGTCCTTCCCAGCAGCGGGTGATCCAGCAGGCGTTGGCCAACGCGCGGTTGAGCGCGCACCAGGTGCAGGTGGTGGAGGCGCACGGAACCGGTACCCCGCTCGGTGACCCTATCGAGGCGCAGGCGCTGCTCGCGACGTACGGGCAGGGTCGCGAGCTGCCGCTGTGGCTAGGTTCGATCAAATCGAACTTCGGGCACACCCAGGCGGCCGCCGGTGTCGCCGGAATAATCAAGATGGTGATGGCGATGCGGCACGCCACGCTGCCGAAAACGCTGCACGCCGACGAACCCACCCCGCAGGTCGACTGGACCGCCGGCGCGGTCGAGCTGCTCAGCGAGGCGCGGGACTGGCCGGACGGCGGCGACGCCCGGCGGGCCGCGGTGTCCTCGTTCGGCATCAGCGGCACCAACGCGCACGTGATCATGGAGGGTGTGCCGGAGCCCGAGCGCGATGCCGGCGGGACCGAGGCGGCCGGGCCGTTGCCGCTGGTGATCTCGGGCAAGGGCGAGTACGGGCTGGCAGCGCAGGCGCGGCGGTTGCTCGAGCACCTCGACGACCAGGCGCCGCTGCGCGATCTGGCTTACTCGCTGGCGACCTCGCGGGCGTCGATGGACCACCGCGCGGTGGTGATCGGCGCGGATCGGCCGGCGCTGGCCGCCGGGCTGAGCGCGCTCGCCGAGGGCCGCCCCTCGGCCGAGGTGGTGCAGGGCGCGCGGTTGGGCGAGTCCCGGATCGCGTTTGTGTTCCCCGGCCAGGGTTCGCAGTGGGTCGGCATGGCAGCCGAGCTGCTGGAAACCTCGCCGGTGTTCGCCGCCACGATGGCCGAGTGCGCCGAGGCACTGGCCCCGTTCGTGGACTGGGACCTCTTGGACACGTTGCGTGCCTCGGCCTCGCTCGAGCGGGTGGACGTTGTCCAGCCCGTGTTGTGGGCGATCATGGTGTCGCTTGCCGCGGTGTGGCGCTCCTACGGCGTCCAGCCCGCCGCCGTGATCGGGCATTCGCAGGGCGAGATCGCGGCGGCCTGCGTCGCCGGTGGCCTGACGCTCGCCGACGGTGCGAAGGTGGTGGCGCTGCGCAGCCGAGCCATCGCCGAGGAGCTGTCCGCGCGCGGCGGCATGTTGTCCGTCGCTCTGTCGGCCGAGCAGGTGCGGGAGCGACTCGCCGGGTACGCCACCCGGGCCTCGCTGGCCGTCGACAACGGAGCCGCCTCGACGGTGCTCTCCGGTGACATCGACGCGATCGACGAGTTGGCTGAGTCGCTCAAGGCCGAGGGCGTCCGGGTCAAGCGCCTGCCGGTGGACTATGCCTCGCATTCGGCGCAGGTCGAGACGATCCGGGAGCGGCTGCTCGCGGACCTGGCTGGGGTTCGTCCTCGGGCCGGCGAGGTGCCGTTCTACTCCACGGTGACGGGGGAGCTCTACGACACCTCCGGTCTCGATGCCCAGTACTGGTACACCAATCTGCGCCGCGCCGTGCTCTTCGAGCAGACCACGCGGGTGCTGCTCGCCGGCGGCCACGGTGTCTTCATCGAGTGCAGCCCGCACCCTGTGCTCGTGCAGAGCATCGAGGAGACAGCCGGGGCGGTCGGCGGCGACGTGACCGGCGTGGGGTCGCTGCGGCGCGACGACGGCGGCCTCACCAGGTTGTTGACCTCACTGGCCGAGGCGTTTGTGCGCGGTGTTGCCGTCGACTGGCGAACCGCCTTCGCCGGGGCCCCGGTGAGCAAGGTAGATCTGCCGACCTACGCGTTCCAGCGCGAACGGTTCTGGCTCGGCAGGTCCGCCGGGGCCGGTGACGTCACCGCGGCCGGGCTGACCGGGACGGGACACCCGCTGCTCGGCGCCGTGATCACGGTTGCCGAGAACGGCGGCATGCTGTTCACCGGGAGACTGTCCACCGGCACCGCACCCTGGCTGGCCGACCACGCGGTGGACGGCTCGGTGCTGCTGCCCGGGACCGCGTTCGTGGAGCTGGCCATCCGAGCGGGCGACGAACTCGACTGCGGTCGGGTCGTGGAACTGGCGCTGGAGACCCCGCTGCTGCTACCCGAACAGGGTGCGGTGCAGTTGCAGCTGCACGTCGGCGAAGCTGACGAGTCGGGTAGCCGGCCACTCAGCGTGTACTCCCGTCCGGAGGACGGCGACGGGAACTGGACGCGCAACGTCTCCGGCCTGGTGGCGCCGGAGACCGGCGAGGCTGACTTCGACCTCGCGGCCTGGCCGCCATCGGACGCGAGTCCGATCCCGGTCGACGACGCGTACGACCGGCTCGCTGAGCAGGGCTACCACTACGGGCCCGCGTTCCGCGGTCTGCGTGCGGCGTGGCAGCGGGGCGAGGAGACCTTCGCCGAGGTCGAGCTGCCGGTGGAGGCCGCTCAGTTCGGCTTGCACCCGGCCCTGTTCGACGCGGCCCTGCACGCCGCCGGGCTGAGCGAGCCCGAGCTGGGCGCGGCGCGACTGCCCTTTGTCTGGAACGGGGTGTCGCTGTTCGCGGCCGGGGCGACCGCATTGCGGGTTCGGATCGTGGGCACGGACCCGATGACCCTCCAGCTGGCGGACGCCACGGGCGCGCCGGTGGCTTCGGTGGAGGGGCTGACATCGCGCGCCCTGGACTCCGGTGTGCTCTCCGCCGCGGCCCGGCCGGATGCGCTCTTCCGCCTCGACTGGCCGGGCCTGCCCTCGTCAGGCTCAGCGGACCCGGCCGTCGACTACGCCGTGCTGGGTGAGGGCGGCCTGGACGCGGTTGACCCGGTGCCGGGAGTGGTTGTCCTGCCACTTGAGGCCGCCGGGGACCCGGTGGCCGGGACGAGGAAGGTGATCGACCGAGCGCTCGCGGCGATCCGCCAGTGGCTGGGCAGTGAGAGAGTCCGGTCGTCCCGTCTTGTGCTGCTCACCCGGGGAGCGGTAGCGGTAGGTACCGAGGGGCTCACCGACCTGGCGGGCGCCGCGGTGTGGGGC
>Ga0137413_10000155_pt1 | contig 19033 bp, 16 predicted proteins | sample CZODoug2_1_16fun_FD_108280 | JGI IMG/M metagenome (GOLD analysis project Ga0137413, IMG submission 108280) | Vadose zone soil fungal communities from Angelo Coast Range Reserve, California, USA - CZODoug2_1_16fungal (Illumina Assembly) | ecosystem: Environmental > Terrestrial > Soil > Vadose... | reverse complement strand
TAGCCGTCCAGCAACTCGTAGGCCAGGTGCACCCCGCGGATACCGAAGTCCGTCGCGGTCACCCCGGCCGGCCAGGTCCGCCCGGCAAGCTGTTCCAGCACCGCCGGGCCGAACCCGTCGTCGGTGAGGAAGATGTTGCCGACTCCGGCGATCAGCGCCTTCATGGCGCCCTCACCGGTTCCAGCTCGTCCGGGTCGAAGTAGAGATAGCGCCCGTGCATGCGGGAGATTTCGGCCAACTCAACGTCGTCGTCCAGAGTGACGCCCAGGTGTCGGCCGCCGTCCACGTCAAACATCACGCACTCCACGGTGGCCACTCGCCCGCGCAGGAACAGATCCTGCGCATCGGTGCGCCGCGCCCCGCCCTGGCCACCGGGGAACAGCCGGACCCGGCTGCCCCGGGCCACCGACACCCCATCGATCTCGATGGCGTCGGTTTCCGGGTTCACCGAGGCGTCCGCGCCCGGGTCCCACCAGGGCACCTGCGGGGTCATGAACGTCGGCAGCTCGTCCTCCATGGCCGGCCCGCCGGGCGCCAACCCGGTGCCGTCGCCGGTGACCTGGCGCAAGTAGCGCACCGTGCCGTGCAGCCGGTCCAGCAGCTCCTGAGGCATGTTGTCCGCGTGGTCGATGACCGCCGCCGCCCGCGGGTCGGTGGCCCGCGCCTCGGCCTTCTCCGCATCGGTCAGCGTCATCGTGCGCAGGGTGAGGATCTCGTCGATCTCGCACGCGTCGTAGTAGTCGCCTGGGCTCTCCGGGGCGATCGCCGGGTTGTCCTCGAGGATGATCGGCGAGGCCAGCACCACACTGTCCGGTGCCTCGGGCGGCCCCGCCAACACGGGCCAAACCCCGGTGTTGGTGCAGGACTCCACCAGGAAGCGGGCCCATTCCGGGGGCTCGGTCATCGACAGGAACCGACCGCTGTCCACCGCGCACAAGGTGTGCGCCGCGACCAACGCGCCGGCCAGCGCCGCATCCCGGTCGGCGCCGGTGCCGGCCGTGCGGTTGGCGACGTCCACCGTCAGTCGCAGCGCGCCGTAGGGCCCCGGCAGTTCCTCCACTGCCAGGGTGACCTCGCCCGCCAACTCCTGGCTGCATCGACGTACCCCGGCCTGCTCCTGGTCGTCGCCGGCGAACACGAAGGGGTGCGGGTGGACACCGGCCGGCCGCAGCTCGCCGATCGGCAGGCCGAACTGCACTACTCGCTCGACGGTCTCGTCCCAGTCCGGTTGGTCACCGCCGGTGCGCCGGATTGCGTGCAGGAACCGCACGGCGATAGTCAGCCGGGCGGTGTCCGGGGCCTCGATGACCACTTCGAGGTGATGCGCGGATCGTTCGGATGGGTCGTCGGCCACGTACGCCGGGGGCATCAGCACGCCCCACTGCCAGCGAGTGCGGTTTTTCGAAGACGAGGCCCGGTACGGGTAGAGCACGTACCCCTCGTAGAGCACGGCATCGGCCACCGCTCGGGCGGCGGCGAACGGGTCGGCCAGCGCGGTCGTCATGACGGGTCCCGCACCACGGCGCCGGCCAGCAAGTCGGTGATCGCCTGTTCCCAGGTCGGGATCGCCCGGGCGTTCTTGTAGGCCCCGAGGGCCAGCAAGGTGTCCCGGTGCAGCCGGATCCAGCCGCAGTTGGGGAAGAAGCGGTCCATCATTTCCCGCCACACCACGACCGGCACTGCGCACGGCGTCTCGGCCTTCCAGGACACCGGATGCACGGTGAATCCCGAACCGTCGCCGGTGAACACGGTGCCGCTGAACAGCAGCACCAGCGGGATGTCGCCCTCCTCCAGCGCGTGGAAGTAGGTGGTGGCGGCGATCTCCAGGTCGTAGGTGCACGGCACCTACAGCTCGAACTCGGTCTCGCCGGTGAAGCCCGGCACCATCGCGGGCACCATGGCGAACTGCAACGGCCGCAGCGTGTCCGCCCACCGGGTGGTCGGCCCGAACAGGTCGCCCAACTGCGCGGCCTCGGTGGCCGAGTAGCGCCGCTTCTGCGGTTCGATGCGCATCTGGGTGCGCAGCGCGATCGCGTGTACCTTGGCGCCGCTGCGCTCCGCGACCCGCAAGCGGATGTTCAGCGTAGGGCCGGCAGCGTAGGTGTCGGACGTCACTGAGACGCAGCTGAAATCCAGCTCAAGCATTGCTCTGACTGCCTGTCAGAATTCGGGAGCGGTCTCGCAGACGGGTGAAAAACGCCTCGAGATCGGCGCGCACCTCGGCGCCTCCGTCAAAGCCGCTCCAGTGCATGCGTAGCCACCCGACCAGTTCGTAGCAGGCGTCGATCGGCACCAGGTAGCACTCGTCCTGTCCCTCGCCACGTTCGGCGCGACGCACCACCAGCGCTTCCACGTCGGCCTCCATCGCGGCGGCCAACGGGTTGGCCGCGACGATTTCCTCCCACGCGGCCAGGTCGAGCAACGACTCGGTGGCCCCGGCCGGGCTCGGGTAGTGCGCGACCACCCGGTCCAGCACCGAGTTGTGGAAGAAGAACGCCATCGACACGGGCACCTGCAGCTGTTCCCACTGCCCCGCGTCGAGCACAAAACGCGGATCGGTGAGATACCGATCCGGCACCGCGCGGAAGTTGCCCCGACCTGCGCCGGCCCGGGTGAACAGCAACGTGCAGGGCCGACAGGTGCACAGCAACCGGCGGGTGTCGAGGTCCACCACGTGCGAGTGCTCGTCGAAGACGCCCTCGCCGCACATCTCGCAGTGTTCACCGACCGGACGCCGTTCCCGCTCGGTGAAGCGAGCGGGAACAGCGGGCGTGGGACGTCGCGCCACGAAGCGGTGCAGTCCCGGCGCTGAACCCATCAGGCCACGGCCTCGGCCAGGGCCAGCCGGATGCCCGCGCCGTCGTCGAGCAGCGGCACCGGGTCCAGGTATCGACCGGTGCCATCGGTGGCCTGGCCGGCCAGCCGGACGTCGTATCGCACGCCGCACCTGCCGCAGGCGAGCAGGCTCCCGGCCAACCGGGAACCCTGCCCGGTCAACGTGGCCGCACAGCTCGGGCAACAGTCCGCGTAGGCGTACCAACTCTGCTCGACCCGACAGACCAGCAACGGACGTCCATCCACCGTCAACGCGGTGATCCGACCGGCAGCCGGTAGATCCTCGGCATCCACGTGCCGCCAACCCGATCCGGCCACCGCGGGTTCCAGCCCGGGCCCCCGACCGATCTGCAACAAGCGTTCGGGCCGGGCGGCCTGACCTTCCACCTCGATCGCGGTCAGTTCCGGGGCGGCGCGCAGCAGCGCCTCCTCGATGGTCATGCGTACCGTCACGGTGGAGGACGGGCAGCCATTGCAGCTACCGTCCAGCCGGAGATGGGCCACCCCGGCATCGTCAATGCCGAGGTAGGCCACCCCGCCCGCATGCGAGCCCAGGTAAGGCCGCACGGTGTCCAGTGCCCGTTCGATGCGGGTGTCCACATCGACCGGATGCAACCCGTGCAGGATCAACTGGCTGGCCACCAACGGGTCCTCGGCCAACTGCAGGACGATGCCGGAATCGGCAGCGTCCACCAGCTCGATCACCCGGGTCAACCCGGCGCCGTAGTAGTCCACCAGCAGCCGGACCAGGTCCTCCGCGGCGGACCCGGCCCGGCTACCACCCTGCCGGGCCACGTCCGCCAACAGCGACTCGACCCGTTCCCCGATGTCGTCGGACTGACTACCCATCAGGTAGCCAGGACCTGCGGCATCATCGCCGGGTTGTGTACCTGGGCCAGGGTCTTGCCCGGACCGAGGTACATGTGCACACCACAGGGCAAGCACGGGTCGAAGCTACGCACCGCCCGCATGATGTCGATGCCCTTGAAGTTGTCCGGGGAGTTCTCCTCGAAGATCGGCGTGTTCTGCACCGCGTCCTCGTAGGGGCCCGGCGTGCCGTACTGGTCACGCACGCTGGCGTTCCACGGCGTCGGCGGGTACGGGTGGTAGTTCGCGATCTTGCCGCCCTTGATCACCATGTGGTGGGACAGCACCCCGCGCACGGCCTCGGTGAACCCGCAGCTGACCGCCTCGTCGGGAACCTTGAACGAGTTCCACGTCTTGGTGTTGCCGGCCCGCACCTCGGCGAGCGCCTGCTCGACGAAGTACACGCCCAGCGCCGCCGAGTAGGCCTGGAAGTAGGTCCGCGCCCGGTTGCGCTCCAACGCGTTGGACCACTTCGGGATCTTCCATTCGAAGGTGGTCTCCGGCTTGTTCATGGTCTTCGGCAGGTTGATCACCACGCTGTGCCCGGTGGCCTTGATGTAACCGCAGTCCACCAGCCCGCCCAGCGCCGTCGCCCACAGTCGAGCGATCGGACCGCCGCCGGTGTCGCAGGCGAGGTGATCCTTGCCGTCGAACCAACGCGGCGACATGACCCAGCTGTACTTGTCATCGAAGTCGCGCTTCTGCGGCCGCGGAATCGTGGACTGGTTCCACGGGTGGTTGCGGTCGACCGGGTTGCCCAACGGGTCCCGCTCGACGAACATCGGCTCGTTCTCCCAGCTCTGGTAGTACGAGCTGCCGAGCAGGATGCGGATGCCGAGGTTGATCTCGACCAGGTCGTTGGTGACCAGCTTGCCGTCCACCACCACGCCGGGCGAGACGAACGCCTTGCGGCCCCAGTTGGTCATGTTCTCGTACTTGAAGTCGCAGTGGTTGGGGTCGTTGAGCGAACCCCAACAGACCAACTGCGTGCGGCGGAAACCGACCTGCTCGTAGCCGGGCAACGCCTCGTAGAAGAAGTCGAACAGGTCGTCGTGCAGCGGCACCACACGCTTCATGAACTCGACGTAGCGCATCAACCGAGTCAGGTAATCGGTCATCAGCTGGATGGTCGGGGTGGTGCCGACGCCACCCGGGTACAACGTGGACGGGTGGACGTGACGACCCTCCATCAGGCAGAACATCTCGCGGGTGTACCGGGAGACCTGGAGGGCCTCGCGGTAGAAGTCACCCTCGAGCGGGTTGAGCGCCCGCATGATGTCGCCGATGTACTTGTAGCCGTGGTCGGCTGCGTGCGGGGACTCGGTCCGGTTCGCCAGCTCCAGCACGCTGGGGTTGGTCTCGCGGACCATCTTCTCGCAGTAGTCCACCCCGACCAGGTTCTCCTGGAAGATGTTGTGGTCGAACATGTACTCGGCGGCCTCGCCGAGGTTGATGATCCATTCACCGAGCTTCGGCGGATGCACCCCATAGGCCATGTTCTGGTTGTAGACCGAACAGGTGGCGTGGTTGTCCCCGCAGATGCCGCAGATGCGGCTGGTGATGAAGTGCGCGTCGCGTGGGTCCTTGCCCTTCATGAAGATGCTGTAGCCACGGAAGATCGACGAGGTGCTGTAGCACTCCGCGACCTTCTTCTGCTTGAAGTCGATCTTCGTGTAAATGCCCAGGCTGCCGACGATGCGGGTGATCGGATCCCACGCCATCTCGGTCAAGCCGTCGGGTCCGGGCTGGTTGCCCGCCGCGCGGTGCTTGGTTGCGGTCGACGTCATGACAGGGTCACCGTCCCTTGTAGCCGGTCTTGAGCACGGGGCCTGGGGTCCGCCAGGACGGTTCCTTGTTCAGCGTGTCCATCGTGAACTTGCGCAACGTGCGGATCACTGCGCCATAGGCCATCGAGGCTGTGGTGGAGACCTTGCCGCCGGGGGGCTCGTCCATGAAGGGCATGAACTTGTCCGGGAAGCCCGGCATCGTGCAGCCGATGCAGATACCACCCACGTTCGGACAGCCGCCGATGCCGTTGATCCAGCCGCGCTTCGGCACGTTGCAGTTGACCACCGGGCCCCAGCAGCCGAGTTTCACGATGCACTTCGGTGAGCCGTACTCGGTGGCGAAGTCGCCCTGTTCGTAATAGCCGGCCCGGTCGCACCCTTCGTGCACGGTGGCCTCAAACAGCCAACGCGGACGCAGTTCGGAGTCCAGCGGGATCATCGGGGCCTGACCGGCCACCTGGTAAAGCAGATAGAGAATCGTCTCGGACAGGTTGTCCGGGTGAATCGGGCAACCCGGCACGCAGACGATCGGCAGACCGGCCTTGGACTTCCAGTCCCAGCCGAGGTAATCGGGCACCCCCATCGCGCCGGTGGGGTTGCCCGCCATGGCATGGATGCCGCCATAGGTGGCGCAGGTGCCCACCGCAATGATCGCGGTGGCCTTGGACGCCAAGCGGTCCAGCCATTCGTTGGTGGTGCGCACTTCCCCGGTCTCCGGGTCGTTGCCGAACCCGCAGAAGTAGCCGCCGTTGTCCTTGTTCAGCGCCTCGTTGGGGATTGACCCCTCAACCACGAGCACAAAGGGCTCGAGCTCGCCGCGGTCGGCCTTGTGCCACCACTCAATGAACGTGTCCGCCCCGGTCTCCGGCCCGCACTCGAAGTCGATCAGCGGCCAGTGCACCGCAATCTTCGGCAGGCCGGGCAGGGCGCCCAGCACGATCTCCTCGATGCTCGGCTGGGTGGCAGCTGTGAGTGCAACCGAATCGCCGTCACAACCCAGACCCCCGTTCATCCAGAGGATGTGTACGACACCTTCGTCCGTCGCCGTCGCCATTCCTGCAACCTCCTCGACGCGCGATCGCACCCCATCACCGATCGCGGAATGCGCCGCACTCTACGCCCGAATGTGATTCGCGCAATAGGCCATTTTTCCATCTCTGTAAGCGAATCGCGGCAATAAACACCGCGGTCGGAGTCGGCGAAACGGGCCTTCGCGGAGTCCGGAAATCCCGGATTCCTGGACCCGGTTCCCCACTTGCGGGCAGGGTCTACCGTGCCTGCATGACAACTTCCGCGGGCAGTGTGACGCTAGGCCCGAAAGACGGTCGGATCTGTATTCGGACCACCCGGGAGGGCATGGCCGCCAAGGTCGGGCACGACCTGGAGATCGAGTTCGGAGCGTGGTCAGGTGAGGTGGTGATGCCCAACGGGGATTCCGCCGCAGCAAAGGTTTCGGTCCGCATCGAGGTCGGCTCGCTCACCGTGATCTCCGGTACCGGCGGGGTCTCCAAACTCAGCGACGACGACCGCCAGGAGATCACTCGCAACGCCCTGAAGGTGCTCGGCGCCGATCGCCATCCGATAGCCGAATTTCGCTCGGAACAGGTGCAGGCGATGGGCGACAACGGCGAACTGCAGGGCACCCTGCAGGTGGCCGGGAACTCGGCACCGGCGAGCTTGCACATCACCAGCACCGGACCACGGGCCTGGCGGGCCACCGGGGTCATTGCGCAGACCGCGCTGGGCATCAAGCCCTACAAGGCGTTTCTCGGCGCATTGCGATTGGCCGACGCGGTGGGCATCGAGGCCGAGATCAACCTCCCGGCCGAATAAAGACCGGTCGGTAACGCCGGAAGCGTTGACCGCGACCGGTCCACGGGGAAACATAAGTATCCCGACAGGCCCGGACCCTGCCTGGCTTCGCTGTCTCGGTTTGTGGGCACAGTGGGGTGGAGTCCAACTTCCGCGCTGCGAAGGGTCGCGTCATGGCGCCGACGTCGAATGAGATCAATCGGCAGCGCCACTGGGTGTGCGCCCTGCAATTGGCCGAGCGGCGTCGCCATCTCGAGTTGACCCAGCAGGACGTGGTCGATCGGCTGACCCAACTCGGGGTCAGCGCGACGAATCGCACCCTGTCCGCGATGGAACACGGCCAGGGCATCGACATCGGCCGCTTGCCCGAACTGGCGATCGCGCTGGAGTGCACGGTCACTTTCCTGCTCGGGTTAACCACGGACCCGCAGCGCTGGACACCGGATGACGGCACGGTGCCCGCGGAACTGACCGAGGACACGGTGCGCACCACGCCGGGTGATCTCGGGTGTTGGCTGCACTACCCGAACGGTGAGGACAGCCATGCGGATGGCAGTTGGCATCACGGGGTGTGGCACCACGCCGCCGGCCACCACCACCTACCGGGACCATCGCTCACCGTCGGACAGGTGACACCGAACGGCCGCCCGAGCCTGAAACGCTTTGCCGACAACGGAGAACCCGAGCTCGATCGCGTGCCGGCACATCCGCGGACCGAGCATGCATGAGCTCTCGCTGTGCGGCGCGATCGCCGAGATCGTGACCCGACGAGCCGGTGACCGTCGGGTCCAGGTGGTGCACCTGCAGATCGGACAACTGCGCCAGGTGGTGCCCGACGCCCTGACCTTCTGCTGGACGATGCTCACCGAGGACACCGACTTGGACGGGTCGACACTCGACGTCGACCGGGTGGCCGCGGTGCTGACCTGTCGCACCTGCGGGACTCGCAGCGACCTGCCCGACCCGCCGGCGTTCGCCTGCGTCGGGTGCGGCGGTCTGGACGTCGCGATCGAAGCCGGTGAGGAGTTCGCGGTGACCGCACTGGATCTGATCCCGGTCTGACCAACGCACCGGAGGTGGTAACGATGGGACGGTTCCACCGGCACGACGGACCGGAGGGTCACGGCCACTCTCACGATCACGACCACGACCATCACCATGGCGTCGGCGACCTGTCCGGGTACGCGACGGCCGACGACCGGGTCGAGGTACTGGAGCGGATCTTCGGCGAGAACGAGCGGGTCGGGGCACTCAACCGGGCCGATCTCGATCTGGCCGGCGCAATCGCGGTCAACATGATGTCCTCGCCGGGCGCGGGCAAAACGAGCCTGCTGGCGGCGTCCCTGCGGTGGTTGACCGAGCGCCATCGCGTCGGGGTGATCGAGGGTGACATCGAGACCGCGTTGGACGCCGAACGCCTGGCCGGACTGGGCGCGGTCGTCGAACTGATCAACACCGGCCAGGGGTTCGGCGGCGAATGCCACCTGGACGCCCCGATGGTGCGCCGCGCGTTGACCCGCCTCCCGCTGGCCGAGCTGGATCTGGTGATCGTGGAGAACGTGGGCAACCTGGTGTGCCCGGCCGAGTTCGATGTCGGCGCGCACGCCCGGGTGATGGTGTACTCCGTCACCGAGGGCGAGGAGAAGCCCTTGAAGTACCCGGTGATGTTCCGCTGTGCGGATCTGGTGCTGGTCAACAAGGTCGATCTGCTGCCGCACCTGGACGTGGATCTCGCGGAGTTCTACAAGAACCTCGCGCGGGTCAATCCGGGCGTCGACACCATCGAGACCAGCGCGCGCACCGGGCAGGGCGTGGCAGCGTTCTGCGCATGGGTGAGCGCCCGGGTGCCGGCCGGCGCAATCAGGCGGTGAGCGCGCGGATCCGTCCGCCGATCTCCGCGGCCAACGGATCGATGTCCGCCAGCGTCGAGGACCCGGTCACCCCCAGGCCGGACAGCAACTGCGGGATCGCGGCCGGGTCAAAGCCGGTGGTCGCGACCAACCGCTCCAGGTCCCCGGTCAGGCGGATGCGCCCGGTGAGGAAGGCGCCCAGCGCGGCGTTCGGCTTCTGGGTGACCAACAGGTCGTAGGCGGTCTGGTAATCCAGCGTCACGGTGAGGTCCGGGTCGGCCAATGGGCCGACGTTGAGCACCAGGCCGGCACCGCCGGTATCGGCGTGCGCGAGCACCACACCGTCTGCCGCCACGTCCTCGGGCACCCCGGTGACCTGCAGGTTCACCCGCAGCGAGGGCACCTCGACCTCCGGGATCCGGGTCGCGTACTCGTCCCGCACGGCCATCACCGAGGTGATCCACTCCGTGGAAAGGAACTGGTGCCCCATGTCTCCTCCGAGCCTGCGAGACGACCGCGGTTGCACTTTACCTACCGCGAGTCGGGTTAGCTCGCCGGTCACCGCGGACGCGACCGTGAGCATCAGCCCAGGTAGGTAGCACTGAATCCGAAGAATCTGCTTCGGGAGGGCTACAAACCTACTCAACATCGGGTTATTGTGCATCTGGGACGTACTATCCGTCCAGTAACCGAATGCGACAAATCTACGACGGCAACCGGGAGGTCGGGATGGGAACCAACAACCCGACGTCCACCGCCACCCCCACCGCCGGCGCCGGCACTCCCCCGCGGCGCCGGCCGGGGCGCCCCGTTGGCTCCACTGCCGGCCGCTCGGTACGCCGCGAGGAGTACCTCGAGGCGATCATCGAGGCCATCCGGCGGATCGGACCCGAGGCGACGCTGGCCGAGCTGGCCGCGGGCGCGGGGATGAGCAAGCCGGTGCTCTACGACCACTTCACCGACCGCCTCGGGCTGACCGCCGCCGTGGTCGGGGAACTCAGCGAAACCGTCGCGGCGGATGCGCTGCTCGCGGTGCTCTCCGGCGGCCCTCCGGTCGAGCTGCTGGCCAAGGCCTTCGACGTGTTTGTGGCGTTCGTGGAGTCCGAGCCGCAGATCTACGGGTGGGTGCTGCGCGGGGTCCGCGAGCTGCCCGCCGCCGGCCTGAGCGAACTGCCGATGGCGATGGCCGCGGGCGGGCACCTGGCCACGGTGATCGGTTCGGTCATGCGCGGCGCCGGGGTGGACTCCGGGGCTGCCGAACCGTGGGCGTTCGGCATCGTCGGCTTCGTGCTCTCGGCCACCGAGTGGTGGCTGGTGCGACGCACCATGAGTCGCGCGGACTTCGTCGATTACCTGGCCCGGTTCGTCTGGGGCGGGCTGTCGTCCAGCGGGATGGAGCGCATCGATGTGGTCGGCGTGCTCTCCGCGGTGCCGGCCATGATCGAGGCCGCCCAGGCCGTAGCGAACAGCCCCGAATTGCACCCGACCCGGCAGAGCGGGGATCACGAATGAACATCGCACCACCGCCGCTGCCGGACCTCGACGAACTGGCCGTCACCTCTGCCTGGATGGCCGAGCAGGACGGCCTGGCCGAGGAACTGGACCAACTGCGGGCGCACGCCGAGCGGACGCTGCCGCGCATCCGTCGCCAGGCCGAGTCCCTGGCCAAGCCGCACTGGTCGATAACCACCGCCGTCGCGGTGCTGCGCACGCTCCTGCGGTTCTGCTGGTTCTCCCTGCTGGGGTTGTTCGACGCCGGCCGGCAGCGGCGCGGCTCGGCCGGGGTGCGTCGCGCCCAACAGTTGGTGCACGCGGGCGGCCCGGCCTATGTGAAGGTCGGTCAATCCATCGCCACCGCACAGGGCCTGCTGCCCGACGAATGGGTCGCCGCGTTCGCCTGGTGCCGCGACGAGGTGCCGCCGATGCCCGACGGGCAGGCGAAACTCGCGGTGGAGGCCTCGCTCGGTCGGCCGATTCACGAGGTGTTCCGCAGCTTCGATGACGTTCCGCGGGCTGCGGCGAGCATTGCGCAGGTGCACGAGGCCGTGCTGCTGGATGGCACCGAGGTTGTGGTCAAGGTGCAGCGGCCGGGGCTGCGCCGACGGTTCGGCGCGGACTTCCGGGTGATGTCGGTGCTGACCGCGGCGATCAACAAGGTCAGTGCCTCGGCCCGGATGAGCAACGCCACCGAGATCCTGCCGTTGGCTGCCGAATTGGTGCTGGCCGAACTGGACTTCCGGCTCGAGGCACTGAACATGGTGCACATCGCGGTGGCCAGCGAGCACGCGGGCACCGGGTTCGTCCGGGTGCCGCGGCCGATCCCCGGCTTGGTCACCACCGACGTGCTGGTGATGGAACGAGTACCCGGCGTGCCCTACACCTCGGCCGTGGCGCGCTATGGCGATGCGGTGGACGGCGGGGAACTGCTTCGGATGGCCGCCTCGGGCGTGCTCGAGCATGCGCTGATCTACGGGGTGTTCCACGGCGACCTGCACTCAGGCAACGTGCTGATCACCGAGACCGGCACGATCTCGCTGGTCGACTACGGCGTGTGCGGACGCATCGACGCCCGTGAGCGTGCCCTGCTGGTGCGGCTGCTGGTGGCAGCGATGCAACAGGACTCCCGCGGACAGATCATGGCCGCGGCCGAGATGGGTGCGCTGCCCGACGGCATCGACCTGGAGGCCGCGGTGGCCGAGTTGGACAAGTACCAACCCCTGGTCACCGAGTTCACCGACGCCACGTTCGACTCGTTGGACCTCACGCTGATTACCCGTCAGATGCGTGCACTGATTGCGTCTTTGCTCAAGTTCGGGTTCAAGGCACCCAAGGAACTGGTGCTGTTCTCCCGCAACCTGCTCTACCTCAACGGTTTCGCGGCGGCATTGGCGCCGGAGACGAACATGCTGCGCGAGCTGGAGGCCCTGCTCGCGCACATGACCGGCAAGTACCCGCGGGAGCTGACCACGATCATGTTGGGCGCCATCGTCAAACCGGCTGGGGAGGCCACGGCATGACCAGTCGTCGATTCACCACCCCGGTGTACGCCGCCATCACCGGCACCGCGTTGGCCGGCGCGTTGGGTCTGTCCGCTGTGGCGGCCGCGCCGGTGTCCGCGCAGACCGCGTTCGTACCCGGCACCGGCACGTCCTCGGCCGGCGTGGCCCGCATCCAGCTGCGTTCCTCGGGCGCGGCGATCGGCTTCGGGCTCGGCGTCGCGCGCACCCGTTTTGCCGGTGCACAGGGCAATGCAGAGGCGGCCAACGTCGACCTCGGTCTGTTCGACACCGTGTCCAAGGCCCCGCTGGCGTGCGGCTACTCGCCCGGCGCGATCTTCCCTGCCGGCTCGATGCCGAGTGCGGTCGTGGTCTCCTCGGGCGAGGGCGCCACCTCCCAGCAGACGGCGTCCGCCGGCGCGGGCAGTCCGGTGCAGTTGGGCAGTCAGTACGGCGCCGCCGCCCCGAACTCCTCTGCCGAGGCCACGGTGGATGGCATGAGCATGGAACTGCCCGGCCTGCTGCAGGTGATCGGTGGCACCGCGTCCTCCGCGGCCAAGCTGACGCCGGGCAAGCAACGAGATTCCTCGGCCACCAGCGCGGTCTCGTCGCTGTCGCTGGCCGGTGGCGCAGTACAGCTGCACGGCATCCAGTGGACGGCGAGCCACCGCAGCGGCGCGGCCACGGGTGCGGATGGCGGGTTCTCGGTGGCCTCGATCATCGTGGGCGGCCAGGCTCTGCCCACCGGCGACATGAACCAACTGCGAACCACCTTCACCGCGGTGAACACCGCGTTGGCAGCCACCGGGTTGTCGCTGAACCTGCCCACCGTCACGAAGACAGCGAACGGCGTGGTGGTCAGCCCGCTGCGACTGTCCGTGGCGGCGACCCCACAGGTGCGCGAGGCGCTGAGTCAGGCACTGATCGGCATTCAGCCGATCCGGACGCAGCTGCTCACCTTCGTCACCCCGCTGCAGATGAGCCCCGATTGCGGCATGGCCAAGGCGCTGGGCTTCGGGTACCTGGTGGTGGACCTGGCCACGCTGGTACTCGGTGACGGCGGCGCGGTGGACCTGGACCTGGGTGGGTCCCGGGCCGGCACCGACGGCACCGCGTACGCCAACCCGTTCGACTCCGGCTTCGGGCTGATCCATCCGCCGGCGTTGGTCCCGCCCGCGTTGCCCGGCGTGCCGGTGAACCCGCCCACCGTCGGCGCACCGTCGCTCGCTGCGCCGCAGAGCCCGGCCACCGTCACCGCACCGACCCTGGCCCTGCACCCGGTCTCGTTGACCCCGACCGCGATGTCGTGTCGGTCCACCCACGGCGGTGGCTGTACCACCGGCCACGGCCGACTGGCCGCATGGATCGCGCTGTGTCTGATTGCCGCTCTGGCCGCCGCCGATCGGCTGCGCGCCCATCTCGCCTGAGACTCCATCACTTAGCCCGCCTGTCGCTGAACCGGAGGTCCCTGCCATGAAGCGACCGCTCCGACCCGACCGTTCCCTGGGTGGCGCGCCGCGCCGCCTGCTCGGTGGCTACGGCCCGCTGCTCGCTCTCGCCGTCGCGTTCCTGTTGGTGGTCACGCTGGTGCCCACCATCGCCCGGGAAACCAGCGTGTTCGCCGTGCAGAGCAACGACGTCGGCACCGCCGCCGCTGCGACCGGCAGTACCGTCGCCGGCCGCGCGCCCACCGCACCGGGTGCCGCCGCCACGGCCCCGGTCGCGGCGGGCAAGCAGGCCTCGGTGCCCGGCCCGGCCGGCGCAGTGGCCGCCGCCGGACCATGCGCGGACCGCACCGTGCAGGTGGTCGGCGACCCCTACTCCCCGCCGTGCATCGCCTGGCCGAAGGGCAAGGACAACGGCGGCGCGACCAGTTCCGGCGTCACCAAGGACACCATCAAGATCTCGTTCCGCATGCCGATCGAGAACATCAGCGACTACGAGAGCGTGATCCGCCAACTCACCGGCGACAAGGGCGACGCGATCCCCGCGCCCACCGAGGCCGACGTCAAGCGCACCATCCAGGACTACATCACCTACTTCTCCCAGCGCTTCCAGCTCTACGGCCGCAAGATCGAGATGGTCCAATGGAAGGGCAAGGGCTCGGTACTCAACGAGATCGTCGGAGCCGGGCAGGAAGCCGCGCAGGCCGACGCGATCCGCGCGGCCAAGGAACTCAAGGTCTTCGCCGATGTCAGCGCGTTCACCCAGCCGTACAACGACGCCCTGGCCCGCCAAGGCGTGGTGGCCATCGGTGCGCCGTACATGTCCCGGCAGTGGTTCGCCGCGCACCAGCCCTACTCGTGGAGCCCGTTCCCGGACTGCACCTCGTTGTCGGAGACCATCGCGGAGTACATGAACAAGCGGGTGTTCGGCTACCCGGCCGAGCACGCGGGCCCCGGTGTGGTCGGCAAGCCCCGCAAGGTCGCCCTGGTCGTCCCGGACAACCCCGAGTACCAGCAGTGCGCCAACGCCGGTGACAAGATCATCGAAGCGGCGGGTAACAAGGCGGCGCGTTACAACTACACGCTCGACCTGGCCACCCTGTCCGACCAGGCGAACAACCTGGCCGCGAAGCTCAAGGCCGACGGCATCACCACCGTGGTGCTGGCCACCGACCCGTTGCTGCCGCTGCTGCTGACCTCCCGGATGAGCCAGCAGAACTACTACCCCGAGTGGGTGGTCACCGGTACCGCGTTGACCGACCTCGACGTGGTCGGGCAGTTCTACGACCAGTCGCAGTGGAAGCACGCGTTCGGCATGAGCATGCTCGGTGAGCAGCAGGCGCAGGGCGCCAGTTATGCCTACGCCGCAGCGAAATCCGTCGACCCGAACCACGAACCGATCTTCGGCGCGGAGCTCATCTACTACTTCTGCTACATGGTCGCCACCGGCATTCAGATGGCCGGACCGGACCTGACCCCGCAGAGCTTCGCCGCGGGCATGCGGGCCTACCCCGGTGGCACCGGGCCGGCCGGCACCTGGGGTTACCCGAAGGGTGAGTACAGCCCGTACCGGGACGCCCGGGAGATCTGGTGGGACCCGAACGGCACCTCGGTGTTCAACAACGCACCCGGCCGCTACGCCTCCACCAACAAGCGCTTCAAGCAGGGAGCGTGGCCGGCCGGTCCGGCCGCCCCGCAGCAACTCGCGCCGGCGCCGAAGGACGTCGCCACCAAGCCCGAGGACCAGCGATGACCGACCATTTTCCGCTGGGCGTCATCCTGCTCGGTGCGCTGATCGGCACCGGCAATGGTCTGCTGGCCGTGGGCCTGGTGCTCACCTACCGCAGCCACCGGGTGGTCAACTTCGGGCTGGCCGCCATCGGTGGGTTGGGCGCCGCGTTGGCCATCGGTCTACACCTGGGTAAGGGCGTGCCGTGGTTGGTGGCCATCTGGCCAGGCATCGCGCTCGGCCTGCTCGGCGGCGCGTTGGTGGAACGCGTGGTCATGCGCCGGTTGGAACACTCACCACGCCTGGTGGTCACCGTGGCCACCATCGGCATCGCGCAGTTGTTCGCCGCCGGGGAGGCGGCCACCCCGCACCTGTTGGGCGGGCCGGTGTTGGCGGGGGCGTTCCGCACTCCACTGTCGCACCTGAGCTGGCACGTGGATCCGTTGCTGATCTCCGGCAACGACCTGCTGCTGGCCGCCGTGGTGCCGTTCGTGCTGGCCGCGTTGACCTGGTTCCTGTTGCGTACCGACGCCGGCATCGCGATCCGCGGCATCGCGGAGAACGGTGACCGGGCCCGGCTGTTGGGCATCCCGGCGCACCGCTTGTCGTTGCTGGTCTGGACGGTGGCCGGGGGCCTGGCCGCGTTGACCGTCACGCTGCGCTCGCCGTCCGAAGGCCTGAACCTGTCGGTGGCCTCCTCCGGCCCGCAGGTCATGCTGCCCGCGTTGGCGGCCGCGGTCGTCGCCGGTTTCCGTTCCCTGCCCCGCGCGTTCGGCGCCGGGGTGGCGCTGGGCATCCTCGATCAACTGGTGCGGTGGAACACCGACAAGCAGTCGGTGACCTCGGTGGTCTTGCTCGCCGTGCTCGCGGTGGCTCTGCTGGTCCGTCGCCCGGACCGAGGTCGCGCCGAGGCTGCGGCCGCGGAAGGCACCTGGATGACCACCGGCTCGGTGCGGGCGCTGCCCGCGGCGGTGCGGGCGCTGCCGGAGATCCGGGCGGCGGGTGTGGGCCTGTGGTTGGCCTGCGGCGGTGCGTTGCTCGCGTTGGCCCTGGCCGGCTCTCCGAGCCAATTGAACATCGCCACGGTGGCGGCCTGCTACGCGGTCGTCGCGGTTTCCCTGGTGGTGCTGACCGGCTGGGCCGGCACGGTGAGCCTGGGTCAGATCGCCATCCTGGGCGCCGGGGCCACCGTGGCCGGCGACCTGATGGGCAAGTGGAACGTCGACTTCTTCGTCGCCATGTTGGCCGGCGGCGCGGCCGGCGCGGTGATCGCGTTGCTGTTGGCCATTCCCGCTTTGCGGGTCGACGGGCAACTGCTCGCGGTGGTCACGTTGACCTTCGCGGTCGCGGTGGACACGTTCTTTCTCAACCCGACCAACTTCTCGTGGCTGGTGCCCGGCGCCTTCGACCGGCCCGTGCTGTTCCAGCGGTGGGACATGCGCACCGACCGGGTGCTGTACCTGGTGGCGCTGGCGTTGGTGGCTTTCGCGGTGGTGGTGGCCCGCAATCTGTCCCGCGGCCGCACCCGGCGCACCCTGATCGCGGTACGGGACAACCCGCGGGCCGCGGCCGCGGCGGGCGTGGACGGCATCCGATCGAAACTGACCGCGTTCGTGATCTGCGGGGTGCTGGCCGGCATGGCCGGCGCGGTGCATGCCACCGCACTGGGTGCGGTCGGCCTGCACACCTACAACACGTCGCTGTCGCTGTTCGCCTTCACCACCGTGGTCATCGGTGGGGTCACCTCGGTCAGCGGGGCGCTGGCCGCGACCACCGCGCTGTACCTGGTCATCTACTGGGTGCCGCAGTTGCAGTTGGTGGCCACCGGCGCCGGGGTGCTGATCGTGCTGCTGTTGCTGCCCGGCGGCATGGCCCGGGCCGGTACTACCCTGCGCGACCGTTACGCCCAGCTGATCGCCCGACGGCACGGTGTCGAGTGGGATCATGACGCTGCGTCAGCTTCCGTGCTGCCCGAGCAACCCACCGCCCGCCGGGGCCGCGCCCCCGCACCGGCCGAAGGTATGGCATTGAGCTGCCGCGCCATCGAGGCGTCCTACGGACCCAACCAGGTGCTGTTCGGGGTGGACCTGGATATCGCACCCGGTGAGGTGGTGGCCCTGCTCGGCACCAACGGTGCGGGCAAGTCCTCGCTGTTGCGCGCGTTGTGCGGCTTGCTGCCGCCCTCGTACGGCCGGGCAACGCTGGCTGACACCAGGCTGGACGACCTGGCACCCGAGCGCATCGCCGCCGCGGGTCTGGCCATGATGCCCGGCGGCCGGGGCATCTTCCCGACCCTGACGGTCACCGAGAATCTGAGGCTGGCCACCTGGATGGTGCGGCGCGACGCCGCCGCGGTCGAGGCGGCCCGACGCGGCGCGCTGGAGATGTTCCCCCCGTTGGCCAAGCGGTTGGACACCCGCGCCGGTGATCTGTCCGGCGGCGAGCAGCAGATGCTCTCCCTCGCGATGGCCATGGCGGTGCGACCCAAGGTGCTGTGCATCGACGAGTTGTCGTTGGGGCTGTCCCCGGCCGTGGTCGGCCAACTGGTCGACGTGGTGCGCGACATCAATGCCGACGGGGTGACCGTCGTAGTGGTCGAGCAGTCGATCAACGTGGCCCTGTTGCTCGCCGAACGCGCGGTGTTCATGGAGAAGGGCCGGGTCCGCTTCTCCGGGCCCACCCATGAGCTGTTGGAGCGTCCGGACATCCTGCGGGCGGTCTTCCTCGGTGCCGCGGCGGGGACCGCGCCGGTGCAAGCCCCCCGCGCATTGGCAGCGGACGCTCCGATCGTTCTGGAGGCCCGTGGACTGACCAAGCGCTTCGGTGGCATCACCGTGGTCGACGGCGTCGACCTGGTGGTACCCGCCGGGCAGATCGTCGGCCTGATCGGGCACAACGGCGCCGGCAAGACCACGGTGTTCGACCTGCTGTCCGGGTTCCTGGCCGCCGATGCCGGCTCCATTGCGGTGCACGGTCAGGACCTGACCACCTCGCCGGCCCACCACCGGGCGCTGGCCGGCCTCGGGCGTTCGTTCCAGGACGCCCGGCTCTACCCGGCCCTGACCGTGGCCGAGACGCTGGCGGTGGCGTTGGATCGCCATCTCGCCAGCCGGGACCCGTTGGCGGTCGCCCTATGGTTGCCCGCGGCCTTCGATGTGCACGACGCGGTCGCGGCCCGGGTGGAGGAGTTGCTGAGCACGCTCGGCCTGACCCGTTATCGGGACCACCGCACCGCGGAACTGTCCACCGGCACGCGGCGCATCGTAGAGCTGGGTTGCGTGTTGGCCCAGTCCCCGGACGTGGTGCTGCTCGACGAACCGTCGGCCGGGGTGGCACAACGCGAGGCCGAGGCGCTGGTCCCGGTGCTGCGCCGGGTGCAGGCCGAGTTGGGCTGTGCGCTGGTCGTGGTCGAACACGACATGGCCTTCATCGCGGCACTGTGCGACTCGTTGATTGCCATGCAGGCCGGTCGGGTGATCGCCACCGGTACCCCCGCCGAGGTGTTGAACCACCCGGACGTGATCAGCTCCTACCTGGGCACCGATTCCACGGTGGTCGCCCGCTCCGGACCACGGGTCGCCGCTCAGAAGTAGCGTCAGTCCGTAGGGTCGACCAATGCGATGCGCAGCGCGTCCAACGATTCCGGCCGGGCCCCGTTGGCCAGCAAGTAGCTGCGCGCGCCGCCGTGCAGCTCCCGAATAACGTCCAGGCT
>Ga0137413_10000154_pt1 | contig 19055 bp, 22 predicted proteins | sample CZODoug2_1_16fun_FD_108280 | JGI IMG/M metagenome (GOLD analysis project Ga0137413, IMG submission 108280) | Vadose zone soil fungal communities from Angelo Coast Range Reserve, California, USA - CZODoug2_1_16fungal (Illumina Assembly) | ecosystem: Environmental > Terrestrial > Soil > Vadose... | reverse complement strand
GACCCGATCACTTCTCCGGTGAGGTGGTTTCCGGAGATGCCCTTGGGCGGCCAGTAGCCCTGCTGAGCCGACTCGACCATGAACTTGGCGATGGTGGCCGGGTTGATCACGTAGTGAATGATGTGGTCCGGGTTGGCCGCGCGCATCGCCAGCACGTAAGCGGACATCGAGGTCTCGGAGATGGAGACGTCGGCCCGCTTGACCATCTTCGCGCCGGAGGCGTCGATGATCTTGACGACCTGGTTGCACGCCAGCTGCATCTCCGGGGAGGTCAGGCAGATCAGCCCGTATGTCTTGGGCTTGATGACGTTGACCGCCCAGTGCGCGCCGGCCATCGCCTCGTGAATCATCGACATGTGGGTCGGGAACATGAACGGGTCCTGCCACTCGGTCTGGGAGTAGGCCCACGCCCCGACGTAAGGCAGGTGGTACTGCTTGAGATCGTCGTGCATCGAGGCGGTAGCCCAGTCGATCGCGCTGACCAGCGAGAAGACGTGGTCCTGCACGAGCTTCTTGAGGCAGGCCTTGGCTCGGGAAACCTCGCCGGGGCCGTCGTCACAGTCCTCGATCAGCATCCGTCGGCCGAGAATCCCGCCGCGGTCATTAACCGCCGTCGCCGTCGCAGCCATCGCCCGGACCTGGGGCCCTACGAAGATGTTGCCGAGCGGCATTCCGTGCATGTTCACCGAACCGAGCCTGATGGCGTCCTTAGTGATTCCGACGTCGGTGGCGCCGTCCTTCTGGTTGTAGATGGTCATGTTGGTGGCGTCGTGAGCCGCGGGCTCGCCCGACTTTCCGGCTCCCGTATCTGCGGTGCCGGAGGCGAGAGCGCTGGCCCTGATCGGCTTGGCAGCCTTAGCACTAGTGCTTTTGGCCGGAGCCGCGGCGACCTTCGCCGTGGGGGCGGCGGGAGCTGCCGCGGCCGGGGCTGCGGCAGCGTTTGTCGCGGGGGCGACCGGAGCTGCCGCCGGCGGGGCGGCCTGCTGCTGGGCTACGGCGCTGCTTCCTCCTCCTCCTCCTCCGCATGCAGCGAGCACAAGAGCTACGGAGGCGACAAGTGGGACACCCGCCGCGACCCTGGAACTGCCGGTAGCGATTCGCATAGAAGGACCTCTCAATTGGGGTGCGCTATCCGGGACGTCCGACCACGCCGATCCGGCCGGGACGGGCCTGACAAGCAATAGGTACGTAAATGCAGCACGTGATTTAAAACCGTAACACACCTGCGATGTGCTGCCAATCACACGTCGCGCACTGCCGACGTACTCGCGCAGTACTTCCCTGAAGAGCAATCGTTCGGCGCAGTCGGGCTATCTGAGCTCGATAGAATGGCCCGGTGACTCAGGCTCCCGAGATGCGCTCGGTGTCGGCGTACAAGGCTCGGCCGCTCAGTGCTCGCTCGGTGCTCCTCAGCATCCTCCTCGGTTTCCACCCGCCGGAGCTGCCGGTCAGCACGCTGGTCCGGATCGGCGAGCTGTTCGGCATCGGTGAGGGCGCGATCCGGGTCGCCCTCGTCCGGATGGTCGCCGATGGGGACGTTGAGTGGTCGAACAAGAGCTACCGCCTTACCGGCCCCCTGCTCGACCGGCAGAGGCGGATGGACGAGGCGTGCGCGCCCCGCACCAAGGCCTGGCGCGGCAACTGGGAGATGGCGGTGGTCACCTCCGCCGCACGGCCGTTGGCCGACCGGGTCGCTCTGCGCCGCACCATGGCCGAGAATCGGCTTGCAGAGCTGCGTGAGGGCGTGTGGTTGCGACCGGCGAACCTGGTCCGGTCCCGACCTGCCATCACGGTCGAGCAGTGCACGTCCTTCACGACCCGCTTGGAGGACGAGGACCCGGTCGCGCTTGCACGCAGCCTCTGGAAGCTCGACGAACTCGCCGCCGAGGCACAGCGCCTGCACGACGAGATCGTCCGCGGCCCAGACCTGGTGGAGGGCTTGCTTGTCGGCGCCCAGTCCTTTCATCATCTCCAACAGGACCCAGTGCTGCCGCCCGAGCTGTTGCCGGCGGACTGGCCGGGAGTGAAGTTGCGAGAGCGCTTGGCCGAGTTCGTCGTCTCCTACTCCCGCTCGCTGCGGGAGTACGGGCAGGAGTAGCTCGGTACCTCGGCGCGGGTGACGCGTGTAACCGCGCTCCCTATGTGTTCACGTGTGCGACAACGGTCGTACACCTCACAGCTGAGGAGACCGCACCGTGAACCTCTCTGCCCTGCGCACCCTTGTCCGCCGCTCGATCGGCGGACTCGCCATGACCGCAGCGATGCTGGCCCTTCCGGCCACCGCGGCCTCCGCCGCGGTGCACACGGAAAACCGTTACTGCGACAACGAGTCCGGGGTCAATTGCCAGAGCTTCGGGTACCCGTCCGACCACGGCCGGGACGACAGCTCCGACGGCCACCACCGTCACCACGGCCGGCACCACCGCTACTGACGCCCGCTCAGGCAGGCGTATACCGGAACACCACGACCCGTTCGACGCCGACGACCTCGCCCGTTTGCTTGGTATAGGTCGTCGTCACGGAGATGAATGCGCCGTCCCCGACGGACAACGTCTTGCGAATCACCTCGGTCGGAACGGCGGTCGCCGTTATCCGGTCTCCCGGGTAGACGGGTTCGAAATATTCGGTCTCGCATGAGGTCACGAACCCGGCTTCGCCCGGCGCCGGCACTCGGCACAGCCCGAGGCTGGGGAACAACGGAGGATCCTCGAGCGTGGGCGCCGGGTCGCCGGGTGACCAATACGCCGGCGTCACCCACGTCATCAGCATCGTCGCCGGGGCGACGACACCGCGATAGCCATTCGCCCGGGCGACGGCATCGTCATAGTGCAGCGGGCAATCCCACGCGAGGACCTCGAGCCGACGGCGTATGTCAGCGCGATTCACCTCGTCCGGCCCGGCCCACCGGGCGACGACTGTGCCGATGCACCGTTCGGTGTCCTGCCACGAGCCGAGCGTCAGCCCGTTGTTCGCCATTCAGTTGCCTGCCGTGGCGGACGTTCCTCCGTGACGCAGCAGGGCGCCGGGAAGGTTGCCGGTTTCCTTGCCGTGCTCGAAGGTCTGTTGACCGTTGACCAGGATGGCGTGGTAGCCGAGGGCTCGTTGCACGCGACGCCATTCACCGCCGGGGAAGTCGTGGACGACTTCGCTGTCGGTCATGCCGAGTTCTTCCAGGTTGTAGACGATGATGTCGGCCGGCGCGCCCTCCCGCAGGGTGCCGCGGTCGCGGAAGCCTGCGCAATGTGCGGGCAGGGCCGAGAGCCGCCAGTGCGCCTCCTCCAGGGAGAGCACTTGGTTGTCGCGCACAAACGTGGTGATGGTTTCGGTGGGGAAGCGCCCGGCGGTGAGGTACTTGGTGTGGGCGCCGCCGTCGGAGACCCCGGGGATTGCGTAGGGGTCCTGCATGATCTCCCGCAGGGTGTCGAAGGAATTGGTGGCGTTCTCGGCGAAGAAGACGGTCTGCAGATCGTCGGCGACCGCGAGGTCGAGCATCACGTCGACGATGTGCTTGTTCTCGGCCGCGGCGATGTCGACGAGGCTGATCTCGGTGTAGCGCTGCAGGTCGGGGTTGATGAACTTGACCGGGGTGATGTGCTCGAAGCCCTTGATGACGGCGCCCCGGCTGATCTGGCGGGCACCCTCGCGCAGCGCGGCCCGTCGGGCCGGGTCGCCGAGTTTGTGCAGCTTCTCCTGGTGGCTGCCGGTGGTGGCCTCCATCCAGGCCTCGGAGTCGTCGAAGAGGTTCCAGCCCTCGAGGTCGAAGATGTACGGCACTGCGGTGGTCATGGCCTGGCCGTAGACAGACAGGCCGCGCTCGCGGCAGGACTTGAGCCATTGCAGCTGCTTGCGGTGTCGCTCGGGGTAGCTGGGGTGGCCGATCACGGCGTTGTAGAGGATCGGTCGGCCGGAGACCTCGGCGAGCTCCTCGAAGTGGCGCAGGTCGTGCTCGGCGTCCCCGCTGACGTAGGTCATCTGGATGAAGCCCTCGTTGCGCTCGGCCAGGACCCGGGCCAGGGCCAGGGCGGTTTCGTCGGGCATGCAGTCGGTGGGCATCGGGCTGCCGTCGTAGTCGCGCTGGTTGGCCAGGCCCCCGTAGGGCGGGAGCCGCTGCGCGGACCAGCCACAGCCGCCGGCATCCATCGCCTCGTTGAGCAGCGCCTTGAGCTGGGTCATCTCTGCGGGCGTGGCGGCGCGCCCGGACTTGGCGGCCTCCAGGCCCATGACCCAGACCAGGAGCGGGCCCAGTGGCACGTAGGGCAGCACATTGACGCCCTTGGGCAGCCGATCCAGCGAGGTGAGGAATTCCGGGTAGGTCACCCAGTCCCAGGGCATGCCCGCCTGCATCGCGGCCAGCGGGATGGCCTCGACCCGGGTCATCGACAGCATCATCCGTTCGCGCATCTCCGGGGCCACCGGCGCGAACCCGAACCCGCAGTTGCCGATCACCACCGAGGTCACGCCGTGCCACCCGGACAGCGTGCAGTACGGGTCCCAAAAAATCTGGGCGTCGTAGTGGGTGTGCAGATCCACAAAGCCCGGCGCCACGATGCAGTCCCCCGCATCGATGACCTGATCGGCGTCACCGGCGTCCAGCCGCCCGATCCGGGCCACCCGGCCGTTCTTGATCCCGACATCGCCACGCAGCCGCGGCACGCGGGTCCCGTCCACCACCGTGCCGCCCTTGATCAGGGTGTCGAAGCGCGCCATCTCTCAGCCCCTTTCGCTTAACACCGGTTAAGCTAAACCGCCGTTAGATTCGGCGCAAGACCTCGAGAGCTGCAGGTTGTTGCCAGCGCAGCCAAACCGCCGTTAAGCTCATCCGGTGTCCAAGCCTGCACTGGGAATCCGAAAGCCGGAGATCCTGGAGGCCGCCCTCGATCTGTTCCACCGCAAGGGTTTCCACCAGGTCGGGATGGACGAGATCGGCGCCGCGGTGGGCGTGACCGGGCCGGCGATCTACTCGCATTTCCCGGGCAAGACCAGTCTGTTGGTCGCCATCTTCGATCGCTGCGCCGAGGAGCTGTTCGACTTCGGCGTCGAGGTACACGGGGACGAGGCACCCGCAGACGGACTTCGGCGACTCGTTGCCCACCACGTCGATTTCGTGCTGAACAACCGGTCGTTGATCTCGATCTGGATCCGCGACACCACGTGTCTGCCCGACGCGGAGCAGGAGCGGATCCGGGAGATCCAGCGGTACTACCTGAGCCTGTGGGTGGCCAAGCTTCGCAAGCTGCACACCGACATGAGCCGCGCCGAGGCCCTGTCGATCCTGCAGGGCGTCTTCAACCTCATGGGGTCCGTGGCCTTCTACGAACCGAAACTGGGCCGAGAGGCGCTGCGCCGCCTGCTGGAACGCAAGGCGACCGCGCTGCTGCTCGAGAGATAGGGGTGCGCTGATGAGCGCCTGCACCTTCGACCGGGTCAGCGAGGGCGATGAGCTAGCACCCTTCCCCCTGGCACTCACCCTGCAACGGCTGGTCATGGAGGCCGCGGCGAATCGCGACTTCGCCCCCATCCATCACGATGCGGAGATCGCCAGGGCGACCGGCGCACCCGAACCGTTCGCCAACGTGATGCTGGTGCAGGCTCTGCTGGAAGCCGGCCTGCGCGAATGGATGGGCCTGGACGGGCGGCTGCGCAAGCTGGGCGTCAACCTACGTTCCTTTGCCCCGGCCGGCGCCATGATGACCGGCCACGGAAGGGTCACCGGCAAACGGCCCGAGGAGAACGGCGGCCTCGTCGACCTGGAGGTCTGGACCGAGTCGATGGGCGCCCGGGCGGCGATCGGCACCGCAACGGTGTGGCTACCGACAGGGGATACGTCATGAATCACCACGTCGTGGAATCCGATCTGCTGGCCGCCGGCGGCCTGCGCCTCGAGCTCGACGGGGCGTTGGCCATCGTGGTGCTCGATCGGCCGGAGCGGCGCAATGCGCTGTCCAACACGACCTTCGCGGCGCTGGGCGCCATCCCGGAGCTGTTGCCGCCGGAGGTTCGAGTGGTGCTGATCCGTGCCGAGGGCGCGATCTTCAGCGCGGGCCTGGATCTGCGGCTGATCAAACCCGAGGGCATTCCCGGCGAGAAGTCGCTACGCGACATCACCGCCGGCGACGACGCGGCGGTGGCGGACTGGATCGCCGGCATCCAGCACGCGTTTGCCTGGCTGCGTGAGGGGTCGTTGATCACTGTCGCCGCCGTTCAGGGCGCGGCCATCGGCGGGGGTTTCCAACTGGCGCTGTCCGCGGACATCCGGGTGTTGGCCACCGACGCCCGTTTTTCCATGCGCGAGGTCGCGCTGGGGATCATCCCGGATCTGCTCGGCAGCCAGAACCTGTCGGCGCTGGTGGGCTGCTCCCGCGCGCTGGAGATCTGCGCCACCGCCCGTTGGGTGGACGCCGAGGAAGGGATGGCCCTCGGGTTGGCCACCGTCGTCGTGCCGCCCGAACAACTCACCGACCGTGCGCTGGAGCTGTGTGCGGCGATCTTGGCGAATCCACCGGCTGCCGTCAGCGCGGTCAAACAGCTGGTGCGCGGTGCCGATCAACGCGATCCGGCCGCGCAGGCCGCGTTGGAGCGCACGACCCAGGTGCCTCTGTTGCGCGCACTGACTGCCGGTCAGCTCAGCTGACCGGCGACGCGTACCAGATGGTGCGCTTGGTCCAGTGCCCCGGGCCGAGCCGTTGGCCCGAACAGACCACGAGGGCAATCTGCGGCGGGCCCGTGGTCGCGTAGTACCGCTTCCCCGGGTCGGTGGCCGGGACCTCGACGCGGTCGGTCACCCGATAGCACAGGCGCCCGGTAGTGCCGTTCACCACGATCGAATCACCCGGCTGCAGCTGGACAAGCAGCCGGTTGCCCAACGCGCTGCCATCCGGCCAGGTGTGCGCGTTCAACAGCGCGTTGCCGTGCTGGGCGCCCGGCCGGATGCCGCTACCGAGGTCGAAGGCCATCTCGCTCTTGCCCGCGAGGGACAGCGGCGGGACCCCGGGGGTGCCGTTGGCGTCCCGGTACAGGGGGAGCACCGGAATGTTGTGCGCGATGCCCGGCAACCTGACGCTGGTGGGCAGGAACACACCCTGCGCGGTGGTGGTGCATACCGCGGCCGGCGCGGGGTTCGGTGCGGTGAGGATGGGCGGAACGGGGACCGGCACCGGCGGGAGCGGCAACAGGTTGGCCACCGGGGCGGCCCAGACGTCGTCCCCGGCCCGGGCAACGGCGACACTGCCGGCCACGAGCGTCGCGACGGCCGCGGTGCCCACGATCGCCTGCTTCCAACCCACGAGCGTCGCCCCCCAGCGCGCGTCCTACTTGCGCCGGATTGTGTCACGTTGTCCCGGGCGACACGCGGAACCGAGGGCTGCCTCCTTGCGGCGTCAGCCGGTGAGCATCGGACGCAGCAGCTTGTCGAGGTCCTTGCGGGCGTCGCTGGACCAGTCCCCGTCCAGCGGGGAGATGCTGATCCGGTTGGCGGCCAGCGCGGTGGTGTCGGCGTGCCGGCGGGTCTCGGCCGCGCACGGGGTGGGCAGGCCGCAGATACCGGCCGAGATCGGATACGCGCCGGCGACCGCCGGCAGGTAACCGAGCACGATCGACTCCCCGGTGCCGATCCGGGTCAGCTCCGCACCCCCGGGTGGGACGACGGTCAGGCCGGCCCGGTCATAGGCCACCGGCCAGTTGACGTTCAGTCCGCCGTCGGGCAACAGGGGCTTGTCGCCCGACCGGCCCTGGCGCAGGTGCCCGATCAGGTCGGCGACGAAGCCGGCCGCGGCGGGCCGGGCAGCGGCCGCACCCGCGAACCCCCGGGTGGCGTCGGTGGCGTCGTACTCCATGCTCACCGCGATCGCGGGCACGCCCTGCTCGATCGCGGTCACCGCGGCGCCCACGGTGCCGGAGTGGTTGGTGACCCGGCCGAAGTTGCCGCCCGGGTTCATGCCGGACACCACCAGGTCCGGCGGGTGGTCGGCGAACACCACCTTGAGGCCGAACAGCACCGCGTCCGCGGGAGAGGCGTTGGCCGGGCCGGAGGCACTGACCGCGTACTGGGTGCCCTGCCCCGACCGGCAGGTGAACGTGCTGGTGGCGGCGGACACCGAGCCCTTGACGGTGATCCGGGTGCCGTTGCCGCTCTGGTCGGTGGAGGGCACCACGACGGTGACCGCGTTGCCGGCCGCGCACAACGCGTCGCGCACCACGGTGAGGTACTCCCCCGAGGCGGTCGGCCCGTCGTCGTTGGTCAGCAGGATGTGCAGCGGGGCGACGTCGGCCTGCTTCGCCGACGCCTTGTCCACGGCCACCGCCACACCCGGGATCGCGATCACCGACAGGGCCAACGCGGCGATCACCTGCCGCGGCACTCGTCCCCTGGTCATGGGCCGGACGCTAGGTCGGCCCGGCGAACGGATAACGAGCGCCGGGTGAACCGTGGGCTACTGGGCGAGGGCCGTCAGCGCTCGGCCTTCCGCCGCAGATGCGGGAGAAACACCAGCACGCCCGTCAGCAACAACAATCCTCCCGCCACTGCCCCGTGCGCCTGCCCCACGAAGTGCACGAAGCGCTTGCCCGGCGAGCGATGCTGCGGGGCTGCATCCGGGGTGTGAAGCGAGGCCGCGTCGACGATGTTCAGCGTGATGGAGACCGTTTTCAGTATGTGCTGCAGGTTCCCCGGCTGGCTGACTGTGCCGTTGAACTCCCACCGGCCCGGGCCGCTGACGATCGCGGTGCACCGATACACGCCTCGCGGCACCTCGGGGGAATTGAAGTGCTCCTCCTGGCACTTGCTCGGGTTATCCGTCGGGTCCTTGCCCGGCTGGTTGAAGGTCTGGAAGACGTTGTACTTCGCGGTGGGCGCAGTGCCGTCGGTCTTTGTCACGGTGATGTCGAACGTGACGTAATTCGGTGCGATGGTGTGGTCGAGCAGGGCACGCTTGATGCTGGCCTTGATACTCGCCGAGTCGTAGGGGTTGTACCCGGTGGTCGCGGCCGCAGCCTGCCCGGCGAGCCCGAGAAACAACAACACGGCGAGCGCCGAGGCCAACAGACCCACCCGACGCGCGACCATGGTGCTCCTCGATGACCCACGGGCGGGGGGCACCAGTCTGCGCCCGGATGCGCCAGTCGTAAACGGGCAGCCGATGCCCTCCTTATTGGAGGTTATGCTGTAGCCTCCAATAAGGAGGTGTGGCATGGCCCGGAACCTGCGCCGCCAGTGGCCGGGGAATCTCGCCGCCACGGGCGTGCCGCGCCGCGAACGCAGGCCGTGCAGCTACGACGCGTACGTGCCGGATACCTTGGTGGGACGGCCGATCGTCCTGGACGGCGCGGTCGCGGCAGATGTGGCCGACGCCGAACTCGCGATCGCGGGGCTGAATGGCCGAGCCCGCGCGCTGGTCGACACCGAGGCACTGGCGCGGATTCTGTTACGGGCCGAGGCGGTGGCCTCCTCGCGCATCGAGGGCCTGGAGGTCGGGCCCCGCCGCCTGCTGCGCGCCGAGGCGGCCCGGCATTTGCCCGACGCTCACGCTGACGTCACAGCCACGGAGGTGCTGGGCAACATCGACGCCATGGTCTTCGCCGTGCAGGCCGTCGACGTCGGCGGTCCGATCACCGTCGACCTGCTCCTTGAGGTGCACCGCCGCCTGCTGTCCCACACCCGACTGTCCACACATGGCGGGGTGATCCGAACCGAACAGAATTGGATCGGCGGCAGTTCCTACAACCCTTGTTCAGCCGCGTTCGTCCCCCCGCCTCCCGGGCACGTCACCACGTTGCTCGCCGACCTGTGTGCGTTCTGCTGCACGGACGACCTACCCACCGTCGCCCAGGCCGCGATCGCGCACGCGCAGTTCGAGACCATCCACCCGTTCATCGACGGCAATGGCCGCACCGGCCGGGCGTTGATCCACGTAGTCCTGCGGCGTCGCGGACTGGGCCCCCGGGTGCTTCCCCCGATCTCGCTGATCCTTGCCACCCGCGCCCGCAGCTACATCGACGGCCTGACCGCTACCCGATACAACGGCGTGGCGACCGGGCCGGCCGCACGCGAAGGTCTCAACGTCTGGGTGGGCACGTTCGCCGCCGCATGCACCAGAGCCGTCGCTGACGCCTCGGCCTTCGAGGACAAGGCAGCCGACCTTCAGCAACAGTGGCGCACGCGAGTGGGGCGGGTGCGAGCGGGCTCGGCCACCGAACTGTTGATCGGCGCACTGCCCGGCGCACCCATCATCACCGTCGAGTCAGCGGCACGCCTCATCGGACGCACCTTCAAACCCGCCAACGACGCCGTCACCCGACTGGTCGACACCGGCATCCTGCGTCAGATCTCCATCGGCCGACGCAACCGAGCATTCGAAGCACCCGACGTGATCTCCGCCTTCACCGCCCTGGAGCGACAACTCGCCAGCCCCGAGGGCGACACCCACAGCAGCGCCCCCGCCAGACCAGTCCCCGCGTCCAAAAACCGATGACCGATCCGGCAGACGGACGCTAGGTCGGCCCCGCGAACGGATAACCAGCCCGGGGTGAACGGGGCACGCGAGGTTGCCAAATTCGACGTGGCACCCTCAGATCGCACTGGCCATACTTCTAATGTGGCGCCATACTTCTACGCGTGAGTGTGGCAAAGGTTTACAGCAAGGGTCAGGTGACCATCCCGAAGGCAGTCCGGGAGGCCGCCGGGATCGCCATCGGCGACCGCGTGATCGTCGAGGCACGGGGCGACGAGATCGTGCTGCACCGCCCCCGCGGTGTGCTGGAGTTCGAAGCGCCGGCCGACCAGCAGCCGACCGCACCGTTGTCCGACGCGCGAGCCATCGCCCGCGAGGAACGTGCCACCCGCCGGACTCGCGCTGGTCGATGATCATCGACACCAACGTCCTGTTACGGGCACTCGGCCGGGACGAGAACCGTCAGACCACCTCGGTGCGAGCCCGTATCCGCACAGCGCGGGAGGCCGGGATCACCTACAGCGTGCTGTCCGCGACGGTGCTCGAGGCGGCCTATGTACTGGCCAGCAGCGCGGCCGGGTACTGCTGGGACCGCAGCACAGTGGCTGCCGCCATCGACGCCATCACGGAGGAACCCGCCTTCGACGTCGAGCACGCCTCGGCATTGCGCACCGCTGCAGACACCCACCGGAACCGGTCGATCGATCTACACGACTGCTTCCTCGCGGCCCTCGCCACCGAACGCGGGACCCAGGTGCTCTCCTTTGATGACGACTTCCGCCGACTGGGTGTGCGCGAAACACCCTGAGGCAAAATGACCTGCCATGACCCCACAGCCCGGCATCTTTGCGCTCGGGACCGCGGCGCAGTGCTACCTCGAACTCGACCTACTGCCGGGCGCCGACCCCGTCGCTCTGGTGCGGGCGCTGGCGAACTTCGATGAACCCTCGGCGACCCTCGGCGGCGCCAACGTCGTGATCGGGCTACGTCCGTCGTTGTGGGCGGCGATCGCCCCGGACGACGCACCCGGCGACGTGGCCGACTTCGCCGCGCCGATCGTCGGCCCGGACGGGTTCACCATGCCCGCCACCCAACGCGACGCGTGGTTGTGGGTCGCCGGCCCGACGCCGGATCTCGTGTTCGACGTGGCGATGTCCGCGCTGAGCGACCTGGCCACGCTGGCGAGCGCCGCGACCGAGGTCACCGGGTGGCCGTACCGGCGGTTGCGCGACCTGACCGGGTTCATCGACGGCACGGAGAACCCGCCCTTGGTGGACGCGCCCGCCGTGGTGGCCGTCCCGGACGATCAGCCGGGCGCGGGTTCCTCGGTCGTGCTGGTTCAGCAGTGGACGCATCAGGCGGCGGACTGGCTGGCGTTGGACATCACGGCCCAGGAGCAGGTGATCGGACGCAGCAAGGACGACAGCATCGAGTTGGACGAGGCCGAGATGCCACCGGACTCCCACGTCGCCCGCACCGTCGTGGAGGAGGACGGCGAGGAACTGGACATCTTCCGGCGCAACACGCCCTACGGGGGCGTCACCGACCACGGCACGATGTTCGTCGGGTTCTGCGCGCGCCAACGAGTGCTGCAGCTGATGCTCGAGCGGATGGCCGGGGTCGGTGACGGCATCCGCGACGCGCTCACCCGTTACACCACACCGCTCACCGGCTCCTACTACGTCGTCCCGTCCGTGGAGGCACTGCTCCGGTGGCGTGACGAAAACTGACGTAGCGTCATTCGTAGCGCAGCGCCTGGATCGGGCGCAGTGCCGCGGCGCGACTGGCCGGGTAGAAGCCGAACACCAGACCGGTGCCCAGGGACACCGCGACGGCCAGCCAGATCGACCACGGTGCGACCACCGGATGCACGCCGACGACGGGGAACTGGGCGGCGAACAGACCGGCGGCGACCCCGATTGCCCCCCCGAGCATGGACAACATCACCGCCTCGGACAGGAACTGGCCGATGATGTCGGCACCGGTGCCGCCGATGGCCTTGCGGATGCCGATCTCGCGGGTTCGTTCGGTCACCGAGACCAACATGATGTTCATCACCCCGATCCCGCCCACCAGCAGGGAGATCCCGGCCACCGCGCCGAGCAGCACGGTCAGGGTCGAGTTGGCCGAGCCGCCGGCGGCCAGGATGGCCGAGGCGTTGAACACCACGAAGTCGGTACTGGCCCCGGCCACGTGATGGCGTTGGGACAGCACGTTCTGCACCTCGGCCTGGGCCACGGCGGTGGTGTTCCGGGAGGTGGCCTCCACATCGATGCCGGACAGCTCTCCCTGCCCGGCTGGGGAGTAGCCGTAGAGGGTGTCCTCGACCGTGGTACCGGGGGCGAACACCCGGTCGTCTAGGTCCGTCTGCCCGGAGTAGCCCTTGCCCTCCAGGATGCCGATGACGGTGAACGGCTGCCCGTTCAGTCGCACCTCCTGGCCGACAAGGTCGGCCGGCGCACCGTCGGTGAGGTCGGTGGCCACCGTCGGGCCCAGCAGCACGTCGCGCTGGTGGGTGCTGTAGTCCTGGTCGGTGAAGTTCCGCCCGGCCACGACGCGGGTGTTGTCGATGTCGAGGAATTCCGGGGTCGCCCCCAGCAGGACGCCGACCGTGTGCGAGGAGTTGAGGTGGGTGGCCGCGGCCCCGCGGATGACCACCAACGGGGAGACGGCGGCGACGTCCGGGGCCATCGGGTTGTTCAGCAACGCATGGGCGTCGTCCAGGGTCAATTGGGACTTGCGGTAGTGCGTGCCCTGGTCCTGACCCTTCAGGCCGAGCTTGCGGCGTAGCTGCGTCACCAGGGCGCTGCCCTGCCCGCCGCTGACCGTCGAGGCGGGTAGCACGAACAGGCTGTTCGAGCCCAACCGGTCGATGGAGGCCTGCACCTGGGCGGATGAACCGGTACCGACCGCGACCAGGGTGATCACCGAAGCCACCCCGATCACGATGCCCAGCATGGTCAACACCGACCGCATCTTGTTGGCGAGAATCCCACCCCACGCGAAGCGCGCGCTCTGCCGCAGCTGCGTCACCGCGGTGAACAGGCTGCTGGGCCCGTCTTCCATGATCGCTGGCCTCCCCCGTTTACTTCAACCTTGGAGTAAACGTACGCCTTAATGACTTCAAGCATCAAGTTAAGGCGGTGTAGATACACTTCACGTTTGAAGTTAGGATGGGGGCCATGGCAGACACGCAGGAACCTCGGTCGCTCTACCCGGACGAACAAGAGACCTGGATTGCCTTCGCCTATCTGCTCGTGCAGCTGCCCGGCGCGTTGGACATGAACATGCAGCGTGTGTCGGGCATCGGCCTGTTCGAGTTCCAGGTCCTCTCCGCACTGTCGCTCGCGCCGGAGCACAGCACGCGACTGAGCAAGCTGGCCGATTTCACCGCCAGCAGCCTCTCCCGCCTGTCGAATGTGATGACTCGGTTGGAGGAGCGCGGCTGGGTGCGGCGCACCGTGGACCCCGAGGACGGTCGCTGCACGCTCGGGGTGCTCACCGAGGCGGGAGCGGAGCAGGTGGCCGCCGTGATGCCGAAGCACATCGCCGAGGTACGCCGCCTGGTCTTCGACCCATTGACCAACGCCCAGCAGCAGCAGCTGCGCCGGATCGCACTGCGGATCATGCAGGCCGTCGAGCCGGACAAGCCGCCGCTCACCGAACGCCTGCGTGCGCTGGGCCGCAGCCCGTTTCCCGAGGAGAAATCACCATGAACGTGCGCCCGACCATCCGCCTGGAGGGCATTCGCAAGACCTACGGCGAGGGCGACATGGCCGTACACGCGATCCGGCATGTTGACCTGACGGTCATGCCCGGTGAGTACGTGGCGATCATGGGAGCGTCGGGTTCCGGTAAGTCGACGTTGATGAACATCGTCGGCTGCCTGGATGGGCCGACCGCCGGGCGCTACTTGCTCGACGGTGTGGACGTGCGCCGGCTGGACGACAACCGCCTGTCAGGGATCCGCAATCGCAAGATCGGCTTCATCTTCCAGAGCTACAACATGATTCCGCGCACCTCCGCGCTGAGCAATGTGGAGCTCCCGCTGGTCTACGCCCGCGTCCCGGCCAAGGAGCGCCGGGAGCGGGCCATCGACGCTCTGGACAAGGTCGGGCTCGCGCAACGGCGCAACCACATGCCATCCGAGCTGTCCGGCGGGCAGCAGCAACGGGTCGCGGTAGCGCGCGCGATCGTCACCAACCCGGTGCTGTTGCTGGCCGATGAGCCCACCGGCGCACTGGACTCCAAGTCCACCGCCGATGTGTTGGATCTGTTCGACGAGCTGTCCGCCGCCGGCCGCACGATCGTGGTGATCACCCACGAGGACGAGGTCGGATCCCGGGCCCAACGGCTGGTGGTGATGCGCGATGGCCTGATCCTCTCCGACAGCCAGACCCGACCCGGCTCCACCACGGCGCTAGTCGTACCTGCCCAAGCTCCGGAGCGAGCCGGTGGCGGCCGACACGGCATCAGCGTCGAGGAGCAGCACAGCCGAGCCGCCGCGGACGGACCGATCTGACGGTAAGTCAGACCTATGCCGGTCTATCAATTTCCCCAGACGACCGCTGCCCCGGAATGTAACCCGGTCCCTATCTGTTCCGGTGTGCGGCGACAACCTCCGTACACCGACCACAAGGAGACCCAACCGTGAATATTCCCCTCCTGCGCGCGTGCGCTCGTCCGCTCTGTGGGATCGCCATCGCCGCAGCGGTGTTTGGCGTTCCGGCCACTGCGGCCTCCGCCGCGCAGATCCCGACCGCGAAGGTGCCCGCCTCGGTGCACCTTGATAACCGGTACTGCGACAACGCATCCGGCGTGAACTGCCAGAGCTACGGGTACCCGTCCGACCACGGCTCCGGAGGCCACCACCGGCACCACCGCTACTGAGGCGGCAACAGACCTACGGAACGACGGTCACCGGCCATCGGCCGGCCTTGATCATCCGGGCGCCGAGGGAGCCCAGGACCCGGTGCCCGAGCGCCTCCGAGGCCCCGAGCACGACAAGCTCGGCGCGGACCTCCTCGGCCAGCTTCAGCAACTCTCCGTACGGGTTGCCGTAAGCGGTACGGAACTCGATGTCGAACCCCACCCACGCCGCTCCCCGTTCCACCTCGGAGCGCAATTGCTCCAGGACTTCCTCGGCTGCCTCGAGCGCGGCGGGGGCGGCCTGCGGCGCCATCACCATGGTCGGCGGGTGCACGACGTGCGCGACGACCAACCGCGAGCCCTGCCGGCGAGCCAGCCCGGCCGCATACGAACCCGCCCGCATCGACGTCGTCGATCCGTCGATCGCGACGAGGATGACCTTCGGGCCGTCGGTGCCGAGCTCCGCTTCCACACCCCAACTGTGCCTCATCACCCTCAGGGAATGAGTAGCAGCTTGCCCACCGTCTCCTGGGATTCCAGATCACGATGCGCAGACGCGGCGTCCTCGAGCGGGTAGGTGCGATCGATCAGCACGTCCAGCGTGCCGTCCTCAATCCACCGCATCACCTGCAGCGCGCTGCGGCGCCACTCGTCCGGGGTCTGCGCGGTCGCACCGCGGAAGGTGACCAGCCGTACGCCGGGGGGTTGCTCCCACAGGTTGATAGGCGGAATCGGTCCGCCCGCGTAACCGTAGGCGGCGAAGGTCCCCCCGAACCGCACGGCAGAGACGCTGACCTCGAACAAGGTCTTCCCGGTTCCGTCGAAGACGATGTCCACGCCCTTTCCGTCGGTCAGCTCCTTGAGCGCGGCGCCCAGATCCTCGGTCTCGTCGCGCACCAGTACCCGCCAGGCCCCGGCGTCGACGGCGGCAGCCGCCTTGTGTGGCCGGGAGACCGTCGCAATGACCCGGCCGCCGCGGTGGGTAACGAGCTGGGTCAACATGCGGCCGACCCCGCTGCCGGCCGAATGCACGAGCACCAGTGCATCCCGCGGGACCGGGACTGCCGCGTCGGACAGGTAATGCGCGGTGAGCCCCTGCATGAGGCCCGCCGCAGCCGTTTCGAAGCTCACCCCATCGGGGATCGGGACGAGCCGGTCGGCCGGAACCGCCACCAGGTCCGCGTAGCTTCCGGGGACGTGTTCCCATGCCACGCGGTCACCGACCCGTGCCATGGCCTGCCCGCCGACCGCGGTCACCACACCCGCCCCCTCGACGCCCAGGGCGAGCGGCGTCGTGGCCAAACCGTGCAAGCCCCGGCGCACGTAGGTGTCCATGAGGTTGATGCCGGCTGCCTTCACCTCGACGACGACCTCGTTGGGCCGCGGGGAGGGAACCGCCCGCTCCTCGGCGTGCAAGACCTCGGGAGGCCCGTATTGCGACGTGGTGATAACCCGCATTGGTCTTCTCCTTCAGATAAGCGGACGATCGTCGTCCGGTTTTCGACCGTAACACAACCGGACGAATGTCGTACGCTTAGCCGGTGACCACCGACGAAGCACCCCGGGCCGGCGAGCGCGCGGATGCGCGGCACAACCGGGAACTACTCCTCGACGCTGCCGCGAGCTGTGTCGCGGAGCAGGGACTTTCCGTTGCCGCGCTGGACATCGCCGAGCGCGCCGGCGTGGGCGTCGCGACGCTCTACCGCCGGTTCGCGAGCAAAGAGGCCCTGATCGAGCAGATCGTTCTCGAGCGATTCGCGGTGCTCGAGGAAGCCGGGACGCGGGCGCTGCACGATCCGGATCCGTGGTCGGGGTTCGCCGCCTTCGTCCACACTCTTGCTGGGATGGTCAGCGAGAACACCGGGCTATCCGAGGCGTTCGGATCCGATGTTCCGCCTGCCGTGTCCGCCGGCCAAGCACGCCTTCGAGCCTTGATCAAGCGGCTCACGCAACGGGCTCAACGCGCCGGCGCCCTACGCCAGGACGTCAGTTGGCAGGACGTCGTCTTTCTCCCGAAGGCAGTCCTCAGCAACCCGCGTTGCCTGGGCCTGAACGCGGGCGAACGCTCGTGGGAGCGGACGCTCACCGTGCTGCTCGACGGCCTGCGCACCCCCACGCCGAGCCCGCTGCCCGGCACCCATCCCCGCCTGGACGGCAACCTGCCATCATGACCCGGCATGGAGCTGGACCTGGGTGAGCGGTGGCACCACCAGCTCCGCAGGCCGTCGGGCGCCGGCCGGATGAGCGCCCAGTTGGGCATCGCCCGCGCAGTAGCCGGACTGCTCACCACCGCCTGGCTGGCCATCCTCGCACATCAACTGACGGTGAGTCAGTTCGGTCAGGTGACCCTGGTGCTGTCGCTGGGGTCGCTGGTCAGCATCGGCACCGATCTCGGCATTCCGCTGGCGTTGTCCAAGGTGGCTCTGGACCACCAGCGGATCGACCAGGAGGCGGTGCGCCGAGCGGTGATCACCCGCCTGCTGGCCGGGCTGATCGCCGGACTGGTGCTGATCGCACTCTGGATCAACTCGGCTCCCGCCGACCGCTGGTGGATGGCCGGGCTGTACTCGATCTCGGTCGCGGTCACACCACTGGGCGGATCATTCCTGGCGCTGCTCCGCGGCCGCGCCATCGGCATTGTCGAGGCCGTCTACAACGTGGCCTCGAAGCTGGCGCTGCTGGCCGTCGGGGTGGCCACCCTCGCCGCCGGATGGAAGCCGTCCGGGGTCATCGGCGCCTTCGTCCTGGTCGACGTGGTGTCCTCGCTCGCGCTGCCCCTGTTCGCCCGGCCGCGGCTGAGCATGACCGCCGACCCCGACCCGCTGCAGCGGGCCGAACTGCGGCTGCGTGCCACCCTGCCGCTGGCCGCCGCGGGCATCATCGGCAGCGCCTACGAACGCATCGACATCTGGCTGCTCGCCGTCCTGAAGGGCAGCGGGTCGGTGGCCATTTACGTGTCGGCGTACAAGTTCTACGACACCGTGCTGCTGCCCGCCATGGCGATGGCCTCGGCGGCGGTGGCCGCGGTGGGCACCGACCTGGCCGGCAACGCCCGCCCGGTGGCCCGGCGCCTGGCGCTGCGCGCGACGGCGGTGGCCGCCCCGATCGCGCTGATCGTGGCGCTGCTCTCGTCGCGACTGCTGCGGGCTGCCTTCGGCGATCACTACGGATCGGCCAGCACCGCGGTCGACATCCTGATGGTGGCCAGCCTGCCCGGCGCCGCGTTGAGCGTGATCACCCCGATCGCGCTGCTCAGTCGGCGCGACTACATCGCCAGACTGACCGTCGCCGGACTCGTCGGCAACGTCGTGGCCAACCTGGTGCTGGTGCCGACGATCGGCATCAAGGGCGCCGCGGTGGCCTTCCTGATCACCGACGTCGCGCTGCTCGCGGCCTTCTACACCGCACTGCCCAAGGCCGAACTCGGCGCCTCAGTCACAGCTCTCCCGATCCGCAAAGTCACGCCGGAGTGAACGCGATGGGGATCGAGGCCCACCCGTTGACCCAGGTCGAGCTCTCCCGGACCGCCGGCGCGGACAGTTGTGGCTCCAGTACGCGACGGCTGACCTCCTCGAAGATGACCCGCAGTTCGAGTCTGGCCAGACTCGCGCCGAGGCAGAAGTGACGCCCGCCCCCGCCGAAGGCATGGTGGAACTCGACCGGGCGTAGGACGTCGAAGCGGTCCGCGCCCTCGAGACTGGCCTCATCCCGGCTCCCCGAGGCGTACCAGAGCACGAGCCG
>Ga0137413_10000149_pt1 | contig 19275 bp, 16 predicted proteins | sample CZODoug2_1_16fun_FD_108280 | JGI IMG/M metagenome (GOLD analysis project Ga0137413, IMG submission 108280) | Vadose zone soil fungal communities from Angelo Coast Range Reserve, California, USA - CZODoug2_1_16fungal (Illumina Assembly) | ecosystem: Environmental > Terrestrial > Soil > Vadose... | reverse complement strand
GACGAATTTACCGACGTAGGAACCCGAAGCGAGGTCCAAGATCTTTCCGAGCACCTGCTCATCCTTATATCGGTAATAGAACGCGGACGCGTTCACGCGCAGTGTGCGCGTTACGTCGGATTTGATGCCCACTTCGTAGGCCGTGAGCTTTTCCGGCCCGAACGGATCGGCGACCGCCGCTGTCGTGGTGTTATGGGCAGTGAAGCCGCCCGATTTCACGCCGCGGCTGATGCTCTCGTAGATCAAGGTGCCTTCCTGCGGCGTGTAATCCAGCTCGATTTTACCGGAGGGCAAATTCGAGGTAATCGAATGGTCGATTGCCCCTCCCGTGAAGGATCCAATGGCCGGTCCCGCCACCACGCCGGTATTGAGCCCGACCAGTTCGCGCGTCTCATGATCCTCGCGCACGCCAAACGTTGCCTTCAGCGCATCGTTGAATCGGTAGTTGACTTGGCCGAACTCGCCGATCGAATGCGCGTTCTGGCCATACCGAGTGAGCACGATCTGCGGGGTAGTGCCCGCCGGAAAGCCTATGTTCGCGTCTGAAAAATCGGAATAGAATTTTTCGTCGAGGTTCAGGTCCGAGTAGAACACGCCGCCGACCCAGCCGAACGGCCCCGTGCCGGTCGAGGCGATGCGCACTTCCTGTGAAAACACGTTCAAGTCGCTGCGAAAGTACTCATCAGAGTCATGGTATTGCGTAGCGTCCCAATCGCTGTACTCGCGCCGGATCATCTTGTTGTAGGCGGTAATGCCGGTGAGCTTCGCGGCGCCGAAATCGATATTCACCGTCAGATCGACTCCGTTGTTCGCGTTGTCAACGCCGGGCTTGGACGCAGCGCGGAGGCCGGTAATCTTTGCAAACGCCGGGTTGAGACTCCAGTCTGTGACATAGCGGGATGTGTCAGCGGGTATCACCGGACCGCCGGCGCCCGCATTGTAGGGCGTATAGGACTTGAGCAAGTGCAAGCCCGTTTCGTCGGATTTGTCTTTGGCCACGTGAAACCCGAGGCGGAAATCCATGACCTCCGACGGCTTCCATTCCAATTGGCCGCGCCCCGCGATCTTGTCCTTATTGCCCAAGCGCTGACCCGTGTCGCGGTTGCGCTGCCAGTTTCCGCCCTGTTCGGTGGCCACCGATAGACGGCCCATCAACCCGTCGATGATCGATCCCGACACATAGCCTTCCGCGTTCACCTCATTGTGCGAACCGTATTCCGCGGTGAAGCCCGCATGAGTGTCGACGGTCGGCCGGTTGGTAATGAAATTGATCTGGCCGCCGGTCGTATTACGCCCGTACAAGGTGCCCTGCGGGCCCCGCAATACCTCGATGCGGTCGATATCGAACAACTGTCCCGCCGTCTGAATCGGCAGCGCGAAGGCCACATCATCGACGCTCACCCCGATGGGCGACGCATTGTTCGACGTATAATCGAGAAAGCCCACGCCGCGAATGCGATACTGCGGTTGACCGCCGCCGAATGCGGGTTCAACTTGAAGACTGGGAATCGCATTTTGCAGGTCAACGACGTTCGTGATGGCCTTGTCCGCCAAGGCCTGCCCGCTTACCACCGATAGGGCAATACCGACGTTTTGCGCGGATTCCTCCTTGCGTTGCGCCGTGACCACGACTTCACCGAGACTGTTCGCGTCGGCGGTTGATGTATCTGTCCGCAGGCTTGCGAGACTCGCCGAATTCAACAAGACGGCGCCGGCTCCCAGTGCCGCCGCGGCTAAGCGTACAGACATCCCCACCTCCTCCTGAAAACGGCCAATCCCGCACAACCGTTGCACGGCGTCCGTTACGTGGCCAGAGCCGCACATCATCAGCGAGGCCGCATCGCGGCGAAACATATTTTATTGTCGATGCAGATGCTAATTGGTTATTTGAAACTTGTAGGAATTACAAGGCGTGATGTCGGCCGAATTTTTTTGTCGAGGCTATTTGCAGGTAGACTGGCACCTCGCTCCTGGTCGAAAGGGATTACGATGCCGCGAAGAATTATTCTTATTGTGCTCGGCAGCCTGCTGCAATTGCCGATGACGACATTGTCCTTAGCCGACGAATCGCCGCTGCCGAACGCCGATTACGGCGTGTCGACGATTTGGCAGCTCGGCGGTGTCGGCGGCTGGGATTACCTGGCGCTCGAGCCAAGCGGTGCAAGACTCTTCGTGAGCCGCGGCGACCGCGTGGATGTGGTCGAGACCGCAAACGGTCGACGGGCAACCGCCATTCCCAATACCGCGGGCGTTCACGGCATAGCGTTCGCGCCGGAACTGAAGCGCGGTTACACCAGTAACGGCCGCGCCAATACGGTGACCGCATTCGAACTCGACACGCTCAAGGTCATTCAAGAGTCGCCTGTGGCGGGCAAAAAGCCGGACGCCATCCTGTACGAACCACGAGCGCAACATGTATTCGCGGCCGACGGCGCCAGTAACGACGTCAGCGTGCTCGACCCGACGACGCTGCAAGTCCTGACCAGCATTGCGCTGCCGGGTCCGCCGGAATTCATGGTGACCGATGCGATGGGAACTGTTTTCGTCAACATCGAAACCGAGGCCGGCAAGCTGGTCGCCATAGACGCGAAATCGTTCAAAATCAAAGCCACTTGGCCATTGCCGGGCTGCGCGAATCCCTCCGGGCTCGCGCTCGATGCGGCCAATCACCGCCTATTCTCGGTGTGCGAGGGCCAGGTCATGGTCGTGACCGATTCGGCGACGGGCAGACAGGTCGCTCGCGTGGCGATCGGAGAAGGGCCGGATGCGGCGGCGTTCGACGCCGATCTCGGATTTGTATTCAGCTCCAACGGGGCCGACGGAACCCTCACCGTGATTCACCAGGAAACGCCGGACCGGTACCGGGTGATCGCCACGGTGCAGACTCAAAAGAGCGCGCGGACCATGGCGCTGGATCCCGCCACGCATAAGATTTATCTCGCTGCCGCGCGCCTGGGCGAGACACCGGCGCCGACCGCCGAGCAACCTCACCCGCGGCCCAGCATCGTGCCGGACAGCTTTGTCATCCTCGTCGCGGCACCAAAATAACGGCCCCCGTCAGGGTAGGGGTTTGCGGAATACCACTACGAAGCGGTCGGTTTTTCCCAGCATCGGGCCCTTGTAGCTGATCCGGTCGCGCGCATCCTCAGGTCTCCTCAAGAGATCGCTCTTGACCGCCACCTTGAGACCATGCGACTCGAAGTCCTTGATCGCGTAATCCTCATCGATCCGGTGCAGTGCGGAGGCGTCGGCGGCGCCTCTGCCCGCCTTCGCCGAGTGGTCCACGATCAATAGTACGCCGCCGGGCCTCAGGGCCGCCGCAAGTTGAGCCAACACACGATTGGTGTCGATCTTCGGCCATGTTCCTTCGGCATCCACCCAGTACAAATCGTGATACACCTTGATGAGCAGCACCGCGTCCAAGCTTCTCGCCGGCAGGTGCATGTCGTTGAGATCGAGCGTCTCGTGCTGCACATTGGGCAGGCGGTTGCCGGCCAAGCGCGCCTGACGGTCGCCGTCGCTCCAGCCATCGAATGCCGCGTTGTTGATCGATAGCACCCGTCCCTTCGGACCGACGAGGTAGCTCGACAGTTCGCTATAGTAGCCGTCGCCGGCCAACACGTCCGCCACCTGCATTCCCGGCTTGATGCCGGTAAGGCGCAGAATCTCAGCGGGATGATCCAGTCCGTCGCGCTTGATGTCGGCCGCGCTGCGTCCGTGCTGCGCGACTGCGGCGTCGTAGAGATCAGCCGCCTTCAGCTGCGGCACTGCGCATAGACAGATATAGAGCGCTAAAGATGCCGTGCGCCATACGAGTCTTCGCGATTTCCGGCCGTTCACGGTCTCTCCTTGATCAACAATAGCGCGATCAACGACACGAGGCCTGCCGCCGACAGGTAGTAACCCACAAACTCGAGCCCGTATGTCGACGATAAATGAGTCGCTATCAACGGCGCAAGCGAGGCGCCTAGAATTCCGGCGAAGTTGAACGTCAACGAGGTGCCCGTGTAGCGCACCGCGGTGGGGAACAATGACGCAAGCGCGCTGCCGAGCGGGCCATAGGTGAATCCCGTCAGCGAGAATCCCAGAGCCAAAAAAATGAATACCTTGACGGTGTCGTGTGCACCGAACAAGGGTGCAAAAGCGAAGCCGAACGCCATGATCGCGAGCGTGGCGATGATGAGCATCGCGCGGCCGCCGATTCGGTCCGCGATGATCGCTGCGATGGGTATGGTCAGTCCGAAAAACGCCACCCCCGCCATCTGCAGAATCAAATAGTCGCCGCGCGGAAATTTCAGCGCCGTGGTCGCCCAGCTCAGCGCGAACACGGTCATGAGATAGAACACCAGGAATGTCGTGGTCGTGCCCAGCACTCCCAGTATCAGCTCCCGAGGATACTTCGTGACGACCACGAGAAACGGCACTCGTACCCGCTCGCCTCGCTCGAGACTGCGCCTGAAGGCCGGCGTCTCGACCAACTGCAGCCGAATGTACAAACCGACCAGCACCAACACGGCGCTCGCCAAGAACGGTACGCGCCATCCCCATTTCAACAATTCGCTGTTGCTCAAATAGGTGCTGATGAGCAAAAAAACGCCGGTGGAGCAAATGAATCCGAGCGGTGCGCCCAGCTGCGGAAAACTGCCGTACCAGGCCTCCTTGCCGGGTGGCGCATTCTCGGTCGCCAACAACACGGCACCGCCCCACTCGCCGCCCAATCCCAACCCCTGTCCGCATCTGCAAATCGCCAGCAGCACCGCCGCCATCACGCCGATCGACGCATAGGTCGGCAACAGGCCGATGAGCACCGTGGAAATACCCATGGTCAGCAGCGCGGTCACGAGCGTTGCCTTACGCCCGATGCGATCGCCGAAATGCCCGAACAGGGCCGAACCGACCGGCCTTGCGAAAAAAGCCAGCGCGAAGGTCGCGAACGACTGCAGCGTCGCGGTGGCCGGATCGTGCCTGGGAAAGAACAGCGTCGGGAAAACCAATACCGCGGCGGTCGCGTAAATATAGAAATCAAAGAACTCGATGGTCGTGCCGATCAAACTCGCCAGCAAAACGCGGTATACCGGTTGCGCTGGCGGACTTAAGGATTCTTGCAACTCGAGACACTCCGTAGCCGCTCCGGGTGGAATAGTACTATAGCGCGCTAGCCCCTCCGCACACCGGCGATGACGAGCACGAGACCCGCGGCGAGCACAACACCGCCCACCCACGGCGGAATCTCATGATCCTGCTGCAACTTCGCCTCGACTTGCCCGACCTTGAAGAGACTCTTATCGCTGGAATACGTGGGCGACTTGATGAGCGCGTAGAGTCCTCCCGCGATCAAGATTGCACCGATGATTTGAACTGCTCGCATGGTTGGCCCTCTTGTTCTCAGCCGCTTAGCTTGCGTTCGTCGATGCGATCGCGGCAGTAGATGAAAATACTGTTTCCCAGAATACTTACCGCGAACAATGCCAGCGAAGCGGGCACGACCTCGAGCACCTTGTGCAATCCCATCCAATTCACCGGAGCATCCAGCCAGCGCAACAGCGCGGCAAGTCTGCCGGTATCGCCGTCCGTGGCGCAACAGCGCGACAGCGCGGCGCGCATTCCCTCGATCAGGCCGAAGTGCACCCACTCCCCTTGGCGGAGCCACCTATAAAGCTGCAGACTGATGAGGCATAAAAATGCCGCAAGACAGCCATACCCCACGATGGCGCCCAAGGCACGGCCGAATTGCAGGACCATGCCGCGGCCGCTCACGGCGATATGCGTGCTCACGGCCGCGCCGCCGCAGTCGGACATCCTTTGACTTGCAGCCGCGAGATGCGCCCCGACTCGCCCTGCAGATCCGCAGGATTCAGCACACCTTCGGTCGGCTTCAAATCGATGTCTATCCAGTAAACGTTGCCGTTGCGTTTTCGATCGGCAATTGCCGGGTTGAGGCCCAGCGCCTGCATTTGCGCAATGCGTGACTGCGCGCGCTTCTGATCGCTGAAAAGACCGAGCGACAGGACCGACCCGTCGGCCGGCCCCGGCATTTCGAGGGCATCATCGATTCCGGCGGCTTTCAGTTTCGTGAGCAATTGATCCCTGGCAGCGGTGCTGGCCGGAATCGCAAGATACACCCACACGCCCGCCCACACCTCTCCATCGACGACGCGCTGCCGCGGGTCATAACCGCCGCCGCGCAGCGTGCTCGCCGCGTGCGAGGCCTCCGAGACGTCGCGGAAAGGGCCCACGGTGATGCAGCGTTGTACGTTGGTCAAAAGCCCTGCGCCTTCCGCATCGCTCGATCCCTCCGTGCTGCCGCCGTTGGGCACCGCGGCCTGCGAGGTTTTCGCGGTCTCCGAGACCAGCTTGAGTGTGCTGGTGGGTGCCGGCGCCGCCGTTTCCGGCGATTTGGCGATGCCATGTGCCCACAAAAAATACACCACGTTCGCCAACGCGAGGCATACGACAAGGCCCTTTAGGATCGTCAACTGCCATCCCCACCCAAGCGTAGACTAACCTCGCCGGACACGAATTCGTGCAGGCGCCCCTCTCGTTCCAGCCGCAGCGCACCGTGCGCATCCACGCCGCGAGCCGTTCCGGACACCACGTTTTCTCCCATCAGCACCTGCGCCGGCCGATCGCGAAGTACATCGAGCGCGGTCCAAGCGCCCCGGAAAGCGTCAAAGCCCTCGCGCTCGAAGTCCGCCAGCATACTCAAAAGCTCATCGATGATGGCGCCGGCAATGAAGTTGCGCGATGCCGGCGTGGCGCAAGCATCATCGACCGCCGCCACCTTGACCCCCGATGCTTCGATCTGGGCGCGCATCCAGGGCGCCAAGGTCACGTTGAGCCCCACACCGATTACGACGTGGGCGGGCCCGCTGGCTTCGGCTCGGAGCTCGATCAGTACGCCGCCGATTTTGCGGTCGTTGAACCAGATGTCGTTCGGCCACTTGAGCCCGATGCCGCGGGCGCCGGCACGCGCCAACGCCCGCGCCACGGCAACGCCCACGCTCAGACTCAGGGTGGGGCTGGTCCTCGACGCATCGGAGAAGGACCAACCCATCGACAGGGCGATGCTGCCGCCGAAGGGCGCAACCCAGTGACGCCCGCGCCGTCCCCGGCCCGCGTGCTGCAGTTCGCTCAACATGACATCCGCGTATCCGTACGGAGGTGCAGCGGCCGCGAGCAATCGGGTATTGGTGGAGTCCACGTCGAACTCGAGGTTGAGGCTTCGCAGACGCGTGGCCCGCTCGCTCGCGACCGCGGCGCGAACAGACCCTTCCTCGAGCAACTCGACCGCGCCGGGCAACGCGTACCCGCGTCTCGGCACCGCCTGAATGTCGATTCCCCGCATGCGCAGCCGTTCGATCCCCTTCCAGACCGCCGCGCGGCTCACGCCCAGCTCTTGCGCCAACCGTTCGCCGGAATGCAGCCGGCCGTCCGCCAGCAGCCTGAGCAGCGAAGGGTGGTTTACGCCGTTCGCGATCGAAACAGCCATAGTCGACGTGCGCGGCTTTCGGTGCCCGCTGCCATGCGCGCGATATTGCCGCGATGCGTGTAAATCACCAAGGCAGTGACCAGGATGCAAAACTGCAGGAGCGGCGTGTTGGCCGGCTCGAACAGGCAGACTGCGATGACCAGCCCAGCCGCGGCCAGCATGCTGGCAAGACCCACATACCCGGTGAGCAGCACCACGATGAACCAGCATGAGAACAGAGGCACCAGTAGGCGCGGCTCCAGTGCGCCGATCACGCCGACCATGGTTGCCACGCCCTTGCCGCCGCGAAAGCCGAACCACACAGGGTAGACATGCCCCAGAATGACGGCAAAACCGCAAGTCAGCGCCAGCCATTGACGGGATACATCCGGATCCCAACCCACACCCGGCAGAACCAGAACCGGGACCCATAGCACCGCGGCCAACCCCTTGCCGACGTCAAGCATCAACACCAGCAAACCGAAGACTTTGCCCTGGGTGCGGAACGCGTTGGTCGCACCGGCATTGCCGCTGCCCGCGCTTCGGATGTCGACGCCCCGGAGGCGCCCGAGGATCAAACCGCCGAGCAGCGTGCCCAGGAAATAAGCGATGAGCGCCTTTAGCGCAAGTTCCAGCATGGCCGAATTATGACATCACCGGCGCGGTTAGCGTTTGGGTAGGTGGATTTCCGCCAGCATGCAGCGAACCCCGCCGCCGCCCAAGCGTTCGATGACCGGGATGTCGGCCGCCACCACGCTGCCGTGACCCTCGAGGATCCGGCGTTGCGCGGGATCAAAACTGCGCCAGGCGGTCGTCGACAGGGCAATGACGTTCCCAGGCGCCGCTGCGAGTTCCAGCAGATTGCCGGCGAACCGATGCATTTGCCCCCTCGATATGTCGATGACTTCATGCCCGGTGGCGCGCAGCTTCTCCGCGACGGCGGCGCGATGCGTGGTATCGGCGATCACCTCGCTACAGAGCACCGCAAATCGGCTGCCGATCGCCATCAATACATTGGTGTGGTACACGGGCTTGCCCGCCGCATCGGACGCCTCGAAAGTCACCAGATCGTAGTCAAGTTGCTGCGCAAACTCGCCGAGTACATCGAGATCGGTGCGCGGCGAAAGACCGGCATAGGCCACACGATTCGCCCGATCGAGCACCAAACTTCCGGTGCCCTCGAGAAACTTGGCCTGCTCCTCACGGTAACTCAGATCCACCGTCCGGGACGTCCGGTAACCGCCCTCCCGCGTGACTTGCCGCACCAGTTCCTCGCGGCGCTCCCAACGCCGGTTGGGTGCGAGCATTGGATAGAGGACCACGGTGCCGTCGCGATGAAAGCTCACCCAGTTGTTGGGGAAGACCGCGTCGGGCTTGGCCGGCGCTGCCGTATCCTCCGCCACGATGACCTCGATGCCCGCCGCGGACAGCCGGTCGGTCAAGCCGTCGAATTCGCGCAAGGCGAGGTGTTGAGCTGTGCCGGCGCCGCCGCTCGATTCATGGCCGGAGTTTGCGGCCGATTGGAAGGCGTTGCTGGCGGCGGTCTCCGGATTGAACGCAAATCGGGCCGGCCGCACCATGAGCACGGCGCCGGCGCTTTGCGGTTCTCGAGCAGGCGCTACCGGTTGAGGCATGACCCTGCAAACTATAGCAGGCACCTGGGGGTATGGCAGGCGCACCAGAGACTCGCCCGGCGGATTGCCCGTTGACAGAGCACGCCGGTTTCAGCAAGGTACGGCAGGAGAGGGTAAACCCCGAAAAAGGTCGCGGATCGGAGGCTGACATTGGGGCCGGTCCGGCAAATTTAACGTGATGCCTGCGGGTTCATTTGGGGTAGCTGCCTTGCCGGTTTCAATGACCAATTCACTGTGGGTGCTCGTGCTCGCGACGATCGCTTTGACCGCGAACGGCGCGCCGCAACTCCGCGGCAGGGCCAATGCGCCTGCGCCGGCCGCCGCTCAAGCCACCGACAAGACCGACAAAGCCGGGAGCTACGCGTTTTCCTTCGACACTCTGCTGGAGGACGCCAAGCAACGCGCGCAGAAGCCCTATTCACCGCAGCGCAGTAAATTGCCGGCGGGACTGGACAAACTGAGCCCGGAGCAATACCGCAGCATTCATTTCAACACCGAGGCCGGAATCTGGCGCTCGGAACAGCTTCCTTTCAGGCTGGAGCTGCTGCGGACCGGATACAATCTGCAGTCGGTCGCCGTGACGGTCTCGACGGTCGAGGGCGGCATGGCGCAGGATTTGGTGGCGACGCCGGCAATGTTCCAAAGCAGCCCCTCGCTGTCGCAGTTGGAACGCAAGGCCTCCCTGCCGCTGTCGGGCTTTCGCGTGCGCAGCCATATCAATTCGAAAAAGGTCTGGGACGAGTTCTTGGTGTTCCAGGGCGCGAGCTATTACCGCGCCGTCGCCCAGCATCTTCTGTACGGACTGTCGGCGCGCGGGCTCGCGATCAACACGGCCGAACCCGCAGGCGAAGAATTTCCGGCATTCACTCATTTTTGGGTGGAACGGCCAGACCCGCGTGCCAATTCCATCGTCATCTATGCCCTGCTCGAGAGCGATTCGGCAACCGGCGCCTACCGCTTCACGGTCCAGCCGGGCGTCCAGACTCTCATGGACGTGGACTTGACGATATTTCCGCGTGCGCAAATGCGCCTCGTTGGTATTGCACCGCTGACCTCGATGTTCCTGTTTGACGAAACCAACCGCGGCCATCTCGATGACTACCGCCCCGAGGTGCATGACTCGGACGGCCTCATGATCGAATCGAATTCAGGCGAGCAGATATACCGGCAGCTGGCCAATCCGACCAAGCTGCAGGTATCGACGTTCACGACGCAGCCGCCCAAGGGCTTCGGGCTGGTGCAGCGCTCGAGGCAGCAAAGCGATTTTCAGGATTTCGAGAACCAGTATGAGCGGCGGCCCAGCGCGTGGGTCGAGCCCAAGGGCGACTGGGGTCCGGGTGCGGTGGAACTGGTGGAAATACCGTCGGGCCGCGAGACCAACGACAACATCGTGGCTTTTTGGCGGCCCACCGAGGGTCTCGCGCCGAATCGTCCGGCACGTTTCGAATATCGCATCACCTGGCTGGCGGAGCCTGACTTACCGAGGGGCATGGGCAGAGTGGCCGCGACTCGCGCCGGCGCCAGCGTCGATGGAAAACGCCGAGTGTTCATCCTGGATTTCATCGGTGCCGGCGAGAAAATCGACGGTTTGCGGCTCGAGCTCGCCGCATCCACGGGCAAGATATCCAATGCCAGCTTGGTGCCGAACCGCTCCATGCATGGATTGCGCGCCAGTTTCGAGATAGAGCCGAACGACGCCGATCTCATCGAGCTGCGCATGCGCATCATGCGCGGCGACAAGCCGGTCACCGAAACCTGGCTCTACCGATGGACCGCCACGTGAACTCCGCCGTCGCCTACCAACATGCGGGGGCCATCGGCGGCATGCCGCCCGAGTCTCGCCTGGACATGGCGCCCCAGGATCTGCGCTACAAACCGTCGCACCGCACGCGCGAGCGCTCGACGGCCGCGGTGTTGTTCGCGCGCTTCATTTTGGTGGCGACCACGCTGGGCGTTTCGACCTACGGGATTTATCAAATGCTGCAGGTGGTGCGCTTCGCCAGCATGACGCTGCTCCAGGGACTGATGATTTTCTTCTTCGCGGTGTCGCTGGGCTGGATCGCATTCGCAGCGGGCTCGGTGCTTGCCGGTGCTTCCAAGCGACGCTATCCGGCGGGGCGCGACAGCCCCGCGCGGGACAGCCAGCCCGGTGCGTTCCCGGACGTGTCCCTGACGGCGCTGGTCATGCCGATCTACAACGAAGACCCCGTGCGCACGACGGCCGCGCTGCAGGCCATGGCGGAGGCTCTCAAAGGCATCGAGGTCAACCACCGTTTCGAGATCGTCGTGCTGTCGGATTCCACCAACGCCGACTCGTGGATCCGCGAAACCGCGGCGATCCATCGATTGCGCGCTTCGCTGATATCCGTCATGCCGGTCTGGTACCGGCGACGCTGGCAGAATGTGGCCCGCAAATCGGGCAATCTCGAAGACTTCGTCACTCGCTGGGGCGGTCGCTTCGACCACATGATCGTGCTCGACGCCGACAGCCTGATCGATGCGCCGACGTTGCTCAAGCTCGTGCAAGTCATGCAGGCGGACCCCGCGCTCGGGATCCTGCAGACCGCTCCGCAGCTCATCGGCGCGCGAACATTTTTCGGCCGCTTGCAGCAATTCGCGGCTGTCGTCTATGGGCCCGTCATCGCGCGCGGCCTGGCCGCGTGGTCGGGCGACAGCGGCAATTACTGGGGCCACAATGCGATCATCCGCGTGCGGGCGTTCGCGGAGAACTGCGGCCTGCCCACGCTCAAAGGCCGCAAGCCCTTCGGTGGCCATATCTTGTCGCATGACTTCGTCGAGGCCGCATTGATGCGCCGCGGCGGATGGAAAGTGCGCATGGCCACCGAATGCGGCGGCTCCTGGGAAGAATCCCCGCCCTCGCTGATCGACGTCGCCATTCGCGATCGACGCTGGGCCCAGGGCAATTTGCAGCACATGAAAATCGTCGGCACGGCGGGCTTGAGCTTCACCAGCCGGCTGCACCTCGGCATCGGCATCATGAGCTATCTCTCGTCGCCGTTGTGGCTGTTGATGTTGGCAATCGGGTTTGCGCTCGCGATCCAGTCGCAGCTGATCCGGCCGGAATATTTCAGTCATGACTTCCAGCTTTTCCCCACCTGGCCGCGGTTCAACGTCGAACTGATGATGGCGCTGTTTTGGTTCAGCATGGTGGTGCTGATGATTCCGAAAATGATCGGGCTGGTTCGGGCGTTGCTCTCCGCCCGGATTCGCCGCGGCGGCGGCGGCGTCATCGGCGTGGTCGCGAGCCTGTTGTTGGAATCCGTACTCTCGGCGTTGTACGCGCCGATATTGATGCTGGTGCAAAGCCGGCACGTTTTTGAAGTGTTCATGGGCCGCGACTCGGGCTGGAAACCGCAGCGCCGGGACGGCGGCAGCACGTCGTGGAGCGACGCCTGGCATTTCCACAAGCGGCACATGCTCTTGAGCAGCATGACCGCGGCAATCATCTATTTCCTGTCGCCGACGCTGCTGGCATGGGTGTCGCCCGCTCTCCTGGGATTGCTCCTCGCCGTGCCGCTGTCGCGTGCCAGCGGCAGCGAATCGCTGGGTCTCGCCTTGTCGAGAATTGCATTGCTGCGCACGCCCGAAGAGGTCGAACGGCCCGCCTTGATGGCGCGCCGCAACGAATTGATCGCTTCCGCGCAGGAATTGCCGGAGGACGGATTGCGCTATCTGGCGCGCAACCGCGAAGCGCGCCTGGCGCAGATCGACGGCAATTTGGCCCGGCCCGCGGATCCGCGCGGCAGGCCGGATCCGAACGCGTTGACCGCGGAGCAGAAATTGATCGATGCACGCTCGCTGGAAGAGGTGCTGGGATGGCTCACCCCGATCGAGCGGGTCGAAGTCGCAGCCGACGCACGCCTGCTCAATCAGCTCGCACTGCTGCCGGATGCGCAGCAACCCGGATTCTTGGTTTAGAGGATTGAAAACGAATGATCGCCCGACGTGCAATATTGAAATCAGCTCTGGCGCTCGCCGCCGGACAAGTGACCTATGCGGAACTTTCGAACGCCGCCGTTCAGGCGCCGCCGCCGGGTGCGGGGCAACAAGCGACTGCGGGGAACGGTCAACCCCAACCTTTCGATTTCGCCTGGCTCAAAGGCCAAGCGCACTATCTTGCCGCCAATGTCTACCAGGAGTCGAAGGATGTGCTGCCGCCGAGCATGGCAAAACTCGGCTACGATCAATATCAATCCATTCGCTTTCGAGGCGATCATTCGCTGTGGGGCGATGCCGGCCTGGCGTTTCGCCTGCAATTCTTTCATGTCGGCCGCACCTTCAACCAGCCGGTGCATCTGTTCGAAGTCGTCGATGGTCAGGCCCGCGAAATCATCTATGACCCCGCCATGTTCGAGTGGGAGAAGAGCGGAATCGATCCTGCGTCGATGAAGGATCACGCCGGCTTCGCCGGCTTCCGCGTGCAGTTCGTGACCAACTGGAGGGCCGACGTCGCTGCCTTCCTAGGGGCGAGTTATTTCCGCGCCGTGGGCGGAGACACCCGGCAGTACGGTTTGTCGGCCCGCGCGTTGGCCGTGGACACTGCGTTCCCGCGCCCCGAGGAATTCCCGCGGTTCACTGCGTTCTGGTTCGAGCGTCCGCCGAAGGATTCGGGAACGCTGACGCTGTATGCGCTGATGGATAGCCCAAGCATCGCCGGCGCATTGCGCATGCAGATCTCACCCGGCGGCACGCTCGTCATGAATGTTGACTCGGCGCTGTACCCGCGCAAGCCGATCGAGCGCTTGGGCGTGGCGCCGCTCACGAGCATGTTCTTTTACGGAGAGAACGATCGCCGCGCCGCCAACGATTGGCGGCCCGAGATTCACGACTCCGACGGCATATCCATGTTGACCGGCGCCGGCGAATGGATCTGGCGGCCGCTCATCAATCCCGCGCAGCTGCATCTGAATTCTTACTTCGACGACAACCCTCGCGGCTTCGGCTTGTTGCAGCGTGATCGGAATTTCGATCACTACCAGGACGATGGTGTGTTTTACGACAAGCGGCCAAGCCTGTGGGTCGAGCCCAGAGCGGGGCCGAACGGCGGGTGGGGCAAGGGCGCGGTGCAGCTGGTCGAAATACCCGCGGTCGACGAAACCTTCGACAACATCGTCGCCTTCTGGAACCCGCTCGACAAGCCCAAACCGGGGCAAGAGATGCTATTCAGTTACCGGCTGTATTGGGGCACCAAAATGCCGTTTGCATCGCCGTTGGCTCAGACTCTGGCAACGCGGACGGGTATCGGCGGCACGGTCGGCGTCAAGCGGCAATATTATTCCTGGCATTTCGCCGTCGACTTTGCGGGCGGCGAACTCGGCGCTTTGGCCAAGGATGCGCCGGTCGAAGCCGTGATCACGACCTCGCGCGGCCAGACGGAACACGTCACGGCCCATTTCGTCGAGGAATTCAACGGCTATCGCGCGCTATTCGACGTCAAACCGACGGACGACACCGTGCAACCCATCGATCTGCGGCTGTACCTGCGCGTGGACGGCAGGCCGCTGACGGAAACCTGGATTTATCAATGGACGCCCCCGTCCATCAAGGAACGCAAACAGGCCCTTCAGTAGTCGCGGCTAGCTTCTCGGCCGCGATTCCAACACCTGCAGGCGCTGCGTGTCGCCCGTTGGTGCGCGCAGTTCCGCCTCACGCCGCAAGAACGGCTGTGCACGGCGCGGATCGAGAATCGCCCAACGATACTCGTTCAGCTGCTTTTTCAGCAGCGGCAACAAAGCTCCCTGCGACACTGCCCTGACATTGGTGCTCTCCACCAAGGTACTGCAGTACACGTTGAAATATTCAGCGTACAGCTCTTCATACCGCTGCATCGGATCGAGAAACGAGGGATCCTCGATGAGAACGGTCCCGACATGGCCGGCGCACAGATAGCTGCAGGCCTTGCGCAGGAAGACGTTATGTTCGGCGACTATCGCATCTTCGTAGTTGCGCCCGGGCCGAAAGTGCGCCATGACCTGCGTTCGCTGGCGGCCCCGTACTTCGCTGCGGCGTAGATAATGAAACAAGGCCTTTCCATGGAGCAGCCGAAAGCTCGCGTGCTTCAACGCCGCGACCTGAGCTCGCCGCAGACCGCAATTCGCGAGCTGGCGCATCAGATTCGAATGCTCGTGTTCCCATTGCGACCAGACAGCCGGGTTCTCGAGAATACGGCGCGCGACCATTTGCTCGTTGTTGTCGGAACTCTTCAACGCCGTCTGTACGCGATCAGTGGATTCGCGCATGAGTCGCGCGTGACTGATGGCATGGCGGAGCATCGCTTCTCTCCCTTCAGACCAGATTCTGGTAAATGTGAAGAAGTGTCAAAGCGTTGCCATCTGCCGACAGCAGCGAAAAAACCACGACCACATCCCCTTCTCCGTCTGTCCTTCCCGCCCGTTTCTCCCTGATAGGCGCCCCAGCGCCCAAATCTCACATATCGTACATTAACCTTCTGTAAGAATCATGCAAGCAGGATCGCACTGCAGCAATTATACGACAGCCTCTGGCGCCATTTGCACCTGGTTCCGCCCTGACCGCTTGGCGGCATAGACGGCCAGGTCCGCGCGGTGAATGAGCTGTTCGCCCCAGACGCCGAGGGTATCGCTGGCCGCGACGCCGATGCTGCAGGTGAGCCCAATAGGCTCGCCGAAACCCTCGACTCGAACGCTCGCCACGCGCTCGAGAATGCGCTGCGCAATGGGATGCGCGGCAGCGGCGTCCGCGCTGCTGAGGATCACGACGAACTCCTCGCCGCCGTAGCGGCCGATCACGTCCGATTGCCGCAGCTCCAGATGAATGGGCTCGATGATCGCGCGCAGGCAGGCATCACCGGCTTGATGGCCAAAAGAATCGTTGATCAGTTTGAAATGGTCCAGATCGATGAACAGCAGCGCGATCGGCAAGCCGCGCGCTCGAGCCCGCAAGCACGCGGCGTCGAGCCGCTCGATCAAGGAGCGGCGATTCAGCACACCCGTGAGCGGATCGGTTTGAGCGCGGCGTTCCGCATCCGATAGCGCCGCCCGTTGTTGCCGCAGGCGATCGGCGACCCCCAGCGCAATCAAAACCGCCGCGGCCACCATCGACAGCGGTAATCCGTAGTAGAGCAATGCGTCGTTCGCCTCGGAGGCGAAGACCAAGAAACGCACCGCCAAGGCGATCGCGAACCCTTCGAGCACGCCCCACGCAATCAAGAACCAGCCGGCGGCGCGGTTACCGCGCCGCCAACTCAAGAACATGACGATGAGCGTGAATACCGAATTCACCGAGAAAACGAGGTTGCCGATCGCGGCCACCAGCAATCCAAACCCGAAGAGTTTGGCGATGTTCGAGACGGTGACCGCGACGAAAGCCAGGGCATACCACCCGAAGACCTTGTACACGCGCGGCGAGAACTCCTTCAGATCGGCGATCTCGCGCGCGAACAAACAGCCGACCGCACCGGCCAAACCGACAGGGACGTTCCAGGCGAACGACGTCAACGGCCGCGCGTAAGATAGCAGAGGCCAGTCGAAACCCTGACCGGACAAGTACGCAATGTACAGTGCCTCCAGAAAGAAAAACGCGGCGTACAGAACGAACAACTGGTCGGCGAGAACGAACCAGATCACCAACGCCGCGAGAGCCATCGACAACAACGCGCCGAGGGTCAGGGCAATCATGCGCGCGTGCTCGACGCCGCGATCGAGCGTCTCGCCAAGTGTTGAGGCGGAAAGGCTCACGCCGCGCGATTCGCTGCCGCCGGTTTCTATTCGCGCATACACCGGTCCAGCCTCGAGGCCGGGCGGTACGGCGTATACCCGATCCTGAACGTCGCGAAATGCCGGAAGTGTGGTAACCAGCGGCAGGGCGGCGCCGGCTGCGAATAATTCGACCTGTGCATGCCGGGTGGCATGAACGACGAGCACCGGTATGTCGGCAGGGGAGGAACTGATCGTCGGCTGAACCTTCAGCCAAAACGTGCCGCGTCCGGCGCGCGTCCTATTGCCCGGCAACGGCACGAAATACGAGTCAAGCGCTCCGTTCGTTACACTGTCCGCTTGGGGATCCGGCGCTGTCGCTCCCAGCCACCGCACGTCGAGCGGCGGGCGGACCGGCGCTGCCGCCTCGGCTTCGGAAACTGCCGGCGTCGCATTCACGATGAAAAGCAGCACCGACATCCCTATCCAACCACGCAATTGTCAGCTCCGCTTGGTACAACTCAATAGCGCCGCGACAGCAGCCAGTTAGCCAGCAAACGCAGCGGCGCAGCGCGCGCTCCGAAAGGCTCGAGCGCATTCAGGGCCTGACGGTGCAGCAAGTTTACGCGCTCCTGCGAGGCTTCTATGCCGATGATCGCCGGATGCGTCGGCTTGTCGCGCTCTCGGTCCGCGCCGGTGGCTTTGCCCAGAGTCGACACATCGCCCAACACGTCGAGCAGATCATCCTGGATCTGAAATGCCAAACCGATGGCGGTCGCAAAATCGTTGAGCGCGGCATACAGGTGGCGACTCAAGTGCGGGACGCATTCGGCGGCCATGAGCACGCTCGCGCGAATGACCGCACCGGTCTTGCGTGCGTGCATGTCTTCAACTTGTTCGATATCGGGTTGCTTACCCTGTACCGCCAAATCGATGGCCTGGCCGCCGGCCATACCGAAAGTGCCGCTGGCTTGGCTCAACAGGTCGACCAGCGCCAAGCGGATCGCGGGCGACGCCGGCAGGGCCGAATCGCGGGCCAGCAGCTGAAAGGCCAGCGGTTGCAGGGCATCGCCTACCAGGATCGCCGTCGCCTCATCGAAGGCCTTGTGGCAAGTCGGCCGTCCGCGCCGCAAGTCATCGTCATCCATTGCCGGAAGATCATCGTGCACCAGCGAGTAGACATGAATGAGTTCGATCGCGCAGGCCGCGGCTTCGACTTCGTCTTCCGTCAAACCCAGAGTTCTCGCAGTCGCGAACAGCAGTGCCGGCCGTATGCGCTTACCGCCGCCCAAGACGCTGTAGCGCATTGCCTCGTGCAATCGGGCCGGCACTGCCTCAGCCGCCGGCAGGCGAGCCGCCAGGGCAGCCTCCATTCGAATTCGCCAGGACTCGAGCTGGGCGCCGAAACCGTCCGGCACGGCAGCTTCGGTGTCCGCCGCGGCTACCGGATCGGGCGTACTCAGTGTGGCTCCACTGTGCTGTCGTCCGTCTCGCGCACGGGGCGCTTCTTCACTTGCGCCACCGGAATGGCGGCGACCGTGGCATAACGCGCAGCCTCGCTGTACTGAATCGGCAGCTCGGGCGCCATCGGACCTTCGACGCGGGGTCCCCGCAGCGAAGCCATGAGAGCCTTGAAGGGGTGGCTGAAGGCGTCGTTGACCGCGGTGCCCTCGAATCCGCAATGAGCCATGCAATTGTCGCAGCGCGGATTCTTGCCGACGCCGTACTTGTCCCACTCGGTGTCTTCGATCAACGATTTATAGCTGTCCGCATAGCCTTCGTCCGACAGCAAATAACAGGGACGCTGCCAGCCGAACACGTTGTACGTGGGATTGCTCCAGGGCGTGCACTGGTAGGTCTGATTACCCGCGAGAAAGTCGAGGAACAACCCCGAGTGGTTGAACGACCAAGGAATGCCCGGACGGTTCTTGCGGCGGCTAAAAATGCCCCGAAACAGCTGTTTGCTGGCGGTGCGTCCGAGGAATACATCCTGCCGCGGCGCATGGTGGTAGCTGTATCCGGGCGACACGGTAATGCCTTCGATCCCGAGCTTCATTGCCGTGTCGAAGAAATCCGCTACATCGTCCGGATCCTCACCGCTGAATAAGGTGCAATTCACCGTTACTCGAAAACCCTTGCTCCGGGCCAGCTCGATGGCCGCAACCGCTTTGTCGAACACACCTTCCTGGCACACCGATTCGTCGTGCCGCTGTCGATTGCCGTCCAGATGGATGGAGAACGTCAGGTAGGGCGACGGCCGATACTCATCGATATGCTTGGCCAAAAGGATGGCATTCGTGCACAGATACACGAATTTCTTCCGCGCCACGATCCCCGCCACGATCTGCGGCATCTATTTATGAATGAGCGGTTCGCCTCCGGGGATGGACACGATGGGCGCACCGCATTCATCGACCGCGCGCAAAGCGTCATCGACGCTCACCCTCTTTTGCAGGATCTCCTTGGGGTAATCAATCTT
>Ga0137413_10000148_pt1 | contig 19308 bp, 17 predicted proteins | sample CZODoug2_1_16fun_FD_108280 | JGI IMG/M metagenome (GOLD analysis project Ga0137413, IMG submission 108280) | Vadose zone soil fungal communities from Angelo Coast Range Reserve, California, USA - CZODoug2_1_16fungal (Illumina Assembly) | ecosystem: Environmental > Terrestrial > Soil > Vadose... | reverse complement strand
GGGGCAGCGGTGAGATTCAGGCATTGGGCCACCTCTTCGCATCCGTGCCCGCGCGGGTGCGGCTGGAGGCGAAGGAGCCGATGGCGCTCATCAATGGGTCTCCGTGCGCGTCCGCACTCGTGGCCGATACGGCGCTTCGCTGCGTGGGCGCCATCCACCTCGCGGAGCAGGTCCTCACTCTTGCCGCCGACGCGCTGCAAGCTCCGCACGAACATTTTGCCGCCGCGCTCGACGACATGTGGGACGACGTTGACGAGATCGCCGCCTTGACCACCGTGCGTCACCTGCTGCACGGCGGGGATCCACGACGACGAGCCAAGCAGGCGTTGGTGAGCGTGCGGGTGATCCCCAGGGTTCTGGCCGCCGCGTATCGTGCCAGGGCGGGCGCTGCGCTGGTCGCGGAGACCTCGCTGTCGAGCGTCACCGACAACCCCATCTTCGTGCCACCCGCCCCAGGTCAGCCGGCGACTGTGCTATCCAACGGCAGCTTTCACAACCAGCACGCGATCGTGGCCATTGACGGATGGACCCGAGCCGCCGCGGATCTGTGCCAACTCGCGCACGCCCTCGTCCAAGGCATCTACAGCGACCGGACAGCCCTGCCAGGTCAGGACAACCTCGGTGTGGGCACGCTCTACATGCCCAGCTCGGCCTGGGCGGAGGAGGCCAGAGCCGCCTCCGTTCCTTCGGTCTTACCTGCCGCCGCGATCGGCCAGAACGACGTGCCGAATCCGGTGTTCACCGCATGGAATCGGTCTGTTCGGGCAGACAGGTGCCTGCATGCGACCCTGGCGATCCTCGCCACCTTGGCCTCGCAGAGCTTCGCGGTGACGGATCGCCGCGCCAGCTGGGCGTTGCAACCGCTGCTCACCGCCGTCCGCGAACAACTCCCGCCGGTGAGCCGGCGGCGCGATCTCGGGCCCGAGCTCGGCGCGCTCACCACCGAGTTCGCCGATCGAGCACACCACGATTCCGCCGCGAGCCGTACCGAGCTGGCAACGCCGTGAGGAGACCTCGATGACCACGCACTCCATCCTCGACGACGCCAAGCTGTCCAGATTCCACGTCAAAACTGCCGCCTTCGGCACCGCCGGCCAGTTCTGTGACGGCTACATCCTCGGCATCATCGCGCCCGCGCTACCGGTGTTCGCTCGCACCCACGACGTGAGCCCGGTAATGGCTGGCCTGCTCGGCGCATCGGCGCTGGTTGGGCTGTTCCTCGGCAGCCTCGTGTTCGGATGGCTCACCGATCGGATCGGCCGCCGACGGATGTTCGTGTTCGACCTTCTCGCGTTCGTACTGCTTTCCCTCGCGCAGTTGGCCGTCACCGACGCGGGCTGGTTGCTGGTACTGCGTTTCCTGCTCGGTCTCGCGGTAGGGGCCGACTACTCGATCGCACCCACCCTCGTCGCCGAATTCGCCCCGCGGCGCTACCGGGCAGCTCTGCTTGCCGCCGGCCCGGCCATGTGGACGGTCGGCTACGTGCTGGCCTTCGCGGTCGGTGCGGCGATGACCGACATCGGCGACGACTCGTGGCGATGGATGCTGGCCAGCAGCGCGATCCCCGCCGTCGCGCTGTTGCTCATGCGGGTCACCACGCCAGAATCACCCCGCTGGCTCATCGGCCATGGCCGCTCCGACGAAGCGTTGGCCATCCTCCGCAAACACGTGAAGCCAGATGCACAACTGTCCGATTTGGATGAGGAGCCCACCGCACAAACTCGTCTGCGCGACGTCTTCGCCGCCGCGCACCGCCGCCGGCTGGCCTTCGCCTGCCTGTTCTGGTTCTGCCAGGTCGTGCCCTACTTCGCGGTATTCACCTTTCTCCCGGACATCCTCCGCTCGTTCGGTGTCGCATCCGGCTTTTGGCAAACGATAGTAGTGAACATATTCCTGCTCATCGGCGGCTTCCTCGGCATTGTGTCCATCGACCTAGTCCGACGGCGTACCTACACAATCACCAGCTTCGCTCTCCTTCTGGTCTCCACTGCCGCAATGGGTATATGGCACAACGCCCCCGCCACCTACGTGATCGTATGCATCGCGCTGTTCGCGCTCGTCTCCTCCACCCTGGCCGCCCTCGACACCGTCTATCCCAGCGAAATGTTCCCAACGTCAATCCGCGCCACCGCCACCGGAATCTGCGTGGCGTTCAGCCGCATCGGTGCCGCCGTCGGCACCTTCCTACTGCCCATAGGCATGTCCGCCTACGGCGTCCACACCGTCACCCTGGTCGCCGCCGGGGTGGTGGCCGTCGGCCTCTGGATCAGCGCGATCTGGGCGCCCGAGACCCGAGGCCTCACTCTCACCGCGGCCGGAGCCAACCCTCCCGGCCCGCGGCTGCACCCCACCGCGGCACCCGATAACGGCGCCACAAGCCACTCCCCGCGCTGACCTGACGCCTTGGAAGGAGCTCTCACCCGTGAGTAGCGCTCGCCTGGTCCTGAGCAACGCCCGTCTCGCCGACGGCTCGACCGACTTCGGGCAGGGACCCCACACCCTGGTCGTCGAGGACGGCGTGATCGCCTCGATCGACCTGGCCCAGGGAACGATCGCCGAAGGCGCGCTCGATCTCGCCGGCGCGACAGTCGTACCCGGGCTCATCGACGCGCATATGCACGTGATGAGCAGCGACATCACTCGAAACCCCGGATTCGGGCCGCCGCCAGAGCTCAAAGGGGGCGAACCGCGCGCCCGCGAGCTCGGATATTTCGTGCTCGCCGCGATGGCCAAGGCGGTACTCGAGGCCGGGATCACCACGGTTCGCGATGTCGGATGCGACAACTGCGAGGCCATCGTCCTGCGCCAGGCGGTGAATCTGGGCGTCGTACCCGGCCCACAGGTGCTCTCCTGTGGGCGGATCATCTCCGCCACCTCGCCGGGCGGAGTGTTGTTCGCCGCGATGTACCGCCAGGCCGACGGCGCCGACGAGATGCGCAAGGCCGTGCGGGAACAGCTGCGCGCCGGGGCAGACTTCATCAAGTTCATGGCAACCGGAGCTCGTTCTGTCGAGCTGGAGAACCCGGAACCGGCCCAGATGACCCGCGAGGAGATGCGCGCGATCATCAATGAGGCACACCGAATGGGTTTCCGAGTCGCGGCGCACGCCGAAGGGCTCGAGGGAACCCGAATGGCCATCGAGGAGGGAGTCGACACCGTCGAGCACGGCCTGTCCCTGCACCGGGAGCCGGCCCTGCTCGACGTCATGGCGGCGAAGGGAAGCGTGCTCGTGCCGACGCTCTCCACCTTTCACGACCTTGCTGAGCGGTTCACCGACAAGTTCACCTCGAAGCTGGTCGACCAGGCCAAGCGGCAGCTCGACGAGGCCTACGAGACGCTCCTCGCCGCCCGGAAAGCCGGCGTCACAGTTGCCATGGGGCACGACAGTGGCCCGCCAGGGGATGCGGCGATCGAGCTGGTCCGAATGGTCGACGGTGGCCTCAGCGCGGCCGAGGCACTCGCCGCCGGCACCGCTGGTTCAGCGAGGGCGCTCGGGTTGCCCGACCGCGGCACCATCCAGGTCGGGAAACGGGCAGACCTCCTGGTGGTCGACGGCGATCCACTTGCGGACATCAAGGTGCTCAACGACCGCGCCGCCGTACGGGTGGTCATCAAGGACGGCGACCTGGTCATCGGTGTGCGCTAAGGGCGGCTCGACAACCGCGCTGGTGGGGCAGACAGTGTCGTCGCCTTGCCGGCCGGCGCCCTCAGCTGAGGAACCGGCACGTCGAGTGGGGCACTCGGTTGCTGCCCTCGGCCCAGCCGCTGGTTGCTTGTCGCGCCGGTAGCGGCGGTGGGCGATTGGCTGGACTGCCACCGCTCAGACTTCCACCGCCAGCCGGTATGGGGACCTAAGTTCGCTCCTGCTCGCACGGCGGCTCGTGCTCCCCCGCTCCGCGCCCCGGGACGAGTCGAGCTGTTCCGCGCTCGGGCGGCCGAGCTGAGCTGACAAGGACGAGATGACAACGACTCCCCTACCCAAGCGTCCGATCGCACGGATGGGATGTGCGCTCGGCGCGGCTCTGGCGATCACACTTCTCACCGGCGGCGTCGCCTCCGCGCATGTCACCGCCCAGCCGGGCACGGCGGTGAAGGGCGACCGCGCCATCGTGGCCTTGAACGTCCCCACTGAATCCGACACCGCCGGGACGGTCAAGTTCGAACTCACCCTGCCCGCCGATCACCCCATCGCCGAGGTCCTCACCACGCCGTGGCCGGGCTGGACCGAGGGGGTCACGAAGACCCGGGTGACCCCGCCGATCGAGTCGGAAGGTGAGCGAGTCAACGAGGTGGTACACACCATCACCTGGACCGCTCAACCTGGCAATCGAATTGGCCCGGGCCAATTCGCCAACTTCCAGATATCGATCGGGCCACTGCCCCAGGACGTCGATCAGCTCGTCATGCCGGCGGTGCAGACCTACGACGACGGCAAGGCCGTCAGTTGGGACCAGGCCCAGACACCCGGCGCGCCGGAGCCGGCGCACCCGGCACCGGTTCTGACCCTGGTGGCTGGCACCGGCGCCGACGGCACCGCTGGCCACCAGCAGGACCCGACCACCGCAACAACGGGCACAACGGTGACCTCGAGCGACAACACGGCGCGCTGGCTCGCCGGCGCGGGACTGCTCGTCGGCGCCCTCGGGCTCACCGCGGGCCTGCGCCGCCGCCGCGCCGGCAAGCGCAGGACCGGCGACTTCCAGCTGGCCCCTGAACCTCGTCAGCCCTCGGACCGGGCGCGACGCCACAGCCGGTCCTGAACGGCGGCGGTTAGTTAGCCTGGCTATTGAAATCTAGAAGCAAATTATGTTATTCCTGAGCAGTGACATCGGAGTCCGTGAGCGCCGGGCACGCGGGGTCGGCAAGGTGGCTCGGCCCACTGCTGGTACTGATGCTGGGTAGCTTCCTGCCGCCGATGGACAGCGCAATCGTCAACGTTCCCATCCCGCACATCCAGAAGGATCTGGGCGGAGGCAACGAGGACGTAGCCTGGATCAGCACGGCGTACTCGTTGGGTTTGGCCGTTTTCGTACCGCTGAGCAACTGGCTGACCGACCGCTTCGGCCTGACCCGGGTCCACCGAGCGGCGCTGATCGGGTTCCTGCTGGGCTCCGGGATGTGCGGCATGGCGTGGGACTTGAACAGCTTGATCACTCTCCGGGTGCTGACCGCGATCCCGGGCAGCATCGTACCGGTGGTCACCATCTCGATGATCTACCGGATCGTCCCCAGAGAGAGCATCGGCACCGCGATGGGGCTGTACGGCCTGGGGGTCATCGTTGCGCCCAGCCTGGGGCCCACCCTCGGCGGCCTGCTCGTGCAGGACCTGAGCTGGCGGTGGATCTTCCTGTTCAAGGAGCCGATCGGATTGCTCACGATCATCGCGGGCATGTTCCTGATCCCCAAGATGGAGGCCAACCCGAAGGTCGGGAAGTTCGACTGGTGGGGTTATCTGACCTTCGCTTACGGGCTATCCGCGATCATCGTGGTGTCCGCCAAGGGGCAGAAGTGGCACTGGGACTCGTACCTGGTCATGATCTTGGCGGTCAGCGCGGTGCTCTCGTTGGCGCTGTTCGCGGTCATCGAGAACGAGGTCGACAACCCGCTGATCGACCTGCGGATCTTCCGGTGCTGGCCGTTCGTCAACTCGCTGCTGTTGATCGGCGTTTTGCTGATCATGTTGTTCGGGGTGGCGTATTACGTGCCGCAGTTCCTGCAGAACGTGCAGGGATTCGACGCCTGGCACACCGGCCTCGTGTTGCTGCCGATGGGATTGTTGATGGTGGTAGCGGTGCCCGTCGCGGGCCGGCTCTACGACCGCATCGGCCCCCGGTGGCCCGCGCTGGTGGGAATGATCGGCTCAATCGTCGGCCTCAGCCTGATGGCATCAGGGATCAGCGTGGGGATGAGTCGGACCCAGGCCGCCGTCTGGGTCATGATCGCGATGCTCGGCGGTGCGCTCGGCATGATGCCGATCATGACGAACGGGCTCAGCTGGCTGCCACCGCACCTGGTGGGCTACGGCGGGGCGATGAACAACGTCATGCAGCGGGCGGCGTCGGCGCTCGGCGTGGCGATCGTCGGCGTCGTGGTCAGCCGATCCAGCGCACAGCTCACCGCCGACGCGAGCGTCCTGCAGACGGCCACCTCAATGCCCCGGTTCCGCGAGGCCGACCAGTCGACGCTGGCCGGCCTGTACAAGCAGACGCAGGGACACGTCCAAGCCATGGCGGATGCCAACGCATTCCTCATCACCACGGGGCTCGCTGTCATCGGCTGCCTGCTCGTGCTGATGCTCAAAAAACCTCCCCGCTCACCGGCACCAGCGGCAAGCGTCCCCCGCGGTTCGCCCAGTAGCGGACCGCAAGCGGTCTGAACACGCTGGCTCACAGGTGGCTGAGCTCGGGGGTGTGCCGGTGTAGGTGGCGCGGCGGGGCGGTGTGGATGGACAGGGCGTAGAGGGCCCACCCCACCAGGGCCATGCCGAGCCAGGTGATCGACCGGTAGATGAGCACGCTGGCCGCCGCGGGCGCGACGGCCACGCCAGAGGTGAGCAGCAGTGTGAGCAGGCTCGTCTCGGCCAGGCCGGCACCGCCCGGGAAGATCTGCAGCGCGACGCTGGCCTGTAGGAGCAGGAAACCCACGAGCAGTGCGCCCCAGGGCACCGGGGAGCCCACCGCGAGAGCACTGGCCGCCAGGCTGGCGAAGTCGAGCACCCATGGCAGCGCCGCGAGCGCGACGAGGCCCAGCCAGCGCGGGGCGCTCGGCCGCAGCAGGGCGATGCGGGTGGACAGTCGCGCCGAGACCTGGTCGGCGCGAAGTGTCCACGCCCTCGAACAGGTGTGGCACAAACCGGGTATCCAGCGTCCGAGCAGCACCAGCCGGCGTAGCCCGCCGCGCAGCACCGCGGGATGGACCAACCCCTTCCAGACCCCGGCGGCGGCCAACCCGATGAAGGTGGCCAGCGACACTCCCAGGAGCAGGGGAATCCGGCCGACGACACCTAGCCCGAGTGCGCCGAGCGCCAGCAGGGTGATCATGCCCACCGCGCCCGCCACCAGCACGGACCACGAGGCCAACGCGGCGTCGACTCGACGGCGTCGCAGCTGGTCGATGGCGTACGCGAGAGACCCGGCGCCGCCGACCACGGGCACGCTGATGGACACCGCGTTGCCCACGAAGGCGATGCGCTGCACCGTGGCGACCGAGAGCCGAGCGCCGCCGACCAGCAGGAGCTGGCGGTGCAGCTCGCCGTACACGACCATCGCCGCGACCCCGCACAGCACCGCAACGGACAACCATCCCCACCGGGGGTGGTCCAGGACCGCGATGGCACCGGCCGCCTGGTCGGCCAACCCCGGAGCGATCCAGGCCAGGTAGCCGATCGCCGCGCCGATGAACAACCAATACGCGACCGGCCGCCAGTGGTTTCGAAGTCCCACCCGCCCCGTCACGTCCGTCTCCCGTCGTCGGCTCCCCCATGGAGACAAGGCCGGTGGCGGCGGCCGGTATTCCGCTCTCCGAGCCGGCCGGACAACTGAGTCCGGTCTCACAATCGCCCAGCCCTAATATTGGCAGCCAGCCATTTCAAATGGAGGAGCCGACGTCATCGCTTCCGCGGGAGATGACCCCGTGATCAGATCTCACGTCCCCGCCGGAGCATCAATCGCCACACCGCGTCCACAGCGGGACGGTTTCGGCCGCCTTCCCGGAGCACGGCGTGCACGATTTGCCGCGCGCTGGATATGTTCAGCTGTTTCAACGTCACCGGTGGAAGCAGCGAATTCAGCTCTTCGATGATGGGCATGAACGAGATCCCGTGCCCCAAGCTGACCAGGGTCGTCATCACGGTGTATTCGCTGCTGTGGTGAACGATGTGCGGCTCGAAACCGGCATCCTGGCACAGTCCTGACAGGAAATGGGTGACCGTTTCGCCGGCTATCCATTTCTCCGAGCGCAGCTCGCTGATGTCGATTGGCCCGGTCGCCTGGCCCAGCCGGTGGTCCGGGGGGAGCACCAGGCACCAGTGGTCGGTGTAGAGATGCTCGTGGTGGAGGACCCCGGACGCGCTCGGTGGGGGGTGGTGTTGGTAGGAGGGCACAACGGCCAGGTCGAGTTCACCGGTCTGTACAGAGGCGAGCGCCGCGGCGGCCAGGGTCTGGGTGCTTTCCAGGATCACTTCGGGATACTCGTCGCGCAGTTGGCTCAACAGCTGGGGCAGAATCCGCAGCGCGGCCGTCTGGAAGAGCCCGATTCGCACCCGGCCGGCCACCGTGCCTCGGGCCTGTTCGATGACCGCGTCGGTCGTCTCGATTTCCCGCTGAAGTCGTTGCGCGCATGCCGCGAGCGCGACACCGGTTTCGGTCAGACGCAGCCGACGCCCGATCCGTTCGGTGACCGGGACGCCCACCTCACGCTCCAAGACGGACAGCCGATGGCTGGCCGCGGAGTGGCTCAGATACAGGGCCTCGGCCGCCGAGGACAGGGTTCCTCGCAGATTCAGTTGGTGAAGCAACTGCAAGCCTCGCACGTCGACCATAGTTGCAAGCTACTCAAGTATCTGGTCTCAAACAATGCACTTGTTGCACGTCATCGCAGGTGCTTCGCTCGAGGGGAGACATGGCAAACCGAAGGGCGATCGTGACAACGACAACAGCGGCCGAAGGCAAGACCAGCGAAGTTCCGTACGCCGAGGGGCGAATTCTGCGCGGAACCGCCGACCACGTGGCGAAGCTGAACCAGGCATGGCGGGTCATCCGGGACCGCCACGCGCGGGGGCTGCCGCTGCACAATGTCAGCGGCCTGGAACGCGGGTTGCGCATGCCAGTGGACATCTCGCCGTGGGTGCTCGACGACGAGTGGTCGGGCGCGCTGTACGCGGAGCCGTTGCGCAGGCTCGGGCTGGAACACCTCGGCGGCGAGGAAGGCGTGCACGACGTCACCGTCACCAATCGCTTGACCGCCGCGATCTATGTCGCCATGCAGGTCACGGTGCGGCCCGGCTCGACGGTCATCGGGGTGTCGGCCAGCTACAGCCATCCCTGCGTCCGCCGCGCCGTTCGTGACGCCGGCGGCCAGCTCGTCGAGGCGGTCGGGCTTGCTCAATTCCGTGCCGCGCTCGATCGGGAGCCCGACGTATCCGTCGTGGCACTGACCCGGCTCGCCGTCACCTACGAGGCCCTGGACGAGCCGGACATCCGGGACATCGTCCGCCTGGCCCACGACCGAGGAGCCCTAGTCATCCTGGACGACGCGGGTGGTGCACGGGTGGGCCCGGCGCTGCTCGGCCAGCCCCGCAGCCTGGGACTGGATGTGGACCTCGCGGCGACCGGCCTGGACAAGTACGGGGTGCTCGGCCCGCGAGTCGGGTTGCTGGGCGGGCGTGTCGACCTGCTTGCCGCCGCTCGCGCGCGCTCGTTCGAGTTGGGCAGCGAATGCCGCCCGGTGCTCTATCCGGCGGTGGTGGAATCCCTGCGTGGTTACAGCGACCAGCGCGTCCGCGATCTCGTGGCGTCCACCACAAGAGCGGGCGAGGTCCTGCGGTCCCGACTCGGCGACATGGTGCGCAACACCCCGTTCATCTTCACACTCACCGGTGAGGCAATCAGGAGCGAGCTGAATCGACGCTGCGGAGGAGCGTCGGCTCCGCTCGCGCCGATCGAGGCAACCGCCACCCTCGCGGCTGTCCTGCTCAAAGATCACGGCCTGCTCACGGTCCACTTCGCGGGGCTCCCGCCGGGTACCTCAGCCCTGCTGATCAAGTTCATCTCCGAGGACACCCTGGAGTCTGTCGGTGGAGCCGAGCGGTTCGCGGACATGATCGACCAGTCGCTGACCCACGCGGCGCGGATCAGCACCGACCTGGCGGCGGTGCGGACCGTGCTCCTCGGCGACATGGCGCCGCGCGACCTGGCACCGACGGGACACTAGGTGTTGGACTCGCTCCCAGTGTGCCGACGTCGTCGTACCCAGTGCCTCAGGAACAGCACGATGACAACTGCCGCGAGCGCAAGCAGCAGATAGATCTGGTATTGGCGGAACCGCTCGTAGACCTCGCCGATGTGCCGGCCCGCCAGTCGGCCGACAGAGACCCAAATGCCGACCCACAGCACCGCACCCAGTGCGTTGAACACCAGGAAACGAGCCCAGTGCATGCCGGCGATGCCGGCAACCAGCCCGTTGAACTGGCGCAGCCCGTCGACGAACCGGGCAACGAGCACGAGTTTCGCACCGTGCCTGGTGAAGACCCGCTCGACCCGCTCGACACGTTCCTCGGTGAGCAGGACATAGCGCCCGTACCTGCGCACCAGCCGGCGCCCGCCGAAGTGGCCGATCAGATAGCCGATGTTGTCGCCAATCGTGGCGGCCAGGAACGCCACCACGGCGACACCGACCACATTGAGGTGTCCGGTGCCGGCATACACCGCGGCCGCGATCAGGATCGTCTGGCCCGGCGCGGGAATGCCGAAGCTCTCGACTCCCACGATGGCGAACACCGCGAGGTAGCCGTACCGATCCAGCAGCGGTTCCAGATGACCGAAGATCCCCGACACGCCGCCTCCCATGATCAGCTAAGGCATCTCTGTGCTGAACTGTGCCAGTTCCGGCATTATCCGTTCCCCCCTGCCATGCCCCGCGGCACCCGGTCAGTGTGGGCGCGCGCCGGCCGACTTCCCTGAGCTGGACGCGTTCGTGGGGGACCGCAGGAAGACCGCCAGGCCTACGCAGGCAGCGGTCAGCAACGCAACTACCAGGAACAGGTTGGCATACGAGCTGGCCATCACCTGGCTGGACAGGTACTGGTACTTGCTGTACATCGACGCGAACACCCGCGGCGAGGTGAGGCCCGCTGTCGTGGGCGCCTGGTCGCTGGCCCGGATCAGCGCGCCTCGATCAGCCAGGAGCTGGGCCTGTTGGCTGATCGACACGGCGGAGAGCACGGCGAGCCCGAGCGCGCCGCCGCACTGCCTGGCGACGTTGTTCAGGGCACTGCCCGCGTTGGTCTGCGCGGCAGGCAGCGCGGCGAGGCCGGCCGTCATGATCGGCATGATGGACAGCCCGAGGCCGATGCCGCGCACGCAGGTCCAGAAGATGACCTCCGAGCTGGTCACCTCCGGGGTGATCCGACACATCAGGTAGGTGCCGTACGCGGAGATGAGCAGGCCGAACACGCCCAACCAGCGCGCGCCGACCCGATCGTAGATCCGGCCGACCACCGGCATGCACACCCCGGTCACCACCGCGGCCGGAAGCATCAGAACACCGGCGTCGAAGGCCTGCTTGGCCTGCCCCTGTTGCAGGAACGTCGGGATGAAGAACGACAGCGCGAGCAGGTTGATCTGCAGCGCGGTGAGCATCAGCAGCGACGAGGTGAACGGCCACACGGCGAACGCCCGCAGGTCCAGTAGCGGTTGCTCGACCTCCAGCTCGATCACCACGAACAGCGCGAGGCACAGCAGCCCGCCGACCAGGAGCATCCGGACGCGGTAGCCGTCCCAGCCCCAGCTGCTGCCCTCCGACGCGGCCAGCAGCACCGCGAACAGACCGACCCCGACGCACAGGAAACCCGGGACGTCGAACTTGCGGCCGCGTCTGCCCGGGACCCTCGGCAGCAGCAGGTACGTCGCGAGCGCGCCGAGCAGGCCCACCGGCACGTTGACGTAGAACACCAGCCGCCAGTCCATGTACTGCACGAAGTAGCCACCGAGCACCGGGCCGGCGGCGGGGCCGAGGATGATACCCAGGCCGAACACGCCCATCGCGACGCCGAGCTTCTCCCTCGGCACGATCCGGTAGACCAGCGTCATCGCCACCACCGGCATCACCCCGCCGGGGATCGCCTGCAACACCCGGAACGCGATGAGCATGCCGAGGTTGCCCGCGACACCGCACAACGCCGAGCCCACCGCGAACCCGGCCAGCGACAGGATGTAGACCAGGGTGAGCCCGAGCCGCTCCCCCAACCAACTGCTCAACGGCACGACCACGCCCAACATGAGCGTGTATGCGGTAGCGATCCACAGCACGTCGTCCAGTGAGCCGCCGAAGTCCTTCTGGATGGCCGGGATGGCCACGTTCACGATGGTCACGTCCAGCACGGCCATGAAGTTGCCGACCACCAGCAAGATCACCGGTAGCAACCACCGGGTCTGAGTGGGCCCGGCGGCCGCGGGGGGTGCGGCGCCCTGGCGCGGCGGCTCCGGTCTCGCGGGCACTGTCTGGGTCGGCCCGGTCGGCCCGGCCGGCCCGGCCGGCCCGGTCGGCCCGGCCGGCCCGGTCGGCCCGGTCGGCCCGCCGGAGGTTGCCGTGCTGGTCATCGTCTCCCCGACGTCCCTGGGTTGCCTGGGCCATGATTCGCCCTCAACCGCACTTGAGGTCAAGGGATCGACGACGGCCGGCTCCTCTCAGCGGGCGTCGGGTGTCTGTTGCAGGGCGGCGAAGGTGACCAGTGCACCGTCGCCGCCGGCGCACCCCCCGAAGTAGGTGTCGCCTTGCTGGTAGGCACCAGCCTGAAACCGGACCGTCGCGCCCAGGAACGGCGGCGGTATGGGGATGGTGACGCGTGGGCCGTCCACCCCGAGGGAGGCGGCGACGGTGAGCGTCCCGTCCCCGTTGTCGCTGATCAAGTAGTTGAACCAGCCGCCCAGCCCGACACCGCCCAGCAGCGGGAACTTGTCCGAAGCCGACCCGCTCTGTCCCTTTCTCACCACCACCCATAGCTGGCCAGCGCCGTAGCGCAGCATCACAAACGGGACAGAACTGATGTTCTCCGCGCCGTGGATCTGCCCGATGATGACCTCTCCGCCAGCGGCGGGGACCCGCGACACGGCGACCGACGCGGCGAGCGTTCGCCGGCCGCTGGCGCCCGCCGTGAAGTTGGTCAGGCTATTCAGCTCGGTCCTCGGATGCTCAGAGTTCGGAGTGCTTGCCCCACAGACCGGTGCCCAGAATCGGAGGCTGCCGTCGGGTTGTCGGACCAGCCACGGCGGGAAGACCACAGCCGGCGTGATGCTCGCGGCGTCGCCGGTCGGGCCTGTCTCGGGCAGGATCAGCTTCCAACCGGTCAGGTCGATCGACCGACTGGGCGTCGGGCTCGGCGCGACCGGCACCACACTGGGGGTGAACTGCACCGATACCCCTCGCCGGGCAGCCAAGCCGAACCACAACCCGCCGGCCAGCAACACCAGGATCACACTGGAGATCCCCCGCCGCACGATCGCGGTGCGCCGTCCGTGGGACCTGCGCACGGCCTCACCCCGCCGAACGGGCGCCGCCGAGGACGCCGGTGTTGCTCGACCCCCTCATGGTGCTCAGCTCGTCACGGCCGGGTCGGCCTTGAACCCTTCGATCCAGGAGTCCGGAGGTGACGCGCCATCCTGGCGCAGCACCGTCACCCCGGTGGGCCAGGCAACGCTCAGCGCGGCCTTCTCACCGTGCCCAGGCGGGACGGCCTCCAACCGCGTGGGAGTCCAGTTGTGGGAGCCGTGGCTGCCGACAGTGCCGTCGGTGTCGGACTGCACCACCAACCGCGCTACCCCACTCGTCCCTGGTGCGAGCTCTAGCCCACGCCCCGTATCGATCGGGTGGAACAGTGGGTACTCCGGCCCGTTCGGGTCCGCCGGCCCCCGCAGCACCACCGCCGGTGACCCACGCAGCACACATGGCTGCCGCGAAGTGTTGGTAAAGATCAGCGGTAGGCTGCCTTGCCCGTGGCCCAGCTCCGTGCGCGCACCCAGCCGCGCGGACAGCTGGTCGGAATCACAAGTGGGGCCGGTCGGAGCTGCTGCCTGAACCTGCTTGACCGGCTTGGCCGAGGGCGCGGCTGGCGGGGATGACCCGCATCCGGCAAGCACCACAGCGACCAGGACAGAAACCCCGAGCAGCGCGCGCATCAAGCCTCCCGAGACGATGTTATTGCAGAGAGTACTCGCGCGACTACGCAGCGCAGCGGCAGGGCGGCCATGTCGCGGCCGCGGGCAGTCTGTGGCTGCCTCGCACACGGGACACTGGCGTCGCACCGCACCGTGCGGCGGCCGGAGGGCCGTCGTGCCTGGCCGACCTCGTAACCGAGGCGGCGAGAGCGGCTAGCTCCGGAGCGCCAAACAATGACCATCTGGTATTTCGATTTGTACTGACCGATCGGTACGGATGAGTAACTCCGCCCGCTTCAGCAAATGCAGGTTCTCATGGTCGCGCGTGGATACCGTTAATCAGGGCGTCCAGGAAGACATCCGCAAGCTCGTCAGGCGTCAGTTCATCGTCGGACTCAAACCAGAGATAGGTGTAGTTGAACATGCCGAGGATCCCTTTCAGGAGCAGCCTTGGCGTGGGGCGCAGAACGCCGCTGCGCACCCCGGTGTCGAGCGCCTGACGCCAGTAGCTCTCGTACCGCTCACGGGCGGCGATCACGCGGTCCCTGCGCTCGCCGGTCAAAGCGCCGTACTCGCGGAAGAACACTGCCCACTCGGCGCGGTGGTCCACGATGTTGCGCATCAATCCGTGGGCCAGTTGCCGGAGCAGCTCCAGCGGCTCCAGCCCGCGATCGAACAAATCCTCCGCATAATTGTTCATCCTGTCGACCTGGTCTTTGCTGATTGCGTAAAGTATCGCCTCCTTGCTATCAATATAGTGATAGAGGGCACCACGACCGAGGCCAACCGCTCGGCAGAGCTCAGCTACGCCGGTGCCGTGGTAACCATTGCGCGCGAAAAGGTCCGCCGCGACCGCGATCACCCGCGCGCGGTTGATCTCATAGGTGGACGCCGTCATCACTGGTGCATCCATCTCAGGCAAGTTGACCGCACGGTACAACATTATCGTGCACCGCTCGCCCGCGACGATGCGCGGCTTCTAGTGCCCTGCGTCGTGGACGGCAGTGATGCCCGCGAGGACGAGAGTGATCCCGGCGAGGAACTCCGCGCGGTCGTCGTGCTCGCGCAGCTGGTCTGCAACGGTCCGGGTGAACGAGTAGTCGTCGGGGTCGAGCTCCGCCCATGCCCTCGACACGGCGTCGAGGAACTCGCCGCGGTCCACGTCGGCGAGCGTGCGGGCCTTCGCGGCGTTCGCGGCGTTCTGAGCAGCGGCGCCGAGGATGTACTCCACCAGCACCGAGGCCGCCGTGAACTGGCTGCTCTCGGGCACGCCCAGCGCGCGGACCTGCCGACCGATGCTCTCGAAAATCCTCGGTGTGGTCGACTGGTAGGAGCCGGTGGAGAGCTGCGCCGCGACCCACGGGTGCTCCTCGATCGCGTCGAACAGGCCCAGCGCGACGGCGCGGATCCTGTCCCGCGGTGGCGAGTCCGGAGACCCGGCGGGCTCGATGACCAGCGCGGCTGCGACGACGGCGTCGGTCGCGGCGCCGAGCAGCTCTCCCTTGTTCGCCACATGCCAATAGATCGCCCCGGGCCCGGTGGCGAGGCGCTCGGTCAGCGCCCGGAACGTCAGCCCACCCTCGCCGGCCGCGTCGAGCAGCTCGACGGCAGCCTCGACGATGCGCTCCCGGGAGAGCGCCTCGGCACGTCGCGGCGACCTGCGCATCCGTGGTGCCACGCCGCCATCTTGACACGCCTGGAGCGTTGTTCCAATCTTGGGTTTGGAACGACATTCCAGAGATGGCCGCCCGGGCCTCACCGGGCGGCCCGATTCCGATGGAGCCACGATGCGCACTCCCATCACGATCGTCGGCGCCGGCCTCGGCGGACTCACGCTGGCCCGCGTCCTGCACGTCCACGGAATCCCGGCCACGATCTACGAGGCGGAGCCCTCACCGACGGCACGCACCCAGGGCGGGATGCTCGACATCCACGACTACAACGGCCAACCGGCCCTGCGGGCGGCGGGCCTGACCGAGGAGTTCCTCGGCCTGATCCTGGAGGGCCGCGAGGCGACGCGGGTCCTCGCCCCGGACGGGACCGTCCTGCTCGACGAACCCGACGACGGCACAGGTGGACGCCCCGAGGTGCACCGCGGCGAACTGCGACAGATCCTGCTCGACTCACTACCCGTCGACACCATCCGGTGGGGGCACAAGGTCAGCGGCGTTCACCCCCTCGGCGAGGGCCGCCACGAGGTGACCTTCGCCGACGGCGCCACCGTCGTCACGAGCCTGCTGGTCGGCGCGGACGGTGCGTGGTCGCGGGTCCGGCCGCTGCTGTCTGATGCGACACCCGAGTACGTCGGCATCTCGTTCATCGAGACCTACCTGCTCGACGCCGACACCCGGCACCCGGCCAGCGCGAAAGCGGTCGGCGGCGGGGCGCTGTTCGCGCTCGCGCCAGGCAAGGCGACCCTGGCTCACCGGGAGAGCGGCGGGACCCTGCACACCTACGTGGCGCTCGCCAAGCCGCCGGACTGGCTCGCAGGTATCGATTTCGCCGATCCCGCCGCGGCCACCGCGCGGGTCGCGCAGGAGTTCGACGGCTGGGCACCGGAGCTCACCGCGCTGATCACCGACGGCGACGCCCCGCCGATCCCGCGCACCATCAACGCCCTCCCGATCGGGCATCGGTGGGATCGCGTGCCAGGGGTGACCCTGCTCGGCGACGCCGCTCACCTGATGTCTCCGTTCGCCGGCGAAGGCGCCAACCTGGCCATGTACGACGGCGCCGAACTCGGCAATGCCATCGCCACGCACCCCGACGACATCGAGGCCGCACTCACCGAATACGAGCAGGCGCTGTTCCCCCGCGGCACCGAAGCCGCCACCGAATCCGCCCACAACCACGGGCTCCTCTTCGGCGACAACACACCCCACAGCCTCATCGACCTGCTTACCGGACATCAGCAGCCAGTCTGAGGCTGGGATGGGCGGGACGAGCAGGCGCTCGCCGAATACACCTGGCGCGGCCTAATGCGCTGTCGCCGTCTCGGATTGGCTGCCATGCTCGGGCCATGCCTGTCACGCTCGGGTTTAACCACGTTGCCACATTCACCGCCGACCTTGATCGGCTGAAGCAGTTCTATCTCGAGGCGTTCGATGGCAAGGTGACCTTCGAGATGGCCGCGACCGACGATCACCCACGGATGGCCGTCATCGACCTGGGAGCGGGCGCCGCCCTCAATGTCTTCGAGGTGACCGAAGATTCGATCGTCGGGCAGCGCGGGACCATGGGCGGCCGGGGCCCGATCGATCACTTCGGCATCGCCGTCGACTCGCGGGCCACGCTCGAAGGGCTGCGCGAGCGGATGGTGGCCGCCGGGGCGGAGATCGGCGAGATCCAGCGCCTCGGCGGCGAGTGGTCGCTCTTCTTCCGCGATCCGGACGGTATGGAGCTCGAGGTCTGCGCGCACTCCGCCCCCACCGACGTCGTCGACTGAGGACGGCCCGGCGGGAAATCGGTCGGCACGCCGCCGCTAGCCGGTGATGTCAGCCGGCTCCCGTCGGTGTGTGCGGTCGAGCGCGGCGGTCACGGTGGCGACGTTTGTGAGCAGCGTTCCCCCGGCGAACTGAAGGGTCTCCAGGGCGCGGTGGGCGGCGGTGGCGTCGCCGTGGCCACAGGCATCGGTGACCAGGATGGGCAGGTAGCCAAGGTCGAGCGCATGCCGAGCGGTGGGTTCGATGCCGACCTCGGTGGCTACCCCCGCGATCAGGATCGTGTCGAGGCGGCAGTCGCGCAGCACAATGTCCAGTGGGCTGCCGGCCAGGGCAGACATCGTGATCTTGTCAAAGACCAGCTCGCCAGCCGTCGGGGTCAGCTCCGGCACCAGGGCACACTCGGGTGAGCCGGGCAGCAGCACCGGTCGCACCGCCTCGACGGTGTCCACGTGCTGCCAGGCCATCGCCGTGCGCAGCGCGTATACGCCGGACACCTCCTTGGGCAGGAACATGTGCCGGCTGTAGAACACCCGTACGCCGGCACCTCGGGCGGCCTCGACGACGGTGCTCACCCGCCCGATGATCTCCGGCCCGTTGTCGATCTGCGCCAGCACTCCGACCTGCATGTCGTAGACCAGCAGGGCCATCCGAGCGGGGTCGCAGGCTTCCTCGAATGTGCGCGGGATGCTCAGGCCGTAGGCGTGCCGCATCCCGGCCTCTCCGTTAGCGCGCACCGACGGAGGTGCGATCGTAGGGTTCGGCGATATCGATCTCGGCGCGGAACAGGCTCTCGATCGGCAGCGGTGCGGTGAGCGGGATGAGGAACCACTCCAGGAGGCCGGCCCTGCTCAGCGGGAAGTCGTCGAGGTAGCGACGGGCCTCGGCCACGCCGTCCAGCTCGAAGACGATGACCACGCCAGGTTCGTCGGCGCGGGCGTAGTTCTCCCGCACGATCCCGGCCTTCCACAGCCGCCACACGTTGGCCACCTCCTCGTCCAGGTACGGGGTGATGGTCGCCATGGTGACGCCGGGCTTGAAACGGTCGTAGGCGATGATGCGCATCTGGATCCTCCGGGTGCTACCTCAGGGTCGCGTGAGGTTCGATGACGTGCGGTTCGATGACGTGCGGTTCGGCGGGGGGCGGTTCGGTGGGGTGTTCTTCGGCGTAGCGGCGGCGGCCGCGTTCGGCGGCATCCGGGTCGTCCCAGGGCTGCGGGTCGAACGGTGGTGTTTGGCCCCAGCCCCACCGAGGCACCGGGGCGTGCTCGATGACCGAGGCACCCGGCTGGCTGTTGATCAGTGCGATCCGGGTGCCCCATTCCAGGTAAGCCACGAACGTGGAACGGAACCCCGGATCGTTGGGCAGCCCGACCTGGTCCGCGGTGTCGATCATGCGGTCCAGCCAGCGGCGCCGTTGGGTCTCGGTGAGCCCGAGATTGCGGTGCTTGGCGACCATGTGCTCGTAGCCGCCGTGCTCGCGGGTGTAGTTCGCCGGGCCACCGAGGGTTTCGGCCAACCAGGCCGCGACGTGTTCGGGGTGGCGGTGGTCCATCCCCCGGAACACCGGCTCGAGTATCGGGTCGGGCTCGGTGAGGATGTCCTGGTAGAAGCGCGCGGTGAGCCGCCGCAGCGCGTCGAGCCCGCCGGCCCACTCGTACACGGTTGCCGGACGCTTGGTCAGCTCGGCGGGCAGCGGGTCGCGGAAGCCCGCGTACCAGTGCGAACCGTCGCAGAACGGCTTGTTGCCCGACTGCCCACACCGGCACAGCGTCTGGCGGGCTCGTCGTTCGTAGGGTCGACCGTCCGCGCCGATCACCTGCACGGACCCGCGCACCCGGTACGGGCCGTCCGCGATCGGGGTGATCGACGCCGGCTCGGCGGCCTCCACCGGCTCCGGATCACTTCCTTCGGCGTAGGCCAGCGCCCCCGACGGGCACCCGGCCACCACCTCGGCGACCTGCCCGGCCGGGGCGCGGTGCGGATCGACGAATGGT
>Ga0137413_10000143_pt1 | contig 19596 bp, 17 predicted proteins | sample CZODoug2_1_16fun_FD_108280 | JGI IMG/M metagenome (GOLD analysis project Ga0137413, IMG submission 108280) | Vadose zone soil fungal communities from Angelo Coast Range Reserve, California, USA - CZODoug2_1_16fungal (Illumina Assembly) | ecosystem: Environmental > Terrestrial > Soil > Vadose... | reverse complement strand
CCCGTGTACGCCCTGTGGGTGGTGATCGACTATCAACGGGCGCTGCGCCGAGATCGGCGCATGGATGCCGGGGTCTCCGGATAAGCGTGGAGGCGACGCGAACCGGAGGCGGGCAGCCATTCATTTCGCGCCTGGAATCTCTCGACCTGCACGGCTTGCGCGGCAAGTACTCCGCGCAGGGCTCTTTTCTGTCTGTTGAAGATTTCCTGCCGGCCGGCATCACCGCGCAGCTGATCGCTGCCGTTGCCGCGGTCGAAGGTTCGATCAATCGCAACTACTTGCCCGGACACAAGCAGGGCGGCAGCGTCAGCCGGCATACGATTGACAAGCAAGCGCCGGTCATTGCCGATCTTTATCGCTCAACGGCGTTGCTCGCGTGGCTGGAGCAACTCACGGGAGAGCGATTGCAACTCTCGCCGCCTGACGATCCGCACGCCTACGCACTCTATTTTTATACCAAGCCGGGCGATCATATCGGCTGGCACTACGACACGTCGTACTATGCAGGCCGCCGCTACACGCTGTTGCTGGGCGTGATCGATGATTCCTCGTGCCGCCTTGACTACGAACTGCACACCCGAGAAAGAGGGGCGTCGGTGGTATCGGGCTCGATCAAGATCCCGCCCGGCGGCTTGGTCGTTTTCGACGGCGACGCTGTGCGGCATCGGATCACCCCATCGCTGCCGGGGGAGACGCGAGTGTCCCTGACCTTCGAATATGTGACCGATCCGCATATGCACCCGTGGTGGCGCCTCATCTCCAATATGAAGGACGCCTTTGCCTATTTCGGTTTTCGTCAGGTATTTCATCGCCTCATGGGCCGGGGCGAATGACGAGGACGGCGAGCTGGCTATTGAGCCTCGGCGTGCTGCTATTCGTCGGCGTGCTGCTGTCGCAGGACTTGCCGGCCATCATGGCATCACTGGCCCATGCCGGTTGGGGACTGCTGCTGGTCGCCTTATTCCATGTGTTGCCCCTGGTACTCGACGCGATCGCGATTTGCGTGCTTTTCGAGCCGGGATCGAGCCTCAGTCCATACCGCGACTCGTTCCTGGCGCGCTGGGTGGGAGAATCTGCCAACAGCCTCATGCCGGCCGGGCAAATCGGCGGACCGGTGCTGATGGCTCGCCACTTGGCCCAGCGCGGCATGCGCATGGAAGACGCCGCCGCTGCGATCACCGTCAGCACCACCTTGCAGACCTTTGCACAGATCGCATTCGCACTGATGGGCGTGATCCTACTCGGTGCGCAGACCGGCCATTTCTCACCCGGGGCGCTGCGCACGTCCGTGCTGCTTGCCAGCGCCTTTCTGGCGGTGCAGGTTGGCGGGTTTTATCTGATTCAGCGCCGCGGGCTGTTCAGCAAGCTCATGCGGGCGGTACGGCGTTTTTCGGGCAAGCGCGACTGGTCGCGGTGGGTCACCCAGGCGCAGGCCATTGATCTTGCCGTGGAGCGGACGTATCGGCGCAACGGTGCCGTCACGACAAGCTTCTTGTTCAGCGTGGTCGGTTGGATTGTTGGTACGGGCGAGGTTTACCTGATTGCTCTGTTCTTGGGCACACCGGTGAGCTGGCGCGAAGCATTGCTGCTTGAAAGTCTGGGGCAGGCGATTCGCGGCGCTGGATTCGCGATCCCGGGTGCCTTGGGCGTGCAAGAGGGCGGATATCTGCTGCTCGGACCGCTGGCAGGCCTGCCGCCCGACGCGGCGTTGGCATTGTCGCTGGCAAAGCGCGCACGTGAATTGTTGCTAGGCTTGCCCGGGCTGCTGTACTTGCGCTTCTCCTCGCGCTCAGCCGGCGCCGCCGTCGGTGCCGCTCCGCCTTGAGTTACCATCTCTAACGCTTGATTTATGGAAGGATTTTGATGCGCGCGATCATTTTGGCCGCCGGGCGCGGTGTCCGTCTGCAACTACCGGAGGACAGCCAACTGCCGAAGTGCCTATTGCGCTTCGATGGCATGACACTGCTCGAGCGGCATTTGCGCATGCTGAAGAGCGCCGGCGTCGAGGACGTTGCCGTTGCAGTTGGATTTCGCCACGAACTCGTGGAGGCCGAACTGACGCGTTTGAATTGGGAACCCCGTCCGGAGATCGTGATCAACATGCAGTTTGAGCTCGGCAGCGTTCTCACGGTGCATACCGCCGCCCATGCCATGACCCGTGGCGGTGATATTTTGTTGATGGACGCGGATGTGCTGTATGACGAACGTATCTTGAGTGCGCTGGTGGCAGGGAGCCGCCCGGTGAACCGTCTGCTGATCGATCGCGATTTCGAGGCCGGTGATGAGCCCGTCAAGCTGTGCGTGCGGGCCGGCGTACCGATCGAGCTGCGCAAGCAGTTGGCAGCCGACTTGGAATTCGACACCATTGGCGAGTCGGTCGGGTTTTTTCGCTTCGACCAGGCCGGTGCGCGGCGTCTTGCGGCTTTGGTCGCCGACTACGTCGACACCGGGCGTGCGCACATGCCGCATGAGGAAGCCGTGCGGGATTTACTCAGAGAGAGAAGCCAAGTGCTCGAAGTTGCCGATGTCACGGGATTACCGTGGATCGAAATCGATTTCCCCAACGATGTGGTGCGCGCAGCTCGTGACGTGCTGCCGCAGCTCAAGCCCCTATCGAGAAACACTCCATGAATGCATCAATTCGCCCAACGGCCGGATCCGACCATCAAATGAGCGCCAAAAGCGGCGCGCAAACGCGCGCCGCGAAATTGCGGCACATGCTGCACAGTGCGGAACTCGAGTTTCTGATGGAGGCGCACAACGGCCTGTCCGCGCGCATCGTGCGTGAGGCGGGCTTCAAGGGCATCTGGGCTTCCGGGCTGTCGATTTCTGCGCAGTTCGGCGTGCGCGATAACAACGAGGCAAGCTGGACTCAGGTCGTTGATATGCTCGAGTTCATGGCCGACGCCGGTGATCTACCGATACTGCTCGACGGCGACACCGGTTACGGCAACTTCAACAACATGCGCCGTCTCGTGCGCAAGCTCGAACAGCGTGGTATTGCGGGTGTCTGCATCGAGGATAAACAGTTTCCGAAGACCAATAGCTTTTTGAATGGAGAACGCCAGCCGCTCGCCGACATCGAGGAATTTGTCGGCAAAATCGCCGCCGGCAAGGATACTCAACAGGATCCGAATTTCTCGATTGTCGCGCGGGTCGAGGCGCTGATAGCAGGCTGGGGAATGGATGAGGCACTGCGCCGCGCTGAAGCCTATCGGCTCGCCGGTGCCGACGCGATTCTCATTCACAGTAAATTGTCGAAACCGGACGAAATAGTGACCTTCGCCAAGGAGTGGGCGCGCCGCTCGCCCTTGGTGATCGTGCCGACGCGCTACTACAGCACGCCCACCGAAGTATTCCGCAAGGCCGGGATCAGCACGGTAATCTGGGCCAATCACCTGGTACGCGCGGCGGCTTCCGCGATGCAAAGCGTTGCGAAAGAGATCTTCGAGAGCCAGACCTTGGTGAATGTCGAAGATCGGATTGTCTCGGTCAACGAGATCTTCCGCTTGCAGGATGCGGACGAATACTCTGCGGCCGAGCGCCTTTATCTATCAAATTCAGGCGCGCCGCGTGCCGCCGTGGTGCTGGCGGCGGGGCGTGGCCGCGGCCTGGAAGCCCTTACCGTCGATCGGCCGAAAGTCATGCTGCCGATTGCAGGCAAGCCGCTGCTGCGCTGGTTGGTCGACGGCTTCAAGAAGGAACAAATCAACGACATCACGGTGGTCGGCGGCTATCGGGCCGAGGCGATCGATACGGCCGGCATCAAACTGGTCCTCAATTCGCGCTATGCGCAGACCGGCGAATTGGCTTCGCTGGCCTGCGCGGTGGACGCGCTCGATTCCGATGCGGTCATTGCGTACGGCGATCTATTGTTTCGAAGTTATGTGCTGCGCGATTTGGTGGAGTGCAAAGCTGATTTTTCGGTGGTGGTGGATTCGCTCATGAGCGGCAGCAGCAATCACACCGTGCGTGATTTCGCATACTGCTCCCGCGGTGATGACCGCGGCTTGTTCGGCACGCCGGTATTGCTGGAGCGCGTGACCGGTGCGGCCGATGCGGAGCGCATTCCACAGGGACGCTGGATTGGAATGCTCAACGTCAGCCGTGAAGGATTGGTCAAACTCAAGGCGGTGCTCGCTGCATTGCGAGCCGGGGACAGTTTCGACACGCTGGACATGCCGGCATTGCTGAACGCGCTTATCGCCTCTGGGGCACCGATCGAAGTGCTGTACGTGCACGGCCACTGGCGCGGAGTCAACGATTTGGACGACCTGCGTCAGGCGGTGGATTTCGCCCACGAGCAGGCGCCTTTTGATCGATGATTGAAGCGCGGCACTTCGTCGAGGCAGCGCGCGAACGAGGCTTTCGCTGGTATGCGGGCGTGCCGTGCTCATTCCTCACGCCCTTTATCAACTACGTCCTGCAGGACCCTTCGCTGCACTATGTTTCAATGGCGAACGAAGGCGATGCCGTGGCATTGATTGCGGGCATTGCGATCGCGGGGGATAACGGCGTGCCGCATCGGCGCGGCATCACCATGATGCAGAACTCCGGACTGGGCAACGCGGTCAGTCCGCTGACCTCGCTGACCTGGACCTTTCGATTGCCGCAGTTGCTCATCGTGACCTGGCGCGCTCAACCTGGGATCGCTGATGAGCCGCAGCATGCCTTGATGGGGCCGATTACCCCGGACATGTTGGTGACGATGCAGATACCCTGGGAGCTGTTCCCCACGGAAACCAAGGATATCGGTCCCGCGCTTGACCGCGCGACCGCGCACATGGATCGGACCGGGCGTCCTTACGCATTGGTGATGCAAAAGGGCAGCGTTGCCGCACATGCTTTGAAAGGCGGTGTGGGTGCGTTCGCTGAGCGATCGACCGCGTCGCGGGCGGTGATTGCGCCGCACCGCGTGGCGCTCGAGGCGAGACCGTCCAGACAAGAAGCCTTGCGCTTGGTGATCGCGCAGACACCGGTCGCCTCCACCGCGCTATTGGCATCCACCGGGTTTTGCGGCCGCGAATTGTACGCGATCGATGATCGCCCGAATCATCTCTACATGGTCGGTTCCATGGGATGTGTTTTACCGCTGGCGCTGGGGCTTGCGCTGGCTCGTCCGGACCTGCGCGTGATTGCATTGGACGGCGACGGCTCGGCGCTGATGCGCATGGGAGCTCTCGCCACCGCGGGGGCGTATGGGCCGGCGAATCTGTTGCATCTGTTGCTGGACAACGGCGTGCACGATTCGACCGGAGGTCAGTCGACGGTCTCACCCCATGTTGCATTCGCTGATGTGGCCGCCGCCTGCGGCTACGCCTCATCGTTGGAAACCGATGATCTGGTGCGAATCTCTGCCTGGCTCAATGATCCGCCAAGCGGCGGCGCGCGCTTTGCCCGCTTGCTGATTCGCGCCGGGACCCCCGGCGATTTGCCGCGCCCCAACATGACGCCGGTCGAGGTGAAAGCACGCCTCATGCAACATATCGGCGTGCGGGCGGGGGTTGACTAGTGCTGCTGCTCAATCCCGGGCCGGTCACCTTGAGCGAGCGCGTCCGCCGCAGCCTGCTGCAGCCGGATCTGTGTCATCGCGAGAGCGAATTTTTCGATCTTCAAGACGAGGCGCGCACGCGCCTGCTGTCGACCTACTCGCTGGACAGTTCGCAATGGACAGCAGTCTTGATGACGGCTTCCGGTACCGCTGCCGTCGAGAGCATGGTGGCGGCGTTGGTGCCGAAAAACGGCCGGCTGCTGGTGGTTGAGAACGGCGTCTATGGCGAACGAATCGCGCTGATCTGCGCGCAGTACGGCATTGACCATGCGCGTATCGTCGGAGACTGGCTGCAAGCGCCGGATTTGCATGCGGTCGCGGTGCGACTCAAGAGCCAGCCGAAGGGTGCCGGCTTTACGCATGTCGCCGTGGTTCATCACGAAACCACGACCGGCAGGCTCAACGATCTTCACGAACTGTCGAAGTTGTGCCGCGACCATGGGGCCGGATTGTTGGTCGACGCCGTGAGTAGTTTCGGGGCCGAGGCTATCGACTTTGGCGACCCAGCGCTGTCGGCAGTGGCCGCCACCGCCAACAAATGCCTGCACGGCGTCCCGGGAGCGGCGTTCGTTATCGTTCGGCGCAACGCTTTGGCGAATGCCGCGAGCCGCACGTATTATCTTGATCTAGGCAGGCTTGCCCGCTTGCAGGAGGAACGCAACACGCCATTTACGCCGGCCGTGCATGCCTACTATGCATTGGTCGAAGCGCTGCGTGAGTACGCTGAGCAGGGCGGGCGGCACGTCCGGTATCGTCACTATGCTGCATTGGCCGAACGCGTGCGTGCCGGGCTTGCAGCACTCGGAATCGATTCGCTCCTGCCCGCTGAACAATCTTCCGTCGTGCTGAGGGCTTATCGCCTGCCGCCGGGCATGAACTACGCACAATTGCATGATGCGCTCAAAGCTGAAGGGTTCGTCATCTATGCGGGGCAGGGCAACTTGTCCGAGACCCTGTTTCGAATCTCGACCATGGGCAATATCACATCCGCGGACATCGATCGGCTTTTGCAGTGCTTCGCCCGGTTGCCCCGGTGAGAGGTCTGCTGATCGCGAGTGCGGCCGCGGCCTGCATGGCGTTGACGACGCCTTGCTGGTCGGACAATCCTCCGGTGGACGCCGGCAAGCAAGTGTTGGGGGAGCCCATTCCGGCCGTGCCGCCTGCGCCGGCTCCGGCTTGGACGAGGTGGTTCAATCCTGAGACCGCACCGTTCATTCCGGTGCCGTTGATCTCGGCCGATCCCAATAGCGGTTTGACGCTCGGGCTGATTCCCACCTGGGTGACCACCGATGAGAATCACAATGTCAGCCGTATCGTTGCGCCTGACATTCTCTATAACCCCAATTTCGGATTCGGCGCACACGCCCGCATTTTCTCGTTCTCTTCCGCCGACGAACAATATTCGATGGTTGCGGGAATCAAGCAGAGAGTGGAACGCGAATTTGACGGCGAATATCAAATCGGGCGCTCGCGCGAGGATCGCTGGACCATCAACTATAGCCTGATATACGACCGCGACGGGACCACCAGATTTTACGGGATCGGAAATCAGACGCGACAGCGTGCACAGACCAACTACACCAGCCAACAGGAATTCGGGCAGGTACAGATCGGCCTGAATTTGAATCATACCTGGCAAATTCTCTACACCGTGCATTTGCAGGTAGTGGACGTGTTGCCCGGCACGCTGGACGGTGTTCCGTCGATTGAAACGCGATTCCCCGGGAATCTCGGCACCGATCAACAACTGCTCAATCGCATATCCTTGGTCTATGACACGCGGGATGATTTGTCGATACCCACCCATGGCATGCAATGGGTGGCATATGTTGGTGCGGCCGCGAGAGGAGGTTTGATCAACGATTCCTCGTACAGCGAATTTGGAATTGACGGCCGTGCATTTTGGCCGCTGACCCCGGACACGCTGCTGGCCGCGCATCTGTCGTTGCGCTATTTACCTACGGTACGGGACGTGCCGTTCTGGGGCTTGAGCGGCATAGGAGGCGGCGAGAGCGTGATCGGCGGCGAGCAGCCGCTGCGTGGCTTCGGCGCCGGCCGCTTCTACGACCGAAATTCTTTTTCAACCACCGTCGAATTGCGCCACAGAGCATTTACGTTCGATGCCGTCACGACCAAGCTCGACATTGAGGTCGCGCCCTTCGTCGATCTCGGCCGCGTCTTTTCGCGTACCAGTACCAATCCCCTGGATCATTTGCATCCGGTCGCGGGGGTGGGATTTCGCGGGATCGCCAGACCTTTTGTCGTGGGTTATGTTGATGTCGGCTATGGCCGCGAGGGTGCCGCAGTGTTCACCGGACTGAACTACCCTTTCTAAAGCTGTGGACAGAAGCGCGAGTTACTTCTTATCGCGTGGAAAAACCGCCTGGTCCTCCGCAGCTTTCTCCGGCTGCTGCTCGATGATTTCATACCAAATGGCATTGAGCACGGCAAACGAAAGCGCAAGGCCGGTACCGAGAATCCAACTGAAGTACCACATCAGTATCCGCCCTCGTGTTCGTGCATATTCTCGAGCGTGACGCGGCCGCGTACAACCCTGAACACCCAACTGGTATAGGCCAGTATGATCGGCAGGAACACACTCACCGCGCCGAGCATGATCCACAGTGTCTTCGCGCTGCTGGAGGCATCCCACACCGTCAGGCTTTGATTCGGAAAGGTGGAAGAGGGCATCAAGAACGGGAACAACGCGAAGCCACCCGTCAAAATCGTGCCCGCCTGAACCAACACGCTGGCCACGAAGGCGGCACTGCCGCGCCGCAGGTGCAGCAGTGTATGCGCGGCCACTGCGCCCAGGATGGCGCACACCGGGGCCGCCCACATCCACGGCCAAGCGTGAAAGTTGTTGAGCCAGGCGCCGGCCACGATCGCAACTGTCTTTTGCATGGGATTGGACGGTCCCGCGTGGTCCATAACGCTGGTCACCTGGTAGCCGCCCAGTGTTGACGACACCCAGGCACCGGCTGCCAGGAATGCCACGAGAAAAATCGCGGAAGCGCCGCGTCCGACCGCGCGCGCGCGCGCGGCCATCGGCTCACCGACCTTCATGGCGGCATACGCATTGCCGTGCAATACCAGCATGGATAGGCTGATGATTCCACCCAGCAGGGCGAAAGGATGCAGCAGGCTGAAAAATCCGCCCGTCACCACCGGCCGCTGCATGCCGTCGAAGTGAAACGGCACGCCAAGAAACAGATTCGCGAATGCGACCCCGAACAACAGCGCGGGCACGCCGCCGCCCAAGGTCAAAGCCGCATCCCAGATTGCTCGCCACCGAACGTCGGTTAATTTGCCGCGGAATGCGAAGCCTACCGGTCGCAATATCAATGAGACCAGCAGCAAAAACATCGCCAGGTACAGGCCGGAAAACGATGTCGCGTACAGGAGTGGCCAGGCGGCAAATGCCGCTCCGCCGCCCAGCACAAACCACACCTGGTTCCCTTCCCATACGGGTTCCACCGATGAGAGCAGGGCGCGGCGCTCGGCATCCGTTCGGCCGAGATAGGTGAAGCTCGCGCCCAGTCCCAGATCAAACCCGTCGGTGATCGCGAATCCCATGAGAAGCACGCCGATGATCAGCCACCAAATCACCCGCAAGGTCGCGTAGTCAAAAAGCGCTGAGCTCATGGCGTATACCCCAATCCGTCCGGCCCGCGCCTGATTGTGCGCGTCAGCAGAAAGGCATCCACCACGGCCAGAGCGGAATAGAAAATCGCGAATCCCACCAGCGAGAACCACACATTGCCCGCAGCGGTGCGCGACACACCGAGGAATGTGGGCAGCACGCCATCAACCGCCCACGGTTGACGGCCATACTCGGCGACGATCCAACCCAATTCGACGGCAATCCAAGGCAGCGGCAAGCTGAAAAAAGCCAACTTCAGAAACCAGGGATGCCGGTCAAAACGGTGCCTTGAAGCCAGATAGAACCCAGTCGCAAACAGGGCAATGAAAAATAAGCCCAACCCAACCATGATCCGGAAACTCCAAAACAGCACCGGGACATTCGGCACCGTGGACCATGCGGCCGCATCGATTTGCTGCGGCGTGGCCGCTGCCGGGTCATCCGTAAAGCGCAGCAGCAGCAATGCATAGCCTAGGTCGGCTTGATTCGCCTCGAAGCGCTGCAGAGCTGCCGCATCGGGCAACTCGGCAGGCCCGGCGCGAAGCACTTGCAATGCCGAATACGCCTCCATCCCTGAGACGACGCGTGCGCGTGCCCGCTCGACCAGATCGTAAATACCCAGGACCGGCAGATCGATCGAACGCGTCGCGATCAGCCCCAGCAACCAGGGAATCTTGATGGCGGCATGCGTTTTGCGTGCCGCGACGTCGGGAAAGCCAAACAGCGTAAAGCTGGCCGGCGCGCGCCCGGTGTGCCATTCCGCCTCGATCGAAGCGACCTTCATCTTTTGGTTTTCGCCATCCAGATATCCCGATTCATCGCCAAGTACGACGACAGAGATGGAACACGCCAGGCCGAAGCTTGCCGCCACCGCCATCGAACGCTTGGCGATGGCGACGTTGCGCCCGCGCAGCAAGTACCAGGCGCTGATCGACAGCACGAACATCGAGCCCATGACATAACCGGCGGCAACCGTGTGCACGAACTTGGCCTGCGCCACCGGATTGAACAGCACCTCGGCGAATGAGGACAGTTCCATGCGCATGGTGTGGTAGTTGAAGTGCGCGCCGACAGGGTGCTGCATCCAGCCGTTTGCGATCAGAATCCACAATGCGGAAAGGCTCGAGGCCAGCGCCACCAGGGCGGTAATAATGAGGTGCCCAATTCTCGAGACTTTGTCCCAGCCGAAGAAAAACAGCCCCACAAAGGTCGACTCCAGGAAGAAGGCGATCAGGCCCTCCAAGGCAAGCGGCACGCCAAAGATATCGCCGACATAGTGCGCGTAGTAGGCCCAGTTGGTGCCGAATTGAAATTCCATGGTGATGCCGGTTGCAACACCCATGGCAAAATTGATGCCGAACAACACTCCCCAGAATTTGGTCATCCGCTTCCAGATTTCGCGTCCCGTCATGACGTACACCGCTTCCATGATGACGAGAAGCATGGATAAGCCGAGGGTGAGCGGTACGAACAGGAAGTGATACAGGGCGGTGAGCGCAAATTGCAGGCGCGAGAGCGTCACGACGTCGAAATCGATCATGAGCCGTGCCCTCTGAAGAACAGGAACCAAAGCAGCACCAATCCCAGCAGTTTCGCAGCCAGGGCCCAGGCGATTTTGAGCTTCAGGTCCCGCTGCCACGCATCGAGGAGATGCTGATTCTTATTCACGCGCGCTCCGATTCCGCACAAAACCTACGCCATTCTGGAAACCTTGGCAAGATCGCGGCAGGGTATGCCGCCGCGCGGTCTAGGTGAAGTGCTCGGCGCAGTTGGTGCATAATCGCCCGCATGAGTGATTCGCGAGTTCCTCGTGTGCGCCCGGCAGGTTCCATGCTCGTCACCCGAGTTCGTCAGCCGGCTGAAATACGCACCGCGGATGTTACGGTGCTGTTTGCCGACTTAAGGGGCTATACCGGCATGGTGGAGAGCTTGCCGGCTGCACAGGTCGTCCCGCTCTTGGACGAATTCTTCCGGGTGCTTGGCAGCGCGGCAAATCAATTCGGCGGCGAGGTATATCACATGGCCGGCGATGGAATCATGGCCGGATTCGGCATGACTGCCAAAAGCGGCGGCGGCGCCGCCGATGCGCTGGCCGGCGGCCATGCCATGCTGCAGGGTTTTGCTCCGGTTGCGCAGCGCTGGCGCAAAGAACTGTCGATTGAAGCGGGTATTGGAATAGGGCTGCATTTGGGCGAAGTCGCGTTTGGCGTTTTGGGTCCTGCAAGACACAAAACGACAACATTGGTTGGGGACACCGTAAATGTTGCCGCGAGACTCTGCAGCCGAGCGCGCGCCGGTGAGGTGCTATTTTCCTGCACGGTTGCCGCGGCCTTGAGTATTTCGCCGGCTGCGAACGGAGACGCGCGATCGACATCGTTCCTGCAGCTGCCACGATTCGAGCTGCGCGGCCGCCGTGGAACCATCGACATCTGGTGTGTGCCGGCACCCGAGCGCCTGGCGCTGTAACACTCGCTATTGGTGCCCCGAGCCGGGGTCGAACCGGCATGACCTTTCGGCCAACGGATTTTCATACCCGCCACGACTTTCGTCGCCGCGCAGTCGCGCGTTTGGGGTCTGGAGTGCGCCACGACCATGAGAGTTCGTTAAAACTGCCTTTAGGTCCCCACCGTCCACTCTCTACACCTGCCGGCCGCTCTGCACGGTCCGGATTGGCTCGGCGTTGCCTCGGGATATCCCAGGGGGTTCGCCGACTTTGACGGGATCCGGCAGGGCGTTTCCGCGACTGCCGCTCAATTGTTTTAAGTCCGTTGCGTCTACCAATTTCGCCATCGGGGCAAGCGCGCCAGTGTACCTTAGGATCGCCCGCCCGCGGCGAGATGCTGCCGAACGGTGCGCGGAGCCTTGGCTGAAGGGCCCCGCGCACCCCTGCGCTATCTTTCCAGCTTGGTGACCTTTGAACCCTCGAGCGAAACGTCGCCGATCAGACCCTCCTCGCCAAACACGAAACCCAGGATGGGTCTCTGCAAGGTCTGGGTGTCGTAATCGCCGCCGGCACCCTTGGACAACACGGCAACGCCGGTGTCGGCGCCAATGGTCCAGCCATGGCTGTTGGTGAATTTATCCAACACTTCCTGCGTCATGAACAAAATGACTTCTTTGTGTTTTGCCAAACCGAGCGTCAAGCCGACCGAGGCAGAAGTGATGTTGTAGTAAGCGACATTCTTGCCATCGATCCGCAATGCGCCCTCTCCAAATTGACCGCCGACGCCGACGCCGCCCTTGGTGATGCGCGGAAATACCAGAACGCCCTTGGCTCTGCCGACCAATTCTCGATGCGCTGGATTGAGCTTATAAAACTGCTGCATCGCGGCGTGCACACGCTCATCGATCTGAGCTTTGGTAGCGGCGAAAGACACCGTACTCAAGAGCAAAGCCACGGCTGCGAAACTCGCGGCCGCCAATAGATTACGAGATTTCATGATTCTTCCCTACGGTTATTGGTTGCTAACAGAGGCAGTCTACGTAAAGACAGCGGGCTGGATAGGCTGGCCATTCGCGACTTAGAGTAGGCATTCGCTTACTCGAGACGCCAGGCGGTCCTACAGAGCGGGGTTATTAGCGATAACATGGTGGGCTGCTGAGAAATTGCCGAGGCGCTCAATGTTTCGTTTCTTTGAAAAACTGGTTTCACCCTACCCTCAAGGTGCGTCGCGGCCGTTGCCGCAGGCATTTTTCCCCTTCCTGTGGGCCTGTGCCGGAGGCGCACGCCGCTACATTGCGTCGATGACGCTGCTGACGGCCGCCATCGGCGTGTTCGAAGCCTTGTTGTTCAGCATGTTGGGGCGCATCGTGGATTGGCTCGCGAAGGTGCAGCCATCGAGGCTATGGGCTGAGCAACGCGTCCACCTGGCGATACTGGGCGCCGTGCTGTTCGGCAGCGTTGTCATGATCGCGCTGCAAAGCCTGCTCAAGCAGCAGGCCCTTGCCGGCAACTTCGCCATGCGCTTGCGCTGGAACTTTCATCGCAACATGCTCGCGCAGAGCCTCAGCTTCTATCAGGACGAATTCGCGGGGAGGGTCGCCACGAAGGTGATGCAAACCGCGCTGGCTGTTCGCGACACCTGGATGATACTGGCCGATATCCTGGTTTTCATCGTGATTTATTTCGTCACGATCGCGCTGGTGGTGGGGAATTTCGATCTGTGGCTGCTTGCGCCTTTTTTTGGCTGGCTGGCGTTTTATTTGCTCGCGGTGTGGTACTTCGTGCCGCGGCTTGGCGCCGTCGCGAAAGCTCAGGCAGACGCCCGCTCCTTGATGACGGGCCGCATCACCGATGCATACACGAACATCGCCACGGTCAAATTGTTCTCGCACACGCAGCGGGAGGCCGTGTATGTGCGTGGCGCCATGGCCGAATTTCTGCAGACCGTCTATCGCCAGATGCGCATGGTGACCGGGTTTGAAATCGTGAATCATGTGTTGAGCATGGGATTGATTGCCAGCACCGCGGGCGTTGTACTGTGGCTATGGACGCGCGCTGAGGTGGGCGTGGGGGCGGTGGCGGCGGCGACGGCCATGGCGCTGCGGCTCAATGGCATCTCGCATTGGGTGATGTGGGAAATGGCTTCGCTGTTCGAGCAGATCGGCACGGTTCAAGACGGCATCAATACCCTTGCGCGCCGGCCCACGGTCGTTGATCGTGCCGATGCGGTTCCGTTGCGCGTGAGCCGCGGCGACATCCGCTTCGAGCACGTCAGCTTCAACTATGGCGCCGCGCACCAGGACGCGGGCCGGGTGATCGAGAATCTCAACATTCATATCCGCGCGGGAGAGAAGATCGGCTTGGTCGGCCGCTCCGGCGCGGGCAAGAGCACCATCGTCAATTTATTGCTGCGCTTTTATGACATCCCGCAAGGCAAGGTGCTGATCGACGGCCAAGACATCGCGCTGACCACCCAGGACAGCCTGCGCGAACAAATCGGCATGGTGACTCAGGATACGTCTTTATTGCACCGCTCGGTTCGCGACAACATTCTCTATGGGCGTCCGGATGCGAGCGACGCGCAGATGATCGCGGCCGCAAAGCGGGCCGAGGCGCACGATTTCATTGTCACTTTGACCGACCCGAAGCACCGAATGGGGTACCAGGCGCATGTGGGTGAGCGGGGCGTGAAGCTCAGCGGCGGCCAGCGCCAAAGGATTGCGATTGCGCGAGTGATGCTCAAGGACGCGCCAATCCTCTTGTTGGATGAAGCAACCAGCGCCCTCGACAGCGAAGTCGAAGCCGCCATTCAACAAAGCCTTTACCGGTTGATGGAGGGCAAGACGGTCATGGCCATTGCGCATCGCTTGTCGACCATCGCCGCGATGGATCGCTTGATCGTCTTGGACAAAGGCCGCATCGTCGAGGAAGGCAATCACTACTCGCTGTTGGCGCAGAAGGGCCTTTATGCACGGCTCTGGGCGCATCAAAGCGGCGGATTCCTCGGCGAGACGGAGGACTCCGAGGAGCCGATCGCTATGGTGGCTTACGGCCAAAATGATAGGTGAGTGAGGCCTTGCCCAGGCTGTTGGCTTCGATCGCCGTGAGCATCGGTGCCGCGCTTGCATCGGCAGGTACGACACGTGAATAGAGGAACTCTTCGCGCATGGCTGCCGGATTGGTGGCTGAATCGATTCTCGCTCTCGCCGACCGATCTTCTGCGCGATAGAACCTATCGCAGGCTCTGGACCTCCATACTCATGTCCTCCTTCGGCGGCCAAGTGACTTTGCTCGCCGTGCCGCTGACCGCGGCCGTGCTGATGCATGCTGCGCCGACGCAAATGGGTCTGCTGACGGCGATGGAAATTCTGCCCTTCGTATTGTTCTCTCTGCCGACGGGCGTGGTGCTGGATCGGGTGAGAAAATTGCCGGTGTATATCATCGGTGAAATGTCGATCGCCTTGGGCGTAGCGACGGTGCCGGTAGCCTGGTGGCTCGGTTGGCTATCGATGCCCTGGCTCTACATCGTCGGGTTTCTGATCGGTGCGGTAAATACCACCGCCGGCAGCGCGGCGCAAATCGTATTGACGCAAATTGTTCCCCGGCAGCGTTTGGTGGAGGCGCACGCCAAGAATGCGCTCGCAACGGCGACGGCCGAGGTGACAGGGCCTGCCGCCGCCGGTGCATTGATCAAACTGACGGGTGCGCCCATCGCGCTGCTTGCGGATGCAGGCTTTTTGCTGATATCCGCCTCCATTCTTCGCGGTGTGCCGGTGCGGGAAACGCCCAGCAAGGTGCACCGCGCGTTCTGGTCGGCCATGCGTGAAGGCTTGGATTTTGTACGGGGCCACAAGCTTCTGGTGACGATGGCCTCGTGCGTTGGCATCTGGCAAATGTGCAGCCAGGCCGCCACGGTCGTGCAGATCCTGTTCGCCATTCAAGAGCTTGGGCTTTCCGAGCGCGGCGTCGGCTTGAGCTATGTTGCGTTAGGGTTAGGCACGGTGTTTGCCAGTGCGAACGGACATCGGGTGGTGCGGCGCCTGGGTCCCGGTCCGACGCTGGTATTGGGGTTTGCGGTTTCCGGCAGCGGCTGGCTGCTGCTTGCCGTAGCGCCGGCCAATATCTTCGGTGTTTTCGCGTATGCAACCATGCTGATGATGTACGGTGTCGGCGCGATTTTCATTTTCATCAATTTCCTGTCGCTGCGCCAGTCGGTCACGCCGGCGCCCATGCTAGGACGGATGACGAGCACCATGCGCTGGCTGATTTTGCTGCCCGCGGGACCGGGGGCTCTGCTCGGCGGTTGGCTGGGCGAACACGTGGGATTGCGTGCAGCCTTGGGATTTTCCGGCGTCACGGCGCTGGCGTTGGCTTGCGTTGCCTGGCGGCTGCCGGTGATTCGCAGCGTGAAGACATTACCAACTCTTAAGGCTGAGGCAGTGACCCCATATTCTTCCGATTCTCAATGACTTAGGAGCCTGCCGCCGGCCGGAAAAATGGGCGGCAGCCCTACATGCGCGGCAGGGCGGTCAACGGACCATATGCCGGTGCCGTTAGGGCGGTAAGTTTGGTTGCTGGGGTGGCCGAACGACATCAAAGAAGGAGTGTTTAATGAAGATTTCTCGTAAGGCGTTGTTGCTGGGTTTGTGCATGGCTGCGAGTGCGGTGAGCGTACCCACGATTGCATCGGCCGGAGTCGCCATTGACATCGATATCGCACCACCGCCGCTGCGCGTTGAAACGGTGCCGCCGCCGCGCGCGGGCTTCGTTTGGGCACCCGGCTATTGGGACTATCGCGGCCACGATCATGTGTGGGTGCGGGGCCGTTGGGTCGGTGAGCGCCACGGCTATCACTGGGCTCCCGATCGCTGGGAACAACGCGGACCGCACTGGCACCACGAACGAGGTCATTGGGAGCGCTGAGTTTCCCTGTGATCGGTTGATATGAACTGCGGCGCGGTAAAACGCGCCGCAGTTCTTTTGGGTCAGCTCGAGGGTGACGCGGCTCGCGCGGATTTCATACAGTTCTTCACGAATTCCCGCCGCGCATCGCCGGCCGCGAGCTTCTGATCGTCCGCTTGCTGCTTGCATGCGGCGAGTGCCGGATTGTGGCGCCGCCCCGCACCGTTTTCCGGAGACGGGGTCGTCGAGGGCGGGGGTGGTTCATCGGCGACCGCAATGGCTGAAACACCGATTGTCGCGCCCGTCAACAAGACGAGCGAGAATGCCGGGAGCAAGGCGCCGATCGTTGGCAAGCGAATCATCGGCAGGCGAATCTTAGGCAAACGAATCATAGGGTAACCTCCTGATGGGATCGATCAATGCGCTGGAATTTTACTGGGCGTGCCAGGACGTGTTGAGCCAGCGCAGCGCAAAGCTATGTGAAGTTTCGTGAATACCGTGCGCGTCGCACTGCTGTCAGACACACACGGGCTCATGAGGGCCGCAGCGCGAGCATTCGCAGTCGGCTGCGATTACATCATTCATGGCGGAGACATCGGGTCGGCCCGGATTCTCAATGAGCTTGCCACGATCGCGCCGCTGATTGCCGTCAGAGGCAATAATGACGGGCAGGCGTGGGCGGCCCATTTGCCGGAAACGGAGATGATTCGAGTCGGAGGCGCATTCGTCTACGTCATCCACGATCTCTCTCGACTCGACATCGAGCCGCATGCCGCGGGCGTGCAGGTGATTGTTTCGGGCCATTCACACAAGCCCCTGGTCGAAACACGGGACGGCATTTTGTACGTCAACCCTGGTAGTTGCGGGCCCCGGCGATTTAAGCTGCCCATTTCCGTGGGTGAACTCATTGTCGAGGGTACCCAGGTCAGCGCGCGAATCGTGGAATTGACTGAACGGTGATTGAACTGGAGGCCAACGAAACCCCCAGCAAGCCTATTCCCAGTGCCCCGAGGACCAGCCGGAAGGTCCCATGGAACTCCGCGGCGAGTTTGCTGGTCAATGCACTGGCAGACTCCTTGTCTTTTAGCGTTATTTCCCGTATTACCTGCGATGCGCACCGGCTTTTTTGAGGAAAATATCGGAATCGAACGCTTCGTTAAACCTTAATTCCGGCCACCGGCACTCACTGGATATAACTGCGCTCATTTGATGCGCACAGCTGTCCCCACACGGTCCCGCCCTGAAGGCTCAGGTTCGCTACGGAGATATGATGCTTTCGATCTTGGTTTGCCACTCCTATTTCTTGCGGCTGGACCAAAAACAGATCGCGCGCGCCAAGCCGTACCCGCCGCTCGCCACACTGCAGGTGGTGTCCCTGTTGCGCGAGGCCGGCCACCAGGTCTCCTTTTTCGACGCCATGCTGGCCGAGGGGATCGAGGAGTACGACCGATTGCTCGAGGCGGATGCACCTCAGCTCGTCCTGTTCTACGAGGACAATTTCAATTTCCTGAGCAAGATGTGCCTGGCGACCATGCGCCGGGCAGCCTGCGACATGATCGGTTCAGCACGGCGAGCCGGGGCTAGGGTCATCGCCGCGGGCCCCGATGTCAGCGACGCGCCCGGACCCTATCTTCGCGCGGGTGCCGATTTGGCCTTGGTCGGCGAGGGCCTGTCGACTCTTCTCGAACTGCTGCCCAGGCTTGATGCACAGCTGAATGTGAACAACGAAAATCTCGTGCGTGGGCTTTCAGGTGTTGCTTCCTTGAGCGGTGGCAAAGTCGTCAAGGCGAGCGGCACCAAGGGATTGGCGCTGGCCCATGATGCGGGTCTCGCGGCCTGGGATCTCGTGGACATGGATCGTTATCGCTCGCTATGGATGAAGGCCCATGGCTATTTCAGCCTGAACATGGCTGCCTCCCGCGGATGCTCCTTCCGGTGCACCTGGTGCTCCAAGCCCATTTGGGGGAATCAGTACCTGCAGCGAAGTCCGCTTGAAGTCGCCGCTGAAATGGCCCATCTCAAGCGCACATTCAATCCCGATCACATTTGGTTCGCGGACGATATATTCGGATTTCGTGTTGATTGGGTGACCCAATTCGCCGCGGCCACGCGAGCGGCTGATGCGCAGATTCCGTTCAATATTCAAACTCGCGCCGATCTGATCAGCGAACGAATGGCGCTGGCGCTGCGCGATGCCGGCTGCAAAGAAGCGTGGATCGGCGCGGAAAGCGGCAGTCAAAAAGTGTTGGATGCCATGAATAAAGGCACGACGGTGAGCGAAATCCTCACCGCGCGTGCGCGCCTGAAGTCGGCCGGAATTCGCGTCGGGTTTTTCATTCAGTTGGGGTATATCGATGAACAACTCGAGGATATCCTGGCGACTCGGGATTTACTGGCGTTCACGCAGCCCGACGAGATTGGCGTGAGCGTGTCCTACCCCTTACCCGGCACAAAATTCTATGATCTGGTCAAGGCGCAAATGCGCGCCAAGACGCACTGGCAGGAGAGCAACGACCTGGAAATGATGTTCCAGGGCACGTACACCTCCGACTTCTATCGCGCTGTGCGCAATCTCTTGCACGATCAAATTACTTGGCAGACGGCCGCTCCCGGCTCACTTGAGCACAGTAGGGCAGCCCACACGATCGAGCGGCGCTGGCAGGAATTGTTGATGGACGAGCTGAAATACCGCTCGTCCAGTGAAATCTCCGCGGCCACCGGGTAAATGACTGTGCACGCGACGGCTTCCAATGCAGTGCTGGTCCCGCCGCCCGCAGAACTGCATCCAACCCTGTGCGAGGTCACCGAAAGGCTTGCGCGCGAACTCGCGAATCCCACTTCCTGCGCGCCCGATTGGTCGGACTACGAGTGGACCATGGCGCGCGCTGTCGCCGCGGTGCATGGGATTTCGCCGTTGCTGTCGCGCTCTTTGCAATGGCAAGGACCCAGTGCATGGACAAGTTTTCTGGAGGAACAAAGAGCTCACACGGCGGCGAGGCACTCAAGGCTTCATGCGCTACTCGGGTCGATAGACCAAAAGGCGCGAGAGGCGGGTGT